>Ga0075425_100002473_pt1 | contig 18516 bp, 16 predicted proteins | sample SoiMethybrSBSTD4_FD_75300 | JGI IMG/M metagenome (GOLD analysis project Ga0075425, IMG submission 75300) | Bulk soil microbial communities from a Populus tree surrounding site in Tennessee, USA - Soil MetaG P. TD hybrid SBSTD4 | ecosystem: Environmental > Terrestrial > Soil > Tree plantation... | reverse complement strand
TCGGCGAAGGCGCTGCGGTACGACATCGAGCTGCTCGAGCGCCGCTTCGGCGTCAGCTTCGAGCAGGTCTGCCACCGGCTGACGACGCTCCGCCGTCCGGGGCAGGAAGGCGTTCCCTTCCACTTCATTCGCGTCGACATCGCCGGCAACATCTCGAAGCGCTTCTCGGCGTCGGGCATCCGGTTCGCGCGCTTCTCCGGGCTATGTCCGCGCTGGAACGTGCACAGCGCGTTCATGACTCCCGGGATCGTGCGCACCCAGCTGTCGCGGATGCCCGACGGCACGACGTACCTCTGCGTGGCGCGCACCGTGCGGCAGAGCTACGGCGGCTTCGGGGCCGCGCATCCGCTGCTCGCGATCTCTCTCGGGTGCGAGGTCAGCCATGCGCGGCACCTGATCTACGGCGACAACATCGACGTGAACAATCCCCACGCGGCCGTTCCGATCGGGATCACCTGCCGGCTCTGCGAGAGGACCGACTGCGAGCAGCGGGCCTTCCCGCCCATCCATCGCAAGCTCGGGATCGACGAGAACGTGCGCGGCGTCTCGTTCTACCGGTTCGCCGACAAGGAAAAGCCGGCGTGACCGCCGGCGCTGGCGAACGGCCGGACCGGGCGAGCCGTCCCGAGCCCGAGATCGGCGCGACGGCTTCGGCGGAGATGGTGGTGACGGAAATCGATCTCGCGAGCGCCCTGTACCTCGCTTTCGGAGAGGCGTATCCGCCGGTGTTTGCGACGGCGCGCATGGTGACCCTGATGGAGGTGGCCGCCTCGCGGGTCCTCGTGCCTCTGCTCGGACCGGGCGAGCTCTCCGTCGGCACCCTCGTGGACGCGACGCACACCGCGGCAACGCCGCCCGGAGTCCGCGTCACGGCGACGGCCCGATACCTCGGGCGCGAGGACGGGCAGTACCGCTTCGAGGTCGTTGCGCGCGACCGCGGAGGAGAGATCGGCCGCGCCGTGCACCGGCGGGCGATCGTCTCCAGCCAGCGGCTCCTCGCCGGCGCCATCCGCCGCAACGGGACCGCGAACTGATACGCTTTCTTCCGTGCACGGGTTGGCTCCGAGGGTCTGGAGCGGCGTGAGATTCCGAATGGCCGCGGCGGTCACGCTGCTCGCGCTCGCGCCGGGGTGCGCCGACTACAAACAGGTCAACGACGCCACGCGGACGATCGGCGCCGTGCACGTCACGGCGAATGCCGCGGACGTCGCGGATTGCCGGTTCCTCGAAAAAGTCGACTACCGGGACACGGCGAAGGGCTGCGGGCTGACCGTTTCACCCACACCCGAGGAGTGCCTGCGGTACCAGGTCCGTCGCGCCGGCGGCGACACGCTCCTGCGAAACGGGCCGATCGGAAGCGCCTACGCATGCTCGTCTCAGGCGGTGGCCGGCAAGGCGGAGACGAGCGCGCCGGCGCCTCCCGCGCCGTCGGCGGATCCCGCGCCCGCACCGTCCGCGGCAGCGGCGTCCTCGGCCGCTCCGCCGCCGGCTCCGACCGTGACCGCCGCGCCCACCGCCGCTGCGACTCCGTCGGTCGCTGCGGCACAGCCGACGAGCGGCGTGCGAATGACGTACGATCGTGACGAAGCGAAGGGCTGCGTCTACCTCGGCAATTTCGCTCCCGGCACCGCTTGCGAAGGACCAGACGGCCAGCTTTCCCCGGATTGCGCCGATCAAGCGAAGAAGGCGGGCGCCGACCTCGTACTCATCGAAGGCGTCCAGGCGCAGATGTTCTCCTGCAAGGCCAGGCGATGACCGAATACAGCGAAGACAGCGTGCCGGGACTGACGAATCCTCGGGGTCTCGGCCTCGAGCGATTCCCGATCCGCGCCCGGGAGCAGTCGATGACCCTGTCGGCCTGGCGCCTCTCGGCCGCCGCGGAGGAGGGGGAGGGAACGATCACGCTCGTCGAGCTGCCCTCCGGCGAGATCCTGCGCCGCGGCGACGGAATCTTCCTGGGTTGGACGCAGGAGAGGCTGGGACGCGCCTACGAAGCGCTCGCGCCGAGAGACGACGCGCCGCCGCCGGAAATGCTGCAGCTGGGCTGACGCTCTCACTCGGAGGGCGCGGCTTCCTCGAGCGCCCGGCGCTCCTCGGGCGTCAGAAAGTCAGCCGCGGCGAGATGGTAGACCTCCGCGTTTCCCCGTTCGTGGGCCGTGAAACGGCGCGAGAGATTCTCGATCAGCCCGAGCAGGTCGGCCAGGGGCGCGCGGTTTTCGATACCGAGACGGATGTTGCGCGTCAGCTCCCGGAGCTGGACGTATTCGAGAGAGAGCTCCCGCTGCGGATCACGGTCGGGAATCGCGGCGCGGCGCAATGCCGGCAGAAGCGCGCGTTCTTCGGCCTCCGTCCAGCGCGCGAGGTTGTCGTGAAAATCGGCGATGGCCAGCCGATAGGCGGCCTCGTCGCGCCGCTCGAACGCCCGCCGGAAGTCGTCGAACCGGGCGCGCAGGCCTCGCTGCGCCGCGTCCAGCAACGCACGCGCCTCCGGCATCGTCAGATGCCCGCGATTCCCGGCTCGATGCGTTCGAAGCCCTGCTCGTGTGCCCAGAGATCGAGCGAGAGGGAGGCCAGCTCGTCGACCTCGGGAATCGGCCGCGCGTCTTCGGAGAGGTCCAGCGACTTGACGTACTTCCGGCACGTCTCGCACGCCTCGATCCGAACCGCGGGATGAGGCTCGGCCGTGAACGACGGGAGCTTGTGCGGGTCCTCTTCGAAGCAGGCGGGGCACAGGATCCGCGTAAACAGCCACTCACCCCCGCAGAGAGCGCAGACGAGCGAGCGCCGGGCGCCCTCCGTCAGGGACCCTTCCCGTCGCGCTGATACCCACGGCGATCCGCCGCAGAAGGGGCATTGCCCCCTGCAGTGGAGGCGGTCGGGCGGAACCACGGCGACCCGGAGCAACTCCACGTACGGGCGGAGGATCGCCCGGGAGAGATAGTCGTCGCGCGACGTCGCGTCGCCGCTCCAGAATACGAGCAAGCGCGTGCGCGCGGTGGAGGCGAGATCGGTCTGGCGCGCGCGGGCCGCTTCGGCAAGCGCCTCCGGACCCGACTCTGCGGCATAGCCGAGGATTCCCGAGGCCTGTTCGAGAAAGCGCGCGACGTCCTCGTCCAGGTGTCCCGAAAGGGGAGACTCGGCGTGCGCGGATTCGAGATGCTCCGCGACCCGTCCCTGGGCGCGATAGAGGCCGGCCGCGAACCGAAGCGGATCGCGCGCGGCTTCGGCTTTTCCCGCGAGAAGCTCCGCCCGCGCGGCGCGCCGCTCGAACTCCGAAGCGATGGCCGCGGCTCTACGGGCGGCGGCGGGGCTCTTCACCCGTGACTTCGCGGTACCAGCGCGGATGGTGGAGCCGCGCCCACGGCCGCGTCACCGTGCCACGGATCATGGATCCGAACGTGCCGGGCTCGGCGACGGTCGCCAGATAGATGTGGAAGACGAGCGCCACCAAGAAGGCGATGAAGGTGAAGTCGTGGACGATGAATGCGAGCTGCATGAGCCAGCGCGGGAATGCGGTCGGGAACCACATCAGGAGTCCCGAGAGGAGCAGCCCCAGGGCTGCCAGCGAGACCGCCCAGAAGTAGAGCTTCTGCCCGCCGTTGTACTTGCCGGTCCGCGGGTCGTCTTCCTCGTAGCGCATGTAGCGCGTCAGGCGCGGGCCGACCCAGTCCTTCTCCCACGGCTCGACGCGCATGTCGGAAACCCATTCGAAGAACTGCGCGATCGACGCGAGGAAGAACGCGACGCCGGCCCACGGATGGAGGAGCCGGGCGACGGTCAGGCCGCCGAAGAGATGCGCCATCCATCCGAAGACGGGCGTCCAGATCGGCAGTCCCGTCAGTAATGCGATTAGGAACGTCAGCGCCACCGTCCAGTGCATCAGACGGGAGAAAAGCCGATGCCGGACGATCTCGTTTCCGACGACGACGTCTTCGCGGTTCCGAGCCACCACGACCGCGGAATCCATCGGCGCGCGCGGGGCAGCAGTGCTCATCGGAGTCCTCCGTTCTGCCTCAGGCCGGCGGAAGGTTCGCGTCGGGATCGCTCGAGCCGCGCGCCTCCTTGGGCCCGTACTTCGTGTAGTGCGCGAAGGCGCCGGCGATGGCGCCGAAGATCGCGATGACTCCGAGAGGCCGGATGATCTTCTTCCAGATCTTGACTCCCCAGGGCACGTGCGGGTTCCCCGGCAGGTCATACCACTCGGGATGATCTCCATGGGCCAGTACCGTGATGACCGAGGTTCCATTGACGCCCGGCGGGTCATAGACCGACGCCTGCGCGAAGCCGTTGCCTTTGAGCTGCTGCACGCGGCCGTTCGCCAACATCAGCATGTCTTCCTTGGTGCCGAAGTGGAGGCAGCCCGTGGGGCACGCCTTGATGCACGCGGGCTCGAGGCCGACTGAGACCCGATCGACGCAGAGCGTGCACTTGGCCATCTTGCCGGTGGTCTTGGAGAAACGCGGCACGTCGAACGGGCATCCCGTCTCGCAGTACTTGCAGCCGATGCACTGATCCGGATTGACGTCGACAATACCGTTCATGTACTGGACGATCGCGCCCGGCGCGGGGCACGCCTCCAGGCAGCCCGGCTCGTCGCAATGCATGCACTGGTCCTTGCGCATCAGCCAGACGATGCCGCCGTCGAAGTCGCGCTCGTTGAAGCGGATGAGGTTCCAGTAATCGGGGTGAAGAGTCGGAAGCGTCTGATACGTCCCGACCTGGTGGGTCTCGACCGGCGGCAGGTCGTTCCATTCCTGGCAGGCGACCTCGCAGGCCTTGCAGCCGATGCAGGTCGTGGTGTCGATGTATTTGGAGACCGTCGGCGCGGTCCGCAGGCCGGAAAGGCTTCCCCAGACCGAAGCGGAAGAGCGGCGGATGTCCAGACTCATGGCGCTCCTCCCTTCACGCTTTCTCGACCCGGACGAGGAACGTCTTGAATTCCGGCGTCCAGGTGTTGGGGTCCATCGCCGACGGGGTCAGGAAATTGGCGAGCGGACCGGTGTGCCCCGTGTTTCCCGCCGCGTAGCCCCAGTGCAGCGGGAAGCCTATCTGCCACATCGGCTTGCCGTCGACCTGGAGCGGACGCAGACGTCTCGTGACCATCGCGACGCCATGGATCGCGCCGCGAGCCGAGGTCACCTTGACCTGCGACCCGTTGGCGATTCCCTTCTCTTTGGCGAGCGCATCCGGGATCTCGACGAAGAACGCGGGCTGAAGCTGGTTCAACACCTGCGTGTGCTTGGTCCAGTAGTGATAGTGCTCGGTCAGGCGATAGGTCGTGCAGACGATCGGGAAGTCCTGCGGCTTGCCATAGACGTCCTTGTCCGATGCGAACCGCTTGGTCGCCGGATTCGACGTCACCTTCGGATGGAGCGGATTCAGGATCGGCGCCTCGACGGCCTCGTAGTGCTCCGGGAATGGGCCATCGTTCAAGGACGGAGCGAACAGGCGTCCGACACCCTCGGCGTTCATGATGAACGCGCCGAACTCGCCGGGAGGAGAGTCGGGCTTTATGTCGGGCACGTCGCCGACCCACTTCTCGCCGTTCCAGACGATACCGGGCCGCTTCGGATCCCAGGGCTTGCCCTCGGCGTCCGCCGAAGCGCGGTTGTACATGATGCGCCGGTTGGCGGGCCACGAGAACGTCCAGTTGTGGTACATGCCGAGGCCAGTCGGATCGGCGGTCGAGCGGCGCTGCGCGTTGTTCCCCGCCTCGGTGTAGACGCCTAGGTGCAGCCAGTTGCCGCACATCGTCGAGCCGTCGTCCTGCAGCTGGCCGAAGTTCTCCAGCTGCTGGCCGGCCGTGCGGATCATCTTGGTCTTGGTTTTGTCGTTCGGATCCGGGATGTCCACGAGCGCCTTGCCGTTGATCTCCTTGAGGACTTCGCCCAGATCCGGCGCAGCGGGGTTCGTGTAGCTCCAGGTGGCGTTGAAGACCTGCTCGGGAAGCGCGCCTCCCTCCTTTTTGTAGAGGTCGCGCACGGCCAGGAAGATGCGCGCCAGGATTTCCTGATCGGTCTTTGCCTGTCCCGGAGGATCCAGGGCCTTCCACTTCCATTGCATCCAGCGGGCCGAGTTGGTGAAAGTGCCGTCCTTTTCGGCGAAGCCGGAGGCGGGAAGCTGATAGACCTCCGTCGGGATCTGGGAGGCGTCGGGCGTCCCGTATTCCTTGGGCGCCTTCCAGAACGTCGCCGTCTCGATGTCATAGATCTCGCCGACGACCAGCCACTTCAGCTTCGAGAGAGCCGCGATCATCTTGGGTACGTTCGGCCCGATCCCCACGGGGTTCATGCCGAATGTGATCAGGCCCTCGGGTCCCGGCTCCTTGCCGCCGACGCGGGTGGAGCTGCCGCGGTACATGTCGTCGAAGATGTACATCCACGAATAGTTCCCGTCGACCTTCGGGAGCCACGAGTAGCCGAAGTCGTTGTCCTTGGTCGCGTTCTTTCCGTACTGGGCCTTCAAGAGCGAGACCATGAATTTCGGGTAGTTCTGCCAGTAGTTCATCGACGCCCAGTGCTGCTGGTTCAGGGTCGTCGGCGTCGCATCCTTCAGGTACTCCGCGAGAGTCTGATCCTGACCCGGCGGCGTCTTCAGGTAGCCGGGAAGGATCTCGAAGGTGCCCGCGAGGTCCGTGGCGCCCTGGATGTTGGAGTGGCCTCGGAAGGCGTTGACGCCGCCGCCGGGGCGGCCGACGTTCCCCAGCAGCAGCTGGAGCATAGCCGCGCAGCGGATCATCTGGACGCCTGTGGAGTGCTGCGTCCAGCCGAGCGCGTAGGTGATCGTGCCGGCCTTCTGGGCGTTCCCGGTCGAAGTGACGATCTCGCAGACCTTGAGGTACGCGTCCTTCGGTGTGCCACAGATCCTCTCGACCGTTTCAGGCGTGTAGCGGCTGACGTGCTTCTTCAGGAGCTGGAAGACGCAGCGCGGATTCTGCATCGTCGGGTCGACGCCATAGGCCGTGGTCTTCGGGTCGGGCTCGTACGCCCACTTGGTCTTGTCGTAGGTGCCGGCCGCCTCGTCGAACCCGGTGAAGAGCCCGTCGTCGAAGCCGAACTTCTCGCTGATGAGATATGTCGCGTTGGTGAAGAGCTTGACGTACTCCTCGTGGAAGCGGCCGGTCTCAATCGCGTAGCGGATGATGCCGAGGAGGAACGCGATGTCCGTGCCGGCGCGGATCGGCGCGTAGAAGTCCGCCACCGCCGCAGTCCTCGTGAAGCGCGGATCCACAGCGACGAGCTTGGCGCCGCGCGTTTTCTTCGCCTCGATGAACCACTTGAAGCCGCAGGGATGGTTCTCGGCGGGATTTCCACCCATCGCCAGGATGACATCGGCATTCTTGATGTCGACCCATCCGTTGGTCATCGCCCCGCGCCCGAACGTGGCGGCCAAACTGGCCACCGTCGGGCCGTGTCAAACCCGGGCCTGGCTGTCCCGGTACGGCACCCCCAGGGCCGTGATGACTTTCCACTGGAGGAAGTTGAACTCGTTGGTGTCGGTGCAGCCGCCGATCATCGCGATGCCGGGCGTCCGGTTGACGACCTGGCCCTTCGCGTTCTTGGCGACGAAGGTCCGATCGCGCGTGTCTTTGATGTGGCGCGCGATGCCGGCGATCGCGTCGTCCCACGAGATGTCTTCCCAGTGGTCCGAGCCTGGGCGGCGCACTTTCGGAGTCAGCAGGCGGTTGGGATTGTTGATGTCTTCGCGAAGGGTCGCCCCCTTGGGGCAAAGTGTCCCGCGATTGATCGGATGGTCGGGATCGCCCTCGACATGAACGACGGCCGCGGTCGCGTTTTTAGCTTTGTCGCCCAGCGTGTGAATGATCACTCCGCAGGACACCGCGCAGTAGGGGCAGGTACTTCGCGTCTCCGTGGTGCGCGAGATCTTGAACTCGCGCATCTCCGCTTCGGCTGAGGAGACGTCGAAGCCGAGAGCGATCGTGGTTCCGATGCCGGTGGCCTTCAGGAACCCGCGACGCGTGACCTCCATGGGTCCTCCTCTCTGGGGTTCTGTATCCCCTGCAAAGGACGCGCCTCTTCGAATTCAATTCCTCGTTGTCATCAATGTCAAGCGGAGGGTGCGGCGACTCCGCTGCCGGCGGTCGGTCTCTACCCAGGCGAGACGCCCGCCGGCTCCGCGTCGCGAAGCGGCGCCTTGACCACCGTGACGGTGCACTCGGCCTGGGCCACGACCTGGGAAGACACGCTCCCCAGGTAGCGTCGAAGTGTCGAGCTCCCGCGCGACCCGATGATGACCTGCTCGACCCGATTGGCCCGGGCGAACTCCAGGATGGCGGCCGCCGGATCGGGCGCTTCGAGGACGTGGTGGGTGACCTTGCCCGGCCCGGTTCCGAGCGGCCGGGTCCAGCGCTTGAGCTTCCCGAGTGTCCGAATCCGGAGGTTTCTCCCCGCCGCGCCGGCTCCGGTTTCCAGGGCGATTCGGGCCGTCTTCAGGACGGTCAGACACGCAAGGCGGGTGCGCGGCTCGGTCGCCAGCACCCTCCCGGCGGTGTGCCGCAGAGCTTCCGATAGAGCCTGGGAACCCTGAGCGAGGTCGATCGCGATCACGACGATGGGAGCTCCCCCCGGGGAGACGGCGGCTCGCTCCCCGGGACCAGGTTCACCGATCAGGCGGAGTCGGCGCCGAGCGACGGCCACGACCCCGTCGCGAGTCGTCCGGCGGGCTCGTTCTCCCAGGCGGACTTCATCCGGGTGCTGCAGGGCGAAGGAGAGCTGGGCGGCCGTGTCGAACCGATTCTCGGGAGCGACTTCGAGACAGCGGAGGATCACCTCCTGAAGCCACGGCGGGCATTCGGAACGGATCGCCCGGGGAGGCGTCGGATCGCGGTAGAGACGGCGCTTGAGGCCGCCCACCGACGTCGGATTGCCGAACGGCCGCTGCCCGGTCGTCAGGAAGTACAGCAGAACGCCGAGCCCGAACTGGTCGCTTCGCGGATCGCTGCGAATGCCCCGGATCTGTTCGGGAGAGATGTAGGGACCGGTTCCCATCGGAAGACGAAACTGCTCGGCGAGCAGGTCGGGAATCTCCTCGTGTCGGGACAGGCCGAAGTCGACCAGCACCGCCTCCCCCGTCTCGCGGAACATGACGTTGCTCGGCTTGACGTCGAGGTGGATCACGCGCTGGCCGTGGAGGTCGTGGAGCGCCGCGGCCACCCGTGCTCCGATCGAGGCGACCTCCGCGAGAGGGAGCGGAGTCTCGTCCAGGCGCGCTCTGAGGGATTCGCCGGCGACCCGCTCCATGACGAGATACGGCTGCGGCGGCCCGTCTCCAGAAGCGACGAAGCGCGGGGCGTGCGGGCCGGAGAGCCTCGGCAGGATCATCCGCTCGACCTCGAAGCCGACCAGAGCGGCCGGATCGGCGCTGTCGCGCCACGAGGGGATCTTCATCGCCAGCGCGGAGGTCTGGTCGGAATGGGAAACCCGCCAGATCTCGGCCATGCTGCCCTGGTGGATCTTCTCTTCGAGGCGGAAGCCGTCGACGAGGGTTCCGGGCTCGATGGATTCGGTCATTGTCTGCGCCAGCGCCATGTGCGCCATCCAGCGTACGGCTCGGCGCGCCTTCGGACGCTGAGTCGCTTGCATCAGATGCCCGGCCGCCGCTGCGGTACGATCCGGAAATCTCGGACCGCGCCGCGCCCGCGCGGCGTTTCGGCTCGAGCGAGCGCGAAAGGGGGATGAGATGGACCTCATCAATCCGATCGTTCGCCGCTGGCTTCGGGACGGGACGGACGATCCCGACGCATTCTGGGGCAACGCCGCTTCGAAGCTCCCGTGGTTTCGGCCGTGGACGGAGACGTTCGTCTGGGAGCCGCCGACGTTCCGCTGGTTTGCGGGAGGACGCACTAATCTCGCGTGGAACGCGCTGGACTTCCACGTTCGCGCCGGCCGCGGCGGCCGCGCCGCGCTCGTCGCGTTGAACGAGAGGGGTGAGCGCCGCGTCTACACGTACGCACAGCTCCTGGCGGACGTCGAGCGTGTCGCGGCGGCCCTGCGCGGGATGGGCGTGGACAAGGGCGACCGGATCACGATCTACATGCCGACCTCTCCCGAGGCGATCCTCCTGATGCTCGCCGCCGTGCGGATCGGCGCGATCCACGTCGTCGTTTTTGCGGGCTTCGGCGCCGGCGCCCTGGGCGATCGCATCCGCGCGAGCGGATCGAAGGCGGTGTTCACCGCCGACCGGACCTTCCGCAAGGGCAAGGACGTGGCGCTCAAGCAGATCGTGGACCAGGCGCTCAGCGGAGGGAATCACGCCGTCGAGCGGGTCGTCGTCTGGAACCGCGCGGGCTCAGCGCCGATGGTCCCGGGCCGCGACGTCTCGTGGGAAGACTTCCTCGCGGGCGGAACAGGGCAGAGCGGCGCCCACGTCGAGATGGAATCCAACGAGCCGGCCTTCATCCTCGCGACCTCCGGAACGACCGCCAAGCCGAAGCTCGCGGTGCACACGCACGGGGGATTCGCCGTGCACATCGTCAGCATGGCGCGCTGGTGCTTCGGGTTGAAGCCCGAAGACGTGTGGTGGTCGACGTCCGACATCGGCTGGATCGTCGGGCACAGCTACATCGTCTACGCCCCGCTGTTGACGGGATGCACCACGCTCGCCTACGAGGGCGCGATCGACCATCCGAATCCGGAAACACCGTGGCGGATCGCCGAGGACTTCGGCGTGACCGGGATCTTCACGTCTCCCACGGCCGTGCGTCTGCTGATGCGCTACGGCGAGGCGTACGTGCACAAACACGACCTGGCCGCGCTGGAGCGGGTTTTCTGCGCCGGCGAGGTCCTGAACGCGCCGGCCTGGGAGTGGCTGCAGGAAAAGGCCCTGAAAGGCTGCGTTCCGGTCATCGACCACATGTGGCAGACCGAGACCTCGGGCCCCGTTTTCGGGAACCCGTACGGAATCGCGATACTGCCGATCAAACCCGGCTCCGCGTCGATTGCGCTGCCCGGCATCGACGCCGCCGTCCTCACACCCGAGGGAGCTCCCTGCGGGGCGGGCGAGAAGGGCATCATGGCGATCCGGCGTCCTTTCCCCGGGCTCACGCCGACGCTCTGGGGCGAGCCCGAGCGCTACGGCCGCGATTACTGGGAGCGGATTCCCGGCGTCTACACCACCGGCGACTCGGCGCACATCGACGAGGACGGGTACGTCTGGTTCGCCGGACGCGCCGACGAGATCATCAAGATCGCCGGGCACAAGATCGGAACGATCGAGGTGGAGACGGCGTGCCTGCAACATGCGGACGTCGCCGAAGCGGGAGTGACGGGCCGTCCCGACGAACTACGGGGAGAGGTCGTTTCGGCCTTCGTCGTGCTCAAGCAGGGCCGGACCGGTTCCGAGGCGCTGCGCCGCGAGATCGTCGAGACGATCCGCCGCGAGCTCGGGCCGGTCGCGGTGGTCGGGGAGCTGAACTTCGTCAACTCGCTGCCGAAGACGCGCAGCGGCAAGATCATGCGGCGCGTGCTCAAGGCGGTCACGCTCGACGCGGAGCCCGGCGACATCACGACGATTGAAGACGAGGGCTCGGTGGAGGAAGCCCGGAACGCGTGGCAGGAAATGCGCGAACAGGTGCACGGCTCCCGCACCTGAGAAGCACCGGGCGGGCGCTCCGGCACCCGCCCGCGTTACCGCGAATCCCGCGCGGTTAGAAGTTGTAAAGCCCCGAGAGAGCGAGCTGCTGGCCGGAGGTCTTGGTCTCCAGGGCACCGGTCCTCAGCTTGTCGTACAAGTACTCGAAACCCAATGCGAGCGGTCCGCACTTCCACTGCAGCATGCCCACGTACATTTCGTTCTTCATGCGGCCGTTCGGGCCGACCTGGTGGAGGACGTCGATGTTCTTCGGATCGTCGATGCCCCAGAAGCCGAAAATGCCCCAGTTCTGGGTGATGTTGAAGCCGACTTGGGCCCAGCCTCCCTGGCCCTGGATCTTGCCGAACTGCGTGATCATGCCGAAGTTCTGGCCGATGGAGTGGCCGTTGTAACCGTTGCCCTGGATGAGCACCGGGCCGATCTGGAACTTCGCGCCGATCTCCACGGCCGAGCCGATCAGCTTGTCGTTCGGCGCCGAGGCCCCTTGCCCGGAGAGGTCCTTCACGTCGTAGTGGCCGACGATGTAGCTCGACCACGTGCCCATGCTGCCGAGCTTCCCGCCGACGTTGAACCGCACTTCGAACTGGGGCCAGGTCGCGTTGCCGGCCGTGAGGAAGTTGGTGCAATTGTTGGTCGTGGCGCAGTCCGGGCCGTTCCACGAGCCGTTCATCACGGCGGTCGTGACGTCGGCGTTGACGATCGAGTCCGCGGGCGTCAGCTTCTGGTTGACGAAGATTCCGGGGAAACGCCAGCCGATGTCGCCCGCCGAGCCGTAGCCCAGCGGAAACGCGATGTGCGAAAGCGACACCGCCGTGTTGCCGAAGAGGGGAGACCACTGCTGACCCAGCTGGATCGTCGTGCTGCCATTGGTGATGTTGATGTATCCGAGACGAAGGCGCGGCACCGGCTGCTCCTCGATGAACGCGCTGTTGGCCGAGCCTCCGAAGCCTCCGAAGAAGTCCATCTCGACCGTGCCGCCCGCCTTCCAGTTGCCGATGATCTTGGGTCCGTCGAACACCAGCGTCAGGCGCGTGTTGCGGACGTCGCCGCCGCCGAACCAGCAGTCGACCTCGCAGTTGGGTGGAACGGGGTATTCGGCGTTCTGCCCGTTGCCGAAGTTGAAATTCTGATCCTGGGCGAACGCGGTGAAACTCACGAAGCCCTTCAAGGTGAGGGTGCCGGCGCCGCCGAGCGAGACTGTGGCTCCCTGCGCCGACATGGTGGCCGCCACGATCAACAAGAGAGCCGCGACGACCGAAGAGCGAACCGCGAACCTCATGACAGCTCCTTTCGTTGAGGACGCCGTCGCGCCGCAGACGATCGGGCGCGACGACCGGACGCCTGGAGCCGCGGTCAAGGGGGTCGGCGGCCTCCCTTCCGCCAGGGGAGCTCGAAAGAGCCGCGCCACCTGGTCGCGCGTCCGGAGGTAGCCACCGGTTCTGCGCTTCGCATCCCCGTCTCGGCCGTCGTCATCGATACTAAACCCATTTCTTCTTTTCGGGCGGCCTCACTTCACCGATCCGAACGTGAATCCGGCGATGAATCGGTCGAGGAACAGGTTGTAGACCGCGCCGATGGGGAGGCTCGCGATGAGGCACGCCGCCATCAGGGAGCCCCAGTAGTAGACGTCTCCCCGGATGAGAAAGATCGGGACTCCGACGCCCACGGTCTGGTGCGACGCCGAGGAGATGAAGGTCAGGGCATATACGAACTCCTGGGTCACCAGCGTGAACGAGAAGATCACCACAGTCAGGATACCCGACAGCGAGACCGGCACAATCAGCTTGCGGAAGGCCTGGAACCGCGTCAGGCCGTCGACCATGGCGGCGTCCTCCAGCTCCCGGGGGATCGACTTGAAAAACCCCATCAACAGCCATGTCGAGAACGGAATCGTGAAACTCGGATAAACGACGACGATCGACCAGATCGAGTCCTGCAAGCCGAGTGCCGCCACGACCCGGGAAAGGGGGATGAAGAGCAGCGTGGGGGGCACCAGGTAGGTCAGAAAGATGGCGATCCCCATGCGCTCGCCCCACCGTCCGGTCAGCCGCGCCAGGGCATAGGCCGCGGGCAGGGCGAGCAGCAGCGTGATCGCCACGACCAGAGTTCCGGCCATCGCGGTGTTCCAGAGCCAGCGAGGGAACAGGGTGTCGCGAAAGAGCAGGCGCAGGTGCTCCAGAGTGGGCGGCTGGTGAAAGAGGAAGGGATTGTTCTTCAGGTCGTAGAGGTCGCTCGTCCGCTTGAAGGTCGTGATGAGCATCCAGTAGAAGGGGAAAGAGAGCCCGGCCGAGAAAGCGGCCAGGATTCCCCAACGAATCGCCGTACCCAGTGCCCGGCGTCCCCGGCGAGAGCGGCCGCCGGCATCCATTAACCGACCTCGGCGCGGTGGGCCGTGCGCAGCATTCGCCAGGCCACCAGCACGAGCAGCGGCAGCAGGAAGATCGAGATCGCGGCGCCTTCCGCGAGGTCGCTTCCGAGAATGCCGGTGAAGAAGGCGAGCGACGGGAGCACCTGCGTGGTGTCGTAAGGCCCGCCCCGCGTGAGGATGTAGATCACGGTCATGTCGGTGAACGTAAAGACGATCCCGAAGAGGAGCGCGACGTTGATGATCGGAAGCAGCATCGGGATCGTGATCTGGAAGAGGGTCCGGAAGTAGCCGGCGCCGTCGACCGCGCAGGCCTCGGGGATGTCCCGCGGAATCGCCGTCCATCCGGCCAGCAGGATCACCGTGGCGAAGGGGAGCACGTGCCACGTATGCACGAGGATGACCGAGATCATCGCCAGCGTCGGATCTCCCAGCCACATCGGCGGAGAGAACTCCGGGACCAGGTGCAGGTGGATCAACATCCAGTTCACCACGCTGTACAAAGAATCCAGGATCCACTTCCAGCCGATGGAGCCGATCGACACCGGCGCGACCCACGGCAGCAGGACGAGGAAACGGATCAGGCGCCGCCCCCGGAACGCGTCCTTGAGGACGAGCGCCAGGATGTTTCCGCCGACTAAGACCAGGATCTGGGAGCAGACCGTGAACACGATCGAGTTGCGCAGCGCCCGCCGGAACGACGGACTCTGGAGCACCGACGCGAAGTTGTGAAGGCCGACGAAATGGTATTCGGTGGATCCGACCTTCACGTCGCCCACCGCGTAGACGAAAGCCAGGAGGAACGGCGCACCGACGAGGGCGAGCACGTAGAGGATGGCCGGTGCGAGCATGGCCGGCCCCAGCCAGGCTTCGCGCGGCCGCCGGCGTTTCACTCGATGGGCACGGGGCCGCGCCGCGCCCCCGTCTCGCTGTCGAAGAACTTCAGCTTGCTCCGCTCGACCTGGAAGGGCAGGACGGAGCCGGATCCGACACTGGGATGGAACGTGGCGGGCAGACGCGACACCGCTTTCTCGCCGTCGAAACGGCCGCCGGCGACGCGGCCGTAGAGGATGCGCTCGGACCCGAGATATTCCTCGTTTTCGAAGCGAAGCAAGAGTGAGAGCGTCGTAGGAGAAGGCTCCGCGGAGCTGCCGGCGGGAACGAGGTGCTCGGGCCGAAACCCGATGACCACCTTGTCGGCCGGGACCAGGTTCATCGGCGGGGATCCGAGGAACGTGGCGACGAACGTGTCGGCGGGATTGTCGTAGACGTCGGCCGGGGTCCCGATCTGCCGAACCCGCCCCTGGTGCATCACCACGACGCGGTCCCCCATGGCCATGGCCTCGACCTGGTCGTGGGTGACGTAGATCATCGTCGTCCCGACGCGGCGCTGGAACTGCTCCAGTTCCTCGCGCGCCGAAGCGCGCAGCTTGGCGTCCAGGTTCGACAGCGGCTCGTCGAGGAGGAAGACGGTGGGCTCGCGCACGAGGGCCCGCGCGAGCGCCACCCTCTGCCGCTCTCCTCCCGAGAGCTCCCGGGGCCGGCGCGCCAGCAGGTGGCCGATCCCGAGAAGGTCCGCGGCCCACTGGGCCTTCTTCTCCCTATCCGCGCGAGGCATCTTCTGGGCCTTCAGCGGAAACACGATGTTGCCCAGCACGGTCAGGTGGGGATAGAGGGCGTAGCTCTGGAACACCATCGCGATCCGGCGCTCCCGCGGAGTCCGGTCGTTGACGACGATGCCTCCGATCAGGATCTCGCCCGAGGTCGGCTCCTCGAGCCCCGCGATCATGCGCAGGAGCGTGGTCTTTCCCGAGCCCGACGGGCCCAGGAGAACCAGGAACTCTCCTTCGCGGCTTTCCAGGTCGACGCCGACGACCGCCCCGACGGAACCCTGGCGAAAAGTTTTGGTCAGTGCCCTCGTCTGGACGATCGCCATTCAGCCCGCATTATTCACGATCGACTCCGGGCTGCGCCGTCACTTCCACTTGTCGAAGATGCGCTGGATCTCCTTTTCCGCGGCGCGGGCCGCGTCTTCCGGCGAAAGGACGTCCTGGGCGGCCTTGGCGAACATCGTCGGGATCACGAACGTGTTGAAGACTTCGTCGATCCCGGCGGTCGCGTAGCCGGGGTAGCCGACGTTGGTGGCCCAGTCCAGGACGTTGGCCAGGACCTTGTACTTGTCGGGTGGGTTGGCCTTGGGATCGTTTGCGAGCTGCTGGGCCAGATCCGGCACCGTCGAGGGGAAGCACGGGAAGTTGTAGAACTCGCTGGCCTTGAAGGCGGTCCCGAAATTGTCCATGTAGTCCAGCAGGAACTTCTTGGCGCCCTCCTTGTTCTCGGCGAAGTCCCAGATCACGTAGCAGTCCATGACGTGCTCGGCCGCGATGCGCCGCACGGGTCCCTTGAGGGCGGGCGTGAGCCAGATCTTGGCGGACATGTCGGGGTTGTCCTTCTCCGCGGTGCGCGTGACCGAGATCGCGTTGTCCACGAAGGAGAGCTTTCCGGCGATGATGCCGCGGTTGTTCGAGGAGGGGTCCCAGGTGAAGACCTCGGGAGTCATGGTCTCCTTGAACAGCGAGCGCATGTACTTGATCGCGTCGAGCGTCTGCTTGGAATAGATCGCGACTTTGCCGTCCTCGGTCTGCTCGGCTCCGCCGAACGACCACAGCAGGCCCCGCAGCGCCATGTTCGAGTCGAGCTCCTGTGAGAGGCCCACGCCGACGGGATTGCCGAACTGGTCCTTGATCTTTTTCCCGCCGGTTCGGAGCTCTTCCCACGTGTCCGGTCCGTTCGCGAAGCCGACCTTCTCCCAGAGGTCCTTCCGATAGTTGCCGGGGTCCGGCACGTAGGAGTCGGAGAAGGCGAAATACTTCTTGGTCTTCGGGTTGAAGGTCGAGCGCTCGGCCAGGGGAATCTTCTTGCCGTGCTTCTTCTCGACGGCCTCGTAGATCTCGCGGTGGTCGATGACCTGCTTTTCGTAGGCTGCCGGCGGAGATAGGAACATGAACAGGTCGTGTCCCTTCTTCGCGGCGACCTCGGCGGCCGCCCGCGCATTGACCTCGCCGATCGCGATGTGGTCGACGACGACGTTGGTGTCGTTCTTGGCGCCCCACTCCTTGGTGAAAGTGCCGTCGAACCACTTGTCGTACCCCGGCACGAAGTGGCTCCACTGGATGATCTTCAGGGTCTTCTGCTGCGCGGCGGCCCGCGCCGGAAAGAGGAAGTTCGAGCCCAATCCCGCGGCGGCGGCTCCGGCTCCGGTCAGCTTGGCAAACCGGCGCCGCGTGATGCCGGGCTTCCGATGTTTCGTCATGACTCCTCCGTCAATGCGCGCAAGCGCGAATCCGGGCGACCGATGACGTCGCCGTCAGAACTGGCGTATGTCCACGTTCTTGGTCTCGCGGATGAAGAGGCTCCCGATCACGAAGCTCATCAAGGCGACGATGATCGGATACCAGAGACCCGCGTAGATGTTGCCCCGGGACGCGACGATGGCCGTGGCCAGAAGCGGCAGCATTCCCCCGAACCACCCGTTGCCGATGTGGTACGGCAGCGACATCGACGTGTACCGGATGCGTGTCGGGAAGAGCTCGACGAGGAACGCGGCGATCGGCCCGTAGACCATGGTCACGTAGATGACCAGGATGAACAGGATCAGGATCGTCATCGGCCAGTTGATGGCGGACTTGTCGATCTCCGAGGGATAGCCGGTCTTCTTCAGCGCCGCTTTGTAGTCGTCCTCCTTGTAGCCGTGCAGCTCCTCGCTGCCGATCTTCGTCACGACGGTTTCGTTGGCCACCGGAGGAAGGGCCGTGAACGACAGGCCCGCCTTCGTCAGGAAGTCCTTGGCCTTGTCGCAGTCGGAGAAGACGGTCTTGGGGGTGGGGAAGATGTGCACTTTGCAGTCGGTGGCGGCGACACTGATCGGCGTGCGCTTCGAGTAGTCCTCGAGGGCAGGATTGACGTAGTGGGTCAGGCCCTTGAAGAGGGGGAAATAGGTGATTGCCGCGATCAGGCAGCCCGCCATGATGATCCACTTGCGGCCGATCTTGTCCGAGAGCGCGCCGAAGACGATGAAGAAGGGCGTTCCGAGGACGAGTGAGATCGCGATGAGGATGTAGGCCGTCAGGTAGTCGACCTTCAGGTAGATCGTCAGGAAGAACAGAGCGTAGAACTGACCCGCGTACCAGACGACGCCTTGTCCGGCCGTCGCGCCGAAGAGAGCGAGCAGCACGACCCTCGCGTTGGACCAATGGGCGAAGCTCTCCGTCAGGGGCGCCTTGGATCCCTTGCCCTGCGCCTTCATGGCCTTGAAGATGGGCGACTCCTGCAGCTTCAGCCGGATGTAGACGGAGAAGGCCAGGAGGATGATCGAGACGAGGAAGGGAAGCCGCCAGCCCCACGTCTTGAAGGTGTCCGGGCCCATCTTCCAGCGGCAGAAGCCGATGACGAGGAGGGCGAGGAACAGCCCGAGGGTCGCGGTCGTCTGGATCCAGCTCGTGTCATAACCGCGCTTGTTCTGGGGCGCGTGCTCGGCGACG
>Ga0075425_100002471_pt1 | contig 18523 bp, 23 predicted proteins | sample SoiMethybrSBSTD4_FD_75300 | JGI IMG/M metagenome (GOLD analysis project Ga0075425, IMG submission 75300) | Bulk soil microbial communities from a Populus tree surrounding site in Tennessee, USA - Soil MetaG P. TD hybrid SBSTD4 | ecosystem: Environmental > Terrestrial > Soil > Tree plantation... | reverse complement strand
GTCAGCCATGGCTGGTTTCCCGAAAAGGCCCGGACGATCGGAATCACCGCCGGAGCCTCAACTCCCAACAACCAGATCGGGGAGACCATCGAACGCATGCTCGGCTTTCGCTGTACAATAGACCTGGCAACCATCATAGGAGCGCAATAAAAAGTGGCATACGGACCTGACCCGAAGAAAACAAATCCAACTGCGATCATTCCAGAGGCTCCCGCAAAAATTACGCGTAAAAAGAAGAAGCCCAAGGAAATTGCGGTAGTTATCCCGGATAATTGCACCGGCTGCGAGGCCTGCGTCAGCTTCTGTCCTGTCGATTGCATCGAACTGACGCCGCGCGACACTTCGAACGGTATCAACGTCATTGTCCCCAACGTGCAGATCCGTTTCGATGAATGCATCGGCTGCAAAATTTGCGTTCACGTCTGCGAAAGAATGGCGTGGGATGCTATCGAGATGTGGCCGGCCGAGCGCGTCGAGGAATTCTTCGAGATCAAGCTGCACGACAAGTACGAAGACGCTGTTGCCGCCCACGCCGGAAAATAATTCGGGGACAGACGCATAAATCACCCAATTAGCCTCGAGGCTAATTGGGTGATTTATGCGTCTGTCCCCGAATTATTTTCCGGCGATCACTTTCATTAGGACTTCACCGTGAAATCTTCCGTTCTCGATAAAAACTTCGCCGTTTAGGCGGCCGCCGACGACGGAACCGGCCAGGTAAACCCCGGGAACGTTGGTCTCCCAGGTTTCCGGATTGTATTGAGCGCGGAGTGTATCGGCGTCGTAGCGCACGCCGAGTTGATCGTAGAACTTTGTCGAACAGTGGTATCCCGTCAAAGCGAAAACCTGCTGAGCACGAACCTCGCGAACCTCGCCATTTTGCGAAATCTTCACGTGGTCTGGTGTGATTTCGAGAACCTTCGAATTCATATACGGCATGATCTCGGCATTCTTGAACCGGTTCTCAATATCAGGACGTATCCAATATTTCACCGTCGATCCGAGCATCGCGCCACGGTGGATCATTGAAACGCGCGCGCCGCCGCGGAACAGATCGAGAGCGGCCTCGACAGCCGAGTTCTTACCGCCGATAACAGCCACGTCGCGGTCGTAAAAGAAGTGCGCTTCGGTGTAGTAGTGCGAGACATGAGACAGGTCTTCGCCGGGAACACCCATCATGTTGGGGTTGTCGTAATACCCGATTGCCAGGACAACGTTGCGCGCCTCATAACTGCCAAGACTCGAGTGGACGCGGAAGACATGTCGTTCCGGCTGTTCGATGCGCAAAACTTCCTCGTACTGGTTCACGTGGAGCTTGTAAGCACCGACGACCTTCCGGTAGTACTTCAGCGCCTCGTTGCGCGTAGGCTTTTCGCGTTCCGACACCAGCGGTACACCACCGATCTCGAGCAACTCCGGCGTCGTGAAAAAAATCATTTGCGTCGGGAAGTGCAGAATCGAATCGGTGATGCCTCCCTTGTCGAGGACGACACAGCTCAATCCATACTTATTAGCTTCCAACGCGGCAGCCAGCCCGGCAGGGCCCGCGCCGACGACAACAGCGTCCAGCAGTTTCTTACTCATTACTTTCGAAATAGTTCCCTTCTGCAACAATACGTGCCGTCGACGTCAGCTTCAGCCGGCCGTGTTCCGGCCACTCGACGTGAAGTTTACCAGCCTTTGCGTGCACGGTGACGCGGCGGTCCGTCTTTCCATTAAGAATGGATGCGACTGTCGCACCGCACGAACCGGTACCCGACGCATACGAAACGCCGACTCCACGCTCCCAGAAAGCGACCTCGATTTCTTTGTCGTTCAGCACGTGGATGAATTCCACATTCGTGCGATTCGGAAACGCCGGATGCGTTTCCAACAGCGGTCCGAAGTTTTCAACATAAGAGTCATTCAGTTCCTGGACGAACACAGAACAATGCGGATTGCCCGTCGAGCATGCCGTGATGTTGATCTGCTGCCCGTCAACCGTGAGTGGAAAATTCACAACCTTGTCCATTGGCGACGGCGGCCGGAATGGAATTTCATTCGGCGCCAGGTGCGGCATGCCCATATCCGCCTCATATTGGTTGCCCGTCCGGCGTAGCGTGTACATACCTGAAATCGTCTCCAATCGGATTTCATCCTTTGGCCAGCGCCCGGATTCGATCAGGTATGCGGCAACACAGCGCAGTCCATTGCCCGAACATTCGGCTTCACTGCCATCGCGATTGATGATCCGAAGCTTGAACGCATCGCCCGATGGCATCCACAGAATCAGGCCGTCCGCGCCGACTCCGAAATACCGATGGCAGATGTTTTTCGCGAGGGTTGAATGGTCGGCGGGAATATTCGGCGTCTGCTCTACGAGAATGAAATCGTTTCCGAGCGCCTGTGTTTTCACAAAAGGGATCATTCAGGGACGTTCCTGTTGTGCGGCAACTCGCCCGCGTTGCTTCCCGTTTCGACCTGCGTTATTTCAGGCACTTCGGAAAGCCCCTGGATGATTTTCAGATTCTTATCGCGAGGCACGAAAAGATTAAACCAGACACGATAATGGCCGGTACCCTTCTTGAAATTGAAACTCACCGCCGAGACCGAAGATTCCTTCAAAACTCTGTTGATTGATGCCAGCGCCTCGTTCAGGTTCGTCACGACCAGTGAGTACGTGTAGGACTTGCGCCCCTGGATGCGATCTTCCGCGAACCCCAGAAAATACAGCGTTAAAATACTCATACCTGTAACGAACACCGCAAGACTGTACATCCCCGAGCCGAGCGCCATGCCGATGCCCGCCACTACCCAGATCGTCGCGGCCGTGGTGAGGCCAAGAACAAACCCGTGCGAGTGCAGGACGGCGCCGGCTCCGAGAAACCCGATGCCGGAAATAATTTGTGCGGCAATTCGAGTGGGATCGCCGCCTAATACCTGGGCCACTCTCGTCGAAATGCTCATAAACAATGTCGACCCCACACAGATCAGGATGTTTGTGCGCAGCCCGGCAGGCTTGTCGCGAAGCTCGCGTTCCATGCCGATCATCCCGCCCAGGATGGCAGCCAGGAACAGCTTCAGTGCTACCGACAGGTCCATACGAGCATTCTCCCACGGGAAAACAGGGTCTGGCCCCGATTTTTCCAGCTTCATAGTACTATCTACCATTTTGGAGTGAGGCGCATGAAACGGTTCAAGGTGTGTGGTCTGGGTAATGCAATTGTCGATATTTTTTTGCAGGTGTCGGAAGAGGAGTTCGCCACGCTTGGTTTTGAAAAAGGCACGATGCGGCTGGTAGAGATCGATGAACAAAGGGTGCTTCTAGACAGATACCAGAGGCATGAGCCCAAATTGGTCAGCGGCGGCTCCGTGGCCAACTCGATCATTGCGTTTTCACAGCTAGGTGGATCAGCCGCATTCATTGGCTGTGTCGGTGATGATCGCTACGGTCTTTTCTATGCAAACGAATTTGAAGAGCTAGGCATCGACATTGGAAATCCGATCATTGTCAATCAGCCGACCGGCACCTCGATCTGCATTGTCACTCCGGATGCCGAACGAACGATGCGCACCTGTCTGGCCGTGGCGAGCCATTTGTCCGATGGGCATGTCGATGAACAACGCGTCAAGGATTCGGAATGGTTATTCATCGAGGGCTACGTCTTCGCTAATCCGGCAACGGGACAGTCAGCGATTCGAGAAGCCCTGCGAATTGCCAGACAACATGGCACAAAGATAGCTATCACCTGCTCCGAGCCGTTCGTCCCAAAAGTTTTTGCTGACGCGTTCCAGGAGGCACTTCGGCAAGCGGACCTTCTGTTTTGTAACGAAGCCGAAGCTTGTGCCGTTACCGGTGCCCGCAATGCGGCTGAAGCATTCGAAAAATTCGTAGGTCGGGTTCCATCAGTCGTCGTGACCAATGGTCCGTTTGGGGCATACGTTCGGCACCAAAACATGGAATCTCACGTTCCGTCGTACCCGTGCGAACCGAAGGATCTTACCGGCGCGGGCGACATGTTCGCGGGCGCATTCCTGTACGGCGTTACTCATGATTTTTCGCCCGAAACAGCTGCGCGCGGCGCCGCGTACTTAGCTAAAAAGGTGATCACTCAGGTTGGCGCCCGGCTGCATTCCGGGACACGCGACTATTGGGAAGAGTGTATGAATTCCAATTTATCCGATTAACGAAAAGGGCAGCCGAGCCGAATACGAACGTCGTCAACAATCCGCCCTCGGGACCGTACCCGCCGCCCAGAATCAAATCGCGGCCGGCCACGCCGGTCGTCCACAACGAGGCAAGATCAAGTCCCGACAACGACATTCCAAGAACGAAACCGATGCCGGCGTTCCAGCCCAGATGAATACCGTAGGGCAGCCACAGCGAACGGGCTTTAAAATACGCCAGCGATAATAAGATCCCTGCGAGCATCGTGTTGACGGTTCCAAGCAGTGATGAATTCGGATTTTTGAGATGGACCGCACCGAACAGACCGGAAATCACGAGGATTCCCGGCCACTTCCCAATCCCTTCGCAAAGAATCTGAAGAGGCAAGCCGCGAAACATCATTTCTTCAACGGCTGCCGCAACAATCAAAACCGCCGCAGTCGCCGCCAAGGTTGAGCGCGGCACCTGATTTGCCGTCCAGGCTACGTGCACGTAACCGAAGACAAAAGATCCGGCTAAGACCATGCCGGCCATCACGGCGGCGATGGCCAAACCGCCGGCGAGATGGCGATGGCAGTTGTGAAGCGTTATGCCGAACGTCTTCAACGGGCGGTGATCGATGACGCGGGCAACAAAAACGGTGGCGACGACTGCCGGAACGAGCAAAGCAATTTCATTCAGGGCAATCAACGTGAGTTGATCGTCGGAAAGATTGGTTCGTGCAAACCAGAGCGACAGCGCGATTCCGGTGGCGATCCAGATCAGGATAAAAATTACAGCGAACGTAGCGAGTTTCCAGCCCGAACGGAGTTCGTGCCGGTCGTTGAGGAAAATGTTCCTGCTCAAATGTATCTCTTCAGCAACAGCTCCAGCCTGGTTTTTGTCCTGGGAGGAACTTTGCTGAGGTCCGTGAGAATCGCGTTCTGAAGCGCATTCCTGCAGGAACAAGCTCTGGTAACGGGAAGGCGTTTTACCGCGGCACGAATGATCTTCTGTGCGTTCTCGGCATTCTTCTTGAGATTCTGAACGACTTCGGCCACGGTCACGGCGTCATGCGCTGGATGCCAGCAATCATAGTCGGTGACCAGCGCCATCGTCGTGTAACACATCTCGGCTTCGCGAGCTAGTTTGGCTTCCTGCAGGTTCGTCATTCCGATCAGATCCATGCCCCAGCTGCGATATGTATTCGACTCGGCCTTCGTGGAGAACTGCGGTCCCTCCATGCAGACATATGTTCCACCACGTTTGATCGGTACGCCGGCATCGCTACCCGCCTGTTGAACAATGCCCGCAAGCTGTCCGCAAATCGGATCGGCAAAACTGACGTGCACCACGATCCCGTCGCCGAAGAACGTAGAGATCCGCGTCTTTGTGCGATCGTAAAACTGGTCCGGCACCACGATGTCGAGCGGCCGGTGTTCTTCCTTAAGAGATCCCACCGCACTCGCCGAGATAATCCACTCAACACCGAGTTGTTTGAAGCCGTAAATGTTCGCGCGGAAATTCAATTCTGAGGGCATGATCGTGTGGTTACGATTGTGCCGCGCTAGAAAAACGACACGCTGCCCTTCGAGCGTGCCGATCCTGTAGCTATCGGATGGATTTCCAAATGGTGTTGAAATTTCGACCTCCTGCACGTCAGCGAGGCCTTCCATCTGGTAAAGGCCGCTCCCGCCGATAACACCGACCCTCACTTCACTCGCCATGTTCCACAAGCTCCATTAGCACTCCGTGTGTCGATGCGGGATGAATAAACGCAACGCGAGTATTGTGCGCGCCGCGCTTCGGCTTCTCGTCGATTAGGCGAATGCCGGCGGCCTTCAGGCGCTCCAGTGCCTGTTCGATGTTGTCGACTCGCACAGCGATATGGTGAATACCTTCCCCACGTTTGTTCATGAATTTTTCGACGGGGGAATCGGGCCGCGTCGGCTCGAGAAGTTCGATGCGGCTTTCGCCAATGTCGAGCATCGCAACACGGACTCCTTGATCATCGACCTCATCGTAGCCTGCGAGCTTCAGACCCATGGCCTGCTCATATACCTTCACGGCTGCAGAAAGCGATTTTACGGCGATACCGATATGATCGATCTTCATCATGGCCTTCCAAACTTTGCGTCACGAACGATTCTGTCGACTATCGAGTAGGGATCCTGCTTGCGGTCGGCAATTTCGCCGGCGATGCGATCGAGATCTCCGTTCGAGAAAACCTGCTGAAGCGCCGTGCTGACGAGTCGTTCCTGCAGCTGGGTCATGAGCCGCTGACGGGCCGCTTCACGCCTCTTTTCGGCGCGGACTGCCGAGCTTTCGAAAAATTGGCGGCATGCGTCGATCTTTTCTACAAGCTCGGTAATGCCTTCGCCCTGCGTTGCGATGGTCTTCACGATGGGAGGCGTCCAGTTGTCGTGACGATGCGCCAGTGAAAGCATGGTGACGATCGCGCGCTCCATCTTTTCGACACCGGGACGGTCGCACTTGTTAATGACGAAGATGTCGCCGATTTCCATGATTCCTGCCTTCAGCGCCTGGATGTCATCACCCATTCCCGGCACCAGGACAACCAGCGAAACGTCGGCAAGCCTGGCGATTTCGACTTCATCCTGCCCCACGCCGACGGTCTCTACGATGATTGGTTTCTTTCCGGCGGCATCAAGGACCGTAACGACGTCGGCAGTAGCAGCGGCGAGTCCTCCAAGGTTGCCACGGGTCGCCATACTTCGAATGAAGACGTCGGGATCGACACCCAGCGTCTGCATGCGGATCCGGTCACCCAGAATGGCACCGCCGGTGAAGGGACTGCTGGGATCCACTGCAATGATGCCGATCTTCCTGTCCTGTTGCCGGTACGCTACGGCAAGCCGGTCCACGAGCGAACTTTTGCCGACGCCGGGGCTGCCCGTAACGCCGATGACGAGAGATTGACCGGTCTTTGGGAAAAGTTGCCGAAGAATTTCAAGGCTGTTGGCTGAACGATTCTCGACGCGAGTGATCACGCGGGCGAGAGCCCGCGCGTCGCCTTTGAAGAAATCGTCGAGTAAACCGGTGTCCATGTTTGCTAACAGGAATATAGCCGCGAATTGCGCGAATGGAGCGCACTCAGAACCCATTTGTGCGCTCCATTCGCGCAATTCGCGGCTATATTCCTCCCCATATTACTTCAGTATTTCGCGTGCGATGACCAGCCGTTGGATTTCGCTGGTACCTTCTCCTATCGTGCAGAGTTTAACGTCTCGATAGAACTTTTCGGCAGGATATTCCTTGATGTAGCCATAGCCTCCGTGGATCTGAACACACTCGTTCGCCACGCGCACCGCGACTTCACCGGAATACAGCTTGGCCATTGATGATTGCGCCGTCGTCTGCATTCCCTGGTCTTTCATCCAGGCGGCGCGATGCATCAGCAGGCGTGCGGATTCAATCTCAGTAGCCATGTCGGCGAGCTTGAATTGAATGGCCTGAAATTCTGAAATCGCTTTCCCGAATTGTTTTCTCTGCTTGGAGTAATTCAGCGCCGCCTCGTACGCGCCCTGCGCCATGCCGATTCCTAGGGCTGCGATGCTGATGCGGCCGCCGTCGAGGACCTTAAGCGAGTCGATGAATCCTTCTCCGAGTTGCCCGAGAAGGTTTTCTTTCGGTACACGGCAATCCTCAAAAATGATCGTCGACGTGTCGCTTGCCCTCAATCCCAGCTTGTTTTCTTTTTTGCCAGGAAAAAAGCCGGGCATTCCTTTTTCGAGGATGAATGCAGAAATGCCATGATGGCCTTCGGCCTTATCGGTGACGGCCATCGCGACGCAAATGTCGCCGTATGTTCCGTGAGTCGTGAATGTCTTCTGGCCGTTGAGAATCCAGTGATCGCCGTCCAAGCGAGCCGTCGTCTGCGTACCTCCGGCGTCGCTGCCGGCCTCCGGTTCGGTCAGACTCCAGGCACCGATTTTTTCTCCCTTGGCCAACGGCACTACGAAACGGCGGCGCTGTTCTTCGGTACCGAACTCGAAAATATGTGCCGTGCAGAGCGAGTTGTGAGCCGCAACCGAAATGCCGATGGATCCATCAACACGCGACAGTTCTTCAACGACCGTTACATACTCCATGTAGCCGAGGCCGGCGCCGCCATATTCGGCAGGAATCAAGACGCCCATGAAACCCAGGTCGGCCAAATGACGAAGCGTTTCGAGTGGGAAAATCTGTTTTTCGTCCCATTCCATGACGTGGGGACGGATTTCGTTTTCAGCAAATTCGCGAGCAATACGCTTTATTTCGAGGAGTTCCTCGCTGTAGTTGAAATCCATAAGTTTCACCCAGAAACAGGTCTAGATCGCCGGGTCGATCATTGTCCAGCTCATATCGCAGTCGCCGCATCGATACCGATGGTCGCCGGATTTTTCAATCACGTCGATACGGACAAATGACGATGAACAGAACGGACAATAATTGATCGCGCAAGGCGCGCTCGAAGGCTCGGTCAGGCGGTTGAATTCTTCAATCGACGACAGCAACGTTTCGACGATCATCGACTGGCTCCTGCGCCAATCCGCGCGTGAAGGCCAGAAGATCTCAATCGCTGTCGGAATCCAGCCGTGCGTCGGCGAGGCAATGTCGGGCTCGGACGCATAGCTCAGCAGACAATCTACGCGGCAGTCCGTTCCCGAAAGCTTCCCGTCGAGAATCTTCAAGACCTCCATGAGTCTTCGAAGCCCGGAAGAACCCAGCACGTTGATCTCCAACCAGAGGCTGTCTTCCTGCTTGTGGCCGGCACAACAACCTTCGATTCGAACCCATGAAAAAGCGCCAAGTTCTTTAAGAACAGGCCGGAGAACCTTATCGGCCTTGCTGAGGATATCGGGATTGGACATATGCCTTGAGGATAGCAGACGAGCACCCCACGGATTACACAATTACGCGGATTTAATCTACGGAATCCGCGCCCTCGGCGGCTCAAAAATGCTGCCAACCCTGCGGCTTCAAAACAGATTCCCTTACACCATCAATGAGAAACAGCTGGTGGTCCAGTGGCGAAGGAATGACTTCTCCAATTCGTGTGAGGGTAATTCCTTCGACCTCGGCTGGCAGTTCCGGCCCCACGATAATCAATTCGTACTCCTCGCCGCCATGGAGCACATGCGTGTCCTGAGTGCCTGGAGCCGCAGGAATCTTGTCCTTGTATACGCGCGCGGAAACGTGCGACTCATCGAGGATATGCCCCAGGTCTGTAGACAAGCCGTCGCTGACATCGATCATGGCGTGAGCGCGGTCCGATACCGCGACTCCGACGCGATGGCGCGGTCGAGGATACAAGTGACGCGTGACCGCGGGGTCACCTTTCCGGCCGGCTTTTAACAACTCGAGCCCAAGCATGGAACCACCCAGTGTTCCCGTGACGTAGATATTGTCTCCGGTGCGCGCTCCTGAACGAACGACTGCCCGGCCGGTCGGTACACGTCCGATCATAGACACATCGACGAAAATCTGGCCGGAGGACGACGAGTCACCGCCGACGAGCGACACTTCGAAATCGGTGCAAGCCCGCTCAACACCGTCGAGAAATCCGTCCAACCACGCGACATCAAGGTCACCCGGGGCCGCAAGCGAAATGAGGAAGTGCATCGGTACTCCACCCATCGCGCCAACATCGCTCACGTTGACCGCCACAGCCTTGTAGCCGATCGAATCGGGCGGATGCAAATTGCGGATGAAGTGGGTATTTTCGGCAACAAGATCGGAACAGAAAACCGCGGAATATCCGGATGGGAGATCAAAAACCGCGGCATCGTCGCCGATGCCGACCGTGACACCCTGCTGGTTCTGAAATTTTTCGCGGATCTTGCGGATGAGGGCGCCTTCGCCGATCTCCCGAAGGTTCACACGACGGCCTCGGCGCCTTTGCGCATGCGCCGTGGTCCACGAACGACCTTCGACGGTTTGCCTGCCAGCAGCGCGGCTTTGAACACGCTCTTCACGTCATCAACGAAGATGAATTTCATCTCCTTGCGTATCGTCTCGTTCACATCTTCAAGATCGCGCTTGTTCAGCGCGGGCAGGATTACCGTATCGATTTTCGCGCGCCGCGCCGCGAGCACCTTTTCCTTGATGCCGCCTACGGGCAAGACTTCGCCACGCAAAGTAATTTCGCCAGTCATCGCGATCTTGCGGTGAACTGCCTTCCCGGTGAGAAGCGACAGCATTGCGGTGGCCATCGTCACACCAGCCGATGGTCCGTCTTTTGGAATGGCGCCTTCGGGCACGTGAACGTGAATGTCGTGTCTGCTGAAAAAGTCTTCGGCGATACCGAATTCCTTTGCGTGCGAGCGTGCATAGCTCAATGCAGCCTGTGCCGATTCCTTCATGACATCGCCAAGCTGTCCCGTCAACGTCAAACCACCACGGCCGCGCATAGCCGTGGCTTCGACGAAGAGGATGTCACCACCAACCGGTGTCCAGGCCAGTCCTGTGGCTACGCCGATCTGATCTCGTTTGAGGAGTTCGTCCTGAAAAACTTTCGGCCTGCCGAGGAATTTGTCGATGTTGTCCGTGTGGATCTTGCGGACTTTCTTCTCTCCTATCGCAACCTGTCTTGCGACTTTCCTGCAGATCGATGCGATTTCGCGTTCGAGATTTCGAAGGCCGGCCTCCTGCGTATATTGGTTGATGATGGCGCGGATCCCGTCATCGGTAAATTGGATCTGGCTGCTCTTCAGTCCATGTTCTGCAGTTTGTTTCGGGATCAGATGCCGCTTCGCGATCTCGAGCTTTTCCTCCTCCGTGTAGCCCGTGAGCGAAATGATTTCCATTCGATCGCGGAATGCCGGCTGGATCGGATCGAGCATGTTCGCTGTCGTGATGAACATCACGTTCGAGAGATCGAACGGCACGCCGAGGTAGTTGTCGCGGAACGCGAAGTTCTGTTCCGGGTCCAGGACTTCGAGCAAAGCGGATGACGGGTCGCCTCGGAAATCGGCACCGATCTTGTCGACTTCATCCATCATGAACACAGGATTGTTCGTTCCCGCCTGCGCAATACTCTGAATGATGCGGCCCGGCATTGCGCCCACATAGGTGCGTCGATGGCCGCGGATTTCCGCTTCATCGTGCACGCCGCCCAGACTCATGCGCACGAACTTGCGGCCAAGCGCACGCGCGACCGATTTGCCGAGCGATGTTTTTCCAACACCCGGCGGCCCGACAAAACAGAGGATGGGGCCCTTCGTGTCCTTTTTCAGCTTGCGAACGGCGAGGTGTTCGATGATGCGCTCTTTGATCTTCTCGAGGCCGAAATGATCTTCGTCGAGAATCTTCTGCGCCTTCTTGAGATCGAGATTGTCTTTCGTCGATTTGGCCCAGGGCAGCTGGATCATCCAGTCGAGATAGTTCCGCAGAGTGGCCGTTTCCGCCGCGTCCGGATGCATGCGTTCGAGACGGCCGAGCTGGCGTTCCGCCTCTTCGGCGACGTCCCCGGGCATCTTCGCTTTCTTGATTTTCGTCCGATACAGCTCGATCTCTTCCTGCAGCTCGTTGCCTTCGCCAAGCTCCTGTTGGATGGCTTTCATCTGTTGGCGCAGGTAGAACTCGCGCTGGTTCTTGTCCATCTCTCCGCGCGCCTGCGTATTGATGTCGTTCTGGATTTCAAGGACTTCCATTTCCTTCGCCATCAGTTCATTGACGCGGCGAAGCCGCTCAACCGGCTCGATAAGCTCGAGCACTTCCTGAGCTTTCTCAACCTTGAGTTCCAGATTTGAGGCAACGAGATCAGAAAGCCGTGCGGGATCATCGAGGTTGGAAGCGATCGCCACGAGGTCCGGCGAAATGTTCTTACCGAGCGACACGATCTTCTCGAGAGACGACTTCACATTCCGGATCAGCGCCTCGAGCTCGATGGAATCGGCAATAACCTGCGGTTCAGTCTTGGGCTGCACCTTCGCAGTGAGGTAGGGCTTCGATTCGTCGAAGAATTCGACCTTGGCGCGCGAAAATCCCTGGACCAGGATACGCACACGTCCGTCGGGCATTTTCAGCATGCGCATGATGATCGAAACGGTTCCGAAGTCGTGAAGGTCACCCGGCTTCGGGTCATCGACGTTCGGATTCTTTTGGGCGACGAGCATAATCATCCGGTTTTCGGCGAGCGCTTGATCCACCGCCTTGGCGGATTTATCGCGATTTACGAATAGCGGAACGATCATGTAAGGAAACACGACCATGTCCGGCATGGGCAATACCGGCAGCGTGTCGGGAATCGTAATCTGTTGTTCTTCAGGAGCCTGGTCGGTTTTGACGAGTTCCATGCTCATATCTATATGTCCAAGGGATTCGGAAGCCAGAAGCCAGGAGCGTTGCATTCTGGCTTCTGGCTCCTGGCTTCACAGTATCGGGATGCTACTCGGCTCGGCTTTAGACGCCTTGGGCAGGGAGATTCGCAGAAGCCCGTTTTCAAGCGCCGCTTTCGCCGCTTTCCGATCGATGGGAACAATGACCTCGATCTCACGTTTGAATAGTCCGTAAGCGCGCTCGAGACAGAAATAGCGATGGCGTTTGCCGTGAGCTGGCTGGCGTTTCTGTCCGGAGATCGTGAGCACACCGTGATTCCATGATAACTGGACATCAGACTTGTCAACCCCAGGAAGCTCGACAAAGATCACAATTTCGTCTTCGCGCTCGCAAACGTCGATCATGGGGATCCATGCGGCATCGCGATGGGGTCGCGCTTCGAATTCGAAGTACATAAGCTATTCCCGTGTTCGAAGCAGATCCTTGAGTTCGCTCATGAATTCCTGCACATCTTTGAAGTCAAGGTAAACGGATGCAAATCGAACATACGCGACTTTGTCGAGGTTCTTCAATTCATTCATGATCATCTCGCCCAGGGTCTGTGTGGAAACCTCACGCTCGCTGGAGTCCTGGACCATGACCTCGGCCTTGTCGGCAATCGCTTCGAGCTGCACCATCGAGACCGGTCGCTTCTCGCAGGCCTTCAGTACGCCGGCAAGGACCTTTTGCCTGTCGAATCGCTCGCGCCGGCCGTCTTTTTTGACCACCATGTATGGAATTTCATCAATGCGTTCGTAGCTCGTGAATCGGCGCTGGCACCCGAGGCACTGGCGTCGCCGCCGGATCGCCTCGCCTTCCTTGCTTTCGCGCGAATCGACCACCTTGTCATGAAGATGGCCGCAGAACGGACATTTCATAATTTCACTACTCGGCCGGTGCCGTCCGGAGGTCCTTGAGCGACAGCCCGTGGGAGATCATGTACACGCCTGCAACGGTTATCGTCGGTATGTTGCTCGAAACCCATGCCAGCAATGACGTGGCAATGGCCTGCTCCGGGGGAACCATGAAGAAAGTCGTCATACAGAACGCGTAGCCGGCCTGAAATCCGCCACCAATACCAGGTATCTGTGCGATCGAACCGATCGCCGCGCCAACCATCACGAGGGTTGCAGCGGCAAACGTGAAATTGAAATTCATCCCGATCAGCATCAGCCAGAACTGGAGAGCGATGATGAACCAGAGCAGGATGGAGTGGATGAGAATAAGTCCGAGACTGGTGCCGCTGTGAAGAAATGACAACCCTTCCGAAAAGGTCCTCAAAACCGAACTCACCCTTTTGAACGGAACGTATCGAAGAATCCGATCGATGTTGGATCTGAAGATAAACAGAAATATGATTGCGGCAATAGATGCGGCCACCATTATCCAGGCCGCATTTTTCATCAACGCAAGAGGCCCGTGTGCTTTCGCCGGGACCTCTACGGCAATGAGCGCCCATCCGAACAAACAGACCAGCATCAGCGAATCGATGAACCGCTCGACAATAATAGTTGCGAACGACGCGGTCAGCGGGATCTGTTCGCATCGCGTAAGCCAAAGAGGCCGGATCACTTCGCCGGCCCGGCCAAGAAAGAAAATACCCGTGAAACCAAGGAGGTTTGTGTTGAACAGCGGTCCGATTCGGACAGGCTTTAATGGATTCAGCAGGACTTGCCAGCGGAACGCCCGGCAAACGTACGTTAAAAACGTGATCAGCATGGACGTTACGAACCATCCGGGTTGCACTTTCCAGAGGCTGGCGAGGAACAGAGACCAATCGAAATCGAAGCCGCTACTCCGATACAATAAGATCGCAATCACGGCCAAGCTCAATAATACCAATAACTTCCGGTTCATGACTGGTGGATTATCTCAGAAAGAATGGAATTTTCTGAAACTTTTCTTCCAAAGTCTTCGTTCTTGACTACGGAGCCAGACAGGTTGCAGACATCCGATGCGGAACTGGTTAAAGGCTGCTTGGCCGGTGAGCATGCGGCCTGGGAAACCATCGTTCGTTTGCACCATCAGCGGATTTATAACCTCGCCTATCGTTTCACCGGCAGGTTCGATGAAGCTGAAGATCTGGCCCAGGAGATTTTCCTGAAGGTTTATCGTAGTCTCGGCTCGTACCGCCCGGAATCGGGAGCGCTCATCACATGGATCGTGAGAGTCGGCCGAAATCACCTCATCGATCACTACCGAAGATTCAAAACGGAACGGAGTAAGACGGATTCGCTGGAAGTCGAATATGAAAAAGCGGGAGAGAATCCGGGGCGGTTTACCGATCCTGCAGAGGCGCTGGAGCAGCGGGAACTGTCGGAACGCATCCATGCGGCCCTGCTGCGGATTTCGGAAGAGCTTCGCGAGGCGGTTATTCTGAGAGATCTTGAAGGATTCACTTACGAAGAAATAGCAGAGACCTTGAAGGTACCGGTGGGCACAGTGAAGTCGAGAATAAACCGTGGACGTTTGGAGCTGGCGAAGATCATCCGGAAGCAAGGCGATCGAGGAGCCCTATGAAATGCGACGAATGTGAAGCGTTAATGTCGGATTACATTGAGGGCGCGCTCCTGCCTGCCGTGCAGCAGGCTTTCAGTCAGCATTTGGCCTCCTGCGCGATCTGTACAGACGTACTGGCCGGCATGAGAGAGGTCGTAGCATGGGGAAAGAATTTTCCTGCTTACGACGCGCCCACATGGTTACCCGGACGTATTGTGGCAAACACTCCGGCCATTGCACGCGAGGGCTGGCTGGATACACTCGCTTTGATCGGCCGCTGGATCATTGAGCCGCGAACCGCCCTGGCGATTTTAACATCCGTGCTCGTCTTGGGATGGCTCGGCACTGTCACCGGCATATCTCCGGACTGGGCCATGGTCATCCGCGATCCTGGAGCGATTTACTACCAGGCCGTGCGCGCTGCCTACCGGTCTCCGCTGGTTACCGAGATTCAATCTCGAATTGAGCAGTTCATGGAGATCTCCTGATGAATTGCGCCTATCACTCGGAAGCGCAAAACGTGGCTTTCTGTATTCGATGCGGGCGGCCGCTGTGCAATGAATGTATCCGCATGGTGAAAGGAAGCGTTTATTGCGAGACATGTCTGAGCGAGCTCGTCACCGGCAAGGCGGCGTCTGTTCCGGCCGCCTCGACCGAACCGGTTGCCACAACCAGCCCGGGTGCGGCATTTGCGCTCGGCCTCATTCCCGGCGTCGGCGCGATTTATAACGGAGAATTTGTGAAGGCTGCGATCCACATATTGATCTTTGGATCGTTGATCACGATTCAGGAACAATTGCCGTTTGCGAATGCGTTGTTCGGACTTTTGATCTTTGGCTTTTATATGTATATGCCGTTCGAGGCTTACTACACGGCAAAGAAAAGACGTATGCGGACACAGGGAGTTGAATTGGAAACACCAATCGATCGGCTGCAGCAACAGCTGCAGTCGGTGAAGGAAAGAGAACTCTGGGGCGGGATCGCGTTGGTTGTCATCGGCGGCCTTCTGCTGCTCGGAAATCTCGGGCTGTTCAGCCTCTTTTTGATCGGCCGATTTTTCTGGCCGGTCGTTCTCGTTGGTGTCGGTGTCTGGCTGTTGCTGAAAAAGCGTGCGGGGGCGGTGTAGTGACCGGGCCGCTCATTCTTATCACGCTCGGCGTGCTTTTTCTGCTGAACAATCTTTATCCGGGCATGTTTCGCTTTGGTCGTATGTGGCCGGTGATTCTCATCGTCATCGGTCTTTCGAAAATTGCGGAGTACTTCCAGCAAAAAAGAAAGCATGGTGAATAAATGCGTCGCACGATAGGAACTATTTTTTGGGGACTGGTTCTTGTCACGATCGGTGGCCTGCTGCTCGCGCGAAATTTTGGATATCCAATTCCAATATGGAGTGTGCTTGCGCGCTACTGGCCGGTGCTGATCATTGCATGGGGAGTGGTGAAGATTGTCGAGCATTTTCACGCGAGGCGCACGGGAGACAATCGGCCACTGTTTTCCGGCGGCGAAGTCGCGTTGCTGATTTTGGTCATCCTTGCTGGAAGCGCGATCACGACTGCCGCCAACGTCAATCTGAATCTCGACACGGACTTTGGAGACCTGGATCTCTGGGACGTTACCGGCAACAACTATTCGTATGACGAGCATCATGAACTGCCGGTAACGGGGGCTCCTGCTATCGACATCGTCAATATGTTCGGCAATGTGGATATACGGCCGTCCGACTCCGACAACGTCGTTCTGGATGTGAAGAAGACCGTGAGGGCTTCGAGCAAAGAGGAAGCCGACCGACTGTCGTCCGATTTTACTTTCAGGATCGTGAATGACGGTTCAACGGTTCGGATCGCATCGAGCCAGGATCCTTCACCCACGAGCAGCCGCAGGATGGGGCGGCAGCGATTCAAAAGTTCGCTCACGGTTTACGTGCCGAAGGCCTCAGCCGTCAAACTTGATAACAGGAACGGCCGGGTCACGACGCAGGATCTCATGGGTAATCAGAATCTGACGAATCGTTACGGTGAAGTTGAAGTGCAACGGATCGACGGTGATGTCGACGTATCAAACTCATTCGGCAGCACCACCGTTCGCGACGCTCTTGGCGCGATCAATATAAAAGCTCGATTCGGTGAAGTACGGCTCGACCTCGACAAACCGCCAACGAAAGACATTTCGCTTTCGATGGAGTTCGGCGATGTCCGTGTCGGGCTGCCTTCAAATTCTACTTTTAACCTCGACGCTCACACCGCCTTCGGTGATGCGCGTTCAGAGTTCGGAACGCTCCGATCCGAGAACTCATCCAATCGTGAGCGATCAATAACAGAAAGCGTCGGCGAAGGTGGACCACGGATTCACCTCGAAACACGCTTTGGCGACATACGCCTTCAGAGGAGAGGATAACGATATGTTCTGTACTCAATGTGCAAATCCAGTTGAAGAACACGCGCGATTCTGCAGCAAGTGCGGCCACGAAGTTTCGCCCGCGCCTGCCGTAAAATCTCGGAGCCACGACATGACCATGCATGTGAACGTACTAGCGTGGATTTATATCGGCTGTGCGATTCTGACGGGTATCGTTGGGTTCGTGATGCTTTTTGCGAGCCGACTCATCACCACACTGCCAATTCCTTGGCCACCCGAAATGCCGCCCGCTATTGTGCCGTTCATCGGGTCTATTGTTGTCTTCGCTGGCCTGGTGACGATCGTCATGGCCGGAGCCATTGCAGCAGCGGGAATCGGATTGTTGCAGTACCGAAACTGGGGACGCATTCTTGCAGCAATCATGGCCGTTTTTCTCGTCTTTAAATTTCCGGTGGGAACGGCCATCGCCATTTACACATTCTGGGTGCTTTTCTCTGACGAAGGGGCCACTCACTATAAGGCGCGCTCGGGCGCTGTGGCCCACGCCGAAGGTCACGCGACGGCGTGATTACTAACAAAAGTCCGCTCCACTAGTCCAATTTCTGCGTTCAAACAGGAGGGATTGTGAGCGGACGTTTGTTTTTTGCTCTTCTACTTGTCGTGGCCTTGGGCTCGACATGTTTCGCGCAGAGTACGCCGGCTTTCGAAGGCTCGTTTGGATATTCTTTTCTAAGAAACTTTAACAATTTTAACCGCCATGGCTGGGTCGGTTCTGCCATGGGAAATGTAAACGACTGGGTTGGAATCAAAGGTGAAGTCGGCGGTAACTATTCCGATAGTATCAACAGCGATTCGCATTCGTTCCTGGCCGGGCCCCAATTCACTCTTCGCTCTACGTCCGTTGTGACGCCATGGGCTCACTTTCTCGTTGGAGTCCAGCGCAATCAGACCAGTTTCCGAATTTTGACGTTACCAGGGCCTACGGCATTTCTGGCGACCGGCACGAACTCAGATTTTGCGATGCAACCCGGCGGCGGTATCGATTATTGGTTCCAACCTCGCCTCGGTCTCAGACTGGGCGCGGATTATCGCCGCGCTTTTCGCGAAAACCGTGACCAGAACTACTATCGTCTGCAGGCCGGCATCGTGTTCCGCTTCGGCACAAGGTAGGGTTCCAAGATTTCAGGTCTGCATTCGCCGATCGCCGATTTGTAACAAAGA
>Ga0075425_100002470_pt1 | contig 18525 bp, 20 predicted proteins | sample SoiMethybrSBSTD4_FD_75300 | JGI IMG/M metagenome (GOLD analysis project Ga0075425, IMG submission 75300) | Bulk soil microbial communities from a Populus tree surrounding site in Tennessee, USA - Soil MetaG P. TD hybrid SBSTD4 | ecosystem: Environmental > Terrestrial > Soil > Tree plantation... | reverse complement strand
CGTCGTCGTGAAGCGCACGGTGACGCCCGAGCAGCGCCTCCGGATGGCGCTCGCCGACAACCGCGCCACCGACCTGTCTTCGTGGGACGCCGATCGATTGCGGGAACTCCAGGCCCAGGCGCCGGAACTCCTCAGGAATCTGTGGACCGAGCAGGAACTCGTCGAGTTCTTCGCGAGCGTCACGCCGGTTGTCCACGACGGCCTGACGGATCCGGACGCCGTCCCTGACGAACGACCCACAACGATCCGGCGCGGCGATGTCTTTGCGCTCGGCCGACATCGCGTCCTCTGTGGCGACAGCACGAACCCACCGGATGTGTCACGGGTCCTCGACGGGGCGCAGCCGCTGCTGATGGTGACGGATCCCCCTTACGGCGTCGACTATGACCCCGCCTGGCGGGCGCGGGCGGGCGTGAACCTCAACACGAAAAAACTCGGCACCGTTACCAACGACGATCGCGCCGACTGGACCGACGCCTGGCGACTGTTTCCCGGTGACGTCGCCTATGTCTGGCACGGCGGGCTGAAGTCGAGCATCGTCCAGACGTCCCTCGAGCACGCAGGCTTCGCCGTACGCGCCCAAATCGTGTGGGCGAAGGACCGACTCGCCCTGTCGCGTGGCGATTATCACTGGCAGCACGAACCCTGTTGGTACGCCGTGCGTGACGCCGCCACCGCGCGCCGGACCGACGACCGCACGCAGAGCACGCTGTGGGCGATTCCTGCCCGGGACGATGACGGCCATGGCCACGGCACGCAAAAGCCCGTCGAGTGCATGCGCCGCCCGATGCAGAACCACATCACCTCAGATATTTATGAGCCGTTCGCCGGATCCGGCACGACGCTGATCGCCGCCGAACAACTCGGTCGTCGCTGTCTCGCCATCGAGATCGAACCCCGCTATGTCCAGGTGATCCTCGATCGCTGGGCCGCCTTCACCGGACAGGAGCCCGTCAAGCTATGACGGTCAACGACATGAGGCCCGGCCATGGCCACGCGCAGGTTCGCGACCGCGAACTGCGCGTCTGGGATCTGCTCTTGAAAGGGCTGGAGGGCGTCGAGATCGCCCGCCGCGAAGGCGTCCATCCCTCGGTGATCTCGCGGATCAAGAGGCGCGTCGAACGGCGCATCACCGCCGAGATCGATGGGAAGGCGTCGAGTCTCAAGATCGAGAACAAAGTGACACTCGAACAGCTGGTCGCTGGCAGCTGGGACACGACGATCGCCAGACGTGACGACGGCGGTCGTGACTGACTGTACCCGGCACTCCGCCATGGCGCACGGGACGCGCAAACTGGACAGAGGCGAGTGATGGCCATTGATCCGCGGAACAGGGTACAGATTCGGGAACGCGAGCTGCGCGTCTGGGATCTCCTCCTTCAGGGGCTGGACGGCGTCGAGATTGCGCGGCGCGAGGGCGTCGATCCCGCGGTGATCTCGCGAATTAAGGCGCGCGTCGAACGACGGCTCATCGCCGAAACCCAGGACAAGGCCGCGGCGTTCCTGGTGCGACAGATTGGCGAACTGCGGCGCGCGCGCCGCGAAGCGTGGCGAGGGTGGGAAGCATCGTGGAAGCCCGCGGCGAAGACCACGCGTCGCTCTGGAGCCGCGCAGTCAGGCACCGTTGAAGCGAGCGAGATCAAAGGCCAGAGCGGCAATCCCGTGTTTCTGGAGCAGATCTACCACGGCATCCAGTTGGAGGCGAAAATCACCGGGACCGAGGCGCCGAAGAAGCAAAGCATTGAGGGCGCGCTGCAACTATCGACGCTCACCGCGCGCATCGCCGCGGCGCGCCATCGGCTCGCCGCCGCTCAGCACCCATCATGGATGAATCAGCCCTGAGAATCAGCCGCCTCGCAGTATCTCGGTTTGCGGGCGGCGCCGCGAATAAAGGCGGGGCCGCGGCGTCGCTCTAACGCATCGGTTTGCGCCTCCGCTTAACCACGCCTTTATGGCGCGCGAGCCACCGCGTCACCGTGGCTAGGTCTGTGCCAATCGCCGCGGCGATGCGACCCGGCGTCTTGCCGTCAGCCTTGAGGGTGAGCGCCAGCCGTTGGCGCTTGCGATAGTCGAGCGTTTTGCACGAGGCGGTGCAGAACTCTCGATGGCTTCGAAAGCCTGATGGCTCCGTGGAGATCTCGAATAACCGACTACAGAACTTGCAGGCGACAAACCGCTTGTCGCCGGTGACGGCCAACGCGAGCTGCAGCCACATCGCGGCGAGCAGCGAGAGCGGCGCCAATTGCAGGCGAACCGGGACGTCCTCCTCGGCATGCAACCGCGTCTGCACGTGTTGCAAGTGGAGGTTGAACAGCCATTCCAGCTTTCGCCGATCCTCCGTCCGCCGGTGTGCCTTGTGGCTCCCGCTGTTGCCGTGACGCCTCCAGAGCGCTTCAATCGCGGCGTCGGCCGTCGCCCAGATCCGCGCGTCCGCCGCTTCCCGTGCTTGGGTCCACGGCCGGGACAACGACAGCGCCTCCCGCATTAAGCAGATCTCGCGCGCCCAGTGGAGGTGTGATTCGGCCGGGGCATGCTTCGAATCGACCCCCAGTCGGCCATATTTGTTGGCGAACGTGCGAATAGCCTCCACATCTCGATAATCGACCTCTGCGAACTCGCGAAACAACGCCGCGTGCTCACGCGCCATCGGCCGATAGATGACGGTCTTCCCGGACGGCCGTAACAACGGGCCGGTGGCGCGGCCGCTGTTCAGCTCGCGGTCATACGCGAGTTCAACTGAGCTGCAGGTTCCTAGATTCGCCAGCCCACCCCGTTCTTTCACCCGTCGAACATGCCCGCGTTCGTCACGGAGCTCGTGCCACTGATAGTCCGCGTGTACTGCCCACTCGAAGGCCAAGAACGGCTCATTCATGTGTTCACCAATTCAGTACCACAAACGGTATCACACCTGGGCGTAAGATCGGGACAGGTACGGAGGGCGTGGACATGACGGATCGATTGATGTTGAGACCGACCGAGGCCGCCGAAGCGCTGGGCGTGAGCCGGTCGAAGACGTATCAGCTCCTGGCATCCGGTGAATTGCCGAGCGTACGACTCGGTGGCTGCCTGCGAGTGCCCGTGGCGGCCTTGCACGAATGGATCGCCCGGCACGTAGACGGCCGCGGCGTAACGTCACCGGCGTCGGTGAGGCCTCCCAATGCGCGCTGAGACATTGGCAGACCGGCTCGGTGCTCGCCGCACCGCCACGGGGTGGATGGCGCGATGTCCCGCGCACGACGACCGTCAAGCCAGCCTATCAATCGGCGACGGCGTCGACGGGCGGCTCTTGCTCCACTGCTTCGCGGGGTGTGACCTCCCGGCCATCCTCGCAGCGCTGAACGTAGAGGAGCGCGATCTGTTCAACGGATTGACGGGGCGGGGGGGAGGGGGGCCCTCAGGGGGAAAGCGATTCGAACACTCGAACAGTGCCGGGTTGACCCTCGCCGCGTATGCCGCCGCGAAACAGCTGCCTGAGGCGTTTCTCGCCACCCTCGACGTCTCGCAAATCACGATCGCCGGACGGCCAGGCGTCCGGATGCTCTATCGCGGCCGGGACGGCGCCGAGGCGTGTGTGCGATTCCGCTGTGCCCTCCGCGGCGACAGCCGGTTTCGGTGGAAGAACGGGTCGAAGCCGTGTCCCTATGGCCTGTGGCGACTCGATCAGCGACCCCCCGGCGCGCCGCTGGTGCTGGTCGAGGGCGAGTCCGATGCGCACACGCTCTGGTACCACGAGATTCCTGCGTTGGGTTTGCCGGGCGCGAGCTCGTGGCAGGACGCGTGGGCCGAGTATCTCCATGACGTCTCCGAGATCCTCGTCGTCATCGAGCCGGACGCCGGTGGCGACGCGATGCGCGCCTGGATCGGCACGTCCAGTGTTCGAGACCGCGTCCGACTCGTCTGCCTGGATGGCGTCAAGGACGTCAGCGAGCTGTACCTGCAGGACCCGTCGGCCTTCCTGCGGCACTGGCAACAGGCACTGAGCGCGGCGACTACATGGAAGGACCATGCCGCGGCGGCGCAGCAGCGTCAGGTCACGGAGGCGTTCGCGCTCGCGCAGGGACTCCTCGAAGCGCCTGATCTCCTCGATCAGGTGGCTGCGGCGATCCACGCCGATGGATACGCGGGCGATCCGCGGCCTCCGCTGATCGCGTATCTGGCGTTCACCTCGCGCGTGCTTGAGCGTCCGCTCAATGTCGCGTTCGTCGCGCCGAGTGGTGCCGGCAAGAACCGCGCTGTCGATGCGGCCCTCGCCTTCGTGCCTTCGGAAGCCGTGCATGAAGTTAAAGCGGGGACGCCGCGCGCGCTGATTTATAGCGACATCGACTTGGCCCATCGCTACGTCGTCGTCGCCGAAGCCGACTCGCTGCCGGAAGACGGCCCCGCAGCATCGGCCGTCCGCTCACTCGTGACCGACAGTCACTTCACCTACGAGGTGGTCGAGGGCAACCCGAAGACCGGTCAGCATGGGACGCGCCGCATTGAAAAGGCGGGCCCGACGGGGCTGATCACGACGGGGACGAAGAGTCTACGAACGCAGCTGAGCACGCGCACCCTGGAAGTGCCGCTCCGCGATGATGCGGCGCAGACCCGCGCGATCATGCATGCACAGGCGCGTGCGGTCGACGGGACACCAACGCATCCGCCCGACCGCGCACCGTTCCTCGCGCTCCAGCGCTGGCTGGACCTCGCCGGTGAGCGGCGTGTCCTCGTGCCGTTCAGTGGCGCCCTTGCGCAACTCCTCTCCGCCGATGCGGTCCGCATGCGCCGAGATTTTCCGCAGCTGTTGACGGCGATTCAAGCCGTCGCGTTACTCCGACAGCGTCAGCGCGCGCGCGTCGCCAGCGGCGCGATCGAAGCCACCATCGAAGACTACGCCGTCGTGCGCTATCTGTTCGGGGACGTGTTTGATGGCATTGCCGCGGAGGGCCTGACGCCGGCCATTCGAGCGGCCGTCGACGCGATCGCGTCGGACGAAGAGATCAGCGAGACGGCGCTCGCCACCCGATTGGGCATCGCGAAGTCCACGGCGTCGTATCGAGTGAAGCGCGCGCTAGCGCGGGGCTGGCTGACGAACGTCGAGATGCGCAAGGGATGCGCGGCCAAGCTCTCGCGCGGCGAGCCGCTGCCCGAGGACACGTCCGTCCTGCCGTCGCCCGATCGCGTCCGGGAAGTGTTCGAGTGTTCGAACCAAAACCCGGGTGTCTGTCCCCCTCCCCCTCCCGACGGGAGTGCCGAGGAGAGTCGATGAAGGCCACCGCGCCTCGGCCGAACGCCAAGCTGCTGACGATCGCGCAAGCGGCACAGGAGTACGGCCTGCCGGCGGCGCTGCTCCGCGACCTGGTGCATCGCGGCGAGCTCGCCGCCGTGCAACCGCCCGAGATCCGCCGGATGTTCATCGTGCGGGCCGACCTGGACCAGAAGATCGCCGCGTGGCGCGTGCGAGACGCGCTGTGAGCCCGCCCTCGACCGTTTCGGGAACGCCGAAGTTCGCCGAGTTCGGTGACACACGGGTTACACACGCCCAAAATACCCGCAGAAACCGGGGCGAAATCTGCGGTGCGGTGGTCTGGGGGACCGCTGCACGGCGAGTCACGGCCCCTCTGGGGCGACGCCGGGCGCTGGCGCCCGCAGGGCCGCGCGTCCGCCGGGCGACCCGGAAGCCAGTGGCGGCCTTCGAGGCGCCCGTGAGCCCACGTCGCGCGAACGCGGGCCTCTGTGGGCGACGACGGCGCGTGCACGCGGTGCGCTCTGCGCCGATGTATCGCCATTCGCCCACGCATCGCCATTCGCCGCTGCATCGCCTCGATGAATGCACGCACATTCCACTGGATTCGTGCCGAACACAGAGCGGTCATGTGGACGCGGGCATGCCGCCCGCGCACACCCAAGGAGCCCGCATGACCCCGCGCATCCAGATCGTCGGCAGACTGCCCGTGGACCTGAATCGGCGCGTCCGTGCCGCCGCGAAGCAGCAGCGCGTGAGCCTCAACGCGTTTCTGATCGCCGCACTCACGAAGGCCGTTGCGGAACCGTGTCCGCCGCGCACCAAGGCCGGAGCCTGAACATGGGCACGGTCTATCGTCGGCAGGTGCGGTTCTGCACCACGTGTGATCGCCGGCTCGATACGAAAGCCGCGCGGACCGCCTGCGCGGCCGCCGGCCACGCCGTCGAACTCCGGGACCAGGGACCTTGGTGGGTCAAGTATCAGGTCAACGGCCGTCCGGTGCAGGTGAGCTCGGGCAGCGAGCGGAAGGAGGACGCCAAGCGCCTCCTGCGGCAGCGCGAGCACCTCGTCGACACGGGCGCGCCGGCCTCCGTGCACGCGGCCAAGGTCACCTTCGACGAGGCCGCAACGGACGTGATTAACGATTACGTGACGAACAAGCGGCGGTCGCTGCGCACCGTCCGGATTCGGCTGGACAAGCACCTCACGCCCTATTTCCAACGCCGCCGACTGGCGTCGATCACGACCGCGGACGCCCGAGCCTACACGGCGCACCGGCAGGCGGCCGGCGCGTCGAACGCGACGATCAACCGCGAGCTGATCGTCTTGAAGCGCATGTGCACGTTGGCGAGGCAAGCGGGGAAGCTGATGGTCCAGGCCCATATCCCCCTGCTGAAGGAAAACAACATCCGGAAGGGCTTCTTCGAGCCGGAGCAATTCGCGAGCGTGAAGAAGCAGCTTCCCGTCTACATGCGGCCCATCGTCGAGTTCGCCTACATCACGGGGTGGCGCACGCCCAGCGAGATCCTGCCGCTCGAATGGCGGCAGGTGGACTTCAGGGCTCGCGAGGTGCGGCTCGACGCCGGCACGACCAAGAACGGCGACGGCCGCGTGTTTCCGTTCACCGCGGAGCTGCGCCGGCTCTTGGAACAGCAGCACGGCCACGCGCAGGCGCTGCAACGCGCGCGCGGAACGATCGCGCGCTACGTGTTCTGCTTCACCGAAGGCGCGAAGGCCGGGCAGCGCGTCACGGAGAGCGGGTTCAACAAGGCATGGCGCAAAGCTTGCGTGGCTGCGGGCTGCCCGGGACGGATCCCGCACGATTTTCGTCGCACCGCCGTCCGCAATTCCGTGCGCGCCGGCGTGCCGGAACGTGTCGCCATGCAGCTGAGTGGGCACAAGACCCGTGCGGTGTTCGAGCGCTACAACATCGTCAGCCCCGGGGATCTGCGTGAGGCCGCCCAGAAGCTCGATCGCTCCGCCGCAGGCGCCAGCTCCTAGATGTTAGTCCCGGTGTGTGGTGGAGGGGGTCGAGTCTGAATCGTTCGGGCTGTTCTGTCCAGAGCTGACAGATTCGCTCGTACGGCGTCAGGCCCCGAAGGCTCTTGAGGCGCTTCGCAAAGTTGTACGCATCGAGGAATGTCGCCGGGTGCGTTCGGAGGCTGTTGTGCGTGTCGTAGTAGAACCGCCGCACCGTGGCGTCCTTGATCGTCCGGTTCATGCGTTCGACCTGGCCGTTGGTCCACGGATGATTGAACTTCGTGAGGCGGTGCTCGATGCCGAGCTGCGCACACGCCAGATCGAACGCGTGGGCTCTGAACGGTTGCCGGTCGGCCAGAAGCTGCTGAATCTCGGCGACGTTCCAGCCGCCCTCGGGCGGCGTGAACTGAAACCCGTTATCCGTGAGCACCGTGTGAATGCGGTACGGCACGCGTTCGACGAGGCGGCCAAGAACTCCGCGGCAACGCGGCGTGACGCGTGTTCGTGGAGCTCCGCGAACGCGAACTTGCTTACACGGTCGATCGCCACGAACAGATAGAGCTTCCCCTCTTCGGTCCACACCTCCGCCAGATCGATGTGGACATAGCCGAGCGGATACGCTCGAAACTGTCGTCGTGGAGGCGGCCCATCTAGGCCCGGCAGGCGGCTGATGCCGTGGCGCTGAAGAAGCCGATGCAACGCCGACCGTGTCAGATGCGGAATCGTGGCTTGGAGGGCATAGAGGCAGTCGTCGAGCGGTAGGCCTGTGTGGCGACGAAACGCAACGATTAGCGTTTCCTCGTCGCGCGACAGCACCGTGGACCGCGCGGCCTTCGGCCCCATTGGCTGGTCCTCCACGCTCGTGCGCCTCCGCCACTTCGCGACCGTCTTCGGATTGATGCTGTACCGCGCGCTCAGCGCCGCGAGCGAAGCTTTCGATCGCTGTATTGCCGCTCGGACGGCGTGAGTGGTCGTGGCGCTTCCGTGAAGTACTTGTCCCACAGCGTCTCCTTGGTTGTGGCGTCAATCGTGCCACCACCACACTGTGGGACTAAACATCTAGCCGCCCGCAATGACCGTGCTCAGGGGCAGGGATTCGGCGCGACGCGTGTCTCTCGGAACGCGACCGTCTGCCACCGACCGTTCCCGTTTGACTGACGCTAGGCCGTCGCGGCCGTCGCGGAGCTCGCACACGATGACGCGAGCCCTGCGGAGTTCCCACACGTTGAACCCTGCCGTTGGCCGGCGTTTCCTTCAGTTATCCGACGGAGTCGCGGCGAAAGAAGGTCGGCAGGGTCGCCCTGAAGGCCTCGAACTCTTCTTGTAATTCGTCGTTGACCGCAACGGCTCCGTACGCGGCCGCGACAAACTGCCACCAGGAGGGTGCTTGACCGCGTTCGAGATCCCACCGCCTCAGCACCTTCAAAAGATCGTGAGGTGTGTGTTTCCGAAGATCGGCGCGGGTGTGCAGCAGCGATTCCAGTGTCTCAAGATCCTCAAGACCCCAGATAGCCAGTCCCGCCACGTGTTGCCGTTCGTCAGCCGTTAATTGAGCCGCGAACTCCTCCTCAAGAAATGGCGACACGCCAACAGTGCGAACACTGCGATCCGTTCCGATCATCACAGGGTAGATCCGCTGAAGATTCGAAATCGAAACACCGCTCTGGATGCCACCATTCAGGACCAGTCTGACGTCGCGCGCCAACTGGAAAATCGCTTCTTTTTTGCCCGTACCCGGCCGCTCGACAAATGCGCGCCGCAGGCCGTCTCGAACGTCCTGCCATCTGACGGAGGTCCCCTCGGCCGCCCGTGGTCCGCTGGACGTGATCTCGAACACAGCCACTTGACCTTTGCTCCACATCACCGCGTCAATTTCTCCGGCCGCTGTCATCAACCGCGGCTTAAATTGACAGCTGGCGAGATGCGCGCAACGCGCCAAAACCCGCAACACGTACGCCTCAGCGATATAGCCCCACTGCTGCTGCCAGTGTAGCTGCTGGTCGGTCGTCAGCGGCTTCAACCACCAGAAGATGTCCTGAGTAAGTTTTTCGAGCAAGAAAGGAGGGAAGACTGGAACCACGCTGCCGTCGGTGAGCCGCAGCAGGGGCCGGTCACGAAATACGACCGGAGAGACCTTGCCACCGTCATCGGGAATTCCGTCGACCACAGAGATCGATGTTCGATCGAGGAATTTCCGAAGAGTGTCGGGCTCAAACGTCGTCTGGCTCAAAAAGTTTCCGGATTCAGCCGTAGGATCGACGGATCGCGAAACACGTCGGCAGGCTTGTGGCGAATCGACCACACACCCAGGAAGTTGACCAGGGCAGACGTCTCGGCCAACGTGAGTCCGTTCATTGCGGCCGGAAATCGTTCATCTAAGGCCTTGACTCGCTCTGCGACGGTGGCATCATCGGCTGCCATCCGCACAAACATCACACGAAATCTGGCCATCGCGACCGCCGGATTCGGAGGATTCAGCATCCAGAGCCTCGGCATCATTCCAGCGGCAACCTTGACCCACGAAGTCGCCCGATCGTCCGCATCGTCAGCCACGTTGGCGTGATCCGGAATAACGAGATCCTCTGCAAACCGGCATGCATCAAAGAAACCTGCTTCTCCATTGGCAGTCGCGAAATCGAGTTCCCGATGATCGGCTGGCGATACAATCAACGCTCTCTTCAGCATGAGGAGCAGCTGCCACGGATCAAAAAAGATCGCATCTCGGTTCTGTAGCGCGCCCGCTAGCGCGTTGCGAGGTTCGGGCGGCAGAACCTTCAGGTACTGCTCGCTCAGCGATCGCACGATCTCACTTTTTTCGAGGCCCACTGTCTTGCCGAGAGCGATCACGTTCAGAATTGAGACGATCCGAAGGACGACGCTCTCGCGATCGAACCGACGCAACACGGCGTCGAGCTGTGCAAGTGTCCCGCGGGTAAGCCCTAGCTCCGTGCTGCCGATCGTGACAGCGAAGGTCGGTGGCATGATGGACGACCGGTTGGTATTCGCTTTGCGCTCAGCGAAGATCGAACAGAAACTCTGGGCGCGTTGGCCAAGGGACTTCCATGCCACGAATGTTGGCCGGCTGTCGGGTTGAGCGCGTCGCCTTCAAGATTCGTCGATCCAACCCGGTGGAGGCTGGTCCTTCCTGAAATAAAACGATTCGAGATGACCGCAGTTCGCGCAGCGATAGTAGTACCGCCGATCCGATGGATCAGGGAAACCGGTGTTGTTGAATTGGCCTTGTTGTTCGTACGTTCCGATAGCGCAGAAGCGGCACCGCATCGGCCGTTTTCGAGTAGGGACAATGCCGCCAGCGCGGAGTGTCTCGATCAACGAGTCCACAGCAAGCAGCATTTCGTGGGCGTTCTGAAAGCCACATTGTTCCTCGTCCTCGACTACGGCATTGCGAAGAAGCGTCCGATGAACAAGATGCATCGCAGGCACATCGGGGAACACAACCCTTAAATCCCACTCCGGCCGTTCGATGTACCACAATCGCAAGCGGGGCTTTCCAGAGAGCATCGCCCACAACAACTTGCCTAGGCTAAACACGTCGAATGTCGGCCGCACTTGATCAAGGCGCTGGCCGTAGGCCCATGCTGGCATCCAATCCCTGCTGCCAACATTCTCGTAAGTGTCCGTAATTCGGTCCTGGACCTCGAGTTTGATGGCCAAACCGAAGTCGCCGAGCACAAGCGACCCGTCATCGGCAACAAAGACATTTTCTGGCTTTATGTCTCGATGAACGACTTCGCGTTGGTGCAGAACGCCCACGGCGTCCACCAGAGGCCGGAATGCAAGCAGCGCTTCAAGCGGTCGGCCGCGGTACAGCGCCAATTGTTTCGCCAACGTGCCTCGCTCGAAGTACTCCATCACGAACCATCGCTGGGCAAGATCATCGTCGAGCACTCGCACCAACGAAGGATGACTCACCGCTTTCAGAGCGTCGAGCTCGTTCTTCATGCGTTCAATCGCCGTCGACGCATTGATCGCGCTATCGAACGGCAACAGCTCTTTCGCGGCTCCGAAAGCTGGCGGTCGATCCGGGAAAAAATCACGCAGCGCCTGAACCACCGCGCCCGGACCGTCGTACAGCGTCGCCTGGTCGGACGCTCCCACGGCGGATATCAGAGCCTCCCGCAATCGCGCCAGCGCCGCTTGGTCGTCGTGCTGATCGCCGCCTCGCGCAACTTTGTACACTACGCCTTGACCGCCACGACCTAAGGGGCCGTCGACGACCCGCCATTTGCCTCCAAACGTCTTTACAGCGTCAGCCATAGTCTGAACCGATCACAACCAAATCACTCCAACGATTGGATTCGTGTACGGCAGTCCTGAAGCTTACCCAACGGCTCGCCGATAAGGAATCGCCCTGCCCGCAACCCGGAACGCGCCCGCACTTGGTCCGGTTGAACTCGAGCGCTTCCGAGGGCCACAACGACCTCCTCTGTGATCCTGAACGCACCGCAGAGATTGCATTGGAACTGCCTGGTGGACGGTCCAACCGAGGGAAGTTCGAACGCCGATCGGTTATAAATTGGACAAGGCGCTGAGTGCACTGTCGCTGTCCGTTGGGCGGGAATTAATCACGTCACCCGACGCATAAGCTGCAGCCGGCGAAACCGCGAGTGGAATCATGTCCACCACTGTCGATCGCTCACGCTGTTTAGCCGGCCGGGCTGTTGAACACACGGTCAGGATCGAACGCGAAACGGATGAAGGCCTCACGACGCAGTAGCCACGCGAAAAGAGCGAACTCGTCCGCCAATGCATCAGCAATCGGGTGCGCTGCCACCAGGCCGGCGGCCTCGCTAAACAGACGACCCTCCTTGACCGCATGAGAGCAAGGCTGGTTTGGAAGAGAGTGTTTGCCGTCATAAATGTGGTGGATCGTCCACTGTTTGTTGGCAACCGCCCGCGTGGGCCGTTCGCCACCAGCGAGCATGAACGCCATAATCGCCGGACCGTTCGAGCGTGTATCGGGCGCCAGCCGGATTGCCTTGATTTGCGCCATCTGTTCGGGATTGTATTTATGGTAAGGGTCGCGAACTGCACCTGGAATGAACAAGAAGGCGCGCTTAGGCCATCGAAGAAAATCTTCAGGACGTGCCCACACCCAATCAATCATCGACAGGTACGGATTGGGCGTTCTTGTCCGCAGTTCTGCTAAGTACTTGTCGTCGATCAGCATCTCAGGCACCTATCGATTCCGCCGGACCACTTGGTGCTTAGGAACCAGACTCGGTTGTTGCGAGAGGAACGGTTCTACAGCCGCGAGTGCCACGAACTGCGCGGATTTTTCATGCCGTCCTGACGGCAGACTTTCGCTCCAATCTCTGACGACGGCCTTTTTCGTCTGGCCGTCTGCATTCGTGTATTGGCCAAGCGCCGTCGTCGTCTATGATTGGCGTTCCCAGAGACGACCGCGCTAAAAAGCGCCGCGAAGGAGTCCGCCATGAAATCGAAACATTGGCTGGCCATCGGTATCATCGTCGGCTTCGCGGCGTTCCTACTCGTCACGGAAGTCTTCGGGCCGACCCTGCGGGTTCTCGCGGCGCGGGTCCTGGAATCGCAGAGCGGGGGCACGGTATCAGCAAGCACTCGCGACGTTTTTGAACGCGGTTACGCAGAGTTGGCGGCGCTGGCCGGCATTGTGGCTGGCGGCGCGATATTTGGTCTATTCGTGTGGATCGCCACTCGAACCCATCCATGGGATCGCGTTCCCGGTCTTGCTCTTGCCCTGCGTCTAGGAATGGCGGGCTGTGTCGTCGGACTCGTTATCGCCATACTGACGCGTCCATCCGCCCCCCTCGTGGGTCAGTTGCCGCTCGGTATCGTTTTGACTCGAGGCGCAACGTTGACCGGTCTCGATCTCCTCTTGCGGACAACCGCCGAGTCATCGTTCAACCAGATCGCTGTGGTCTGTATCGTCGGCACGCTGATGGGTGCGGCGTTCGGATGGTTTGTCGGCCAACGAAAAGCCGCTGACCTTCGGGCGCCGCACGAGGCCGGCGTATCCCTTGTTGGAGGCCCGAACTCCACGCTGAGGCCAGACTCATTTACGGACGTCGCCGAGGGGGCGGGCTTTTGCGTCAGGTGCGGGGCCAAGCTACCGAGTGGCGCTGCCTATTGTGGCGCTTGCGGAACCAAACGGGCGGACGTTGGGTAGCGACCGGTGCGTGGAAGCATGGCCAGTTATCAGAATAGGATTCTGGCGTCGACATTCGCCCCTCTATTGCAGGTCCCGACGTCGCGTCCAGCGGCATCTCGGCCGCGTGTTTGTCGGTCGGTTGCTACGTCGAGAGAGGACCGGCGCGCTCCATCGGCGCCGTCGCGCGTTCGAGGCGACGTCGCGCCGCCGCTCGAATAGTTCGCGCCGGCCGTTCATCTGCGAGTACTCCGGATTCTTGATCTTCATCCAGGACGTCTGAATGCCGTCGGAGTGGTACGGTCCGCGTTGCCATTTCGCGACGATGCCCTCCAGATCGCGCCGGCACGCCTCGCGGAACAGCGCGACGCCGCGCGCCTCGACGTGATCGACGTAGAGCAACCGCGAGTCAATCCGCGGCCTGATGCGGCGCAGCCGACGCTTGCGCTCGACGAGCGGCAGCATCCGCAGATCCTCCCCGTCGACAGAGAGCAGGTCAAAGGCGAAGAAGTACGGCCAGTCGCGGCGGAACAGGAGGTTGTAGAAATTCGTCCGGCCGTCACGATCGAGGCAGACGATCTCGCCGTCGAGCACGGCATCGAAGGCGCGAACGCCGTGCGAGATCTCCGTCTCGAGGATGCCGTACTTGCTGAACATGTGGCCGCGCCGCGAGACAAGCCGGCACGAATGGCCCTCGACGTGCGCCACCGCGCGGAAGCCATCGTGCTTGATCTCGTACAGGCAGTCACGATGATCGAACGGCTCCGGGATGCGAATTAGCGGCATCGGCCGCATGGCCAGGATCACCATTCAAGCCTAGCCGTACGGCCGGTCTGCCGTCGAGGCGGCGCCGAGAGGGTGCTGCGCGACGCCGCGAAGCTCGTTCAGCCGTCATGGCGCTGCTGACGCGGGTCGTCGGCGGACCGACCTTTACTGCCGTCAGCCGCCGGATGTCTTGCCGACGATCCGGGGGCGACCGCCTACGTAACCGCGACAGTCACGTGTTCGGTTTGCTGGCCGGACCCAGTATCTTGTACCCAAACTGTGAACACATCACCCTTAAGATTGCTGGTACCCAGCCGATAGGTGAACCCTCCAAATCCGTCAGCCGAGAAGCCGCCACCGCCGCCTTTTCCATCGAGCTTCTTCACCTGGAGCGCGGCACCCGGGTTAAAGCCTGAACCAGTGAGCTGAAAATCCTTGGTGCCTACCATCGGCCCTGAAGTCACTTGCGTGACAGACAATGAGGCGAGCGGAGGCAAGTACGCGGCGACGATCTTTTCTAGCTGAGTGACTCGATTCCTCAATGCGCCGATCTCGATCGCAACCTTTAGTCCGTTGATAGACAAATCGCCCGACGAGATCTCCACGTCGCCCTGAAAAAAGCCAGCAGCGCCACCAGCCGTGTTTACGCCAACGACTCCGCCGTGAGCAGCACTCTTCGACTATCCGCGCACGCCCTCGCCTCCACTGCTCTCAAACCAACCGCCATTCGCCCCACTCCCAGGCTGGCCCGGAGCCCAGTCGTTGATCCCAACGACGGCAGCGCTGGGCCCATGAGCGATGCCCCGCACGCCCTCACCATCAGTGCTCTCGCCAACAACGCCAGCAGAAATGCTGGGGCCGACCTTCTTCATCGCCGCTACTTCGGAGACCGTGCCGACCACGCCCCACACACCTGCCGCGTTCTGCGCCTTGATCCCAGTGATCTCCGGTACGCTGAGTTCGCCGAACCCGACCCGATTCTCAAGAATAGGCATTGTCATAGCAGTCCTCCAGCGACGCGACTCTACTGCAAATGTGGATTCTCAGCGCAATCAGGTTCACCATGTTTCCCGCAGTCCCGCAGTGTCGCCAGCGTGCCGAGCCGCCCTGTTCGCATCTCAGATTCGGCCCTTGCGCCCTGCGGCGGCGCGGATTCGCCTTGTGACTGATCGCGCTAGGATCGCCGGTATGGCCGACGAGACCGACGACAATCCGCCGTGGTACGCGCCAGGGCACGATGCCGTCGCGGGGAGGGCCTGCACACCGCGCCCGCGAGAATCGCTCTGAACGCTCATCAAGGGCGGCAAGCGCGTCGATGCCGAGCCCCTGTATCAGGGCGAGGCCGGCGTCGAGGTGCAGTTCCTGCACGAACGGGTAATGGCGATGGCGTGGCGGTTCCCGCTGCGAGCTGGCGCAGTCGCCGAGGCCGTGGCGCACTACGCGCGATTGCTGCGGGAGGGCTGGACGGCGCCGCGCACCGACGCGGCCGAGTGACCGTTTCGCGCTAAACAGGCGAGAGTGAAGGCCGTCCTTCGCACCGCCGTCGCTGCCACTCTCGCCGTCCTGTTCACCTACTACCTCCGCGGCTTCTAAAGCATTCAGCTCGCGAGCGTCCGCGCGACGACATCGCCCAACGTCCTCTGTGCCGACGCGATCGTGTTCGTCGGCGTACACGAGCAGCGTACCGATCGCGGCATGCCGGCTGTGCGCCATGACACGATGCAGGCCGATCCCCGCCTGCGCGACCACGTCGAGGGCGGCCGTGATGCTGGAATGCCGTAAGGCGTGACTCCAAACGTGCAGGCCGATGCGCTCACCGAGCACGCGGACGAGGCGCAGCACGGACCGACTCTCGAGGCGCCCGTCGCGGCTTCAGTGCTGACACAATCCGACGAGTTTAGTGGTCACGGATGCCGCAGCCCGGTGAGGCGCCTCGCGGCGTAATCGACTTGAGCTTGCACGCGACGCAGTTCAAGGCATCGGGCGCCGTTCTGCATTAGGATCTCTGTAGACATTTCAATGGATCCGTCGATTCCGATCTTTGTGCAACAGTGCTATGCCATTCGGCAATGGCGACATGCGATCGCGATCATGAAATCGGACTTTTCAGATGAGTGGAGCGACGTGCTGAAAGTCCTTGGCGATTTCAGGCTCCAACGAAGTCACATCAACGTTGGCGGAGGTCGAAAGTCGAAAGTCGCTGGCGCCCTCGATCGACCTTTGGCCGATCGGGGGTGGTGCGAACGATCGTTCGCTACGAGAATCGTGGTCGATGATCGCTCGATGGATTCGCCGACCCACAAAGTCGACTGCTTCAAAAATGGAGTGGGCCTGGAAATCGAGTGGAACAACAAGGATCCGTTCTTTGATCGCGATCTCAACAACTTTCGGTTGCTATTCGAGCTTCGGGCATTGCACGTCGGCATCATTGTGACGCGCTGCGACGAACTACAAGCAATTTTTGATACGCTGGAAACCCGCGCCAAGTACGGCGCGTCAACGACACATTGGAGCAAGCTCATTCCCCGAATCGAAGGCGGCGCCGGCGGTGGCTGTCCGATCATCGCATTCGGGATCAAGCAGGAACTCTATGTCGAGGACTAGCAATGCTCCGACCAAGTCGACGCCGCCGACGGCCGCCGAGGAACTTCTCCAGCTAGGGACCAATCGGTTTCGAACGGTACTGGCGGACCCGCCGTGGCGGTTTCAGAATCGCACCGGCAAGATGGCTCCAGAGCATCGACGCCTGAGCCGCTACGGCACCATGGCCCTCGATGAGCTTGTCGAGTTGCCCGTTGCGCAGGTTGTTGAGGAAAAGGCGCATCTGTACTTGTGGGTTCCAAACGCGTTGATCCTTGAGGGGCTGGAAGTGATGCGCCGCTGGGGCTTCACCTACAAGACAAACATCGTTTGGTACAAGACGCGGAAGGATGGCGGCCCGGATGGCCGCGGTGTCGGATTCTACTTTCGGAACGTCACCGAGTTACTGCTCTTCGGCACACGCGGCAAGAACAACCGCACACTTGCGCCAGGTAGAACCCAGACGAACATCATCGCCACGCGCAAGCGTGAACACTCACGCAAGCCCGACGAGCAGTACAAGATCATCGAACAATGCTCAGCCGGTCCATACTTGGAGATGTTCGCGAGGCAATCGCGCGACGGTTGGTGCAGTTGGGGAAACGAGCCAGAGAAGTTCGCTCGACAGCTGAAACTGCTCCGCACGATTCCCTGAACCCCCATCCCGACTGCACGTGGCTCATCGCGGTGCGGGCCGTGCTTTAACGGTTGCCGGGTGAGAGGTCGCGAGGCAAGTCCCGTGTCGTCCGATGTCGTCCGGATCGTTACACTTCCGGTTACACTGGCAGAGTCAGCCGGCCTCGATGCGCGAGAAATCCGCGAATTCAGGCCTGACTGTCGACGCGGAGGGATGGCCGAGCGGTCGATGGCGGTGGTCTTGAAATCCTCCTTCGACGGGAAGTCTGACGGCCAGCCGACTACGTCTTCGGCGGTCCGCATGCGGATCTCACGCTCGAATCGACGGCCGGCACCTTGGAAAGAATCGATCGGCGAGGCCTCCGACCTGGTCAACGATCTCGTGGAGCGCGGTCGCAAGCGTGCGCTCGATCTCTTCTTCACGGCGTACCGCTATTCGAACTTCCCGCACCGCTCGGTCTTCACGAAAAGGAACGTCACCTTCGTCGGCCGCCAGGAAGATCCTGCCTTGTCGGCGCTCGCCCCGCAGTTCCGCTGGTCGAAGATCACCTACACGGATCGCCGGCCATTGGTAAACTCAGCGTCGGAGGACGGCTCAATTGCAGTCAACGATCTCTCAGGGGGCCGCGTCGCCGCCTGGCTGTTGACGGGCAACGACAAATCCTGGCTCGTCGTCACCCCTGACGGTCTGTTGACGACAACGACTCCCCGACTCGAAGCCGTGCCCCTGGCATCAAGAACTCTTTGCAAGAATTTGCAAGACGATCGGCCGACGAGGGCCTCAACTGACCTCAATCGGCGATCGTGAGGGACGGCCGACCCCGATTTTCCGGGGTCGGCCTTGATCGGCGTTTACTGCCTTTAGCTTGAGGGGCTGGCGGTAGCAATACCGTGGGGGTTCGAATCCCCCCTTCCGCACCACCAGCGTTAAATGGCTCAATCAGACGGGAATTACTGATTGGGCCATTTTTGTTGTACCTGAGAACGGCCTCAGCGAGCCGATGATGGGAGATCGCGCGAATCATCTGGTCGCCAGCGCCTGGTGCAGCGCCGGCGCGACCTTCGCGCCGACCAGCTCGATCGCTCGCATGAGCGCCGCGTGCGGCAATGACGTCACGTTCATCTGGAACGTGATGCGCGAGATACCGCCCAGCGCTTCGCTGTGGCGATGGATTTTCTCGACGACTTCATC
>Ga0075425_100002469_pt1 | contig 18526 bp, 14 predicted proteins | sample SoiMethybrSBSTD4_FD_75300 | JGI IMG/M metagenome (GOLD analysis project Ga0075425, IMG submission 75300) | Bulk soil microbial communities from a Populus tree surrounding site in Tennessee, USA - Soil MetaG P. TD hybrid SBSTD4 | ecosystem: Environmental > Terrestrial > Soil > Tree plantation... | reverse complement strand
GCTCGTCTCCCTGGTCGAGGATGCGCGGGTGGAGCGGCTCGTCCTTCAGAGCCTGCCCGGTCTGCGCCGACTGTGGCTGCCGTTTCATACCGCGCGGCCCGGCGCCGTGCCCAATGCGCTGGCGCTGATGGCGCGCCTCGCCCGCGCGCTCATCGACCCCGCCTACGAGGACGGCGACGCCTGGGTCGGGAAGGGGCGCGCGCTCTTCGAGGCGCAGGCCAGACAGCTCGATGATCCCTCCCTCAGCCGCGCCATCGGCATGCTCCTGGGCAACGACCTCGGCCAGATGCGTCTGCAGTTCGACTACGGAAACTATCTGGTCGAGCCCGCCTACCGGGACGACAACATGTTCTTGTGGGATCTGCCCCAGACGGCGGATCCGCCGACGCACGCCGATCCCTTCGTGCTGATGGGAACCCTGACATCGGAGGCGAACGATGTCACTGCAGCAGACACCCCGTCGGAGGGATCCCGTGAGGAGATTGCGCCCCCGCGCGAGGTGCCCGCAGCGGAGGTGCCCGACACGCCGCCGCATCACTATCCCGAGTGGGACTACGTGATCGGTGTGTACCGGCCCACGTGGTGCACGCTGCGGGAGCAGCCCGTGGAGCCGGGCGCGGCCGGCGACATCGACGCGATCCTGGCGCGTCACGAGGAGGCGACGTCGCGAGTAACTCGCCTCGTCAAGACGGCGCGGGTGGGGCCGGCGACGCGAAGGCGGCGGCAGGTCGAGGGCGCGGATCTCGATCTGGATGCCTGCATCTCCGCGCTCGCCGACCTGCGCGGCGGCCGCACTCCGACCCCGCGCGTCTACCAGCAGCCGGGGCGCATCCGGCGAGATCTGGCCGTGCTCTGGCTGCTGGATCTCTCGCGCTCCACGCAGGAGATCGTGCCGGGGGCGGGGGTGTCCGTGCTCGCGCTCGCCCAGGCAGCCACCGCCGTGGTGGCTCAAGCCATCGCATCCACGGGCGACCGCTTCGCCGTGCACGGCTTCGATTCGAGCGGGCGCGAAGACGTCGGCTACTACTGCTTCAAGGATTTCGACGAGCCCTACGCGGCCGAGGCGCGAGCGCGTCTTGCCGGCATGACCCCTCTTCGGTCCACTCGCATGGGGACCGCCCTCCGCCACGCCGGGCGCCGTCTGAGCCGCGAGCGCGCGGCCCGCAAGCTGATCGTCCTGGTGACGGATGGAGTGCCTCATGACATCGACGTGCACGACCGGTGGTATCTCGCGCTCGACGCCAAGCGCGCCGTGGCGGAGCAGACCGGCCTCGGCATCGCAACCTACTGCGTCAGCCTCGATCCCAGCACCGACGCCTACGTCGCGCGGATATTCGGGGCCGGCAACTATCTCGTCCTGGACCAGCTGGTCCGCTTGCCCAAGAAGCTCGCGCTCGTCTATCTGCGTCTCGCCGCAGCCTGACACCACGGTGAAGCGCAAGAGGGGGCCATCGGCGCGAGCCTAATTGATGAGCAGGGTAGTCGCGGCTGCCACTTTCGTCGGCAGCAGCGCCCGTGGCCATCGACGACCCTTCTTGAAAATCGCGCCTCTTCGCGCCCGCGCCGGTGGCACTTCGATTGCTCTTCCACGGTGGGAGGTTTGCCAACGGCGATCCATGGCGGCACCCGCCTCGCTCGAGCTGGTCCGTGTGACCAAGCGGTACGGAACGATCGTCGCGGTGGATGCGATCGACCTCAAGATCCCCGCCGGCACGTATTGCTGTCTGCTTGGCCCTTCCGGCTGCGGCAAGACGTCGACGCTGCGCATGATCGCGGGCCACGAGGCGGCGAGCGGCGGCGACATCATCCTGGGCGGGCACAACGTGACGGACCTGCCGCCGGCGCGCCGCGGCACCGCCATGATGTTCCAGAGCTACGCGCTCTTCCCGCATCTCTCCGTCCTCGACAACGTGGCCTTCGCGCTCAAGGTGCGGGGAATCGCGCGGGCCGAGCGGCACGCGCGCGCCCGCCGCCTCCTCGAGCTGGTGGCCATGGCCAACTATACGGAGCGCCTGCCCGCCCAGCTCTCGGGGGGCCAGCAGCAGCGCGTGGCCCTGGCCCGCGCCCTCATGACCGAGCCGCAGATCCTCCTCCTCGACGAGCCGCTCTCCGCTCTCGATCCGTTCCTGCGCGTCAAGATGCGCGCCGAGCTCAAGCGTCTCCAGCGCGAGCTCGGCATGACGTTCATCCACGTGACGCACGCGCAGGAGGAGGCCATGGCCCTGGCCGATCTGGTGGTCCTCATGAACGAGGGACGCATCGAGCAGCAGGGCTCGCCCCGTGAGGTCTTTCACCGTCCCCGCACGGCCTTCGTGGCCACCTTCATCGGCGGCCACAACGTGGTGGCGGTGGGATCGGCGCGCGTGGCCGTGCGCGCGGATCGGCTCCGCCTCGAGCGTCTCGGTCCGGGCGCCAACGGCCATCACGCGGGCACGCTCCTCGCCACGGTGTCCGACGTGGAGTACCAGGGCACGCTCGTGCAGACAACGGTGACCACCGAGACGGGGGCGGAGCTGGTCGCGGTGTCGCCCGACCAGGCCTTCGATCGCGACCCGCTCGAGCCGGGCGCCCGGGTGGCCGTGGGCTGGGATCCCGACGACGCGCATCCGCTGGCCTGAGCCGCCGCCATTCACCCGCACCACGACAAGGAGGTTCCCATGCAGGAACAGAAGAGGCAGAGCACGCCGATCGGACGGCGCAGCATTCTGAAGGGCGCGGCGGCCGTGGCGGGAGCGGCGCTTGCCCCGCGCGCCATCACCGGATTCCCCGCGGTGATCGCGGCGGAGCCGGTGAGCCTGCGCTACCTCGGCACCGCCGTCAACCAGTCCAAGGAGATCGCCCAGAAGGTGAAGGCCGACCTCGGCATCACCATCGAGTACGTGCCCGTGGTGACGGACGACGTGGCCAAGCGCATCATCACCCAGCCCGGCTCCTTCGACATCGCGGACTGCGAGTACTTCCAGCTCCGCAAGCTGATGCCCTCCGGCAACCTCATCGGCATGGACGCCAAGCGCATCAAGTACGCGGACAAGATCACGCCGGTCTTCACCAAGGGCCAGGTGGCGGGGAAGACCATCGGCGATCAGGGTACCGCGCCCAAGAAGGTCTTCTATCTCGAGGGGCAGACCTCGACCAAGTTCGCCACATCGCCCACCCAGTGGATCACTCTCATCCCCACCGTGTACAACGCGGACACCCTGGGAATCCGTCCCGACCTCATCAAGCGGCCCATCAGCTCGTGGTCGGAGCTGCTCAACCCGGAGTTCAAGGGCAAGGCCTCCATCCTGAACATTCCCTCCATCGGGATCATGGACGCGGCGATGGTGGTGGAGGCCATGGGCACGCACAAGTACAAGGACAAAGGGAACATGACCAAGGAGGAGATCGATCTGACCATGAAGGTGCTGACCGACGCCAAGAAGTCGGGTCAGTTCCGCGCCTTCTGGAAGGACTTCAACGAGAGCGTGAACCTCATGGCCTCCGGGGAGACGGTGATCCAGTCCATGTGGTCGCCCGCCATCACCAAGGTGCGCTCCATGGGCATCCCCTGCGTCTACCAGCCGCTCAAGGAGGGCTATCGCGCGTGGGCGGCGGGCTTCGGGCTGCCCAAGACCCTCAAGGGCAAGAAGCTCGACGCGGCGTATGACTTCATCAACTGGTTCCTCTCGGGATGGGCGGGCGCCTTCCTCAACCGGCAGGGTTACTACTCGGCGGTGCTGGAGACGGCCAAGGCCAGCATGGAGCCCTACGAGTGGGCGTACTGGATGGAGGGCAAGCCGGCGGAGAAGGACATCAAGGCGCCCGACGGCACCCTCCTCGAGAAGGCGGGCACCGTGCGCGACGGCGGCTCCTACGATACGCGCATGGGCGCGGTGGCATGCTGGAACGCCGTCATGGACGAAAACGACTACATGGTGAGGAAGTGGAACGAGTTCATCGCGGCCTGACGAGCAGGGCGGCGCCCTACTGGCAGGTCGCCCCTCTCGTCCTCGTCTTCGCCATCTTCTTTGTGATGCCGCTCGTGCTCACCGCGGTGGTGAGCACGTGGCGGTACAACGAGTACGAGATGCTCCCCGCCCTCGTGGGGAGCAACTACGCCTCCGTGTTCACGGACTGCCTGGCCGAGCTGCCGCGCCTGTGCCTCACCTTCAAGACCTATCTCTCCACGCTCCGCCTGTGCGCTGCGGTGTGGCTCGCCACCCTCCTCCTGGGCTTCGCGGTGGCGTATTTCCTCGCCTTCCACGTGCGCTCGCTCGCCTGGCAGATGGCGCTGTTCCTCGTCTGCACCATTCCCTTCTGGACGTCCAACGTGATCCGCATGGTCTCGTGGGTGCCGCTCCTCGGCCGCCACGGCCTCGTCAACTCCTTCGCCCAGGAGGCCGGGTTCACGCACGCGCCCATCGAGTGGCTGCTCTTCTCGAACTTCTCGGTGGTGGTGGCCTTCGTGCACCTCTACACCATGTTCATGATCGTGCCCATCTTCAACTCCATGAGCCGCATCGATCCCGCGCTCCTCGAGGCCGCCTACGACGCGGGAGCCACGGGCTGGCAGACCCTGTGGAACGTCATCGTGCCCCTGTCCAAGCCGGGCATCGTGATCGGCTCCATCTTCATCGTCACCGTCGTGATCGGCGACTATGTCACCATCGGCGTCATGGGCGGCCAGCAGATCGCCTCCGTGGGCAAGGTGATCCAGGTCCAGCTCTCCTACCTGCAGTTCCCCCTGGCCGCCGCCAACGCGATGGTGCTGCTGGCCGCCGTCCTCGTCATCGTGTGGGGCATGACCCGCCTCGTCGACGTGCGGGCGGAGCTCTAGATGGCTGCCGTGGGCCCGCGCCGCGCGTCGATCTGGCTCGGCGTCGTGTTCGCCGTCTTCGTCCTCTTCCTCTACGGCCCCATCCTCACCATCCTCGTCCTCTCGTTCCAGGGGCCCACGGGAGGGCTCACCTTCCCGATGCGCGGCTTCTCCACGCACTGGTTCGCCAGCCTGTGGAGCGGGCTCGGGGTAGTGGACATCTGGTCCGCCTTTGGACGATCGATCCGCCTGGGCCTGGCGGTCATGGTGCTCACGGTGGCGATCTCGCTCCTCGCCGGCTACGCCTTCCGGCGCGGCTTCCGCGGCGCCACCTTCGTCTTCTACACCGCGGTGGCGAGCCTCATCGTGCCCTCCATCGTGGTGTCTCTCGGGATCGGAGTCCAGTTCCGCCTGCTCGATGACGCCATCAAGGCGGCGGCGCGCCTCCTCGGCTGGACCTGGCTCGGCGAGCACTTCACCACGAGCGCGGGGACGTTCACCTCGGGCCTGGGCGCCCACCTCACATGGACGCTGCCCTTCGGGCTCCTCATCATGTTCGCGGTGTTCAATCGCTTCGATCCGCGCTACGAGGAAGCGGCCCGCGACCTGGGCGCCTCGCCCTGGCAGACATTCCGCCACGTGGTGCTGCCCATGATCGCGCCCTCGCTTGTGGGCATCGGCCTCTTCGGCTTCACGCTCTCATGGGACGAGGTCGCCCGATCGAGCCAGGCCATGGGGAGCGACCAGAACACCCTGCCCCTCGAGCTGACGGGGCTCACCACGACCATCACTAATCCCGAGATCTACGCGCTCGGTACCCTCACCACCGGCGTCTCCCTCCTCGTCATCGGGCTGTCGCTCTTTCTCATCCACGCCCTGCGCCGCCGTCCCGCGCGGGCCCATCCGTGAGGACGCCCGTGGAGATCCTTGTGGTCAATCCGAACACGAGCGCCAGCATGACCGAGAAGATCCGGGTCGCCGCGGTGGCCGCGGCAGCGCCCGGCACGCGCATCACCGCGGTGAGTCCGGCCACCGGCCCCGAATCCATCGAGGGCTACTTCGACCAGGCGCTGGCCGTGCCCGGTCTGCTCGCGGAGATCGCGCGAGGCGAGACACGTGGGGTGGCTGGTCACGTCATCGCCTGCTTCGACGACACGGGCCTCGACGCCGCGCGCTCGCTCGCGCGCGCCCCTGTGGTGGGCATCGGGGAGGCGGCGTTCCACGCGGCGAGCCTGGTCGCCGGAACCTTCTCCGTGGTGACCACCCTCGGCCGCTCCGTGCCCGCTCTCCAGCACAATCTCGTCCGCTACGGCCTCGCCTCGCGCTGCGCGCGGGTGCGCGCGGTCGAGGTGCCCGTGCTCGCCCTGGAGGATCCGGTCAGCAACGCGCGGGCCCGGATCGAGGCGGAGATCGCACGAGCGAAGGAGGAGGATCGCGCCGAGGCGATCGTGCTGGGCTGCGCGGGCATGACCGACCTCGCCACGGATCTGGCCAAGCGCTGTGGGCTGCCCGTGGTGGACGGCGTCGCGGCGGCGGTGGTTCTCGTCGAGGCGCTCGTGCGGCTCGGGCTCGCCACCTCGAAGCTTGGCGGCTACGCCTCACCCCTTCCCAAGGCCATCACCGGCTTCCCCGACCTCGCCTAGCCGCCGCGTCCCCCGCGAGCGCGGCTCGCGGCCATGACGGGCCGGCGATCCAGCCGCATGGGCGCGACCCACGCCATGCCGGGCACTTGCTTCGCCGCCGCCGCGCCGCTCGGAAGCTCATTGTCCTGGTCACCGACGGCGCGCCCCATGACATCGATGTGCACGACCGCTGGTATCTGGCGCTTGACGCCAAGCGCACGCTGGAAGAGCAAAAGGGTGCCGGCATCGCCACCTTCTGCGTGAGCCTCGATCCGGGCGCCGACTGCTACGTAACGCGCATGTTCGGAGTCGGCAACTACCTCGTCCTCGACCATCTGCGTCGCCTGCCGGAGAAGCTGGCCCTAGTCTATCTCCGATGGGCCGCCGCGTAGCGCCTTCTGAGCGGTCGCCTCCAGCGGCGTCAACGGCAGCAAGCGTCTGACGAGGAAGGGCCGGACCAGGTGGACGTGCATCGTGGTAGTTCGTGTAATCGCGCCCAGGCTATTGACGTCCATGGAGGGCTCTCGGGCAAGATGTGATGCGTTCGGCCATTCAGACGACGTCGACCTGAACCCAAGGAGAATTGATTTCGGTGATTGCGGGCCCTTGATTGAACCAGCGAAATCCGAAGAGCGGCCTGCGGATGCCGTTCCGTAATAGCTGCAGGTACGACGTCTCGTTACAGGGAGCGGCTCCCCCCCTCACTCATCGTTACGGAGCGAGTCTCGCTTCATTGCCTTGCGAAGTTTCTCTCTGGCCCGGGCCTGCTTCTGCTTTCGCTTGACCGCGGGTTTCTCGTAGTGTTCCCGCCGCTTCATCTCCTGGAACAGGCCATCCTTGAGCATCAGCTTCTTCAGCCCCTTGAGCGCTGGCTCGATCTGATTGTCGCGCACGTCGATCTTCATGGATCCAACTCTCTTGGGGACGTGAGTGCCGTCGGACGAGCGCAAACAAGTCGGGCCTGACCCCGCTAGCCCACCCAAGCATGACACAGGACGCAGTATCATTCGCCGAATCATTCGCGGCAGCACTCCTGTCCTCGAGCCTAATCAGCATCAAGTCGATTCCCTCGTCCTACGGCTCGTTGGTCATCGCGCCTCCCCTCATCGTCACGGAGTGGTGCACGTCCGTTTCCACCTGGCGCAGCCAAGGAGAATAAACGTAATCGCCGAGCTTCAGTAAGGAGGCTGACCGTTCGCCCAGCCAACATACAGCCGGCGGCCCAAGAACGACCGTCCCCGTTGGGACCAGTGAATCAGTTCCGTTTGGTTCGATTCATAGTCCCCATTGCTCCATATATTCTAGCCCCAATCCGAAGATAACTCAGGCGGCCAAGCGTTGATTGAGCGACGCATAGAGGGCCTCGATGGCCGGGTTGTGAGAGAGACGCAGGACGTGGCGACCCCGGATGCGGGTCAGGCGGCCGGCGCGAGCAATGACGAGGAAGCGCAACGTTCGCATGCTGCGGATCAGGTACCTATAGGTGCGTTTCCGGGAGCGGGGTTTGGGCACGGCGAGGGTGTCCAACTGAAAGTTGCGGATGAGGTTGTGGGCGAGGACGCTGAACTGCTGCCACGCGGTGTTGGTCCCGTAATGCCGAGTCGGGGCGACATCGAGGGCGAATTCCCCCTTCAGCTCGGCGGTGGTCTTTTCCTGGGCGCCGCGGCCACAGATGAACGCGTACAGAGCCGGCAGGTCCAAGGCCATGTTTGTCGCGACGGCGGCGTACTCGAAGTGGCCGTCATCCGGCGTGAACAGATCGAGCTGGAAGTTCTTCGGGCTCTCGTGGGCAACATGCTTGCGGTAGATCATTACCCGCAGCCGCAACTGCCACTGGGGAATGTCCAGCTCATGGAAGAACCCGGTGACGTTCGGCGCCACGGGCACCCAGCGCTGCCGCGCGGCCGCGAGCTGCTTGAGCGGCAGCCAGCTCCAGTAGCCGGCCTTAATGGCATAGGCACAGCCGCGAGCGGCGAGCAGGCGGAAGACAGCGCGTTGGCAGAAGGCGGCGTCCATCCGGAACTCGATCGGGAGGCGCCGGCCGACCGCGGCCCGCAGCCCGTCGATGACGTCGCGCAGGAACGCGACGGCCTGCGTGGAGTCGTGCACATTCCCCGGCCGATTCTTCACGCGCAAGATGTGGCCCGTCTGGGCCAGGTGGGCCAAGAGCGGGTAGTAGCTGGGGTCCTTCCGGTGATGGGGATTGAACCCGCGGAAGGCCCAGCCGACCGTGGCCCCCGTGCGCACCACCGTCCCGTCCACGTCGATCGTCAGGCGAGGCAACGCCAGCCGCTTGACGGCGTCGATGACGAGCTCGTGGTTCAGCTGGACCAGAGGAGCGACAGTGGCTTGGGTGAACTGGCGCAGCCAGTTGCCGACCGTCCGCGCCGTCGGGATCCGCGCCAAGCCACAGAAGCGGGCGATGAGGGGATCACCGCCGAGATAGCGGAGATGCTCCAGGCGGCGCGCCCCAACGTAGAACACGGCCAGGATCAGCAGGGCGAGACGGCCACCGCCGTAGTCACCGCCCGTGCCGGCACACGCGTCCTGCAGCCGCCGCGGCAGATCGAGGTGCCGCAGGTAGCGCCGCAGCAGTTCCAGGCCGCTATACGAAGTCAGCTCTTGGCGCACGAACTCGACGTGCAGCTTTCCCTTGACCAGCCGGCGCAAGCTCGCTACGTTCAGACGCATCAGGGCGACCTCCTGTGTGAGGGAGTAGCGTTGGCGCGTTTCTCCCTTTCGATCGCACAGGAGGCCGTACTGTTTCATGTGAATTTGCGCTTCTTCACACCTCAATTATTTTCGGATTGGGGCTAGATCACCTTCGTTGGCCCGAACGCTAGTGCCAAGAACATAGTCAGCCAGAGGGAACACGACATTGAAGTTCCTGTCCAGGTGTCTGTGATGCAGGCAGTGATATCGTGCCAGAAACTTATAGACCGGCCAGGTGCTGAAAACCCTCTGCTCCGGCTTGTGCATCTCCAGATGAATTTTGTTCCACGCCCAGTGATGAAACATCATAGCGGCCACGAAGACCGCTGCCCCCTGCCAGGATACGAATGCGATAAGGGCAGCAATTGGAATAGCCTTGATCGGCGCCTTGCCCACAGTCAGCCGTATCTCCTTGTCTTCACCACGAGCGACAGGTTCATCGCTGAATATCTCGGCGTAGTGCGTGTGATGCACAGGAGCGTGAGCCTCAAATACGCGCTTGAAGGACGCAGTATGGGCACTGAGGAAGTTGTGTCTGTGCATCAGCTTCCTGTGTACCTGGTTGCATGCGGTCGTATAATCACACCGTGGCGGAAATGAGGTCAACCTGGGCGGCATCGGCGGCGCCGTCGCGGCGCGGGCCGGGGCGACGTCGCGCGAGTTCGACCCTGACGGGTTCCTCGAGGCCGCGCATCAGTCGTCGAAGTTGGGCCGGCGTGTTCTGCTGTCCAAGCTGAACTAGCTCCACGACATGCGGATCCGCGTCGGGTACGAATTGATCTACAACTGCCCCCAGCCGACGCCGATGATCGTGACGCTGGGCATTCATTACACGCGGGCCTCCGACATCGTCAGGCCGGACGACCTCATCACCAGTCCGTCGATTCCCATCCGAGGGTATCGCGACTCCTTCGGTAACTGGTGCGCCCGGATCGTCGCGCCGCCCGGCCACTTGCGGCTGTCCGCCGACGCCCTAGTCAATGATTCCGGCCAACCCGATATCGTCGCGCCATCCGCGCCGCAGCACGCCGTGCAGGACCTGCCGGAGGAGACCTTGCTGTTCCTGCTGGGGAGCCGGTATTGCGAGGTCGATTTGCTGTCGGGAGCCGCATGGAGGCTATTCGGTAATGCGCCGATGGGCTGGGGACGGGTCCAGGCGATATGCGACTTCGTCCACCGGCACGTCACGTTTGGCTATGAGCACGCCAGCGCGACGAAGACGGCCGGACAGGTGTTCAACGAGGGAAGAGGGGTCTGTCGCGACTATGCGCATTTGGCCATTGCCTTGTGCCGCGGCATGAATATTCCCGCGCGGTATTGCAGCGGCTATCTCGGCGATATCGGCGTGCCGCCGTCGCCGGCGCCGATGGACTTCTCCGGATGGTTCGAAGCCTATCTCGGGGGAACGTGGTATACCTTCGACGCGCGGCACAATACGCCCCGTATCGGCCGCGTATTGATCGCGCGAGGCCGCGACGCGGCGGATGCGGCCATCACCACCGCGTTCGGCTTCAATACGCTTGAAAGCTTCCGAGTGTGGACCGATGAAGTTAGCGAGTGAGCGAAAGAGGTCTGTCCAACGCTGGGCGTTGCACCGCTTGAAGCGAGCAAGCTCTCGTGTCAGGCTAGGGCCTGAAGGGAACGCCGCACCACCCACCCGGATCGCGCGGCAAAGGAGCCGAGAGAGGAGCCTTTGTCCGCCTCATGCCCATGGCAGGAGCCCGACACAGAAGCGACACCGCTGCGAAGCCGACCGCGTCGGCTAGAATCGACATGATGATGCTCGAGTCTTTGCGTGCGTCGAATGGGGACCCACGGGAGCAGGCGGGACACTGATCATGGCCATCCACGTCGCCGTCAACCACGTCAGCACGTACCGCTACGACCGGTTGGTCGAGCTGTCTCCGCAGCTCGTGCGGCTGCGGCCGGCACCTCACTGCCGCACTCCGATACTGTCGTACTCGCTGCGCGTCACTCCCAGGACGCACTTCGTCAATTGGCAACAGGATCCGCAGAGCAACTACGTGGCGCGGATCGCGTTCCCGGAGAAGGTCCACGAGCTCAGGATCGAGGTCGACCTGGTTGCCGAGATGGCCGTCTACGACCCGTTCGACTTCTTCCTCGAGCGCCATGCCGAGGAGGCTCCGTTCGCGTACGAGGACTGGGAGGCGCACGAGCTCGCGCCCTTCCTGCGCCGAGAGCCGCTGACGCCGCGCTTCAGGGAGTATCTGGAGGCCGTCGACACCAGGCGGCGGCGCACGGTGGACTTCCTCGTCGACCTCAACCGGCGGGTCCAGCGCGACGTCCGCTACGTGGTCCGCATGGACCCCGGCGTGCAGTCAATGGATGAGACGCTCGGGCAGGCGAGCGGATCGTGTCGCGATTCCGGATGGCTCCTCGTCCAGCTCCTGCGGCATCTCGGGCTCGCGGCGCGCTTCGTGTCCGGCTACCTCGTGCAGCTCACTCCCGACGTCAAGGCGCTCGACGGGCCGGTGGGCGCGGAGAGAGACTTCACCGACCTGCACGCCTGGTGCGAGGTCTACCTGCCCGGGGCCGGCTGGATCGGGCTCGATCCGACGTCGGGGCTGCTCGCGGGCGAAGGGCATATCCCCCTCGCCTGCACGCCCGAGCCGGGGAGCGCGGCACCCGTCACCGGCGCAGTCGAGAAGTGCGAGGTCGAGTTCGAGCACGAGATGTCGGTCCGGCGGATCTACGAGTCGCCGCGGGTCACCCGGCCGTACACCGACGCGCAATGGGCCGCGATCGTCGACCTCGGCCGCTCCGTTGACCGCGACCTCGCGCGTCTGGACGTGCGCCTCACCATGGGCGGCGAGCCCACCTTCGTCTCGGCTGACGACCACGACGGCGCCGAGTGGACGATCGCCGCCCTGGGCCCTGCCAAACGCCGCCTCGCGGGGACCCTCCTCCGGCGGCTGAAGTCCCATTATGCCGGCGGGGGCCTCCTGCACTTCGGCCAGGGTAAGTGGTACCCGGGTGAGCAACTGCCACGCTGGGCGCTCGGGTGCTACTGGCGGCGCGACGGCGAGCCGGTGTGGGGCGACCCGGCGCTCATCGCCGACGACGAAGCGGACCACGGCCACGGGCCCGCGGACGCCGAGCGCTTCGCGCGCGCCCTCGCCGCGCGCCTCCACGTACCCGCCGATCACCTGCAGCCCGGCTACGAAGACGTTTGGTACTATCTCTGGCGCGAAGGCAAGCTCCCGACCAACGTCGACCCCTTCGAGGCGCGGCTTGACGACGAGCTGGAGCGAGACCGGCTGCGCCGCGTGTTCACGCAAGGTCTGGACCGGATCGTCGGGTATGCGCTGCCGCTCGCCTCCGACGACGCCGCGGCGTCGTGGCGGTGGCGAAGCAGGCCCTGGTTCCTGCGCACCGAGCGCATGTACCTGGTCCCTGGCGACTCGCCCATGGGGTACCGCCTGCCGCTCGACTCGCTGCCGTGGGCGGAGGCCGACGACGACGGCGCCCTTCAGTCCCGCGATCCGATGGCGCCGCGACTGCCCTTGCCGCCACGCGAGGCGTTTCGCGTGCGCGTCGAGCCGCGGCTGAGACTGCCAGGCCAGTCGGACCCCGGGAGCGATGCGCGGGCGCGGGCCGAGGGAATGGCCGCGCCCAGCCGGGCGCCGGGCCGCTTCGAGTCGGCCGACGGGACTGTGCGGACAGCGCTCTGCGTGGAGCCCCGCGGCGGCGTGCTTCACGTGTTCATGCCGCCGGTAGCGCTCCTCGAAGACTATCTCGACCTCGTCGCCCAGGTCGAGGCGACCGCGACGGAGCTTCGCGCTCCGGTCCGCCTGGAAGGTTATCCGCCCCCATCCGATCCGCGACTCTCGAGTTTCTCGCTGACGCCGGATCCCGGTGTGATCGAGGTGAACGTTCAGCCGGCGGCCAGTTGGGACGAGCTCATTGAGCACACGACCACGCTCTACGAGGAAGCGCACCGCACGCGCCTCACCACCGAGAAGTTCATGATCGACGGGCGCCACACCGGCACCGGCGGCGGCAACCACGTCGTGCTCGGCGGCCCGACCCCTGCGGACAGCCCGTTCCTGCGCCGGCCGGACTTCCTGTGGAGCCTGCTCGCCTACTGGCACAACCACCCGTCACTGTCGTACCTGTTCTCCGGGCTCTTCATCGGCCCCACCAGCCAGGCGCCGCGCTTCGACGAGGCCCGACACGACAGCACGTACGAGCTCGAGATCGCATTTCGCCAGCTGCTTGCCGAAGGCGCGCCCACCCCGCCGTGGCTGGTGGACCGCCTCTTCAGGAACCTGCTGGTGGACGTGACCGGCAACACTCACCGGGCGGAGTTCTGCATCGACAAGATGTTCTCGCCCGACACCGCGGTGGGGCGCCGCGGCCTCCTCGAGATGCGCGCGTTCGAGATGCCGCCGCACGCCCGGATGAGCCTGGCCCAGCAACTCTTGCTGCGGGCGCTCGGGGCCCGCTTCTGGTGCGAGCCCTACCAGACCCGGCTCACGCGCTGGGGCACCGAGCTGCACGACCGTTTCATGCTGCCGTACTTCGTATGGCTCGACTTCGAGGACGTGCTGACCGAGCTCTCGCAGCGCGGCTACCCGCTCAAACTGGAGTGGTTCGGTCCGCACTTCGAGTTCCGCTTCCCCCTCTACGGGACCGTGGCGGCCCGCGGAATCGATCTTGCGCTTCGACAGGCCCTGGAGCCGTGGCACGTGCTCGGCGAGGAGGGCGCGGTCGGCGGCCCCGCGCGCTATGTCGACTCCTCGGTCGAGCGAATGCAAGTGCAGGTGACCGGGCTCACGGGTGACCGGCACGTCGTCACCTGCAACGGCCGTGCGCTGCCGCTGCAGCCAACGGGCGTGAACGGCGAGTTCGTGGCCGGCGTGCGCTACCGGGCCTGGCAGCCGCCCTCTGCCCTGCATCCGACCATCTCCGTGCACACGCCGCTTACCTTCGACGTCGTGGACACCTGGATGGCGCGCTCCCTCGGAGGTTGCCAGTACCACGTCATGCACCCGGGCGGTCGCAACTCCGAGCAGTTCCCGGTGAACAGCTACGAAGCGGAGAGCCGCCGGCTCGCGCGGTTCTCGCGGCTCGCCCACACGCCGGGCCCGCTCACCGTCTCGCCGCCGTCACGGAGCCAGGAGTTCCCGTACACGCTCGATCTGAGAACGTGACGATGGCTCGACACTCCGACGTTCCCGTCGACCCGCCACCCACCGAGGGCGCCCAACCCGACACTGCGGCGCCCGGACTCGACCTGCTCTCGTCCAGCGCCGCCCCCTCCGGACATTTCGACGAGCTGCTGAGCGGCCCCCACGCACTGCGGCCGCACTGGGAGAGCTTTGTCCGCCACGCGGGCGCGCTCGCCACGTCCGATCTCGCCCGCGCGCAGGCGCGGGTGAAGCGCCAGATTCACGAGAACGGCGTTACCTACAACGTCTACGCCGCGGCCGACGGGCCCACGCGGCCGTGGGCGCTGGACCCGCTCCCCATGATCGTTCCCGCCGCCGAGTGGGCCGTGCTCGCGCACGGCCTCCGGCAGCGCGCCCGGCTGCTGGAGGCGATGGCCGCGGACGTGTACGGCGCCCAGTGCTTGCTTTCGGAGGGCCTCGTGCCGTCGGCGCTCGTGCTCGCACATCCCGGCTTCCTCCGGGCCTGTCACGGCGTATCGCCGACCGGCGGAGTGTTCCTGCACCAGGTGGCGTTCGACCTCGCGCGTGGATCGGACGGGCAGTGGTGGGTGCTGGAGACGCGCGCGCAGGCGCCGTCGGGCCCCGGCTACGCCCTCGAGAACCGCCTCATCGTTTCGCGGCTGTTCCCCGACGCCTTCCGCGAGATGCGGGTGCACATGCTCGCCCACTTCTTCCGGGCGTTCCAGGAGGCGCTGACGGGAAGCGCCCCGCTCGACGGTGAGACGCCGCACGTCGTGCTGCTCACGCCGGGGCCGTACAATGAGACGTATTTCGAGCACGCCTATCTCGCGCGCTACTTAGGCTTTACGCTCGCGGAGGGCGGCGACCTCACGGTGCGCAACGACCGCGTCTACCTCAAGACCCTGAGAGGCCTCGAGCGCGTGCACGCGATCCTGCGTCGCCTGGACGACGACTTCTGCGATCCCCTCGAGCTGCGCCCCGACTCCACGCTTGGCGTCCCCGGGCTCGTGCAGGCGTGGCGGGCCGGCAACGTCGTGGTCGCCAACGCGTTCGGCTCCGGCGTGCTCGAGGCGCCCGCGCTGACGGGCTTCCTGCCCGCCGCCTGCGAGCGCCTGCTGGGAGAGGCCCTCGCGGCGCCATCGGTCGCCACGTGGTGGTGCGGGGAGGCCGCCGCCCTCGCGGACGCGCTCCCGGACGCGGCCCGGCTGGTCATCAGGTCCGCCCTGCATGATCCGACGGTGGAGCCTGTCTTCATGGCCGAGCTCGACGACACCAAGCGCGCGCAGTGGGTCGCACGCGTGTGCGCCACCCCGGAGCGCTACGTCTTGCAGGAGCACGTAACCCTCTCCCATGCGCCGACCTGGCACGGCGAGCGGTTCGCCAGCCGGCCCCTCATGCTCCGTGTCTTCCTCGTCACCGACGGGCGCGGCGACTATCACGTGATGCCCGGCGGGCTCACGCGCCTCGCCGGCATCGATGGCCACGTCGTCTCGGGGCAGCGCGGCGGCAGCAGCAAGGACACCTGGGTCCTGTCCGAGGCGCCGATCACGACGTTCTCCCTCCTGCGCGGGCGGCTAGGCGTCGACGACATCGCGCGGAGCCAGCGAGTGGTGTCGAGCCGCTCCGGCGAGAACCTGTTCTGGCTCGGGCGCTACGCGGAGCGCAGCGAGAACTCCGCGCGCCTGCTCCGGGCCGTGCTCTCGCGCCTGTCCGACACCGACGCCGGCGCCTCCATCGTGTTGGGCCCGTTCATGCGCACGTGTCTGCGCCAAGGGCTCCTGCCCGCGGCCGAGTCCGAGGGCGTGGGGGGACTGCACCTGCTCGAGCAGGATTTGATCCAGGCCATGTTCGACTGGCGCAGCAACCACAGCCTGGCCTTCAACGTCGAGCAGACGGTGCGGGCGGCGGGAACCGTGCGCGACCGGCTCTCGGCGGACAACTGGCGGCTCGTGAACCAGCTCTTTGAGGCGTTCACCCTGCCGGCGCCGCTGGCCGGCGGTCTCGCCGAGGCGCTCGAGCTGATCGACCAGGCCATCGTGCTGCTGGTGGCAATCGGGGGCCTCGAGACCGAGCACATGACGCGGGACGACGGCTGGCGCTTCCTCAGCATCGGCCGTCATATCGAGCGCCTGCTCTACGTGACGACCACGGTGGCCGCGGCGGCCGCGGCAGAGGACCCGGAGCAACCGGCGCTGCTCGAGTGGCTGCTCGACCTGGCCGACAGCACGATCACCTATCGCGCCCGCTACATGCGGCAGCCCGAGTGGCTGGCCGTCGCGCACCTGCTCCTGTTCGACCGTCGCAATCCCCGCTCGGCGGCCTTCCAGCTCACCAAGCTCACCAAGCACGTCGACCTCCTGCCCGGCGGCGACCTCAACGAGCTGACCACCGAGATCCGGCAGGCCGCCGCGTCCTGCCGCCTGCGCGCCGCCAAAGAGGCCGCGGTCGTCCGGCCGGACGCGCTCGGCGCCCTCCTGCGCCAGATCGAGGAGCTGGCGCTGCGACTGTCGGACGAGCTGGCCTTGCGGTACTTCAGCCACGTGTACGAGCCCACACGGGCGACGACGGTGCGTTGACGCCCGTGTCGAGCTTCTATCGCGTCGAGCACGAGACACGCTACGTGTATGAAGCCGCAGTGTCGACATCGCAGCACGTGGCCTATCTGCGTCCGCGCGAGCTTCCGAGACAGCGGGTCGTCTGGCACGACGTGACGGTCGAGCCGGGCCCGGCGGAGTGGAGCCGCCGGGTGGACTACTTCGGCAACGCCGTGGACCAGTTCACCGTGCTCAAGCCCCACACCGTGCTCTCCGTCCGCGGGCGCAGCCTGGTCGAGCGGCTGGACACGGTGTCGACGCTCGATCCCGAGCTGAGCCCGGCGTGGGAAGACGTCCGGGACGCCCTGCGCTTCCGCAAGGGCGCCCCGGCCGCCGAGGCGTTGCAGTTTGCCTTCCCGTCGCCGTACATCGCCCTCGATCCCGGTTTCCACGAGTTCGCGCTGGCGTCGTTCCCGCCCCGGCGACCTCTCCTCGAGGCGGCGATCGATCTCATGAATCGCATCCACGCCGCGTTCCGCTTCGATCCGACCGCCACCATCATCACAACCCCGGTGAGCCGCGTCCTCGCCGAGCGGCGCGGCGTGTGCCAGGACTTCGCGCACCTGCAGATCTCCTGCATGCGCGCGATGGGGCTCAGCGCTCGCTATGTGAGCGGATACCTCCTCACCGATCCTCCACCGGGCCGGCCACGGCTCGTCGGTGCTGACGCCTCGCACGCCTGGCTCTCCGTCCATTGCCCGCACCACGGCTGGGTCGACCTCGATCCCACCAACAAGCTCGTGCCCGACCTCCGGCACGTCACCGTCGCGTGGGGACGCGATTACGGCGACGTGAGCCCCCTCTGGGGCGTGATCCTGGGCGGCGCCAGCCACACGCTGCGGGTGGGGGTGAGCGTGATACCGCTCGGTCCGGCGGAGTGGGAGCGCGCCCGAGCGGGAGGGTAGCCAACATCAACGCCCTCCGGTAGCGGTCGCCCCCCTCGTGGCCCCCGTTCCCGTGACATAACCTCCCAGACTCGGACGCCGGCCACCCCGGGAGCCGTAGGCACAGCATACGCGCCGAGGATCTTCCGCGGCAGCGCCGCCAGGCGACAGCTCGTTCAACGAGAAAACGAGGAACGACAACACGAGGAGCGTGAGCAGCAGGAACGCCAGGTGTTTGAGAAGGAACCACGCCACGGTTGTGCGCCACGCTACCGCCGGACGATGCGCCCGTCAACCTACGTGACGCGGTCCACGACGCCACGACGGGTTTGACCTCACGGGCTTTGAACTCAGCTCCCCGCGACCCGCCGCGTGTGTCCCACCCAGTAGGGTTCCCGAAGATCCCGTCGCTTGATCTTGCCAACCGGGGTCTTGGGCAGCGGCTCGTCGCGCACTACTACCTTGCCCGGCTTCTTGTAGGAGCCGAGCCGCTCGACGCAGAGCTGGATCACGTCGGCCGCGTCGACCTGCCCGCCCGGCTTCGGCACGACGACGGCGCAGGGCGTCTCGCCCCACCGCGGGTCCGGGACGCCGAACACCGCCACCTCCATCACCGCCGGATGGGCGGCAATGGCGTTCTCGAGCTCCATCGGCCAGATGTTGTAGCCGCCGGAGATGATCATGTCGTCGGCACGATCCAGGAGGTAGAGGTAGCCGTTCTTGTCGATCATACCGATGTCGCCAGTCAGCACCCAGCCGTCGACCA
>Ga0075425_100002468_pt1 | contig 18529 bp, 20 predicted proteins | sample SoiMethybrSBSTD4_FD_75300 | JGI IMG/M metagenome (GOLD analysis project Ga0075425, IMG submission 75300) | Bulk soil microbial communities from a Populus tree surrounding site in Tennessee, USA - Soil MetaG P. TD hybrid SBSTD4 | ecosystem: Environmental > Terrestrial > Soil > Tree plantation... | reverse complement strand
CGCCAGCACGGCGATGACAAGGCTGAGCCAATAACTCCACCGCAAGCATGCCCACGCGGCCGTCCACAGCAGAACAAACGGCACGACCGTGATCGCGATCTCAATCATGCTGCGAATGGTGCTGGGCGCACGATAGCGCGTCAGGATCGGCAACCAGTTTCGTGCGGAGGTAGAATGTCCGCGAGCGTCTTCAGTCTTCAAGATCAGGTCCGTTGCTGTCGGGATGTTGTGATTGCTGCCCCAGGTCTGCAAACTCATGGCACCACTACCTTCAGGACTAGTCGCAATTGGGGCAGATGTTCGTCCTGAGAGGCATCGCCAAACACACTGCTCGCGCGCTTGTGGTGGCGCCCGAGACGTACTGAGGTGCGGCGATCGGCGTCATCCCCCGTACGGAGGATACCTAGCAACTATTCTTCCATCAGCGCAACGGTCTTCTTCGCGTCCCGCAGCCAAGTTGAGCGACACGAGCGGCCATGTGCGCCGTCTGCGTTCTGTCGGGCTCGGCGCGTCTCCCGCCCTTGTTGCGCGAGCAGGCACGCGCGCGCTCGCTTTGACTTGCTGTTCGTCGCGCGTTGTCTAGGTGCTGCGGGCGCTAGTGGATCTTGTCCGTCTGCTCCATCGTCACGAGCAGGTCCTTGAGGAGCGAAAGCTCATGTCCGGGCAGTTGTAAGCGTTCGACGAGAGCGGAAAGGATGAGCTCTGAGAGACCAGTCGCCAGGTTGAGAGTTTCCTCGTTGCCGAGACTGGTGTCTTCCTTGATGGCCGTGGCAAGTACGTGAAAAGTCTCGCACGCGAAGCACAGCCCGCTTGCGCTGACCACATCGACGGAGCGCTTGCAGCAATCGCATGCCGCCTGTTCGCTCATGCGCTTTTCCTTGGATTTGGTGTCGGGACTGGGTCACTTTCACGTGTGCACATGATCTCCATAGCTACGGTTCCCGAGACATGTATCGTGAGCCCGAACGATGCACCATTTGTCCCAGTATATGCCAGGAGACCCCATTGAGGGACATCGTGCGGTGCACTTTTGTGCCCCTCCCCAGCAAATCAGGTTGCTTTTGACCACTGCGGACGGTTGATTGGGCTGGCGGTGCGCCCTTTTGGCTCAGGACACCCCTGCTGCGGGACCCGGCTCGCGAGTTGCCGCGCGCGGCCGGCTCAGCAGTGCGTTTCCGAATTTACGACCGCTGCGCCGTAGAAGGTGGTAGGATGGCGGTGCGGCTGGAGTTGAAGCGAGAGGAATCATCGTATGGCTCGCGTGACCGTCGAGGACTGCGTTGACAAGGTACCTAACAGGTTTGAGCTCGTGCTGCTAGCGACGCATCGAGCCCGCGCGCTTGCCAGTGGAGCGCATGTCACGGTCGATACCGAGAATGATAAAAACGCGGTCATTGCCTTGCGTGAAATCGCCGAGAAGTCGATTTCACCCAGCGACGCGCGCGAAGGGCTCATACACTCCATGCAGCACAACACCGAGGTTGACGAACCGGAGGCGTCGGCTGTGCCTACGTTGCTGCACGCAGATCGTCCGGTTCTCGGACGCGACAACCCTTTAGTCGATTCCGTCATTGACATGGTGACGGAGGAAGAACTTCTGAGGGGATTGGAGAAACTGACGCCGATGGAACCCTCTACCAGCGGCGGAAGTAGCACCGGATGAGAGGCGCCCGCCCACAACGCGGCTGACCCACCGACATCCTCAGGCGAACTCAGGAGCGAGGCACCAATGAGTCTCTCGCCCATTGGCAATCCTGCGCACGAAACTATCAGGGGTGTTCGGTTCGCTATGCTAGGCGGCGCAGGCCTTGTGGTTGTCTTGGTGACCCACGCCGCCCTCGAAGAAATTGAGGCGCCGCGTCCGACGAAGAATGACTATCTCGATCGATTCGAGAAATACAGGAACAAGTTCGAACAGATCGCCAATAGCAAACATCAGCGTGGACAGGTAGAGCCGAGCGGATCGGTGGTTGTGCACGCCGGCGATTTGGGTTGAGCAGATGGGCACTCAATGCCACAAAGCCTTTAGCAATAGCGCCAGCATTGCAACAACGCCCGCGGCTCCCAGAGCGTACGCCGCGGAACGCACAATTCGCGGCCCATTGCCGTGGTCGGCACCGTAGATGGCGGAATAAGGAGCGCCTGCATCACTAGGTGAGCACGTGGGACAAGGATAGCGTTGATCGCTTCGCGCGACGACGCCACTTCCGTCGCAGGTAGGGCACCGCTCCTCACCCAGTGTCATAGTGATCTCCGCCATCCGCGATGAGAGAACATCGCCCTCACGACTTTGCTTCAGATCGCGGCAAACGCGGCGCGCCGGCACTCATTCATTGAGAGGCCGCAGCGCGAGTTCGCCTTCCTTGGCGACACGCTCGACACTCTCGAGAGCGCATTTGATGCGGTAGAGGTAAGTGCTGTCCTCGGCCGGCAAGAGCTGCAGGATTTTGCAATCCTGCGGACCTACCAAAGCACTCATGTGCTTCGGCCTAAAACGGACGTGCTGACCAACTCTGTATTTGTGGCGCATCATCCAAACCTCCTCAACACTGACAAGAGCGCCCTCTTTGAGCGCGCTCTTGCCGGAGTCTTTCACGCTCCAGGCTGCTTTGACTTTCTCGATTTGTGCAGCCTGCTTGCCGCGGCGGTCATCCTCAAGGACGACGCAGATCTTGTCGCCGTCGTTGCGCGACCCGAATTTCCTGCCGCTTCTAGCGCGGTGGCATGGCCAAACACGTCCTTGCTGCCGTCGTCCGACAGAACGAAGCCGAAGCCCTTGGTGGCGTTGAAGAACTTGATGCAGCTTCAACTCGCATGCTTGATCCTTTGCCAATCGGCGTGCCTCGCCGCCAAAAGGGCCACACGCGCGGGCCCGCAGCAAATAAGTGGGGAAAAGTAAAGGCCGTGAGGCCGAAAACGAGACCACGGCGCGCGGGGCGCCCTCGACTTGGGGGCCACCAACCCCGGGGAATGTGGGGTGGCACCCCGAAACCCACAAGTGCCCTTGCCTGCGGCCGGCGGAAGAAATCCGGATCCAAACGGGTCGCCGCGCGGGATGCCCGAGGGCAACGTCGGGCGAGCCGGCGGCCACTGCTAGCGAGCGTAGGTCGGGACGGATCAATGTGGCGACGGACCCTTGTAATGGCGCTTTGTGGTACAAGGCGTCGGGTTCGCTCGCGCCATGCGGCACATCTGTGGGTGCGCGGCTGCGGGTATTGCTGCTTGGAAGCGCGGGCGTCGGTATTGGGTGATTGCCCGATGCTCGACGGCCGCAAATCAGATAAAATGCGCAGCCATGTCCGATATCGACGCCGAGGAGAAACCGCCCCGGCTGCTTAAGTCTAGCAAAGCCGGGCAGGAAGGCTACTGAGCCAGCCGGCGGGGCTTGCTGCTGAAGCCAATCCCTGCCCTCTTGGAAGCGTTGCGGCAGTTACTTGGCGATGCAGTCTCTACGTCGGACGGAGGAAGGCCTGGGTGGTGACTGAAGGCCGATGTGACTGACCGATAGGGGTTGGCATGAGCAAGCGCATTCTCATTGTGGAGGACCAGGAGGACAACCGCACGATCCTGCGCGATGTCCTGAATACGGTTGGCTATCATCTGATCGAGGCGCTCAACGGTGAGGATGGTGTCAGACTAGCGCAAAGCGAACGGCCTGATCTCATTTTGATGGATATTCAGCTCCCGCAAATGGATGGCTATGAAGCGACGCGGCAGATTAAGCGCATTGCCGAGCTCAAGATGATTCCAATCATCGCTGTGACCTCTTATGCTTTGAGTGGTGACGAGGCTAAAGCCCGCGCGGCCGGTTGCGATGGTTACATCGCCAAGCCATTCAGTCCTCGCGAGCTCCTGGCAAAGGTACGCAAATACCTGTCTGACGATGCCTCCTAACGCAACGGCGGTTATCGATGAGTTTCGGTATCCTTGTTTGCGCCAGCGCGGCCGAGCGGAGGCTCACCCGAACCCGGAGCAGATAGGTTCCGAGCGCGGCGACCGCATCCCATGATCCCCGACCCGTCCTGCTGTGCGCCGACGAGGTCATCCAATGTGATCATCACCCCTTCACGGCCCCGACGGTGAGGCCTTTCACGAAATAACGCTGGAAGAAAATGAACAGTGCCGCAATGGGAATGGTCGCCACCGTCGAGGCCGCCATCGCCGCGCCCCACATGGGCTGTCCGTTATACGGTTGCGTGTAGGTGGTGAGGCCGACCGACAGCACGGTGAGCGCCTTGTCCTGCACGATCACCAGCGGCCACAGGAAGGCGCCCCAGGACCAAATGAAGACGATGATGGCGAGGCTCCCCAGCGCTGGCAACAACAGCGGCAAGGCGATTTGCAGGAAGATGCGAAACTCGCTGGCGCCATCCACCCGCGCGGCTTCCAGCAGCTCGTCGGGCAGGTCCGACGCGTACTGGCGCATCATCAACACGCCAAAGGCGTTCATCATGCCGGGTATCAGCAGGCCGGGGTAGGAATTTTCCCAGCCGAACGCCTTCACCTCAATGAACAACGGCACGACCAGAACCTGAAACGGCACCATGATCGTCGACAAGACCGCGAGGAACAGCAAACCACGGCCCGGAAAGCGGTACTTGGCGAAGCCGAAACCAGCGAGCGCACCGAAGAATACCGTGACGCCGACATGGGTTAGCGCATAAAGCCAGGAGTTGAGGAAATAGGTCCACATCGGCGCGATTTCGGCGGCGACGCGGAATTGCCCAATGCCCTGGAATTGCCAGGGGATGAGGTGCATCGGGATCGCCTCGATCTCCGTCTCGGCCTTGAATGCGGACGTCACCATGAACCAGATCGGGAAGGCAAACAGCACCGCCATCACCGATGCGATGAGGGTGCGCACGGGGCGCCCACGCCGCCTTCTATTCAGGCGCTCACGCATGGCGGTTGAACCACAGCTGGAACAGGGTGACGGCCATGATGAGCGCGAACATCACCACCGAGACCGCGGCCGCGTCGCCCATGCGGAAATATTGGAAGCCGTATTTCAGCACGAGCAAGCCCAGGACCAGCGTGGAATTGGCCGGCCCTCCGGGATCGGTCGGTAGCACATATTGCAGCGCGAAGGTCTGGAATGCGTTGATGGAGGAAAGCGCGGCGACCAGCACCGCGGTGGAGCGCAATTGCGGCAGATCGATATGCCAAAAGGTGCGTACCGGGCCCGCGCCGTCGATGGCCGCGGCCTCACGAAGCTCAGGCGGAATGGCTGCAAGGCCCGCGAGCCAGATCATCATGAAAAACGGAATGATCGCCCAATCGTGTACGGCAATCACGGAAAACGGCGCGAGCGTCGCATCGGCTAGCCAGCGGATCTCAGTGACGCCCCACCAGCCACCGGTCAGTGAGGTCAGCACGCCATTCGAATGCAGCAACAACCGCCAGACCACGGCGATCACCACCACCGGAGGCAGCACCGGCAGAAAGAAGGCGGCTTTCAGAAGGTCTCGGCCACGGAACGCCTGGTCGAACACCAGGGCTGCCAGCAGCGACAACACCCAGACAGGCACCGTCGCGCCCAACACGAAGACCAGCGTGTTGCGGAACGCCTGAAGGAATAGGCGATCGGCGAAAAGGTTGGCAAAATTGTCCAACCCGACCCACACCGGCGGGCTTAACAAGTCATAGTCGGTGAAGCTCAACCACAGGCCGAACAACGTCGGGAACAGGTTGAACGCGGCGAAGAAGGTCACGACGGGCAGAACGAAGATTAGCCCCCACCATTTGCGATGGAGCCGAACCGATCCTGCCCGCCGCACGATGCTGGTGGTCATGTCGCCCTGGTTACTTCACCAGTGTGGAGGCGCGCGCGCGTTCGCGGTTCATCACCGCGTTGACCTCCTCATTCATAATCGGCAGCACGTCGTCGATCTTCTCGCCCTGCACTAGCTTGTCCTTGCCGCGCAGGATGGTGTCGAGCACCTGCGTATAGCCGACGACGCGCGGCGAGAACTTCGCTTTCTTCAATTCCGCGAGGAAGAACGGGGCAGCCGGGTTTTCCTTGTACGCGGCGCTTTCGGTCACCTCTGTGCGCGGCACGAACAAACCGGCGCCACTGAACAGCTCGGCGGCATGATCGGTGTAAAACCGCGCCAGCTTCCATGCCGCCCTTTGAGCGGCCGGGGCCGAGCGCGCGTTGACCATCATGTAGTAGGCATAAATGTCGAGCCCGTTGTCGGAGACGGCGTCCGCCCAACGCGGTGCTGGCATTACCGTCCAATCGATCCCGGCAGCCTGCATTTGCGGAATGCCCCAGATTCCGAAGCTGCACTCGGTCGCGAGCTTACCGGCGAGGAAATCGGTCCGGCTGGCGGTATATTGCGGTCCGCCAAGACGATATTTGACAGCCCAGTCCTGGAGGTACTGAAAGGCGCGGTGCGATGGCGTGGTATCCAGGGCGGCCTTGTAGTTGTCTTCGTCGATCATGCTGGCGCCGAGCTGGTGGATCATGGTGTTCGGCGTGAACCAGAACGTGCCGGGAATGGTCCAGGCGAAGTCGAACCCCCGACGGATCGGTACGCCGTTCTGGTCGCGTTTGGTGAGCTTTTCGGCGACCGCGGGCAGGGATTCCCACGTCTTCGGCCAATCCGTCTTGGGGTCGAGTTTGGCCTCGCGCCAGATTGCATTGTTGGCAAAACAAGCCCAGTTTGAGACCTCAGTGGGCACGCCGTAGAGCTTGCCCTGGAAGCGGATCCCGTCAAACCCGCCCTGGAACTTGGCCAGCAGCGCCGCCTCATTGGCATAGCCCAGCGCGTCATAGTCGATCGGCGCCAGGATGCGCGCGGCAAAATACTGCGTGACCAGCGTTGAGGTATTGTTGAACAAGTCGGGCCCAGAGCCGGCGGCGAAGGCGGTCAGCAATTTGGTGGAGTATTCCAGCCCAGAAATGACATCGTACTGCACCTTGACGTCCCGATTAGCCTTCTCGAAATCGGCGATGATGGATTTGTCGATGGGGATGCGCGGTGGATGTTCGTGCATCCACATCCGTATTGTGACCTGCTCGGCGGTGGCGAACCCGGTCCACGCAAAGAGAGCGATGATCGTGGCCAGCCGTATCAGAAACCGCATCGTCGTTTCCTCCCCATTGGTTCTTCGCCGAGCGCCATGATCGCCGGAATTGGTCGCATCGCACGGTGGGTCCGGTGCATGATCCCTCATCGCACCGCGCCCTGAGCGCGGCGTTCCGCTCCGGCGGGATCGCTTGTGACGCGGCACTCCCGATCGAAGATCATCGTTCTTCGCGCCTGAGCATCGTACTGCGGCCAGTCCGGCAGCCCGGCATGGCTCGGGTTGCCGGATTTGGCGAAATTGGCCCAGGCGGTTTGCATGGCCGCGGCCAGTACGTGATGGGTGGTACCGTCCCCGGTCACGCCCGGCGCCCGGTCCCGGCCGAAGATCATCGGCAGGTCGAGATTATGCGGCGCCCCCATCATTCCTCCTCGCACCGGGCTTTGCCACAGCAACCGGTAGGCGAAGACCGGCGCTTGCGCGGCCTGGCGTTCAGCCTGCTGGATACTGCCAAAACCGAAGCGCCGATCCGACACGATCGCAACATACAACTGAGCGGCGGTCGCGCGTGGGCGGCCGGCGCGATAGGCGGCGATCAGCGCTTCGGCTTCGCTCGGGTTGATGTCGCAGGCCGCGGCGACGCGGCCCACAAGTCCAGCTTGCCTGATCTCGAAGATGGTGGGATCGGCAAAGCCTTGCAGGCTGGTGATCTCTTCTCCCGTGGCGCCGATCAGCAGTGGCACGCCGGAGGCGGTCGGAGGCGCCCCGGGTTCGAACGGATCACGCGACAGGCTGTCGCCATCGACCACGGGAGCGAACTGGCGCGGCACACCGGGGGCGCCCTCATGGGCACTGGCGAAGACGTCGAGCAGGGCTGAGGGGCTTACCATCTGCAGCGCGGCGAGTTGCCGCGGCCCGATGCCAAGCCGATCCAGCATCCGCGTTGCCGCGTCGCTTGCCCGCGCCATCGGCACCGCGCGCACGAACGGCCCGCTCTGCGCGATCGCCTTGTGGAACAAGCCTCTCGCTGCAGGCATCGCCATCAACGTGGTCACCTTCATGCCGCCGCCGGACTGGCCGAAGATCGTGACATTGCCAGGATCGCCGCCAAAGGCGCCGATATTGTCGCGCACCCATTCCAGCGCCAGCACGATGTCTCGCATGCCGGCGTTGGTCGCCATCCCATGCGCCGGCCCATCGTGCTCGGCGAGAGAAAGAAAGCCGAAGATATTGAGCCGGTGGTTGAGCGTGACCACCACCACATCCTGGTTGGCGGCGAGATCCTCCCCGGTCCACCACCCCCAGCTTCCCGAGCCGAAGGCGAAGCCCCCGCCGTGCAACCACACCATCACGGGCCGTCTGCCCGCTGTTGACGGCGTCCAGACATTGACGGCGAGACAGTCCTCGCCATCGGCGATCGGTCCGATCACCGCGCCACGGTGGAATTCGCGCGTGGCGTCATAGGCCGGATCCCCGGCGAGCGCCGGATCGAGGAAAGGTAACAGCAATTGATGCGCCTGGGCCATGAAGCTATCAGCCTCACGGACGCCGGCCCAGGGCGCCGCAGGCCGGGGTGCCATGAACCGCCGCGGCGGTATCGGCGGCATGGCATAGGGAACGCCAAGGAACGCCTCGACTGGCCCTGAGGAGATGCCACGCAACCGGCCGCCCGTGATCTCAATGCTCGACGCCATGTGAGGATCCTTCACTTGCAACGGAACGAGGCTGAGACCGACACTTGGGGCGTTGATGTCGGCCCGCGTCAACCTTCCAAATGAATACCGTCGAGTAGCCGATGTCACGCTCTTCGCAGCCGAAGGCCCGCCATTTGCCTCGACCGCAGCTCCCGATCCCCATTGGTCTTCCCGTGCGCTCAACCGAAGGGGTCACACCTCCCCATCACCGTTGCTTGGAACACGACGCACCTTGGCTTCACGCTCATTTACAAGCACACCTCCACCTTTGGGGATGTCGTCCGAGGATGAAATTCCGCAACGGCAGCGTGGCGGGACCGGGCGGTTCACAAATTCTGCCGATGGATTGAGCGGGCAACCTCGTGGAGTTGTTCGAGCCAGCCAAATGTTGCGGTCAGTCGCGGAAAAAGGCGGGTGTCCAGCTGAGATAAGAAGTGGCCGAGACATAAATGCTTGTGTCACACGGCACGCCGGGAGGGTATCAGCCAAATCCGACCCACCGCAGAGGGCGGCGATGGGTCATTCATGGTTCCGGCGGGGCGTTGGTCAGGTTGCTTGTGCGCTTGGGATTAGCGGCGCGAGCACGATCCCGTAAAGATCTGTCGCGATATGCGCGATGATCAGGGCAAGGATGTCCTGGCGCCAGAGGTACACAACGGTCGCGATGCCGCCGGCAACGATCGTGGTCGCAGCTGGCGCCCACCCCCACAGCGGCACGTGGGCGATGCCGCAAGCGATGATCGAAACGATGCTCGCCAATAGGTACGAGCCGGTGAGATCAAACAGACGCGCGATCGCGTAGCCACGATAGAGCAATTCCTCAGCTGGTGCGACGATCGCGATGGTCCCCATGAGATAGGCCGTGGGGAGCCGGCTGACCGCTTCGATTCCGCCACCGAAGCCCGGCGATCCAGACCTCGCCAGGACCCAATGGGCGATCGACCCGAACACCAGTACGAAGAACGCAGTCAGCGCGATCCCAATCAGCGGCGTCGCCCAGGAACATCGACCGAAGCCGAGGCGCTCGAGGGCGTAGCCTTCGCCGAGCACGGCCCAAACGTAGACGCCGAGGGTTATCAGCACGATCGCAAGCAAACCAACGGCGTGTGAGGTAAGAGTTAGTGGGATGGGTGCCAATTGGCAGCCCACGACGGCAACCAGGCCCGGGCCCGCCAACGCCAACGTGACATTGCCCCAAGCGCGAAGGTGCGAGCTGATCACCAAGAGAGTTTCTCACAGAACCTGCCCGACGCCCCAGTACTGCGAACGGCTGAAGATATCCTTCTACCGCGCGCTCGCCATTGAGCATTTGCTGCGTGGCCGCTACGAGGAGGCGGCCATGCCGGGCGTCGCGCTGTTCAATCCGGCAGGCCCTTGAGCGCACCGGTGGCACGACTGCCAAGCTTGGGCGCATGGAAGAGGCAAAGCGGGTCGCCACGCAAGTGCCGGCTAACGGACCGGCAAAGCGCCGGCCGGCCTGCCTCCAGGTCTGACGAGGGCCGATCGGCGGCCGCACTCTCCCATATCCGCATGATGCTCAACGTCCGCCGGTGCGGCGATCGTCACTCCGGCGTTACGCCGCGCCGACTTGGCGCAGGAGGGTCAGAAAATCGAAGTAATGCTTGACGCTTGCGACCTTGCCGTCACGCACGCGTACAATTTGACACGCAGGCAGCTCGACGGGCTTATGAGAAGCCGCAACCACACCGGCCGGTGTGGGCAGCGGACCGGAGTGCAGACCCTTCCAGATCAACTCCAGCACCGCAGTATCGCCGCTGGCCAGCTCACGCACGAATGTTGCCCGCGAATCCGGTATCGCGCTCGCCCAGCCCTTCCAAGCCTCGATAATCTTTCCGGGCCCCCGAATGTGACGGTGTGTTCCGATTTCATCGTACACAGCATCCGCGGCGAGCAGGTTCTCGACCTTGCCCCAATTCTTTTCGTTGTAAGCAAGGGTGCAGCTCTTTGCGATTTCCAGCGCGGTCGACATGCGGTTCCTCCACTCAATCGCTGCCACGCACATGGCTAGAATGTGCCGACCGCCAGGTCGAATCAAGCCTGTGTCATATGCGGTCTTGCCACGCTCGGCCGGTCTCTTCTGCGCCCCAACGCTTCGGGAAACCTGATCCTCCCGCACCTGCAGCCCGCATTGCACAGCTGACACGGGCGCGCATACGGCAGACGCTGGAAGCGACCGCTCCCCGTGCCTCAATTGCTCCAGTGCGGTGGGAGGGGCCGGTTCGGCGCGCGCATATCGTGCGACCCGTCGGGAAGCGGGGGTCAGCCGATGCTGCAGAAGGCCTTGAGGCTCACCCGTTATCAGCCGCGCCGGTACGATCCAGACCGCGATGTCCTCGCCCTATTGCGATGCAGCATCCCAATGCGATGCGGGCCGAGACCTGATTAGCTCGCCAAGGCTCCTCGTGCTGGAAAGGGTGGCGCGTGAAGCCAATTCATCACGCGTATCGGCGCCGCAGCCATGAGCAGCAGGGCTTGCGGTGCTCACGCCGCAGGCGACCGTTAGGGTTTCCCCCGCATTGGCAAGTCTCGATGCACCGATCTGGGATCACCTCCGGCCATCTACGCCGGCATCCCGAGCTCGACCAGTCGGACCCAATAGGAGACCCCGTGGGGGATCGCCGCATCATTGAAATCATAGGCGGGGTGGTGGCAGGCCGCGGTATCACCGTTGCCGATGAAAATCATGTTGCCGGGGCGGGCCTCCAGCATGAATGCAAAATCCTCCCCGGCCATGAGCGGGGGCGTGTCTGCGGCGACCTTGGCAGCGCCTGCGACTTCGCTCGCAATCTTCACCGCAAACTCGGTCTCGCGTACATGGTTTACGGTGATGGGGTAGTTTCGGCTATATGCAACACGAGCCATTGCGCCGTAGGCAACCGCGATGCCGTGCACCACCTCGCCCACCCGACGCTCCAGCAAGTCGCGGACGTCCGGTGTCAGCGAACGCACCGTTCCCCTGAGCTCGGCCGTCTGCGGAATGACGTTGGCGGCAGTCCCGCCCCGGATGGCGCCGACGGTGACGACCCCGGCCTTCAAGGGATCGAGGTTGCGCGCCACAATAGATTGCAGCGCGAGGAGGATGTTGGCACTGACCACCAGGGTGTCGACCCCCTTGTGCGGCTCGGCTGCATGACTGCCCTTGCCCTCGACATGGATCGCAAAAGTGTCCGCCGAAGCCAGCTGTGCCCCTTTGCGTGTGGCGAACGAGCCCACCGAGAGGCCCGGCGCGTTGTGCATGCCGTAAATCTCCTGGATGCCCCACCGCGTCATCAGACCGTCATCGATCATCGCCTTACCGCCCGCGCCGCCCTCCTCGGCGGGTTGGAACACAAGGACCGCCGTGCCATCGAAGTTCCGGGTTTCCGCGAGATACTTGGCCGCCCCCAGCAGCATTGCAGTGTGGCCGTCGTGGCCGCAGGCGTGCATCTTGCCTTTGATCTTCGAGGAGTAGGGCAGGCCGGTAATCTCCTCAAGCGGGAGTGCATCCATGTCAGCACGGAGCCCGAGCACTCTGCCCGATGTGCGTATTCTGCCGTGAATGACGCCGACAACGCCGGTCTTGCCGATCCCAGGCACCACCTCGTCGCACCCAAAGGCCTTGAGGCTTTCGGCAACGATGCCGGCGGTGCGATCGACGTCGTAGCCAAGCTCGGGGTTTGCGTGCAGATCCCGCCGCCACAGCGTGATCTCGCCGACCAGATCGGCGGCTCGGTTGATGATCGGCATGGTCCCTCTCTCCCCAGCGCTAACCCGCAGAACTAAGCTTTGGATAAGGTTGTCCCAGACTGCAACCAAAACTTGTAAGTGCGAAAGAGCCACGTTCGCCTGTCCGGTGGACGATCCATGCTGGGCGTCATCAAGATGGGCAGGTACTTGCAATCCGCGCGCAACATCACTATCTCAGGGCGTTCTGTCTCCAAGCGAGCAACAACCCGGAAGCGCATTCCTATGCGGCGGTCATGGTCATCATCGAACTCGATGACGAGGGAGCAATCTCCCTCGACCGCTTCAGCTTTGCCCCGGGCCTGACCAAACGTCTCATCTGACACGTTGACTGCGGCCCGGACGCAAACGCGGCTCCGGGCAATAGGCATGCTCTCGTGGTCCTCAAGCCGTGCAACCTGAACTACGAGAGCTTCGAGCCAAGAGGTAGTTCCATGGCCAAGGAGAAGTTCGTCCGCACCAAGCCCCACTGCAACGTGGGAACGATCGGCCACGTGGACCATGGCAAGACGACGTTGACGGCAGCCCTGACGAAGGTCTCGGCTGACAACGGCTGGGGCACATTCGTCTCCTACCACGACGTCGCCAAGGCATCGGCCGCACAGGGTACGCGTGATGCAACCAAGATCCTGACGATCGCACCGAGCCACGTCGAGTATTCGACGGCGGAGCGGCACTACTCGCACGTCGACTGTCCAGGGCACGCGGACTACGTGAAAAACATGATCACGGGCGCGGCGCAGATGGACGGTGCCATCCTGGTCGTGTCGGCCACCGATGGTCCGATGCCGCAGACGCGCGAGCACATCCTGCTCGCGCGGCAGGTGGGCGTGCCGAAAATCGTCGTGTTCCTCAACAAGTGCGATGTCGTTGAGGACACGGAGCTGCTCGATCTTGTCGAGCTCGAAGTGCGCGAGCTGCTGTCGACGTACCAGTTCAATGGCGACAACGCTCCCATTGTACGTGGTGCGGCGATCAAGGCACTCAACGGCGAGAAGGGCCCGTTGGCGGACGAGGCGATCCTCAAGCTCTTTGCCGCGCTCGACAGCTACATTGAGCTGCCGGAGCGGGCCAGGGACAGGCCGTTCCTCATGCCGATCGAGGGTGTGCACTCGATAACGGGCCGCGGCACCGTTGTCACCGGCCTGATCGAGCGCGGCATCGTCAAGGTCGGTGATGCTGTCGAGATCGTCGGCCTCGGCGAGACGACAAGCACGGTCGTCGTCAGCGTCGAGACGTACCAGAAGATCCTCGACGTGGGTGAGGCCGGAGATAACGTAGGCTGCCTGTTGCGCGGCATCGACAGGGATGCGGTGCAGCGCGGGCAGGTGCTGTCGCGCCCCGGTTCGGCTCTGCCGCACCGGCGATTCGAGGCGGAGGTGTATGTCCTGACCAAGGAGGAAGGCGGGCGCCACACACCCTTCTTCTGCAACTATCGTCCGCAGCTCTACTTCCGGACGACGGATGTGACGGGCACCATCGAGCTTAGGGAGGGAGCAGAAATGGTGCTGCCCGGTGACAATGCCGAACTGACGGTCGAGCTCGACAAGCCGATTGCGATGGAGGCAAAGTCCCGCTTCGCCATCCGCGAAGGCAACAAGACTGTGGGTGCAGGCATCGTCACGCGGGTCATCGCGTGATGCCAACCATCGTGGGGGGCGGGCATTTCTGCCCCCCACCCAGACGGTGATCCCGGTGCCCCGAGGGCGATCGCTTGGACCCCTGAGGACTTCAGATCGTAAAGTTGAGCAGCGTTGAGGGCCAGGTTTGCACAAAGGTTCCCCCGCCGGGGGCGACAGCGGGCAATCATGAAATGCCTGGCATCGACGTGTGATGTTCTTGGCAATCGAGCAAGGTGAGGAGGGGCGGCAACGTGCCCACTGTCGCACACATTGCCCCCTCCGTGAGGGGAAGATCGTCGGGAACTATATGCGGCGCGCCCGCCGCCAAAACGACGGAAGGCGTCGTCGCCCTTCGGGGAGCATGCGTACTCGGGCGATGTCCAACAACCGCTGGCGTGTTCGGAGACGGCGAACTCGCGGTGCTCGATCAACTTCGAGTTGCGCGATCGGCATATCGAAAGCTTGCCGCGCGCACACCGATATAAGGGCGCTCCACATTTGACACGGAGCCGGGCTGGCCAAACGTCATTGCGTTTGTTCGCCCTTTCTCTTCCGCTTGGCGACCGCCGCGCTGTCCTTGCGGAATGGGCGCGAGCGCGGGCATACCTCCGCCAGGAAGTGTACAAGCGTGCGCGTCAGCGCATCCTCCTTGAGCCCGTAGTGGACGTTCATGCCGCGCTTCTCACGCCAAACCAGCCCGGCGTTCTCCAGCACCGAGAGGTGCTTGGAGATGGCCGGCTGCGACATCATGTCGGTAAAACGCTCGGCGATCTCTCCTGCCGTCATATCGGTCTTGGAGAGATAGGCGAGAATTCGCCGACGTGGAGCCGACGAAAGCGCCTCGAATATCTTGTCGACCGACATCGGTTCCCAGGGTCCTTGTCCGGTGAGGCGACCCAAAAGACTTCGCGTGGAAGTTGATTTTCTATCTAACTAATTCGTTATAAGGTGATGGTCAAGCGCCGTGGGCGCGTAGCTGTGCAGTCATAAGTAGCAAAGTCGAAAAGATGCTGTCTCTCTCGTGGATCGAAGGGCGCACACGGCCCGCTACATATTGCACGTGGTCGCTGGCATGGCTCCTCAACCAGTATCTCATAGCTTTTCTTGTGTTCAGAACGGTTGGCGGCTCAAGCCTCGAGCAGATGCTCGTGCACGTCTTCGTTGTGCCGCTTCGCTACCTCGGGCCGATGATTGGGGAGCGGTCGCTCGCTCCAACGACCTCCTTAGCAGCGATGGCATTCCTGCTTCAGGTCGTCACCTCCTGGGCGCTAGCGGCGCTGGCGATCCGCCGGGCGAGGGACGCCGCCATCAATGAGTGGTGGGCCGCGGCGGCCATTCTGCCGCCGCTGCAACCTCTGCTGGTGCTTGTCCTCAGTCTTCTGCCCTCTCGGGCCGGGGTTAGCTCGCCGCCTCCGACAATGCCCGATGCACGTGCCCGTATCACGGTTGCGGCATTCAAGGGCGCATGCGCGGGCATGGGGCTTACCGTCCTTGCGGTGGCAATGAGCACGCTTGTGTTTGGCGTCTATGGCAGCGGCCTGTTTGTGGTGTCTCCCCTCATTATCGGTGCCGTCACCGCCTATATCGGCAATCGCCGCTCCGACATCGGCGGCAGGGCGACTTGGGCGCTCGTTAAGAGCGCGGCGGTACTAGGCGGCCTGGCGCTGCTCGCGCTGGCGCTTGAAGGCCTGATCTGCATCGTCGTGATCGCGCCGTTGTGGCTCCTGATCTCGGCCATTGGCGGTTTCATCGGGCGGGCGATTGCTCGCGCCACGCATCGCCCACCCCGCAGCACTTCTGCCGCCTTGGCGCTGATACCACTGGTCTATGCCATGGAAGCCATCTTTCCGGCGTCGGTCACCTTCGAGAACGAGGTTGCAATCGATATCAAGGCACCCCGTGCCGCCGTTTGGCGCTCGATCACGGCGATGGGCAATATCGAGGAGCCGCCGGGACTGTTGTTCCGCTTGGGCCTCGCCCATCCATTGAGCGGCAGGCTGGTGGGTGAAGGCGTTGGTGCCGAGCGCCATGGGGAATTCTCAACCGGCATCGCCGTTGAACGGATAACGGAATGGACCCCCAATCATCGGCTCGCCTTCGTCGTGTTGAATGACGTCCCCACGGTCCGTGAGCTGAGCCCCTACCATCACGTACACGCGCCGCACGTCGTAGGTTATTTCACGACCACGGTTGCCAGTTTCGAGCTTGCAGACCGCGGCACCGAGATGACGAGGCTCACTTTGAGGTCCACGCATGTGCTGCGACTGGAGCCAACCCTCTACTGGCGGCCGTTGGTGAATTGGGTGGTCGAGGAAAACAAGGCCCGTGTGCTGCGACACATCCGACTGCTCGCAGAACGCCCGTCAGGCGCGTGAACTGAAACCACGGTGCGCCGAACGGACCGCTGGCGAAATGGGCTATGCCAAAATCACCACGAGCGGGTCGCACCATCCTGCTTGAGCTGCAGTGGGCACAGCGACAGATGGCAAACACCTGAGTATCCTCTTCAATAACCTGTTGCACTTGGCTCAGGACAGTTGGCACGCATTGTCTCGGCCGCGGTGCGGCCGCGATGTTGATGATTGCCGGCACTTGTGCTGGCGACCCCGGCATTCCCAAGGGAGCGGCCGCAACACCCTTTGCCACCTTGGCGTATTGCGAGCCTGGGAACGCCGGGCCCTACGAAACCGACCGGGAGGATCACCGAGCGCCGACGAGCGCTGTTGGTTGCATCACCGTCATCACGGTGTACTCCCCGATCTTGCGGCCCATCTCCGTTCCGACCTGGGTCGAGAAGCGGTAGTGGAAACCCGCCCAGATGCGGGCTTCTGACACTTCGCTAACAAGCGCCTTGAGGTTGCTCCAGCGATGCGTGACACCCGGTGCAGTGGGGCTGGTCAGGCTCACTTCCGAAAGGTCCGCCTCGCCAAATAACGAACCAACGACCGATGCGATGGTCGATGCCATGATGCAATGCGCGCACGGGTACTCTGGATGCATCGGCGTATCGCCAAGCGGCAGCCACGTCGCGTCCAGCTCGGTGGCCGAATTGTCGTCAATGTCGCCGTTGCGAATGGCGGTGACGGGACGCCAAAACTCATAGTGGTACTTGGCATCGAAGATTGCGATGAAGGCGTCGGACCTGGCGACAGCGATCAGCCCCAACAACCGGGCGCTGTCGAGAACGTCCAACTTCTTCGCGGCCGCGATTTGGCGCACCACGGGGTAGTAGACGATTGGGCCTGGCGTCAGCCAGAAACGCGCATTCTCGGTTTGTCGGGCGGAGCGTTTGGTGCTCGTCCGGCTACCGTACACCTTGATCTCGTTATAGTCCGTTGCCCACTGCTCGCTCTTCACGGATATCGGCGGTTGCGGCCGAAATTGCGAGGAGCTCGTCATGGCAAATGGCTTCAGCTTCGGCCACATGGAGGCGACGGTAATTGGCGTCGGAACGTATTGAGCGGGCCTGGTCTTGGGCCGATAGGCATCCAGTGCCTCAGAGCCGTCACCGGCGCGCGCCTCCAGTACGCGCCTGGCCACCTCTTTGTCACTGGAGTCGGCGGTTCGCTCCGACAAGATCGAGGTCATCGGGCCGAGACACTTGCGCAGTCGGGTGCGGTCTTGGCTTCTGATGAGCCCGATCAACATGAACCGCCTCTCGATACCTCGCCCGGCTTTGCGGGCAGAGGCAAAGCGCGCTGCTGCCGGCGGAATGCAGGCACGGGCGTCCTGAGGTGATCCAGTGGTGGTCTAAAGCTGTCAAAGGAAACATCATGAACCCGACCTCAGCAACGAATGCGAGCACACAACCGTGTACGCAACGCAAGCGCGGAGCCGTGGAGATCGCATGCGCGCTTGCCAGCGAGCTAGCCGCTCCCGATGAAGATCGCTTCGTCGCGGATAACGTTGCCTTGCTCAAGGCGTCGGGTTTGATGGAGCCGGCGTACCGGCCGAACTCGGCGGCGGCGACGCAAATGTCGACGAGTTGGCCGAGATGCTAAAAATCCTCGCTCGTCATTGTGGGTCGACCGCGCTGGCGTTCTCCATGCACACCCATCAGGTCGCTATTCCGGCCTGGCGTTGGAGGTATCAGAAGGTCGCAGCGGCGCAATCGCTGCTCAAGCGCGTGGCGCTCGAGCGCATCGTCTTGGTTACGAGTGATGGATCGGATTGGATTGCTGGGTCTGGCAAAGCCGAGAAGATAGATGGCGGCTACCGCGTCACAGCGCGTAAGTCATTCGCCTCGGGTGCACCGGCCGGAGACCTGTTCGTGACCAGCGCAGTAATCGCGAGGGACGAAGGTGCACCCACCATCATTCACTTCGCGGTACCGATGGATTCGCCGCATGTGAAAGTGCTCGATACATGGCGGGCTCTCGGCATGCGCGGCTCGGGTTCGCACGACATTGTCATTGACGGACACTTTGTGCCGGACGCAGC
>Ga0075425_100002466_pt1 | contig 18535 bp, 17 predicted proteins | sample SoiMethybrSBSTD4_FD_75300 | JGI IMG/M metagenome (GOLD analysis project Ga0075425, IMG submission 75300) | Bulk soil microbial communities from a Populus tree surrounding site in Tennessee, USA - Soil MetaG P. TD hybrid SBSTD4 | ecosystem: Environmental > Terrestrial > Soil > Tree plantation... | reverse complement strand
CGCCCATAGCGTGAAGATCACCAGGATGGCGTAGGAAATTCCGCCGACCCAGCCGTAGGACGAAAACGCGTTGAGATAAACGTCGTGCGGGTCCTGGTTGTAGAAATTGCGGAATTGATACGGGCCCAAACCGTTCGGCCGCTCCAGGAGCACGGGAATGCTGTCCTCTTGCTTGGTGAAGCGGCCGCCGCCGCCGACGTCGTATTCCTGAATGAGGCTCGCGCGCTCCTTGAAGACGTCGCCGATCGTGCCGACGGACAGCATGCCGGCCATGAGCACGCCGACGCCGAGCGCGGTCAGCACGCTGAAGCTCGCGAGGCGCGCGCGGAAGCGGGCGCTCGGGCTCGCGGCGAACATCAACGCGACCATCAGCCCGGCGGAAAGGACGAAATGCCCCCAGGCGGCGCGCGAGAAGGTCAACAGCAGCGCCACCAGAATGATCAGCGCGGCGGCCACGTAACGAAACTTCAATCCTTTGATCAGCAAGCCCTGAATCAGGAACAGGATCGGAAGGATGAGATAAGGCCCGAACACGTTGGGGTCCTTGAAGGTCGCCTTGGCGCGGTTATAGAGCGTGAAATTGTCCCACGCGCCCGGCACCAGGTCGAAATAGCCGACGATGCCGATAATCGCCGCGATCAGCCCGGCGAGAATATAGGCCGTGCGCATGGTCTCGAGCCGCCGCACGCTGTCGTGGGCGAACAGGCAGGCGAAGATGATCGCGGTGATCGCCATGTAGAAGGAAATGACGACGAACATCACCGCGTCGCGGTCCTGGATCACCGGCACCAGGGCGGCCAGGCCGCTGACGTTCCAGATCAGCAGCAAAAACAGCAGCGGCATGACCTTGCGCTCGACCGTGACGCCGGCGGCGAACGCGCCGAGCGCCAACAGGCCGACGAACACCTCGTAGGGCGAGGGCTCGATGAACACGAAGGGGCTCGCCAGGATCGCCGCGAACAACAGTAGATGCAGAAGCCGCGCGGCCAGCGCGCGATAGCCGGCGCGGCCGGCGGTCTGACCTTGGGCGGCGGGAAACTCAGAAGCCGCGCTCAATAGGCGTTCTCGGCGAAAAGCAGCGCGAACGGCGTGCGCGCGAGGATGTAGCAGTCGAAAAACACCGACCAGTTCTCGATGTAATAGAGGTCGTGCTCGACGCGGCGTTGGATCTTTTCGTTGGTGTCGGTCTCGCCGCGCCAACCGTTGATCTGCGCCCAGCCGGTGATGCCGGGCTTGACGCGGTGGCGGGCGAAATAGCCGTCGACCACCTCGTCATAGAGCTGGTTTTCGGCCTTGGCGTGCAGCGCGTGCGGCCGGGGCCCGACGAGCGAGAGGTCGCCTTTGATCGCGACGTTGATCAGTTGCGGCAGCTCGTCGAGGCTCATCTTGCGCAGCACGCGGCCGACGCGCGTCACGCGCGGGTCGTTTTTGGTGACGAGCTTCGCCGCCGTGGCGTCGGTCGCATCGACATACATCGAGCGGAACTTGAACACCTCGATCAGCTCGTTGTTGAAGCCGTAGCGCTTCTGCTGGAAGAAAACCGGACCGCGGCTGTCGAGCTTGATCGCGAGCGCGCAGAGCGCCATCACCGGCAGCGCCGCGATCAACAACAGCCCGCCGACGACGCGATCGAACAGCCATTTCGCCACGTAGTTCCAGTCGGCGATCGGGCGGTCGAGCACGTCGAGCACCGGCACGTTGCCGATGTAGGAATAGGCGCGCGGGCGGAAACGCAGCTTGCTGGTGTGCGCCGCCAGGCGGATATCGACCGGCAGCACCCACAATTTGCGCACCATCTGCAAGACGCGCTCCTCGGCGGTGATGGGCAGCGAAACGAGCAGGAGATCGATGCGGGTGCGGCGGGCGAATTCGACGAGATCGTCGACGGTGCCGAGCTTCGATTGCCCGGCGACGCTCGCCGGCGAGCGGTCGTCGCTGCGGTCGTCGAACACGCCGCGGATGACGAGGTCGGAGTCGCGCTGCGCTTCGAGCGCGTGAATGAGTGTCTCGCCGGCGCCGCCGCCGCCGACGATCACGGTGCGGCGCACGAGCCTGCCCTCGCGCGTCCAGTGACGCACGAGCGCGGACAGCAGCAGCCGTCCGCCATAGAGAAACAGGAGCGCGCTGCCGAACCAGGTGGCGGCCCAGACGCGGGAGAAATCCCCCTCCGGGCGGGCGAAGAAGGCGAGCGCCGCCGCGACCAGCATCACCGTCGTCCAGATCAGGCCGACGCGGCTCAATTGCTCGACGCGCGTGCGTAGCGCAGCGATGCTGTAGAGGTCGGAGAGCTGAAAGGCCGTGACGGTCGCGATCGCAATGCCGGCGATGGCGAGGACGTAACGCCACGAGAAATCCTCGTGCGGCTGCACGTAGCCGCGAAAGATCGCAAGTCCAAGGCCGAGGATGGCGATGAATTCATAGAGCCGGATGAGCCCGCCGAGAACCACGGCGGAGATCGCCGGCGGCACCGGTTCGGCCGCGATCATGCGCGCGAGCGAGCCGAGTTCGCGCGGCGTTGATGACGCCGGCGCCGCACTCGCCGCCGCGGCTCCCGCGCGTGCGCCGCCGCTATCGGCGCGCAGCCATTTGTTGGCGTCGGATTCGATCATCGCGTTTGCAAAATCCTTGGTTCCTGCAGGTGCTGGATATAGCCGCTTTACACGGCAATCTGAGGCCGTTGCGCAGAGGCTAGAAGGAATTTCTGTCGGAAGGTTTAATGAAATGATTAACCATGCGCGGGAACCCGCGCCGCCAGGGCTTCGCGGTATGCGGCCAGCACGCCCTCTGTCATGGCGGCGACAGTGAATTGGCGGGCGACGCGCTCGCGCAGGCGCTTCGTGCGTACGGCGCCGTCTCCCTCCAACGTCCGCAGCAGCGCTTCGGCCAGCGCCGCCGGGTCCTCCGGCGGCACCAGCGCCGTTGCGTCAGGGCCGAAAATTTCCGCCATGCCGCCGACGCGGGTGGCGACCATGGGCATCGCGGCGGCGGCGGCTTCGAGCACGATGTAGGGCAGCGACTCGGCGCGGCTCGGCACGGCGAGCACGCGGCCGCGCTTGAAAGCCTCGCGCGCAGGTTTTGAGCCGCCGAACTGGATGTGGGATGAAAGCCCGCGCCGGCCGATCTCCGCCCGATAAGCGCCCGCGTCCGGTCCGTCGCCGAACAGGATCGCGCTTTCGATCCGCTCGCCGGCCAGGAGCCGCGACAGCGCCTCGATCAGCACATCGACGCCCTTGAGCCGGCGCAGCTCGCCCACGAATACGACGTCGGCGGCGTCGCGATCGGGGGCGATCGCAACCAGCTCGTCGGGGCGCACGCCGTTGTGGACGACGCGGGCGGCCGCTCGCGGCGCGCCGATTTTTTCGCCAAACGCGCGCCGGCCAAACTCGCTTTCGAAAAGGAAAAGATCGGTGCGGCGCGCAAGCAGCCGCTCGAGATTGAGATAGAGGAGGCCAAGCAGGGAGGCGGCGGGATAGTGCAGGCTGCCGCCATGGGGGGTGTAGACGCGGAGCGCGCCCGCACGCGCGAGCCGCGCATAGGCGCCGCCCTTGGCGCCGTGGCCGTGCACGATATCGGCGTTTTTTTCGCGGGCGAGACGCTCGACCAGGCGGACGGCGTTGAAATCCGAAAGGCCGAGATGGCGGCTCATCGGCACGCGATGGATGCCGAGCGCCGCCGCCGGGACGAGCCGTTGCAGCGCGCGTTCCGCCTCCGCGCCGCCGGTGATGGAATCGAGCACGAGACCGACGGCGTGGCCGTGCCCGGCCTCAGCCTCGGCGAGATCCGCGACGTGACGGAACAGCCCGCCGACCGGGGCGCGCAACACATGCAAGATGCGCAAGGGGCGGCCTGTCATGGACCGCTCAGAGCCAGCGCTCCTCGACGGTGATCGTATCGCCGGGCCGCAGCGGATAGGAGAGCGGCACGAAAGCGTGGATCGTGCGGCCCTCGATGATGCGGGCGACGCTGGCGCCGGTCTTCAGCGCCCGCGGGCTGAAGCCGCCGGCGACCGCGACCGCGGACTCCACCGTCAGGCCGTTGACGTAGGCGTATTGGCCGGCGGTGGTGACCTCGCCGAGGATGAAGAAGGGGCGGTAAGCCTCGACCTCGACCGCGACATGCGGCTCGCGGATATAGCCGCCCTTGAGACGCGTGACGATTAAGCCCGACAACTCACTGGTGGTCTTGCCGCGCGCCTCCACGGCACCGATCAAGGGCATGGTGATCTTGCCGGCGCTGTCGACGGCGTAGGAATTGGTGAGGCCGTCCTGGCCGAACACGACGACGCGCAGCCGGTCGCCGGCGTCGAGCGTGTAGGGCGCCTCGAAGGCGGGGTCGATTCGATCCGGCATCCGGCCCGCGCAAGAGGCGAGCGTCAGCGCGAAGGCGGCGAGGACAACCGTTCGGACGAGCATGGGCGGCCGCTGGCAAGCGTGAATCGTTGGTTAATTCTTAGCGGCGACATGGTTAACGAAGCCTTCACTGGGAGGCTCTCGGGGGCAGGGTTAACCCGATGGCAACCCTAATGATTTCTTATGACCAACGGTTCCGTCGAGTGGGAGTTCGCCAAGCATGCGTCGCGACAGGGCGTCCAAGCCAAGCGCCGCCCCGATCGAGACCGAGGGCGAGCTCGATCTTACCGCCCTTGGGCGCGCGCTGTGGCGCAAACGCCGCTGGATCGTGATCCCGACGATCGTCGCGGCCTTCGTCGCCTTCGCCGTGGTGAACGTGATTACGCCGCGCTACCGCTCGGAAGCGCGAGTCTTGATCGAGAACCGCGAAACGTCCTACAGCCGCCCCGAGAACGACCGCAACGATCGCGACCGCACGCTGCTCGACGCCGAGGCGGTGCAGAGCCAGGTGCAGATTTTTCAGTCGCGCGACCTCGCGCGCAAGGTGGCGCGCGACCTCAAACTCGCCGAAGACAAGGAATTCAATTCCGAAAGCGCCGCGCACCAGATCATGAGCGCGCTCACCTCGCTGGTCGGGTTTACGCGCGAGCCGTCGCGCAAGACGGTCGAGGAGCGGGTGCTCGAGCGCTATTACGAGCGCCTCACCGCCTATCAGGTCGAGAAGTCCCGCGTGGTCGCGGTCGATTTCCAGTCGGAGAACCCGGAGCTCGCGGCCAGGGCGGCGAACGCCATCGGTGCCGAATTTCTCGCCATGCAGCAGCAGGCCAAGCGCGAGGCGATGAAGCAGGCGGGGTTGTGGCTCGCGACCGAGATCGAGCAGCTGCGCGCCCGCGTCGCCGAAGCCGAGGCCAAGGTCGAGGAATTCCGCACCCGCTCGAACCTTTATGTCGGCAACAACAACAACCAGCTCGGTACGCAATCGCTGGGCGAGCTCAATACCCAGCTCGTCAACGCGCGCGGACAGAAGGCCGATTTCGAGGCGAGGGCGCGCTTCATCCGCGACCTCCTGAAGAGCGGCAAGCCGATCGAGGCGGCCGACATCACCAACTCCGAATTGATCCGGCGGCTCGCCGAGCAACGCGTCGCCCTGCGCGCGCAGCTGGCGGAGCAATCCTCGACGCTGTTGCCGCAGCATCCGCGCATCAAGGAATTGAACGCCCAGCTCGGCGATCTCGACATCCAGATCCGCGTCGAAGCCGAGAAGCTGGTGCGCTCGCTGGAGAACGACGCGCGGATCGCGGGCGCGCGGGTCGAGACCTTCATGGCGCAACTCGACCAGCTGAAGCTGCAGCAATCGGCGCTCGGGAGCCAGGACGTGCAATTGCGCGCGCTCGAGCGCGAGGCGAAGGCACAGCGCGACCTCTTGGAATCGTATCTCGCGCGCTATCGCGACGTGACCTCGCGCGAAACGCCGGACGCGGTGCCCGCCGATGCCCGCATCATCTCGCAGGCGGTGCCTTCGTCGACCCCGCATTTCCCGAAGAAGCTCCCGATCGTGGCGGTGGCGACGATGGGAATGCTGATGTTCGCGCTGGCGCTGGCGGCGATGGGCGAGTTGCTGGGCGGCGGGGTTTACCGGCCGGTGGAGACGGCGGCGGATTCCGAGCCGGTGCCGGCGCCCGCCGTGCCGGCGCGTGCGCCGTCGAGCCTCGCGGCGACGCCGGAAATCGTGCAACGGCGGCTCGGCGAGATTGCCGATCACATGCGCGCGCTCGGCAGCGGCATTTATTTGGTCGGCAGCAGCAGCGCGCACCAGCCATCGGGCCGCATCGCCGTGCACCTCGCGCGCGATCTCGCGGCGAGCGGTTCGCGGGTGTTGTTTCTCGATCTCGACGCGAAAGCCGCGCCTTCCGCGGCGCTGTTGCCGGAGCCGCGGGTGGCGGGCCTCTCGGACCTCCTTTCGGGCGCGGCCCATTTCGGCGAGGTGATTCACCGCGACCGCGCCTCGCGCATCCATGTCATCGCGCCGGGGCGGACGGCGCGCGAGGCCGAGCCGTTGCTTGCCGCCGAGCGGCTTTCGATCGTGCTCGGCGCGCTGTCGCAGACTTATGATTACGTGGTGGCGGCGACGCCCGCGCTGGTCGGTCTTCTCAACGCCGAGCGGCTCGCGCGCTTCGCGCGCGCGACGGTGCTGGTTGCGGGCGAGGGCGGGGAAGCCGCGGCCTCGACGGAGGCCGCCTCGCTTGCGGCGAAAGGCTTCGCCAACGTGATGATCGCGGCGGTGAGCGACACGCCGACGGATCGTTCAGGCGGCCGCGCCGCCGCCTGATTTTTCCTTCCTGGCGAGCAACCGGCGCAGCGCCGTCGCCAATTCCAACGCGCGCGGCGAACGCTTCACCCAACGCTTCAAGGTCGCCTTGGCCGCGATCGCTGCGGCGAGCGCTTGGCCGCGCGGCGACAGGCCGAAGAAGGAGTCGAACAAGGGTTCGGTCGCGTCGGAGAAAAATGACTTGTACAGCGCTTCGCCGACGCCGTGATCGTAGGTGGCGACGCCGCGCGCCATGCAATCGCGGATGACGTGGACAAGCAGCAGCAGCCCGGGGCTTTGGCGCGCGCCGTCGCCGAGCGTATAGGAGTTGAACATCGACGAGAAACGCCGCCCGTCATTGACGCCGGCGAAGAGCGCGAGCACGTCGTCATCGCAATCGAGCGCGTGGATCTCGATCACCGGCTTTTCCTGATCGAGACCGAGCAGGCACGCCTCGCGGATGAAATCGGCCACACCGGGCGAGGCGAACACATTGTCGATGCCCTGCTCGGCGAGACGGGCCGCCTTCTGCGCGAAAAAGGCGTCGAGGAAGCGCTCGACCTCGGCCTCGGTTTTCGCGCGCACGTAGCGATAGCCCGGCAGCTTTTCGAGCTTGCGCTCCTTGGTGCGCAAGCGCCCGCGCATGCTGTTGGAAAGAATGCGCGCCAATAGCTCCTCGGCCGTGCCGGTGAGCGCGAGACGATAGCCGTCGCTCGGCGAGCCTTGATTGGCAAGCGCGCGAAGCGGATTTGGCAGGCCGTCCCAGCTTTCGGGCTGATTCAGGAGCTCGATCGCGTCGAGTTCGGGGCGGGCCTCGGCGAGCCAGTCGATCAGCGCGCGCAGGAGGGCGGCATCGCAGACGAAATCGCGCCGCCACGGCGCGAAATTATAATTGGCGTGCTTGCCACCGAGAAAGCGCACGACCGCGAAACGGCCGCGCGCGAATACGCCGAACGGCAGGAGAAAAAGCGGCTCGCCCGCGGCATCGAATCCGGTGATGAGGAGCGCTGACACCCCTTCCGCCGCGCCGACATGACGCTGCCAGCCCGCGACCCAGTCGAAACGCTGATAGGGGGTGAGCACGCCGGAGGCCTCGAGTTTGCGCCAGTGCGGCTCGGCCGCTTTCATGTCGGCGATCAGCTCGAGCCGCGCGATTCCGCGCGACGAAAGGGCGGCGGGAAGGCGCGCCCCGGTCCATTCACGCTCTCGTTCCGCGCGAACACGCGGGAATACGACGGCTTCGCCCGCCATTCGAACACCTTCCTGAATGCGGCTGCTAGATTGATGAACAAATACTAATTTTCTTACCGAGAACTTTAGATCGCTCGCCGGGCCGGTTTTTTTGCCCCTGCCGTCAGCCTTGCGGCCGGAACGCGGGAATAAAGCGCGCCGACAGCCAGTCTCCATTAGAGAACCCCTTGTTTTGGCGATTTTTCGCAAAGAGGAGAGCGAGATGGCAGACGACCGCATGGAAGACGGCGGACCCAAGATGGATCGCCGGGGCGCCCTGGAGTGCATGGTCTGGGCCGGCACCGGGGTGTTGTGGACGGTTGCGGGCGGCGTGCCGCAATCGCTCGGCCTCGTCGGCGAGGCGCTTGCCGCCGACCCGAAAGGGTTCACCTTCCTGCAGATCAGCGACAGCCATATCGGCTTCGACAAGCCCGCCAATCCCAATGCGCTCGGCACGCTGAAGGAGGCGATCGCCAAGGTGAAGGGTATGCCGGCGAGGCCCTCCTTCATGCTCCATACCGGCGACATCACCCATCTTTCGAAGCCGGCCGAATTCGACAATGCCGAGCAGGCGATCGGCGAAGCCAAGCTGCAGGTGCATTACGTGCCGGGCGAGCACGACATCATCGACGAGGAGCGCGGCAAGGCCTATCTCGAACGCTACGGCAAAGGCTCGAAAGGGGCCGGCTGGTACAGCTTCGACGACGGCGGCGTGCATTTCATCGGCCTCGTCAACGTCGTCGATCTGAAAGGCGGCGGCCTCGGCAATCTCGGCGCCGATCAACTCGCCTGGCTCGAGGACGACCTCAAGGGCAAATCCGACAGCACGCCGGTCGTCGTCTTCGCCCATATTCCGTTGTGGATCGTTTATCCGCAGTGGGGATGGGGGACGGAAGACGGCATGCGGGCGCTCTCGCTGCTCAAGCGCTTTGGCTCCGTCACCGTGCTCAACGGCCACATCCACCAGCTCATTCAGAAGATAGAGGGCAACGTGACGTTCCACACGGCGATGTCGACGGCCTTTCCGCAACCGGCACCCGGCACGGCGCCGTCGCCGGGGCCGATGCTGGTGCCGGCCGAGAAGCTGCGCAGCGTGCTGGGCCTTTCGAGCGTGACGGTGAAGCAAGGGCAGAAGCCCCTCGCCATCGTCGATACCGCCCTCGCAAGCTGAAGGAACAAGTCATGTTCGAGCCGAACCGCGGCCTTGGCGCGGTCGCCGGAATTGTGCCCCTCCGCCAGGCGGCGCTGATGCTGGCGCTGGCGCTTGCCATCGCCGCGGGCAGCGCGACGGTGGGGAGGGGGGCAGGACAGGCCTCGGCGCAAAACGCCGATGCGAAAGTCACGATCGACAACTTCACCTTCGCGCCGGCCGAGTTGACGGTATCCGTCGGCACCACCGTGGCCTGGAACAACCACGACGACATTCCCCATTCGGTGGTGGAAAAGAACAAGCTTTTTCGCTCGAAGGCGCTCGATACCGACGAGTCCTATTCGTTCACATTCACGCAAGCCGGGGTCTACGACTATTTCTGCGGGTTGCATCCGCACATGGTCGGGAAGATCATTGTCAAGCCGTGAGCGGCGGGAATCCGACCTATCATTCTTTTTCGGTCATCGAGCGTGGCTTCGAGCCGGAAAAAACACGCCTTTGGCGTGCGCGCGAGGTTCGGAGCGTCCGGCCAGGCCAGGGAGGGACGACAGGTCAGGCCGTGGACGAAAAAGACAAGCGTAAGCTGTTCGACGAAGTATTCCTGCCGCATCTGGTGCCAGCCTATCGCTTGGCGCGATGGCTGACCGGAAACGCCGCCGACGCCGAGGACGTGGTGCAGGAAGCCTCGCTCCGCGCCTTTCGCGCGATCGCGGACTTTGGCGGCATCAACGCGCGCGCCTGGGCGCTCTCGGTGGTGCGCAACACGGCCTATACGTGGCTTCTGAAGAACCGCTCGGCAACGATGGTATTCACCGAGGAGCTAGACGACGCCGAGAAGCAGCGCCTCGAGCGGCCGGCGGCGGAAGGCGAGGGAGCGGTAACGCCTGAAAGTCTCTTGCTTGCCAGAGCCGATGCCGAGGAGGTGCGAGGCGCGATTGCCGCCTTGCCGGCCCCATTCCGCGAGGTCATCGTGTTGCGTGAATTGCATGAACTCAGCTATCGCGACATCGCCGAAATCATCAATGCGCCGATCGGAACGGTGATGTCGCGACTTTCGCGCGCGCGCCAGATGTTGGTTGCGGCGTTGAGGAACATGTCATGAGCCAACCGCTTAGCGATCACGACGATGGCCTGCTGCAGGCGCACGCCGACGGCGAACTGGACCCGGCCTCCGCCGCCGGCGTCGAGCGGCGTCTCGCGACCGATTCCGCGTTTCGCGCGCGGTACCAATCCATCCTGTCGCTGCGGCGCCTGCTTCGCGCCGTGCCCGAGGACGACGTGCCGCTGCAGCGGCTGCGGGCGCGGATCGACGCGGCGCTGGGCGAGCCCGCGGCGAAAGGCCGGTCATGGCAGGCGATTGCGGCGGCGGTGCTGATCGGCGCGGTGCTGGGTGCCGCCGCCACGCTTGCCCTCGTTCGTCCCGATTCCGGCCGTGAAACCACGAGCCTCGTGGTCGCCAACCATATTCGCGGGCTGTTGGCGCCGCAGCCCTTCGACATCGCCTCTTCGGACCGGCATCAGATCAAGCCGTGGTTCACAAGCCGGCTGCCGGAATCGCCGCAGATCGTCGATCTTGCCGGCGACGGCTTTGCCCTCGTCGGCGGCCGCGTCGACGTGCTTCGCGAGCAACCGGTCGCGACCGTCATTTACCGCCATGGCGGCCATGCCATCAGCCTCACCACGCTGCGCGGGCGGCGCGCGGTCGCGAGCGGAAGCATCGCCGGCTATGCCGTAAGGACGTGGCGCGAGGGGGAATTCACCTATGTCGCCGTCGCCGACCTGCCGGACGCCGACCTTGACCAGTTCCAGCACGCGTTTGTGGCCAGCTTATCGCATTGACCGGATAATTCCGCAGAGTCGGCAACGGAAAGACAAGATTCCCTTGGCATACTCCGCCGGTTGAGGGGGGTGGCGTTCGGTCGCCCCGGAAGGGGACGATGCCGAACCTGCGCAATGCCGCATTTCGGGCGGGGCTCGAGGCGCTGTATTTTTCCGGCGCCCATCATGCCTTGCGGCCGCTCTATGGCGGCGTGGGGGCGATTTTCACGCTCCACCACGTTCGCCCGCGCCCGAAGGGCAGCTTCCAGCCGAACCGATTGCTCGAAATCGAGCCGCGCTTTCTCGAAAGCGTGATCGTGCGGTTGCGCCGGCGCGGCGTCGATATCGTCAACCAAGACGAGATGCACCGCCGGCTCGTCGAGCGGGACTATTCCCGCCATTTCGTTTCGCTCACCTTCGACGACGGCTACCGCGACAACCTCGAATATGCGTTGCCGATTCTCGAGCGGCACCAGGCACCGTTCACGCTGTTCGTGGCGACGAGCTTTCCCGACCGGCTCGGCGAATTGTGGTGGGTGGCGCTGGAGCGCGTGGTGGCGGTGGCCGAGCGCATCGTGATCGAGATCGGCGGCGAGGAGCGCTTCTTCTATTGCGAGCGGACGGCGAAGAAATACGAGGTTTACGCGCAGCTCTACTGGTGGCTGCGCTCGCTCGGCGACGAGAAGAAGATGCGGCGCATCGTGCGCGATCTTTGCCGGCGCTACGGCGTCGATTTCGCGCTGCCCTGCCGCGAGTTCTGCATGACCTGGCCCGAGATCGCGGCGATGGCGAAAAGCCCGCTCGCGAGCATCGGCGCGCATACGATCAATCACGTGATGCTCGCGAAATTGCCGGCCGGAGAAGCGCGCGAAGAAATGAAGCGGAGCCGCGAGGTGATCGAGGCGGCGCTCGGCGTGCGCTGCGAGCACCTCGCCTTTCCGGTCGGCGACAGGGGATCGGCGGGGCCGCGCGAGTTTCAGCTCGCCGCCGAGCTCGGCTTCAAGACGGCGGTCACGACGCGGCCTGGCGTGCTTTATCCCGAGCACCGCGAGCACCTGACGGCGCTGCCCCGCGTGTCGTTGAACGGCCATTTCCAGGCGGCGCGCTTCGTCGACGTGTTCCTTTCCGGCGCGCCGTTCGCGCTGTGGAACCGCTTCAGGCGGGTGGACGCGGCGTAGCTAATCCGGCCGCGACATCCAGCGGATCAGGATGCCCGCGGGCAGGACCCAGACAAGACCCAGCGCCACGAAAACGACGGCCTGCATCGCGGCGGAGAGCGTCGCGACGCGCCCTTGCGCGAGGCTCATGGCGAACAGCGCCCAAAAGCTGACGAAGGCCAAGAGCAGGACGGTACCGATAAGCTTGCGCGGGCGCTGACGCATGGCAGGCCGGGAACGAGGACGATTTGCGAAGGTAAGCGGGGCTCTATAACTGTCGCGCGCCGATATGAAAACCGCCCGCAAAGCGAAAACGCCGATTGCGCGAAAGTCGCAGGCCGACCGCATGCGCCCGGTGCGGCGCTGGCTCTATGTCATCGCCGCGCTAGTGGCGCTGATGGTCGTGCTTGGCGGCACCACGCGGCTCACCGGCTCCGGGCTCTCGATCACCGAATGGAAACCGGTCACCGGCATCGTGCCGCCGGTGGCGGACGCCGATTGGCGGGCGGAATTCGAGAAATACAAATCGATCCCGCAATACCAGCAGTTCAACCAAGGCATGAGCTTGAGCGAATTCAAGTTCATCTATTGGTGGGAATGGAGCCATCGCGCGCTCGGGCGCTTGCTCGCGGTCGTATTCCTCGTGCCGTTTTTCTGGTTTCTGTCGCGCGGGCTCGTCGACCGTGTGCTCGGCTTGAAGCTCGGCGGACTGTTCGCACTCGGCGCGCTGCAAGGCGCGGCCGGCTGGTGGATGGTGGCGTCGGGCTTGAGCGAGCGAACGGATGTGAGTCAGTACCGGCTCGCGGTTCACCTTACGCTTGCCGGTTTTATCCTGGCAGCGATCGTCGCGGTGGCGGCGAGCCTCGAGCCGCGGCGAAAGGAAAAAGCGCCGCCGGCGCTTGTCCGCTACGGCGCGATTTCCATTCTCGCGCTCGTCTTGGTGCAAATTTTCCTCGGCGCGCTGGTAGCGAAAACGAATGCCGGGCTCAGCTTCAACACGTGGCCGCTGATCGACGGGAATTTCATTCCGCCGATGGCGTCGCTGCTCGCGATGAGCCCGTGGTGGAAGAATCTGTTCGAAAACGTGCTGACCGTGCAGTTCGATCACCGCATGGCCGCCTACGCCTTGTTTGCGCTCGCGGCCTTTCATGCTTTCGACACGGAGCGCAACGCCCGGCCGGCAGCGCTCGGCGCCTCGATCCTGTTCGCGCTCGTCACCGCGCAGGCAGTGCTCGGCGTGCTCACACTGTTGCGCGCGGCACCTTTCACGCTCGCGCTGCTGCATCAGTTTGGAGCAATCGCGGTGTTGGTGGCGGCGACCGCTCACACGCAGCGCGTTTATTCCGCCCGACGCGGGGCGACGGGAAAATCGTAATAGCCGCCGCCGTCGCCATTGTAGTCGAAGTGCCACCACTCGCGCCGGTAATTGCTGAAACCCTGTTTCTGCATGGCGCGCACGAGCATCGCCCGCGCGCGCTTTGCCTCCGCATCAATATCCGATGCCGCGGTGTGGCTCTTGATGTCGAAGCAATCGAAGCCGGTGCCCATGTCGATCGTATCGTCGGGCGCGCGCGCGGAAGCGGGTGCGATGCACGAGCCGTACTTCGCTGACGGGTCGAAGTCGGCGGCCGGCGGCCGCGGCAGCGGCACCAGCGTGAGGTCGACCGCCTTGCCCATCGAATGGTTCGAGCGCGTGGCGATGTAGCCGAGGGAGAACAGATACGGTTTGTGCAGGCGCGGAAGAAAGCGTTTGGTTGGGCCTTCCGGCTTACCGTCGTCGGCCCAGGCGCGCATCGCGCGCACGGCGCGGGTCGGCCGGTAGCAATCGTAGACCTTGAGCGAGAAACCCTGCGGCTCGAGCTCCGCCTGCACGCGCTGCAGCGCGCGCGCGGCCGGCTCGCGCAGGATGCATTCGGGCGTGTCGTAACCGGGAAGCCTGCCGCCGGTGAAATTGTCGGGGCTTGCGTATTTCATGTCTTGAATAATTGTCGGCGCCACGGCCCGCAGATACACGAAGCCGGGGGGAAGCGCGCTCTCGCCCGCGGCCGAAGTCGCAAGCAGCAATATTGTCCCAGCGAGAAATTTGAGCGCGGTTGGGCGCTGCGCCCCTGCTTCGGGTTTCATCGGCGGCGAATTTAAGCCGCGAGCCCCTGGTCGAGATCGGCGATGATGTCCTCGGGATCCTCGAGCCCGACCGAGAGCCGCACCACGTCGGGCCCGGCGCCAGCCTGGATCTTCTGCGCGTCGGAAAGCTGGCGGTGGGTGGTCGAGGCCGGATGGATGATGAGCGAGCGGGTGTCGCCGACGTTGGCGAGATGCGAGAACAGCTTCACGTCGGAGACGAGCTTGATGCCCGCCTCGTAGCCGCCCTTCAGCCCGAAGGTGAACACGGCGCCCGAGCCCTTCGGCACGTAGCGCTTGGCGAGTTGATTGTAGCGATCGCCGTTCAGACCGGGATAGCTCACCCACGCCACTTGCTTGTGGCTCGCGAGATACTCGGCGGCCTTCAGCGCGTTGTCGCAATGGCGCTGCATGCGCAACGGCAAGGTCTCGATGCCGGTGAGGATCAGGAAGGCGTTGAACGGCGATAGCGCCGGACCGATGTCGCGCAGGCCCAAGACGCGGCAGGCGATGGCGAAGGCGAAGTTGCCGAAGGTTTCGTGCAGGATGATGCCGGAATATTCCGGTCGCGGATCGGAGAGCATCGGATAGCGTCCCTCGCGCGACCAGTTGAAGCTGCCGCCGTCGACGATGACGCCGCCGATCGAATTGCCGTGGCCGCCGAGAAATTTCGTCAGCGAGTGCACGACGATGTCGGCGCCATACTCGATCGGCCGGCACAGATATGGGGTGGCCAGGGTGTTGTCGACGATTAACGGAACTCCCGCATTCTTGGCGATCTTGCCGATCGCCTCGATGTCGGTGATGACGCCGCCGGGATTGGCGATCGACTCGATGAAAATCGCCTTGGTCTTCGGCGACACCGCGCGTTCGAACGTGGCGATGTCGTCGGGCTCGGCCCACACGACGTTCCAACCGAAATTCTTGAACGCGTGATTGAACTGGTTGATCGAGCCGCCATAAAGCTTCTTTGCGGCGACCAGTTCGTCGCCCGGAGTCATCAGGCAATGCAGGGCGACGACTTGCGCGGCATGCCCGGAGGCGACCGCCAATCCGGCGGTGCCGCCTTCGAGCGCGGCGACGCGCTCCTCCAATACCGCGTTAGTTGGATTGCCGATGCGCGTGTAAATGTTGCCGAAGGTCTGCAAGCCGAACAATGAGGCCGCGTGATCGACGTCTTCGAACACGAACGATGTCGTTTGGTAGATCGGCGTCGCGCGCGCGCCGGTGGTCGGGTCGGGCTGGGCGCCGGCATGGATCGCGAGCGTGGCAAAGCCTGGGATGCGGTCGGTCATGGCCGGTCCTCGTCTCGCCGGGACCGGGCGGTCCGCGGATCCTGACGCTGGTTTATCGAAGCGCCTTCGGGCGTCAAGACTTGCGCCGGCTGCATCCATCCGCGCGGGGATAAACCGCAGGAAGCTCGGACGCTAGCGGCTGTTGTCGTCCGGCTTGTGCGCGCGCGTCGCCGAATCGGCGGCGCCGGCGAGCGTGACACGGTCGAGCGCCATGCGCTGGATGCCGCGTCCGAACAGGCGAGCCTTCTTGGCGGTCAGGGTACGGGTGTTCACGCCCATCCAGGCGATCTCCGACGACAGGCGGCCGTACTCAATCTTCGGGCAACGGTTCATCACCACCTTGAGGTCGTTCGCCTCGGCGAGCTGCGCTGCCTCGTCGTTGCGGATACCGAGCTGCATCCAAATCACCTGCGGGCGCGGACTGAGCGCAAGCGCTTCCTCGACGATGCCGGGCGCGTAGCGCGACGCTCGGAAGATGTCGACCATGTCGATGGGTTCTGGGACGTCGGCGAGCTTGGCGTAGACCTTACGGCCCAGCAAGTCTTGCCCTTCCAGGCCGGGATTGATCGGGACCATGCTATAGCCGCGCTCAAGCAGGTATTTGAACGCGAAGTAGCTTGGCCGGCTGGTATTCGCCGAAACCCCCACCATCGCGATCGTCTTGACGGTGTTGAGAATGCCGCGGATGTAACGGTCGTCGTAGCTGTCGTGGTCCATGCCGGCGTTGCCTTCGGTTGCGAAGATATGGAGGTCTGCGCGGGCTGGAAAGGGTGCGCCTACGACGCCGCTCCGGGCGCGTCCGCCGCCTCAGTGACCGCGCTTGCGACCGCCGCAGCGCGCAGCCGCGCGTTCTCCGTCTCCAACCTTGCGATGCGCTCCAGCAGCGGCGCTGTCGCCTGCGCGATCTCGTCCTCGGTGAAACGCGCGGTGATGTGCTGGGAGCAGTTGACGTCCCACGCCTCGACCGTGAACAGGATCGCGCGCTCCGGGCGCGCGCGATAACCGGCGTCGCTAAGGCGGGCGAGCAACGCGGGATCGTCCTCGACCACGCGCGCGCGTCCCCACAGCTTGATACGTCGCTGTCGCGCGAAATCGAGCAGGAACAGATAGGCGCGATCGTTATCCGTGAGGTTGCTGATCGTGATGTACTGCCGGTTCCCGGCGAAGTCGGCAAAGCCCAGCGTTTTCTTGTCGAGCACCTTGATGAAGCCCTTCGGCCCGCCGCGGTGCTGGATATAGGGCGCGCCGGCGCCCGAGACGGTGCCAAGAAACGCGGTATCGAGCTCGCCGATGAAGGCGGCGAGCTCAGGTGTCACACGATCCGGAAAGCCGGCAGCAATGCGTTTCTCGTAGGTGCGCGCCGAGCCGCGCTGGGCCTGGGTGTGCCGGGCAGCCGGAGTGAAGACGATGTCACTGTTGTTCGTCATGGCATCGGTGTCGGGTGAGGTCAGGCATCCGTTCTGTAATACTCCTAACCTTGCGATTATACTGTTGCGTGTGACGATGATAATCTGCACAAATTGCAACAGATTATTCCGGCTATGCGAACAATGGATCGCGCCGACGCCATCGCGGTGTTCGTTGAGGTTGCCGAGCGGCGCAGCTTCGTCGCAGCCGCGCGGCGGCTACGCCGTTCCCCGGCCGCAGTGACCCGCGTCATCGGCGACCTCGAAGCGCGGCTCGGGGTGCGTCTTCTCAACCGTACCACGCGCGCCGTCAGCCTCACGGAGGCGGGCGACCGGTTTCTCGCTGGCGCGCGCCGCGTGCTCGCCGATCTCGAGGAGATCGAACGGGCCGCCGCCGGCGCGGGTACGGCGCCGGGCGGCGAACTGCGCTTGACCGCGCCGATCCTGTTCGGCCGGCTGCATGTGCTGCCGATCGTGACCGAGTTCCTCAGTCAATTTCCCGACGTGTCGGTGATGCTCAGCTTGCTCGATCGACCGGTCGACCTGGTCGAGGAGGGGCTAGACATCGCAGTGCGCATCGGTGCGCTCGCAGAAAGCTCGGCGGTGGCGGCCCGCGTGGGCGCGGTTCGCCGCATCGTTGTTGCTTCCCACGATTACGTCGCACGCCACGGCACGCCGCACGCGCCGGCGGATCTCGGTGCCCACGCCGTCGTCGCGTTCTCCGGCATCGCAGGTGTGGAGCATTGGATCTTTCGGAGCGAGACCGGCGAAGGAAGCGCGTCAATAAAGCCGCGGCTCGTCGTGACCACGGCCGAGGCTGCTCTCGACGCGGTGAGAGCCGGCTTCGGCGTCACCCGTGTGCTCAGCTACCAGGCTGCCGACGATATTGCCCGCGGTTCACTGCTGCGACTGCTGTCGGCGTACGAGGGCGAGGACTTGCCGATCCATCTTCTCTACCCGGGTGGACGGCACCCGCCGCCGAAGCTGCGCGCCTTCGTCGATTTCGCCAGGCCTCGCCTGCGCCGCCGCTGCGAGGGAGTCGTGCGCGCGATCCACTCGTGAGCCCGCCTCAGTCCCCCTCCCAGGTCGGCTGGCGCTTTTCCACGAACGCGGCAATGCCTTCCTCGGCGTCCCGCGCCATCATGTTTTTCACCATGACTTCGGTCGCGTGCGCGTACGCATCGGCGATGCCCATCTCCAGCTGCTGGTAGAACGCCTCCTTGCCGAATTTCACGGCGGCGGCCGAGTTGGCGGCGATCTTGCGGGCGAGATTGAGCGCCTCCTCACGTGCGCTGCCCGCCTCGACCACGCGGTTGACGAGCCCAATGCGATGGGCGTCCTTCGCTGAGATCATATCCCCGGTGAGCAGCATCTCCATGGCGTGCTTGCGCGCCACGTTGCGTGAGAGCGCGACCATCGGGGTCGAGCAAAACAAGCCGATATGCACGCCCGGCGTGCAGAACTTCGCGGTCGTGGAGGCCACGGCGAGATCGCAGGTGGCGACGAGTTGGCATCCGGCCGCCGTGGCGGTCGCTTCCACCGCGGCGATCACCGGCTGCGGCAGCCGCAGGACCGAAAGCATCACGGCGCTGCAGCGCTCCATGATGTGGCGGGTGTAGCTGCGTCCGCCGTCCGGGTCGGCGCGGTGCGCGGTCAATTCCTTGAGGTCGTGGCCGGCGGAGAACGCGGCTCCGTGCGCTG
>Ga0075425_100002465_pt1 | contig 18541 bp, 18 predicted proteins | sample SoiMethybrSBSTD4_FD_75300 | JGI IMG/M metagenome (GOLD analysis project Ga0075425, IMG submission 75300) | Bulk soil microbial communities from a Populus tree surrounding site in Tennessee, USA - Soil MetaG P. TD hybrid SBSTD4 | ecosystem: Environmental > Terrestrial > Soil > Tree plantation... | reverse complement strand
CCGGTCTTCAAAGGGTAACTACTCAATCTGGCTCTATTATCACCGCTTAAATAAAGACATTCTCTTCAAGGCCGTGCTCAACTACGTCGAGCCGAAAATCCGGCTTGAGGAAAATGCTCTAATTCAACTTCGACAGCGGTGTGAGATTGTTGGAACCACGGGCCGTGAAGCCAAACAGTTAGAAAAGGAACTTGATAGGCAAGAATCTTTCTTGTCGGAGTTACGAGATTTCCGTGACAAACTCAAGCGCGCCGCCGATTTGCATCTCGAACCTGATCTGAACGATGGTGTAGTACTCAATATCGCCCCACTATGGGAATTGGTTCCGTGGGCGGAGGCAAAGAAATACTGGAACGAACTATTGGCTGGTAAATATGAATGGTCCTCGGTCGGAAACCAACTGCGAGCGAAGGGAATGGTAACTTAGTGAACTTCGGCGAGACTCTTGCTTATTGGTATCTTCGATTGAATGGGTTCATGCCCATGCGCAACTTCGTGCTTCACCGGGCGAACATTAAAGCCCCTCAGTCTGCGGACACTGACTTATTGGCGGTTCGATTTCCGTACGTGTATGAAGAGATTGGCGGCAAAGCAGCAGACTGGGATCACGAGGCTTTTGCACAATGGCACCTGAATCTTGAGCGTGCGATCATTCTTCTAGTTGAAGTGAAAACCGGCGGAATAGCAGCCGAGGCACGATGGTGGCGCGTCCCCCGTATTTGTGCGGCGATACGACGACTCGGGATTGTTGATGGTGCAGCCGCAGAGCGAATTGCTGCTGAACTTGAGCACACTAGCGTGTTAGAAATTGAGGCATGGGTGCTAGCGAAATTGCTGGTCACCAACGAACCATTTCCCAGTGAAACCTGGCTAAATCTAACCCTTGCTGAGGCCGATGCCTTTATCATTAACAGAATAAGAAGATATAAAGACGAGAAAGATGCCGACCGACTTCGCTTTCCCGATGAATTGATGCAATACCTAGCTTGGAAGGGCTGAAAGATGGAGCATAGGATGAGTTGAAGAGTCGAGATGGGCATTGTTAGAGAATATTTGATCGCCTTGATTTCTAAGCAAGTGAGTGATCATAGGATCGTTGTATGGTACGACCCCGAGCGACATTATTCGGAAATCGTCGCATCGCTGAACGTTGCGCAGACGCATGTTGCGTCCTACGAGGACAGTTTCTTTAAGTTGCGACATGAGATTGAAGGTTTCCTTGGTGGTCTAGAGCCTCAGCGATTGGTCGTCTATGTGCCTATGGAGAAAGCTCGCAGTCATGAAGCGTTAGTCGAGGTTGAGGAGGCCGGTGTGGTGATGCAGCCTGGTCAACAGCCGCCGACGCGCAATACACGTCTTTCGCTTTTGGCGCGAAACGCGTTAAGACCGGTGATTGGAGAAGCGAACGCAGCGGCAATCGAAAAGCAGGTTGAGTCGGGAAAATTGAGTCTGAATGACCTCGACTTGCTCGGTGAGCAAGGCGAAGGAATCACCAGAGGAGTCGTCGCGGTTATTTTTAGCAGCAGCAATCCGCAAGACATCGCCTTACGTTTGTTAGCGAACGCGCGTCATGACTCCGAAATAGTCCAGAAGGATGCGGGTCCCGAATTGGTGATGTTGCTTAACAGTGCATACGACGGGAATCTTTCAGCAACAGATGCACCTCCAGATATGCGCATAGGACTTGCGCGACATCTGATCTCTACAGAGTTCTTTTGTTCGCTGTGTGGCGAAATCCCGATGTCTCTCTCCAGTGTAAAAGTTGCAGAGAAGGCGGCAGCTAAATCGGCTAGCGTTGCACTTGTGAACGAGTGGCGGAATCGACAGGACTTGCGCGACAGCTATGCCGCGTTAGCCAATCAAGTTGAAAGACAATTTGAACTCTCGAGTGTCACTTTCCAGCTAGAGACAATAACAAAGACGCAAACATTTTCAGGAATCGAGAAAATCCTTGCCGAGAAGGTAGCGGCAAAGATTCTTGAAGGGGCAACGGAAGATCTTGTCAATTTGGCGGAAGCTCGGCAGTCCAGTTTTTGGTCGGAGTATCTACCTGACATGCAAGCGCGCTGGGCTTTGGTCTCCATGACGGGTCAACTTTTGCTTGAGACCGATAGGCTGGAAAAAGAAATCAAATCCTCTTCTGCAGCAGCGTCAAATTGGTTTGCCGCTTATACCCAAGGCAAACGGCCATGGTGCTTACTCGACACTTATCAACGTCACATGGAACGACGTTATCACAACTTCGATTTTGAGGTGTCTGAGGACGGTGGACTCTTGGGTCAGCTTGTTGCCAAGGCGAGACACCGCTATATGCAGGCTGGTGGTTCGCTTTCTGACCAATTCCTCCGGCGCTTCAGCGAGGAGAAGTTTCGTGTTAATGCCCTGCGGCAACTTGAGATCTATGAAAAGAGGGTTCGACCACAAGTCGCTGAAGGAAAGACAGCCTACGTTTGGGTTGATGCCTTGCGTTTCGAAATGGGTCGCGAGTTGGCCCAGACTCTAACCGAGAACTTTGAAGTAACGTGCGAGGCGGCGGTTGCTGCTGTTCCAACGATCACCGAAATCGGAATGGCTGCATTGCTGCCAGGTGAGGAAAAGAAGGTTATTGCATCTCCCACTGCGACCGGAAAGGTCGCGCTTAACATCGATGGGACAACCATCAAAGACCGCAAAGACCGAGTTAACCAGCTACGGGAAAAAGCGGGCGTCGATGTGTTTGACGTTAAGCTTGAGGAACTTTTGCCGAAGCCAAGAAAGAGAGTAGTAGATGGCGTGCGCGAGGCTGACCTCATCTTGATGACTTCGCAAGAGATCGATGCACTTTGCGAAGGCGATAATGTCCCACTCGCGCGTCGTACGATGGATGCAATACTCCACGAGTTACACCGGGGATTTCGAGTTCTAGCCTCATTAGGCGTGGAGCGATTTGTGATCTCAGCAGATCATGGATACCTCTTTGGCGATGAATTGGATGAATCGATGAAAACTGACCCACCCGGAGGAGAGACTATTGATCTACATAGACGTGTCTGGGTTGGTCGCGGGGGTGATGCTGATAGCTCGTTCCTGCGAGGGACGCTAAAGGAATTTGGTCTCGGCGGGGATTTAGAGATAGCTACTCCTTGGGGCTTTGGCTGTTTTAAGGCGAAAGGTGGGGCAAAGGCTTTCTTTCATGGGGGACTCTCTCTTCAGGAATTGATCGTTCCGGTTATCACCTTGGTGCCGCTGCAAACGTCGACGTTTAGTCGCGGATCAAGCTTCGATTGGACGCTGGTTCCAGGAAGCGAAAAGATCAGTACGAGGTTCTTTTCGGTGCAAATCAAAGGAGCGGCGTCTCAGTTCTTCGAACTGATACCACCAAAAGTCAGAGTTGAGATTCGAGTCAAGGGAAAACCTATCTCGACCCCTGTTAGCGCTTCTTATGGATTTGAAGACGGCACTGGTGACGTTCAACTAAAAATGACGGAAAGCACTGAGCGAACTATAGAACCCAACACTGTTACCCTGCTCATTCAGGATGGGTTCTCGCAAGAGAAAGCAAGTGTGCATCTTCTTGATGCGGCCACAGGAGTCGAACTCAAGCGCTTGGACAAAATCGAGTTGACGATCTCGATCTGAGGAATGCCCATGATGGAAGTTGGTCAAAAAGCAACGTCTGTGTTTGCCGGAAAGGTCGTTCGCAAAGACCTCGTTAGAAAGATCAAGGTTGGAGCAAATGTTCCGGTATTTGTTCTGGAGTATTTGCTAGGGAAATATTGCGCAACCAATGATCCAGCAGCGATCGAGGCCGGGCTGAAAGTAGTTAACTCAACCCTCGCCGAGAATTTTGTCCGACCGGACGAAGCGAATAAAGCGCAATCAATTGTACGGGAGCGCGGAAAACATACGCTGATTGACAAGGTGAAGGTCAGATACCTGTCAGACGATGACAAATACTGGGCCGAGTTCGTCAACTTTGGGCACAAATATGTTCACATTCCTGATCGTTATATTCGCGAGTACGACCGGCTCTTGATGGGTGGAATATGGGCTCAGGTAGAGATCCGTCATGACTATGACGAGGAGGCGAAAGGCAAGCGAAGTCCTTTTTGGATCGATAGTATGAAGCCCATCCAACTCGCTTCGTTTGACCTGGAAGAATACCGACAAGGACGAGTGCAATTCACAACGGATGAATGGATTGACCTTCTGATTCGAAGCATCGGGCTGGAGCCTGATCACTTTGATAGGAGATTGAAGCTCCTGTTTCTTACGAGACTAATTCCGCTTTGCGAACAGAATTTTAATCTGATCGAATTAGGCCCGCGTGGAACTGGAAAGTCGTACGCCTTCCAGGAAATCTCGCCGTACGTGATTCTCCTAACTGGTCCCACGACAGTTGCGAATCTTTTCTACAACATGGCGAGCGGAAAGATGGGATTGGTAGGCCTGTGGGACTCGATTGCCTTCGATGAAGTGGCTGACCTGCAGAAGATGCCAAAGGAAGTCGTTACTACGCTGAAGACTTATTGTGAGTCTGGAACGTTTGCCAGAGGTAAAGATGCGTTAACTGGCAGCGCTTCGATCGCATTCTTTGGGAATACAAATCAACCCGCTGAAATCATGGTGCGCTCTTCTCACCTTTTTGCTCCGCTGCCGGACGTGATTCGGGAAGACATGGCCTTTCTAGATCGACTTCATTTCTACCTGCCTGGGTGGGAAGTGCCGAAGATGCGAATGGAGTACTTCACAGACGATTATGGTTTTGTGGTTGACTATCTCGCTGAGGCGTTACGTGAATTGCGCAGACGCAATTTCACCGAAGTAATTGATCGTTCGTTCTCGCTCGGTTCACATCTTAACGCTCGCGATGTCAAGGCGGTACGCAAAACAGTTGCTGGCCTAATCAAGCTTATCTATCCGACCGGTGAACTCACCAAAGAAGAGTTGGCAGAGATTCTTGATCTTTCCCTTGAAGGCCGACGAAGGGTTAAGGAACAACTAAAGAAGATGGGTTCGTTTGAATACCATCAGACCTCTTTTTCCTACATTGATAGCGAAACGCGGGAAGAACAATATGTGGGCGTTCCCGAGGAAGGCGGGCGCGATTTGATATCAACCGATCCATTGGCGCCCGGTTCGGTTTACGCGGCCTCCGTGGATGACCAGGGCCGTGCCGGGCTTTACCGTCTCGAGGTAGGTTGTTCACACGGCAACGGAAAGCTTAAGGTCGCTGGTGGCATCGACAGTACGATGAAAGAATCAATCCAAAGAGCGTTTGCCTATATCCAAGGTCATAAAACGGATATGGGAATCGGCCAGAGTTTCGACTCAACTGATTTTCACGTTGAAGCGATCGACCTTCTGACCAACCAGGTTCCGTGTGATGCAGGGATCGGCTTGGTTGTAGCGATCCACTCTGCATTAAAAAAACACTCGACGCTGCCGGCTCTTCTGATCCTTGGAGACTTAAGCATCCAAGGAAACATCAAAGCAGTCCGCTCTCTCGCTGAGCCTTTGCGAATTGGGATGGACAACGGAGCGAGGCGGGCTTTAGTTCCGATCGAGAATAAACGACACTTTCTCGATGTCTCAGCAGATATCATGGAGCGCGTTGATCCGATCTTCTACAGTGATCCATTTACTGCTGCAGTGAAGGCCCTTGGCATGAATTAGATAATCGGTAAGGGTGAATTCTCATTCTTGGAAAGTGTTATGGGACAACGACTCAAGTTTACATGTAGAAACTATACCGTGTCTGCATTACATGATCTTCATCGACATATTTGAGGATATCTCCCACTCTGCGAGCGGCTTTGAGAACGATCGGCTCGCTGTTATCAAATTGAGTGTTGTTCCAGTTCATCTTGGTTAGTGCCAAGATCTCTTGAGCCAGAACTCTTGGCGTCTGCTCAGTATTCTCACACTTAAACTCTAATGGTCTGGGCACATACATTCCTGGATACGTACAGAAGAAGTCTACGCTACCTCTGGTGTAAAGGATGTGCGAGAGGTCGTCCTTGCTGAATAATGTCCCCCTAAGCGTTGGATATTTCCCGTTTCGATACAGGCGAGTAAATGAATCTCTGATGCTGATAAAGTCAAACGACTGCACTTGGTTCTCTTGAAGAGCAGTCGTAAATCCTTGGTCCTCATCTGGGCTATAGCTTGAACTCTTATAAAGAACTACCCTCGCTGGGAGATTACCATGTTCATTCTTGTAAGTTTTCATGGCTCGGTCTAGTAGTTCTTTCGCATCATCGGCCTGAAGATGCACCTGCTTATCCGACTTAGATACTCTGGCGGCTCCGCCCCGAAGAATTATGCCATATCCGCGTTCGTTAAATACCTGAGCGGTACTAGTAAGCAGTCGCGAGTTGTCTAGGGTCTTGTAAAAGCCAATGCCGATATAACACACTGTGGTTTGCGAGCTTTCGCGAATGAGCCTCCAAGGTGTGCCCCCTGCTTTGTAATAGAGAGCTGTATAAAAGTTCCACGCGCGAGTTGCTTCATCTTGTAGTTGTCTAGGCTGATCAGTCTTTCTTTTCTTTGGTCGTCTCTTTCCTTCGTCGTATGTCATCGGAAGAATGATCTGGATCGGTTTCCCTAGCGTCATCGCCTTAGCTTTAAGCAGGTGATGAAAATCAAATCTAACGTTTTCATTTTCGCCCATGCGCTCTTGGATTCCTGCGTCGCCAGTTTCTGAGTTGTCAACCAAATGCTCATAAAGAAGCATCGGCACGGCGCAGATCAAAACATCTACATAAGTCTTTTCATTAAGGTGTTGTAATTGATCGAAGAACATCTCGGCGGCTTTCTGAATCACCAAAGACGAATTCTTGTTTTGGCAAAGCTTCTCAAGTTCACGCGACGGAAGAATGCCCTCTAACTGTGGTTCCATCAAAAAAGAGGCTCGGAGATTCTTCTGTGAGCCATAGCCCGGAAACTTTGGGAATAGGTTAGGCTGATTGCTCCGCTTTGCTGCAATGCCATTGCGGCAACGTTCCAACCATTCATGGACACCGTCTACTGTGCCTGACGTACCAACTAAGCCAAGTCTTATTTTTTTAGGAGCAAGCGGTGTACCGGCGTCGAGTGGACCGTAGTTCATTAGACCGAACCGGATATCCACATGCCGACCGGAGCCAAACTCCAACTCTGGTTCTGGTAAGAACTCAACCTGCATGATCAAAATAAGAGAGGCTCTGTTGCAGAGAGCACCTCCTTAGCGTTGGCTTCTTCGTTTGGCAGCCACGCTTTGTCCTCTATTCCGGAATCAATAGTGAAGGTTGCTAAGGAGTCGAATTCCAAGAGCGAATACGACTTTGTTATGAAGTCCTTTCTACTCAAATATTCCGACCACATGATTAGCTGGCCGAGTACGGCGGCGTTGCTTTCAAGGCGCTTAATGCCTTTGAGCCTATCCTCGTAGAATCGGTCAGGTTTATAGCCATCCCAGGTGAAGTAATAGGTAGGCGTAATTTCCAAGAACCAATTCCCGTCACAAATCTGAAATCGGCCCGCGAAAGCTGAATGTCTGTAGTATTTTGGATTCTCCGGCTTCGGATAGCCGCGAAAAACAGTTCGTGTGGTCCTGTTAGTTACACTTTGATAGGTAACAGTTCGTGGCCTAAGATCCTCGGTAGCCTCGAAGTAATAACATTCACGCATTCGGCTGTATCTGAGAGCTAAGCCACGAGCTTTTTCACGAAGGCAATAGTTCAATAGCTCAACGAAGTTGCGATGTCTCTCTGGGTCATCTGAGAACGCCCATTCCTGACCATCGAACTCTTCTAAGGTTCCGAGATCGCAGAGGATGTCCCATGGTTGAGAGTCAAGTGGCCGGAGACTAAAAACATGTTCAGACCTAACCGTCCATTCTCCGGTAACCGCCGCCCCGATATTCTCGAGCGCGGCCCACATATCCCGACGGTCCTTATGGTTCGTATGAGCGGTGTAGATTCGCTCTGGAAGACGTGACACACGCAAGAGATTTGAATACAGAACTTCGTTCTTTGGGGTCGGTGCAAAATAAATCCCTGCATCCTTGGGAACGGCAAGAGAGATGAGTGCGGATCTGCAGTTGCGGTCAAACCGATCTGTTTGCTTGTCGAAATGAATCCTCCGGTCTCTTCGTTTTTCCGGATCTGCGAAGTAATCTTTAATCGAAACCCAGTAAGCCTCGTTCGTTTTAGGTCGCGATCGAATGAGAATGACAGGCGCATTACCCTGCAGCCAGTATTGAAGATCCTTGTCATTGCATACGTAGTCAAAACCATCAGTCGTCTCGTCTTGGAATCGTTGTGTTGTTGCCTTACTCTGTACTTGAATTATTGAATTCGATACCTCGCCCGTGATCGAGTCCCGAATTTCTATGATTCCGTCAATGCCAGCTTCAGGTCCTACACTTGGGTGCCAAAGGAAGCCTATATCGAGAACGATTGCCTCGATGAGGTTCACGCCCTTTTGGCCTATCAAGCTATTTTGATCGATCTTTTTTTGACCCACGATAGGCATCTCGCCCGCGATAAATCAATGTCGAGCTCGCTCCTTTCGATTCCTGAGAAAATAGTAGATGAGCACTGAAGAAAGGGTGGGTGCGAACGCAGTTGATATGAACTCTCCTAGAGCCTTTAGAAGGGTCACAACAATGGCGGCGTAAGCTTGGCCCTGTTCCGCAGATCTGAATGCGGTAATGAGACCCACAATAAGTAAAGGCATCAGCAGGAGGCAGGATATGGAGCTGGCGAGTATTTTTGCGATAGAGCCGGCGTTAAACTCTCTGACGAGGTTCGTCTGGGCATTCGCAGTTTCGATCCATTCCTTGGCGCTGGAGACTCTATCGTGTGTGAGGTCAATGTTAGCGTGCTTGGGCTCGGGTTCGTCCGCCCCAGCCCTTCTAATGGTAGTCATTCCGGGCCAACCTCCTAATAGACAGGACTCAGAAGCGTCTTTCGTCTCCAAGACGGAGCGAGGAAAAGACTGACTCATAGGTTGGCTAGACTAATTTGAGCCCTACTTCGGTAGAACAAGCTCTTTCAAAATCTTCCCACTTGGCTCGATGACTGCCAATTTATGACCGGCTTCCTCCTCACTCAATGCAACTGCCACTATTCCCAATGCCAATCGCACGATGTCCGTCATGGTGCGACCGGACTCTCTTGCGATTTGATCGAGTTCGTTGAAAATAGCCTCCGGCAGATTAACGTTCAGTCTCTTTGTCTTAGGAAGAATTGGAGATATTTTGCGCACGGACAACTCTTCACGCACACCTGTCCCGTTCCTCCTCAGATTGGTCGACATGCCACGTTTTCTCCATTGTTGTTAATGACGGGTTTAAGCTCCCCAGCTTGATCTCGAAAAGTCGTGATCGAGATCCATGCGCTTGATTGCGCCCATCATGTGTCCGTGCAAATGTGCACCCTGCGTATGAAATGAGTATAGCATACTCACCCAACGCGTCAACTTTCGCGGGAATACAAGCACGGGAGAGATAAGCAGGCAGGATCAACTGGACTGCGTTTCAACTTGGCAATTGCTATTCAGATACCTGGCATGAGGGGTCGCGGTGCAAAAAGCCGACTCGAAAAACTAAGCCAAGTGGGAGATTCAAGCACGTAGAGGTGCCGTCGCGCATTTGCTGAAGTTTTGGATAGTGTACCGCCCGATGACGCTAAGATGATGAGATTCGCGCATCGAAATGTCGCAAGTGCGGCTTTTGCGATGTTGTGATGAAAGAGTCGTGCGAGAGGCTCGTAACTTTTTCGGGAGGGGTGGGTGCCCGCGGGTTGGAACCTGCGCGAGCACCTTTTTGATCATGTCGTCTTAGAACTTTCTGTGCGTAGGGCTAAGAGCCGAGGTTTGAAGCAATTGGGGTGAACCCCTCGGTTGAGACAGTTTCAATTAGCACACTTGCCGTTGAATAAGTTTCACTTCTCAAACTATTGCTCTTGGTTCAGAATCTGCGTCGGCTGGTGAAGCGGAGGCGAGCTCTGCTGGAGAGCAACTCGCCAAGGAATAACCAGCCGGAGACTCATCGAAACCGATGGTCGAAAGAGGAGCGGTCTGCGGGCCGCTCCTTATGTTTGCATAATTACCATCGGGTCGATAGGCCTCCCCATGCCTGAAAAAACTCATCGTTGCACCCGCGGAAGTTACAGCGGATTCGAGTTGCTGCTCGAACTCTTCCGGCGGTTGGTAGCCGAGCGCTGAGTGTAAGCGGCAGCGATTATAGTACTGGTCGATGAACGCCTCGATGTTGCTGCGCAAGTGCTCGAGATCAACATAATCGTTAGCATAGATCTCTTCACGCTTGAGCGTCTTCATAAAGCTTTCACAACTTGCATTGTCGTACGGATTCGCCGGCCGACTCATGCTGGGGATCATCTGGTGTGCTTGTAGCAGTTGCACATATTCGTGTGAAGCGTACTGCACCCCGCGATCGGAATGATGGACCAAACCTGGCCCAGGTTGGCGTGTAGCAATTGCTCGCTCCAACGCAGTCCTGGTTAACCGTGTGGCTAGAGTTCGCTCCAGCGCCCAGCCGACCACCTTGCGTGAAAAGCCGTCTAGGATGACGGCCAGATAAACGAACTCCGATTTCAGCCGAATATACGTGATATCAGCCACCCAGAGCTGATTAATGCCGGTCAACTTCAGACGGCGGGCGAGATTCAAATACACTTCAAACTCATGTTCTGAGTCAGTCGTGACTACGAAAGCCCGCGGCTGGACCGCCAGCAGATTATCTTCACGCATCAGACGCGCAACACGTTTGTGATTAACAAGCAGGCCACGCCGCCGCAGTTCTGCAGTCACTCGTCGATAGCCGTAGCGGCGCCGATGCTCCAGCACGATCTGCTGAATGGTGGCTCGTACTTCCATCTCTTCTTCCACTGGTAAACGCTCCTGCAATGATCTATAGAAGCCGGCGCGACTTACCTGGGCCAATTGACACATCCGTTCGATACTCAAGCTGCCTTGCAAGGACATCACTTCCCGGATTTGGTCGTAGATGCCTTCGCGCCAGAGCCGCCGCTCTGCTGGCGTCGCGCCTCGACTTTTTGCAAGGCACCTTTGAAAAAATCTAGTTCTAAGGTTTTCTCGGCCAGCACTCGCTTGAGTTGGCTGACCTCTTTACGCAAGGTGGATTCACGTGAGTTCTGTGGTGGCGGCCCCTCACTCTTCTCCGCTGGCTCGAGTTGATCGCGCCAGCGGTACAAATATCGTCGATGAATATCTAATTCCTTGGCCAGCGCCCCGATGTCGTCGCATTGTTTCATACGCTCGACGCACATCCGCCGGAACTCGTTTGAATACCGTCCCACTCGTTTCTTGGCCACTTGCAGCTCCTTTCTCTGCTAAGTGTGCCTATTTCGAGTGTCTCAATCTAGGGGTTCAGTCCAGTCAGCCGCGCCCCCCCAAAACGGTCATGTGCTCAATGCAGAAATCGAGGAACCTGAACTTGAAGCTCTGGAAACGGCACCGGAAGATCGCTCCGTGACCGCCTCGGCGGCAATACCGAAACCACGTAAGTCGTACACGTACACGTTCATGAGCGATTTTAATCTTGCACCCGAGGGGGTGCCGACGCTGAAAGATTACTGCGCCAGCAAGAACGTACAGAGCGACAACGATAAGTTTCTCGTCGCTAGCGCTTGGATACAGACGCACGGCGGTGCAGACCCATTTACCGGCCGCCACCTCTTCACGGCCTTCCGCGCCATGGAGTGGAAGACACAGGCCGACATGACGCAGCCACTGCGCCGACTCAAATCCGAGAAAAGCTATTTCGAGAATCCGAGCAGCGGTAAATGGCGCCTGACTGCGATCGGCCTCGAAGCTGCGGAAAGAATCGGCAATTAGCCGTTGGCGAATATGGAACTTGTTGCGCTCAAGCAGGCGGTGCCTGACCTTGGAGACAAATCGCACTACGACCGGATAAAGATCTTCGGCTGGTGGATGCATGTTCACAAGGCCCAAGCTACCTTCACAGGCGCGGACATCGCCAAGTGTTACGATGCGTTGCACTATTCTAAGCCATTGGCCTTCGGCGGCTATATCAGCCAGCTCGTCGTAAAAAGTGAGTTGCTTAAATCCGACGGCGGCTACCGACTCGAAAACAAGATCCGCGAACAAATCGATAGGGCCTATGGCACGCCGGAGATCACCGTCAAGGTTACGTCGCTTTTGAATGACCTTGCCGCTACGATCCCCGACATGGCCGAGCGTGCCTATTATCAGGAGGCGCTAATCTGCTACAGGCACGGCTCGCGGCGCGGCGCCGTGATCATGACGTGGAACATCGCCTTCTCACACTTGTGCGATCATGTCATCAGCAAGAGACTCGCGGACTTCAACGCGCGGTGGCTTGTCTCTTTTCCCGGCATGCACAAGAAAACGACGCGGGTGATTACCACGTTTGATGATTTCGCGGAGGAACTCAAAGAGCAGCAGGTGCTGGAGATTTGCCGGGATGTCGGCATCATAGGCAAGAACATCTACAACATCATGCACGCAGCGCTGGCTAAACGTAACGCCGCTGCGCATCCTAACGGGATCGTGATCGATCAGGTCCAGACTGATGCCTATATCTCCGACCTGATCACTAACGTGGTCCAGAAGATTACGTAGCCGGCACTAATCGTTCGAGCTCATGTGTTCCGCGAACGATCTGTTGAGAGCAGTGAGACATAGTGCGCCGGAAATGCGGCGATTGGGTTAACGCTTAATGTGGAGGAGTAGATGGCCATTATAGTAAAGACAAACAATCCCTCAGGATTGTTGAGCTCCATTCACAAAGCAATAGACGATAATAAAGTTGAAACCTGGTCCTACGATCGGGACGGCGACTTCACTCACACGCCTTCTCAGTGGAAAGGTCAAGCTTGGTTACGACCAAGAACTTATGCTGGCGAACTACGATTCGGAATTATCAAACGCCAAGATGTTGACCTTTCGAAGCTCATCTATGGTGTCTATCACGGTCGCTTCATCGAAATGCTTTTGGTCCACTTCGATAATAGTTTCACTCTTGCGTCTGCCACGGCCCAAAAGACTGAGCCCGACAATTTTTAAGCTGGCCTACCTATCTCGAAAAGGCTTAATCTGATCATTACGCCTTTCCAAGTGACTCTCGGATTGCTCGGGGAGTGGTATGAAACACTTTGGTGTGCCGCAAATGAGACGTTTACGACATTAATATCTCCTGGGCCACTCACCAGCCGAAGGATTCCAAGTCTTGATCCACCACCTTCAATTTATCTGAAGCTAGAGGAGGGCCGGAGTAAATTTCTTGCCTTGTGGCATTCGTTGGTGGGTTAACGAAAACGCCGGCCGTTATTGCTGGTTAGGTTCTTACGTTGGATCCTAATTATTCGGGAATGGAGTTTGAGGTTTGACGCTGCTGCGGTCTGGAGTAGTTGTTTTGGCGCGAGATAGATCACGATGGATATTATTGGGTTTCGTGCGGATAAAGCCGATGGTTGAGACGGTAGGGGGCTGGGGTTCGAATCCCCACGCGCCTACTAAATTTTTTAGTCAGGAAGAATTGAGATCGTTGCTGTTCGCGGAAGGCTAAAAAATTTGGTGTCACATCCGAGTCACACGAAAAAGTGTAACCCTCCCTTGTTTAGGTCCACGGATAACTAGAGATTTCGGGTTTTTGGGTTAACAAATATTCTCTGGGAGTCAGGTGGCCCAGAGACTCATGTGGTCGTTCTTCGTTGTATTCTTTAAGCCATTTTTCGGTTTGCTCTCGCACTTCCGCTAAGCTTTGAAACACAAACATGTCGAGCACCGCTTCACGGTAACTGCGATTGAATCTTTCAATGAAGCCGTTCTGCATCGGTTTACCGGGTTTGATGAACTCGAGCGTCACGCCATGATCTTCGGCCCAGTCAGCCAGCGTGACGGAGATCAACTCTGGTCCATTGTCCAACCTGAGCTTGAGAGGATAGCCGCGCTCAGCGGCTATCCGATCCAGCGTTCGCACGACGCGCGGTGCCGGCAAGTTGAAATCTACTTCGATCGCCAGGCCCTCGCGATTGAAATCATCCACCACGTTGAAGGTGCGAAAGCGACGATCACCCCACAACGCATCACTCATGAAGTCTGCGGACCAACACTCGTTCATTGCTTCAGGCGCGACCCGAGGTGAAGGACATCTTGAAGGCAAACGTCTTTTGCCTTTCCGTCTTTTGTTCAATTTCAGGCCGCAATAAATGCGATACACACGCTTGTGATTCCAACCGTGACCCAGCCGACGCAGGCGTTTGAACAACTTGGCAAATCCCTGTTCTGGTCGTTGCCAGGCCAGTTCCAGCAGCAGTTTTATTATTGGGCCATCGCGATTTGGTCGCGGCTCGTATTGATAGACTGAGCGTGGTAAACCAACCGCCGCGCAAGCTTGCCGTTCGCTTAGTCCATGCTATGTTTGCAAGATAGCGATCAGCTCACGCTTCGCGGCTGGCCTCAGAGCTTTTTTGCGATCACATCTTTCAGCGCCCGATTCTCCAGCAACAAGTCCGCGGAGATCTGCTTCAAGCGTCGATTTTCGTCTTCCAGTTCACGCAGGCGCTTGATGTCTGAAGCTTGCATGCCGCCGTACTTTGACTTCCATTGGTAGTAAGTCGCATCGCTGATCTCGTGTTCGCGACAGACGTCTTTTACCGTCCGTCCTGCTTCGACCGCTTTCAAGATCGCGATGATCTGATGTTCGCTGAATTTGCTCTTCCGCATCGAGGCCTCCTGGCGCCATAGTCGCCCGGAAACCTCCAGTTTTCAATGGCCCGGATTTAAGGGAGGGTTACACAACTGCAAGCCACAGTTCGATCTTAATGGGTGACCTTGCGCTTTCGGCGTTCAATACCTCTTTCCGAAGATCGCTACCTCCATCAGTTCCATCTCGAAAAAGATTGGTGCCTTTGTTGCGGCACTAGTGTTGCTGGCGCAGCAGCGGTCTCAGAAGGAGAAGAGATGCTCAGAATTTACGTCCACGATCAGATACCGGTGACGAGCCTCGTGCCTGAGGGAAAGCTGGAAGGTCCACGAGTTAAAGAGTTGGAGAAGTGGTGGACGATCGCGGCAGCTGCCCGTCCGGGCAGGGCGATGTTAGTGGATTTAGCTTGCGTGAGTTTTGTCGACGGTGAAGGGCGGGCATTGCTCACCATGATGCTGAAAAAGGGGGCCAGGCTGTTGTCACCAGGCGTTCTGATCAAGAGCATAGTTGCTGAGGTCCAGACGTAATCTCGTTGTTGTTATTAAATTGAGGACGTCCTATGGATGGTGGAATAACGAATGGCTTGGCGGCAATCTTCGGAGCTTTAGCTGGCGGTCTCGCATCTGTAACCAGTACTTGGATGAGTGAACGAACTCGACACAGGCGAGATTTGTTACAACGCGAAATCACCAAGCGAGAGACGACCTATGCCGAATTCATCGACCATGCTTCCAAGCTTTACGTCGCGTCGGCCACGCACAACCTCGACGATCACGGCGCGAACCTGGAATCGGAACTTAAAGGGGTAGTATCACTTTACGGAATCGCAAGCCGCATTCGATTGTTTGCTTCTGACCGAGTGATCAAGGAAGCAGAAGCGGTGCTCGACCGGATACTTATACAGTTTGGATCTGACAACATTTCGCTCGAACAACTTCGTGAAAAGAAGCTAAAGGAGCCGGATCCGCTGAAAGCCTTCAGCGTCAGTTGCAGGCACGAACTTCAGGACCTGCCAGGCGTGATATAGGTTGGGGTACTGTCCTCGAACTTCGTGGAATTTAAGACTGCCATTCGGGTTTCGAAACCCCTCGCCATTCTTCGCGAAATTTCAATGCTTGCGTTTTACACCAATTGACCCACCTGTCTGGTTCGTAGTTTTCGTAATTCCACGAGGTAATTACGAACCAACTTCAAAAACCTTTGGTCCATGCAAGCACTTCAGCAAAATGAAACGAGGAATACTTCTTGCACACAACTCGCGAAACGAATTTGTTAGTGAGGTCATTGGGAATGGCGAGACGAACCTGGCACGCTCTGCTCTTAATTGTCGCATTCGCTACTGTTCTGCGTGCCCAATCGATGAGCGCGTCGCTCAATGGTCGCATCACCGACTCGCTTGAGGCCGTCATCGTCGAAGCCAAGGTTGTCGCGACTAACCTCGACACCAATGCGCGTTTTGAAACAAGAACCAACGAGCTTGGTGAGTATTATCTGTTGAATCTCGCGCCCGGCGTTTACCGACTCGACGTCGAAAAGTCTGACTTCCAGAAGCTGATCAAATCGGGCGTGATCGTCCATGACGATGAGGTTACTGAAATAAATTTTGAACTAACGGCTTCGACAAATCCGGAGAGCAAAAACACTTCGAACGATCCGACATCTCGTCTCTTTCAACTCGTCTTGCCGAGCCAACACCTGTTAGACGATTGGGCCGGCCTGCGATCGAAGCTTGAAGAAAAGGGAATCACGCCGAGGTTAATCCTCGTCACCGACCTGGCGGGAAATGTTAGAGGCGGCCGATCGCAAGGCGCGACCGCACCGAGCAGCGTCGAGCTCAGCCTGCTTTTCGATCTGGAGAAGATGCACGGTCTAAAAGGAGGCTCCATCATGGCGTCCTTTTCGGAACGTTGGGGCCACAAGCTCTCCGACACCCACATCGGGAACACCTTTAGCACACAGCAGATTTTTGGCTTTCAAACGTGGCGTGTACTCGATGTCTCTTATCAACAGAAGCTATTCGACGATCGGGTTGAGCTTCGCCTTGGTCGCTTTGCAGCCATGGATGACTTTCTCGTTTCGCCGTACAACTTCGGCATGATGCAGAACGCTTTTTGCGGAAACCCATTCGGGATCTTATTGAATGCACCTGGCATGAGCGCGTACTACGGCACGTGGGCGGCTATGGCGAAAGTCAAACCCACCAAGCGAAGTTATGTGATGACTGGTATCTACAACGGCGATCCAAAAGTCCGCGAGAACAAATATCACGGCGTGAATCTTTCGATGAAGGGACCAGTGTTCGCGATCACCGAAGCCGGTTACCAGATCAACGGGCAGCCTGGCGATAGCCAACGGCTTGGCAATTACAAGGTGGGCGCTTGGTACGATCATTCGCAGCTCACGAATTTCGAATCGGGCGCGAGCAAGCGCGGAAGCTGGGGCTATTATGGACTCTTCGATCAGGTGCTCGTCCCATTCGGCGCTCGTGGGAGCAATCGCGGATTAGGCGTGTTCGGCTCGGCGACTGTTGCACCCAACTCACGCTTTCAGCAATTGCCGTTGTTTGTCACGGCAGGCGTGTCGGCGCGCGGGTTGTTCGAGGCGCGGCCGAGAGATGCATTTACGTTAGGGGTCGCGTCCGGTTACTTCAGCGAAGAGTTGAAACGCGCTCAGCAAAGTGGACGGTCGATCGGTCCTGGCGGCGGCGTTCCCGATCGCGAGACCATCACCGAACTGACCTATCGCTTCGACCTTCGCAAGGGCGCCTACTTTATTCAGCCCGATTTGCAATACATCACTCGGCCCGGGGGTATAGATCATTTCAAGAGCGCAGTCGTCTTCGGTGTACAGTTCGGCATCAACTTCTAATCATACTTTGGAGGCAAAGAAGATGTGTCAAGAGAACAGGTCAGATCGGGTTCATTCGGATCCAGGGGATGCGACTTTGCACGACGCATTGGAGATAGCCCGAACTCAGCTTGCGCGGCGCAGACGCGCATTGGGCAGTCTGACGCAGGAGCAGGAAACAGCAATCGAAGACTTACTGGTTCGCACGGTAAATAGAATCTCGAAGCTGGCTGGACAAATCCTGGAGTCGTGGCCCGCAGTTCCTTAAACTAACAATTCATCTGTTATTCACATGTCAGTATGGTCCAGCGCCCACTGGTAATTGAAGGACCACTCACCTCAAAATTTCCGCCGGCGAAAAATCTACTGCCCATTACAACACCACGCCTACAACAGATGCGGTCTCCACGAAGCTAAGCGATGGCTATCGTAATTTCACGAGAACTTCGTGGAATTACGGAGCGCAATGCTTTCCTGTACTTCTGTCTCATCGTTCGCTGAAACGCACCTCAATTGAAATCACTAAGCAAATCGAGCAATCGAGGACTTCACCTTTACTGTGGTCCAATGGCAAGCCCCTTGCTACATGGTCCACCTTGAGAAGTATGAGAATCGAGAAATCGATCAATCAATGACTAATTATTCATCGACAGCAAAGGAGATTATCTAGATGAGTCAAGAACAATCAAAGGTATCCACGAGCGCCGGTAGGTATGACCTTCGTCACCCGGGGCTGGTTATGAAGGATGGCGACAGGGAGGTCCACGAGTTCACGGGCATGTGGCCTCTCAAGCCGGATGCCGACCTTGTGCACCTGACCAAGTCGCTGGCTTTCCGCGAGTACTGGACGCAGCCTGGCGGCTCGTTCGCCGAGGCGACGACGGCGCTCGGCCTGATCCGCGGCGCGCGCTGGTTCGTGGGCACGAGCACCGAGTTCGGTCCGACCCTTTACTTCATTTCGCAGTTCGACAGCAGCCTGGAGAAGTACTTTGACGA
>Ga0075425_100002464_pt1 | contig 18542 bp, 16 predicted proteins | sample SoiMethybrSBSTD4_FD_75300 | JGI IMG/M metagenome (GOLD analysis project Ga0075425, IMG submission 75300) | Bulk soil microbial communities from a Populus tree surrounding site in Tennessee, USA - Soil MetaG P. TD hybrid SBSTD4 | ecosystem: Environmental > Terrestrial > Soil > Tree plantation... | reverse complement strand
GCCGCGCTGATCGTCTACTTGCGTATGCGCGACCAGGCTTTGGCGCAAATGCAACAGGCGGAGAAACATTACCGCGATCTTTTCGAAGCGGCGCCTGCCATGTACGTGACCATCCGAGATGACCATGGCACGCCGATCATCACCGACTGCAATGGATTGTTTCTCAAGACTTTGCAATATGACCGTGAACACGTGATCGGCCGGTCGCTAGCTGATTTTCATTCTGCCGATTCTCGCCGCAAGCTGCTTGGCGCGAACGGTTACCCGGAGGCCTTACACGGAAAAATTGTCTCGGGTGAGCGCGAGCTTTTGGTGAGCGATGGCCGAGCAATCCCGGTTTTGATGCGCGGCGATCCGATCTCCGATGAGTCGGGCAAAGTCATCGGCACCCGCGCGATGTATGTGGACAACAGCGAACAAAAATTAGCCGCCGACCAATTGCGGCTCGTGGTCGAATCCGCGCCCAATGGCATGCTCATGATCGACGAGCGTGGTGTTATCACGCTGGTGAATCACCAAATCGAGCAGCTATTCGGTTATGCGCGCGAGGAATTGCTCGGCAAATCCATTGAAAAGCTCGTGCCGCAGCGCTTCCGCGCCTCTCATCCGGAGCACCGCAGAGGCTTTTTCCAAGAGCCAAAAGAGCAGATGATTCGACCAGCTCGGGAGCTGTTCGGATTGCGAGCGGACGGCAGCGAATTCGCCGTTGAAATTGGACTCAATCCGATCCGCTCCCCGCATGGGCTGCAGGTGCTCGCATCGGTGGTGGACATTACCGAGCGGCGGCGAGTCGAAGAAGAAATCCGTGCTTGGAATATCACCCTCGAGCAACGGGTCGCGGAACGGACCGAGGAAATTCAAGCTTTGAACGCTGGGTTGGAGCAGCGGGTTGCCGAGCGCACGCGTGAGCTCGAGTCTGAGAACGCGCAACGAAAAATGGTCGAGAAGGAGCTGCAACATGCGCATGACGAGCTGCAGCGTTCGGTCTTGGAGCTGGAACGGCACAACCAAGAGATGCGCCTGGTGGGCGAGATGGTGGAGCTGATCGAATCGTGTCGCAGTATGGACGAAGCCTACGAGATCATCCGCCGCCGGTTACCTTTACTGCTGCACAACACCAGCGGAGCTCTTTACATGATGACGCCGTCACGTAATTTCCTGGAAAGCGTCGGCCGCTGGGGCGAGCCGGCCTACGACTTTGAAAAGACGCTTGAGCCGGGAGATTGCTGGGGGCTTCGGCGCAACAAACCTCACGGGATGGAATCCGAAACCCGCGATTTGATTTGTCAACACGTCGCGCAAGCCGGCGGACCGTCGAGCGCTTCCCTGTGCCTGCCGATGCTCGCCCATGGCGAAATTATGGGTTTGCTGCACCTGCGCTACGGCAGCGGCGCGAACGGAAAAAGCATTATCGCCGATTCCGCAGCAGCCGTGACGGAACAGCTGTCGTTGATCCTGGCGAATTTGCGCCTGCGGGAAACTTTGAAGAATCAGAGTATCCGCGATCCTCAAACCGGCTTGTTCAACCGACGCTATATGGAGGATTCGCTGGATCGAGAATTGAGCCGCTCCGAACGCTCCGGCAAGCCGCTGGTCGTGGCGATGCTTGACCTTGATCATTTCAAAACTCTTAATGATCGTTTCGGACACAGCGCTGGGGATACTGTGCTGCGCGAATGGAGCGATCTCTTGAAGTCGAAATTCCGCGGCAGCGATATCGTATGTCGCTACGGCGGTGAAGAGTTCGTCATCATCCTTCCGGAAATCACCTTGGATAATGCGCAGCAGCGGCTCGAGCAGCTTCGGATCGAGCTGCAGCGCATGGCAGTGCGCCAAGATGGACAATCGATCACCAGCGTGACGGTTTCGATCGGTATGGCGCTGTATCCTGTTCATGGCCGGACGAACCAAGGGTTGTTGCAGGCTGCCGATCAAGCTCTCTACAGAGCCAAGGAATTGGGTCGGAACTGCGTCGTGATCGCCTCTGACCAAATGGCGCAAGATGTGAGCGCCTCGGATTGGTCCCTCCGTATTTCCTAAGCGGCCCGACCCTGTCTTTCCAGCCGTTAACAGCGCGCGAGTAAGGTTGAATAGCCCCCCTGTATTCGTTATACAGGAATGATTGTTTTCGCCCCGCTGGAGGTCATCTCATGGCTGTCAAAGATTTTTTGTTCACATCGGAATCCGTTTCCGAAGGCCATCCGGATAAACTGTGCGATCAAGTTTCGGATGCAATTCTCGACGCTCATCTCGCAGGAGATCCCAACAGCCGCGTGGCCTGCGAAAGTCTCGCGAAGACCGGCATGGTGGTGGTGGCCGGGGAGATTACGAGCAGTGCTAAGGTCAGTTATGTCGATGTCGTCCGCGAAGTTGTGCGCGAGATCGGGTACACCGATTCCGCGATGGGATTCGACGGCCATACCTGCGCGATTCTAACAGCGATCGAACAGCAATCGCCGGACATTTCCCAGGGAGTCACCGAAGGTGAAGGACTGCATAAAGAGCAGGGCGCCGGCGATCAGGGGATGATGTTCGGGTACGCTTGCGACGAGACGCCGGAGCTCATGCCGTTTCCGATTCAGATGGCGCACAGCCTGGTGCACTACCTGGCGAAAGTACGCAAAGGCGGCGAAGCCTATTTCCTTCGGCCAGATAGCAAATCGCAGGTTACCGTCGAGTATCGCGATGGCAAGCCGGTGAAGGTGAAAAATGTCGTTATTTCCACGCAACACAGCCCCGATGTCGACCATAGCAAGCTGAAGGAAACCATCATCGACGGCGTTATCAAGGCTGTGATCCCGCCCGAGTATCTGGACAAGGATACCGTTTTTCACGTGAACCCCACGGGACGGTTCGTTGTCGGCGGGCCGCAGGGCGATTGCGGTCTCACCGGTCGTAAAATCATCGTCGATACTTACGGCGGAATGGGGCGCCACGGTGGCGGCGCTTTCTCTGGAAAAGATCCATCGAAGGTCGATCGTAGCGCCGCCTACATGGCGCGCTATGTTGCGAAAAATATCGTCGCGGCAGAATTGGCACAGCGCTGTGAGGTGCAACTGGCTTACGTAATTGGCGTGGCGCAGCCGGTCTCGGTACTGGTCGACACCTTCGGCACCGGCATTGTACCTGAAGGCAAAATCGCAAAAATCGTTCAAGAAAACTTTGACCTCAGTCCAAAGGGCATCATTCAAAGCCTCGATCTCAAACGGCCTATCTATCGTCCGACGGCGGCCTATGGTCATTTCGGGCGGAGTCCTGAAGACGGCCTCTTCACATGGGAAAGAACGGATCGAGCGGCCGATCTCAAAAAAGCTGCAGGCCGGGTTTAACTCACCAATATTACGCGGAGGAAGCGGTACGATGGCGGGTAAGAAATACGACGTTAAAGATTTGCGTCTCGCGGACGGCGGGCGCAAGCGAGTTCTCTGGGCCGGTCAAGACATGCCTGTGCTGCGGAGAGTGAAGGAGCGATTCGAAAAAGAAAAACCGCTCCGCGGCATGCGCTTCTCGGCCTGCCTTCACGTGACAGCAGAAACCGCGAACTTGGTGCAGGCGCTTAAAGCAGGCGGCGCAGATGTGCTGCTATGCGCGTCGAATCCGCTCTCGACTCAGGACGATGTTGCGGCGTCACTGGTTCAGCATGACAAGGTGCCGGTGTTTGCGATCAAAGGGGAAGACAACAAGAGTTACTACAGTCACCTGCGCGCCGCGCTCGATCATCAACCTGTCATCACGATGGACGACGGCGCCGATTTGGTTTCTTTGCTGCACACCGATTATGCCCATCTCGCGCCCGACTTAATCGCGAGCATGGAAGAGACTACGACGGGCGTGATTCGGCTGCGCGCTCTGGATAGAGACGGTGCGCTGAAAATCCCTGTTATTGCGGTCAATGACGCAGCGACCAAGCATCTGTTCGACAACCGGTACGGTACCGGGCAATCGACCATTGACGGCGTGATACGAGCGACCGACATGCTCATCGCCGGCAAACGAGTGGTGGTCGCTGGTTACGGTTGGTGCGGCAAGGGCGTTGCCTCCCGGGCCCGCGGCATGGGCGCCAAGGTGATCGTCACCGAAGTCGATCCGGTGCGCGCTCTCGAAGCGGCCATGGATGGCCTGGAAGTCATGACGATGAAAGAGGCAGCGCGCATCGGCGATCTCTTCATCACGCTCACCGGTGACATGCACGTGATCGCCGAAGAACATCTGAAAGCGATGAAAGATGGCGCGGTAATCTGCAACTCGGGTCACTTCGACATTGAAATCGATTTGAAGGCGCTAAAGAAGCTTTCCGCCAAAGTAGAAAAAAATGTCCGCAACTGCGTCGACGCCTATGTCCTGCCCGGCGGTAAACGAATTTATCTGATCGGCGAAGGACGGTTGGTGAATCTCGCCGCGGCTGAAGGCCATCCCGCGTCGGTCATGGACATGAGCTTTGCTACGCAAGCGCTCGCTTCCGAATGGGCGGTCAAAAACCGAAAACAGCTCACACCCAAAGTTTACGATGTGCCGACCGAAGTAGAAAACTGGGTTGCGAAATTAAAGCTGAGCTCCATGGGTATTCGCATTGACACCTTGAGCAAAGAACAGCAGCAGTATCTCTCATCCTGGTCCCACGGCACGTAGTTCGAATTATCGGGTTTTTCTCAAAAAAAAGCGAGAAAGATCTCTCTCGGTTCCTTCGAGATGACATGCATTGTGATTCGGAGGCCTCGGATAAAGCTCAGGCTAAACTCCGCGAGGAAGCCTTCTCCACGATCGGACTGCGATCGGCACACCGCTTGACGAGACGGTTTGCGGAGGATTAATGATAGCCGCAGGTGAGGAAGATCAAGGAGGGTGCCATGCCTCAGAGTGCAGTGCAAAAATTCATCGCCGCGACGCGCGCGCTGTTTGCGGCTGAAGCCGATCCGGTAAGACGCTGGGAAAAGATGCGGCCGCTGCTCCAAGAGCTCCTTGCCGATCCTGCCGTGAAAGAACAATCCCGCAATTGGCCCGATTGCTCTCAGGGCGGCGAGCGGGCCGAGAACCTGTTGTTCTACGAGGATGCCGATTACAACTTTGTAATCAACGGCTTGATCAAAGCGCCGCATACCCGGACGCAAATTCACGATCACGCACACAACTGGACGCTTTACGGCGTCCTCGACGGCACGGAGACGGTCGAGCGATACGAGCGCCTCGACGATGGCAGCAAGCCGGAGTACGCGGAAATCCGTAGGACCGTCAATGTGAAAGTTGGCGCCGGCAAAATCGATCTGGTGCCGCCGTATGAAATCCACGCCGAAGAGAGCGGGGATGAACGCACCGTCGCAATCATCGTGCGCGCCGAGAAGGCGGGCGGTTTTCTTCAGGGCCGTTATGATCCCGCGACCAACCGCTACTGGCAGGGCTACGGGCCGAAGCAATTGCCGTACGAACTGAAATAATTTTTCCACTTGAAATTCGCATCGCTTCTGAGCCGCCGAGTCAGCAGCAAGAAAATCCCCCTTTTCATCCCCCTTTGGCAAAGGGGGAAAGAGGAGGATTTGTTTTGCTATGTTGTCAAAAGAAAAACTAAGTAGAATTCTGCAGAGGATCGCTTAGGCGGGTGTCAGACCCACGCATTTTTTGAAATCAAACGGAGCCTTTTATGGCGAGCACGAGTGGAAACGCTAGACCGCGTATCGCGGTTTTCTCCGGGCCGACGGCGACAATCCAAAACACCGAACCGCTGGTCACTAGCAACAAAGCGCGTGAAAAGTACGGATTGACGCCGCGCAACCACACAGACGGCTCCGCGATGCGCTTTGACGTGCTCCGGCCCCAACGGTTGGCCGCGCCGGTGACCATTTACGTGGAGCAGTTCAGCGCACATCCGCTGGAGCGTGACTTCGTCGAACTCTATGCCCCATCAGACGGTTATTTGGATGTCTTCGGACATTTCCATAAAGAAAGAACAAGCCCGAGCGACAAGCCGGTTTACGAAATTATTCTGAAACCTGAAGACGGCTTGTACCCGCTTCCTTACATGGCGCGCCAAGCTAACGGGCAACCTTGGGAGACGGACGGCACCGAAAAGAACGCGTCAGAGGAATTAGTCCGGGTGCCTTTCTTTCCCGATGGTGCGCGACTCTTCGAGGAAATCGACCGTCTTGGAATATCGGACGAGGGTATCGGTTGCTTGCTCAGCGGCAAAGCTGATTTCGATTTCGTCCGCGCGCTGCCTTCCGGCGGTTATCCAACCGGACGGCGCGCCGACGAACGATCGGATATCGGCGATGGGGATATCGCTCCGGAGACGCGCGGCGTCGATTTTTTCCCCTACCGTCCGGGTTATTTACGCAAAGAGCCCCCGATGGCGGCGCTCGCGCGCGTCACCAACGTCGTGCAACGGACGCTCGCAGGCGGGCAATACCTCGGCGCCATCTGGCTCGAAGGAAGTCCGTTCGTCGAAGAGACGACATATTGGCTCAACTTGTTGATCGATACGACGGCGCCGATTTGCGGCAATTCCTCGCAACGGCCGCATGGGGCGCTCGCCAACGATGGCGACCGGAATATTGTCGATGCGGTAAGCTACATTACGTCCCGGATTTGGGCTGACGAGAATGGGCGCGATTGCATTGGCGCTGTGGCGATTCTCGACGAGCAAATCTTTACATCCCGGGACGTGCAAAAATCGGATGCGCGGCCCGGCGGTTATGTGGCCACGGGCGGACACGGCGGCATCATAGGTCGAATCGGCCACCCGGGTGCGCCGCAATTTTCATTCAAGCCAGTGAAGCGGCATACGTACGATTCGGCGGTGAATTTGACGCGGCTGCCGAGGGAGGTTCAGGGTTCAAGCATTCAAGGTTCAGCGATCCGAACCGTTAGCGTCGCAGTCAAACATGAGGATGGCAGTCTGCTTTCGAGCGCGATTCCCAAAGTTACGCTTGTGAAGCATGCACGCTATCTGCCGGATAACACCTCGGGAGATGCGAGCGCTGAAGTCGATATACTCGCGCGCATCGAGAAAAATTTGCGCGATGCGCCCTTAGCGGGCTTTGTCGCCGAAGGATCGGCGCCGTTTGGAGCCATGAGCAATGCCGTCGACGCGGCACTCAGGCGCGCCGTGTTCAGCGGCATGCCTGTAGTGAAAGTCGGGCGCGGTAATGCGGGCGGTTTTGTGGATCCAACGCGCGATCCGTTGGCGATCGCCGGCAGCAATTTGACCGCAACCAAAGCGCGGCTTTTGTTGATGGCTTGTCTGATGAAATTCGGTTGTTTGCCGCCGGCGGCAGATCCGGCGAAGCCGACGGGAGCGGAAACCGAGGCCACCAAGGCGAAGCTGAAAGAGTATCAGGCGATATTCGATACGCATTGACCAAATGCGGCAGAGTAACCACAGAAGGAATAAAAGGTTCACCACGAAGACACGCAGCGCACGAAGCTTTCATAGCTGCGCTTGGCGCGCCTTTTCTGAAGACAGAAGCGGCGGAAGCCAAATTTTGACGATAGTAATATGGAGTGATCCGGAGGAATTTTAGATGTCAGGCAAACATGGACACAAGCCTTTCGAAGGGCACATGCACGACTACATGGCCCACGTCAAAGCCGTCGAAGAGGATCTGGAATATTACCGGGCCAAACGGTTTGAACCTCGTATCATCTATTTACTGCGGCGCGGTGTCGCCACGTTCTATGACCTGCTCAAGGTGCGCGCAGCGCTCAAAAAGAAAGACCATTTCTTCCAGATTGGTAAACCGCGAGGAAAGAATATCGAAGCACGGGTGCGCTACTTGGAGGAATGGCTCGATGAATACGTAAAAGGCATCGCTCTGGTGTCCGCCCGCGCGGTGGAAGGTATGGACATGGTCACGGAGGACAACCGCAAAGAACGGGGCGATTACGACGACTTTTTCAAAATCAAAAAAAAGGACCACCATGGCGCGCTCGAAGAGCGCATGGCCAATCTCGAGCAGGATCTAACTGATTATCAGGAGTTGCTGGAGGTTTTCGTCCAGGCATTAATTAAACGCGGATGGGCGACGCGATCGGATCTCGAACAACGTTGGAAACAACTGCATGAAGAACGCCCCTGGGCCGGCGGCGTTATTGTCGCGAAGGCGTGGAGCGATCCGGAATTCAAGCAGGCTTTGTTGGCCACAGGGCGGGAAGCGCTGAGAGAAATGGGCGTGCATCAGGGCAAAGTCGGTAAACTGGTCGTAGTGGAGAATACCGATAGCGTTCATAACGTGATCGTCTGCACGCTTTGCTCCTGTTATCCCTATGACATTCTCGGTGATACGCCGTGGTGGTATAAGCACGAGAGCTATCGAAGCAATATCGTTCAAAACCCACGGCAATGCATCAAAGAGATGTTCAGCCTGGAGATCTCGCCCGAAAAGGAGGTTCGTGTCTGGGACAGCACATCTGACGTGCGTTATTTCGTTCTGCCCGAGCGTCCGGCCGGCAGTGAGGGTATGTCCGAAAAAGAATTAGCCAATCTTGTTACTGTCGATAGCTTGATCGGCGCAGGATATGCGCTAGAACCGGCGCAGTTGCGTGTGCGGGCGGCTCATCTCGAACAGGAAATGCCGCGCCTGCGACCGGATTGAGAAGTCATGAACGAGACGAGTAGCAAATACAAAGTGGGCGACGCTGTCATCGTCGCCGTCGAAAATCCCACCGGCAATCCGCGCACGCCGCACTTTATTCGCGGCAAGCGCGGCGTCATTGGTGCCGTTCACGGCGTGCTCGAAAATATACGCGATCATCGCGGCGTGCATAAGCCGCTTTACACGGTCAAGTTTGATCTAAGTGAACTCTCCAGTTGCCATGACCAAGATTCGATTTGGGTCGATGTGCATGAGGAGTGGCTGAGCGCGGCGAGGCGGGATAGCTAAACTGGAGGGCTGAACGATTCAACGCCAGATCTGATCCGCAATTCTCACGATCGTATCGAGTTTTCTCCACATTTCGTCTTCGCTCAGCACTTTGGAATCGATGCCGCCGAAGCCGCACTGAGGGCTTAGCGCCAACTGGTCCAGGGGCAAGAACTTGCTCGCCTGATCGATGCGTCGCTTTAGCTCGTCGAAGCTCTCCATGTCAGAGTTCTTGGTAGAGACCAAACCGAGCACGATGATTTTATCTTTCGGCACAAGCCGCAGCGGCTCAAAGCCGCCGGCTCGCTCGCTATCGTATTCGAGTAGGATGCGCTGGTGTATTAGCGTGTTGAAGAGCTTTTCTGCGATTGCGTCGTAGGAGCCTTCGCGATGCCATTGCGGCACGAGCTTCCCGGTTGTGGGATCGATCGTACGGGCATTACCACGGCAGATGTGGATGCCGAACGTCACGCCGGGGAAACCCTCAATAAGCGCGTTATCCGCCTCGATGGAACGCTGGAAATTTTGCTCCGGATCCTCGCCACGGCTGCGCATTCTATCCAATGAGATCTTATCGACATAGGCGGTGTACCCGGGAGCATCGATTTGGATGTACTTGCAGCCGGCGTTGATCAGTTCCGCGATGATCTGCCGCTCGATTTGAACGACGTGGTCGACGAAGTCATCTAAGCCCCGATAGACGCTCAGCGAGGTTTCCCACTTGAAACGCTGGGCGATCCGGTCCGGTCCGAGCACCGTGACCTTGACCGGCGCTGTGGCCACCGATTGGGCAAAACGGAATTCTTCGAGCGGAAGGTTCCGGACGAGTTTCAGTCGTTCGACGGTGCCGCGCCGGGTGACGATCGCGGGACCGGCTTCATCGAAGTCTTGCTCGGCGCGCTCGAGGGGGTTCTCGTTAACGTTGCGTTTCTCGTAGTAGCGCGCAACGTCTTTCGGTACGTCGAAACCGCTGACGCACTGGGAAAAGCTCTCTTGAAAGTTGTGACGCCGAAACTCACCGTCGGTAACCACAGGTAGGCCGTGCTCCTCCTGTTTCTGAATCACCTCGCGTATGGCGTCATCTTGGGCCTGTTTCAACTCTTTATACGCTGCTTGTTTACGATCGTGCCGAGCGAAGGCGGTTTTTAGCTTTGCCGGTCGCACGAGACTGCCGATGTGATCGATGCGCAGCTTGCTGAGATCGCTCGAATTCATATTGCCTCCATCTCACATAAACTCCACGAAAATGGAATTGGCAACCAGCAATCCCTTCTTCGTCAGCCTGAGAAATCCATGTTTTACCTCGAGCAGCCTAGCCTCGATCAAATCTTTGATGCGCGGAAAGGCTTCCCAGGGAAACTCGCCAAATCGTTCACGGAACGCGACCGGCGATATTCCTTCGGTCATGCGTAGTCCGAGAAACATGAACTCAGCGGCAGCCTTATTCCGGTCAACCTCTTCCAGGTCGGCGATCGCTTGGCGTGTTTGTTTAACCTGTGCGATGTATTTGGCGGGATTTTTTTCGTTACTCCAGCGCCGTCCTGTCCGGCGATCCGGATTGCAACGGTAACTATGAGCGCCGGCGCCGAGTCCGAGATAATCGCCGCCGCGCCAGTAATTCGAGTTGTGCCGCGAATGGCAATCCGTCCGCGCATAATTGGAAATCTCGTAGCGCAGGAGTCCGGCTGTGGCAAGTTTGGTCTCGATCAGCTCCGCCATTGCGATCTCTTCGTCTTCAGAAAGAGATTTCAGCTTTCCGGCGCGGTACTCGTGATGAAACGGCGTACCTTCTTCAAAGGTCAAGTTATAGGCCGAGAGATGCGGCGGCTGATAGACAAGCGCGCTATCGAGGTCGGCGGCCAGTTCATCGAGAGTTTGGCCGGGATTGGCATAGATCAAATCCAAACTAAAACTCTCGAAGTTCGCCCGCTGTACGATCTCGAGTGCGCTCCTAGCTTCTTCCACGCCGTGAATGCGCCCGAGAAATTTAAGCAGCCTGGGCTGAAACGACTGCACACCAATACTTATCCGATTCACGCCGGCATCGCGGTAGCCAAAGAACTTCTCGCTCTCGATGGTGCCGGGATTGGCTTCCAGAGTGATCTCACAATCGGCTTCGATGGGAAAAGTCGCCGCTACCCAGGCAAGGAGCTTCCCGATGCTCTCCGGCTTGAACGTCGATGGGGTGCCGCCGCCAAAAAAAATGCTTTGCGCCGTACGGCCGCGCCATTCCTCCGAATTTCCGTAGTGTGCCAATTCGGATAGCAGCGCAGCCACATACGCCTGCTCGGGAATCTCGGCGACGACGTGTGAGTTGAAGTCGCAGTAGGGGCATTTGCTGAGGCAGTAAGGGATGTGGATATAAAGTGAAAATGGCTTTGCCATCTGACGAGCATCATAAACGGCCAAGCGGGCGCCGGCAACTCAAGCTCGTTAGCTCGTGGCCAGCTTTGCAACCCTACCCCGTCTTGGTATGATTCGCCTGAGAGTTTCTGCGGAGAAAAATGATGTCGGTTCATGAGCACAAAGAAAGAGGTAAAAAGAATATCCGCTGTTTTGTCGTCACTGTAAGCGACACACGCGACGAAAGCACCGATACCAGCGGGCAGACGATCAGAAACCTGTTGGAGAATAATCAGCACGAGATTGCCGGTTATCGAATCGTCAAAGATGAACCCGAACAGATCGAAAATCTGCTTAACGAAGTACTTGCAAAAAATGACGTCGACGCGGTGATCGTCAATGGCGGCACGGGTATAGCTCCGCGCGATGGGACTTATGAGGTGGTGAGCCGGTTTTTAGAAAAGAAGCTCGACGGCTTCGGCGAAATCTTTCGCTATTTGAGTTATCTCGATATCGGCTCGGCTGCGATCATGAGCCGGGCCGCTGCCGGGAGCGCGCGCGGCAAAGTCTTGATCTCCCTGCCCGGTTCGCAAGGCGCTGTGAAACTGGCCATCGAGAAGCTCGTGCTGAGCGAGATTAGGCATATGGTTTCTCAAGTGCAGGGAAAATGACTGTCCGGGTGAAATTTTTTGCGATTTTGCGCGACCGCACTGGCGCCTCGGAGGTTTCCAAGGAACTCTCGGAGGGGAGCACGGTGGCTGATCTGTGGCGCGAATTGCAGAAAGATTATCCTAAGCTCGCAGTACCGGGAATCCGTCTGTTGTATGCCGTCAATCAGAATTATGTCGGCACCGATTATTGCTTGCGCGAGCACGATGAAGTGGTGTTCCTTCCGCCGGTGAGCGGAGGTTAGAGGGCAATGTTTCGGGTCACGAATGAAGCAATCGACTTGAGTGAGCTGGTGAGTTACGTCACGGACCCTGAGGCCGGTGCCATCGTCCCGTTCATCGGCACGACGCGCAATAACAACGAAGGTCGAAAAGTTATCGCCCTTGACTACGAAGCCTATCCTGAGATGGCCGAAAAGGAGTTAGCTCGAATCGGCGAGGAGGCCAAGAAAAAATGGCCCATCTGCAAAATGGCTATCGTGCATCGTCTCGGCGCGGTGCAGATCGGTGAAGCGAGCGTGATTATCGTCGTCTCGTCGGCGCACCGCGACGCGGCATTCGCTGCCAGCCGATTCGCTATCGAAGAAATCAAAAAGACCGTTCCGATCTGGAAAAAAGAAGTGTTCGAAGGCGGCGAAGTTTGGATCGGCACGCAGAGCGGCCAGCCCCTGACCGCACTCAAGTAAACCTCCGGGTTTTTGCGCGCGGCCCGGCCGCGAACCTTCCTAGTGAACTATTCCTGTGACGGTCAGAAGATAGCCGACGGCCAACAGGAAATACGCCACACACGAGACGCAGAGGAAAATGAGATTTAAGCGTCCGGGACGCGCGGCCCCCGGAAGATAACGCGGCAAATAGATATGGTTGAGAAAAATGAGAGCGACTGAAAAAAGTACGGTACCGACAAAACCGATAACGGCTGAGATCAAAATCAACGGCCCGGGTTCGGCAGCACCCATGGTGGCCGAAGTTATGGCCGTGAGGAGAAACAAAAAGATTAGATACCACGAGCGTACCGAGACGGATTGCGCTTTGGGAAAAAAAGCAAACAGGCAATCGGTGTGAATCCGACTTACGGCATCGACCGTCGCGAGCCAAGTGTCTGAGAGAAATGCCGCCGCGACAATTAAAAACAAGAATCTCCCGAGCACGCCCCAGCTCACTTCGAAAAACCGGCTTTGTACCACCGCCAACTCGTAGCCCTGAGGCAGAAGGCCTTTGGGGAATAGCAGCGCATAAGCGAGCAGGCAGGTCATGAGTGTGGTTAATAAATTGCCGCCGATGCCGACGCTGATATCCCAGAATAGATAATGGCGCCAGCGACGAACGTGAGCGAGCCCCTCGTCTTTTCCCGGGACGAAACCCGAAGCCGGAATCGCCTCAGCTTTGCCGGTGATCGGGCCCGTGAGTCTGCCCATGTAGTGCGCCATGCCGATGCCTTTGTCACGCACCCAGTACGAATAAAACAGCGTCCAGAAGCCACCAAGGCCGGCAAAAGTAATCGCGGTAAGCAACTTGGTTGCATCCGCTGAATCCCAGGGGCGCGGCATCGACAGATCCGGCACAAACAGCCCTCTTACGAAGCCTGGCAGTGCATGGAGCGACTCCGTATTGGCGCTTGCCCAGAGGAGGCCAATCAACGTGAGCAAAGCTACTCCCCACATGAAGCCCTCGACGAGCTGATAAATCACCTTGCTCAGCAAAATCGCGAAGAGAAAGACCGCCATGGAGGCATAGCCCCAAAAAAGCGTTTGCCCACGTGGCGACCAGCCGGCGGGAAAATTCGTCAGCGCGGCTAGCGAAGTCCCACCGGCGGCGGCGAAGGCGCCGAACCACAGAAACGACAAGGTCATTAATATCCACAGAAAGAATGCGAAATGGCGCTGCAGCCGAATGAATCCTTGGAAGATGCTTTCGCCGGTAAGCACCGTATAACGGCCAATCTCGTAGGTCACAGGAAATTGCAGCAAGCAGGCGGGAAGCAACAGAAAAAGAAAACTCAGGCCGTACTTCGCAATGATGTAAGGCCACCAGATGAGCTCGCCGCTGCCCTGCGCCAGCGCCATGAATATCACGCCCGGGCCCAGGGCTTTAAGCATGCTAGGCAGGGGTGGAAGGGGCGCCGTTTTGTAGGGCGCCAGAACTCCCCAGGACGAAGAATCGGTCATTTGTCAATCGACGCGTTGCACCGCGTCCGGCGGAAGCGAAGCGATGAAAATCTGGAGAGCCTGCTCGAGGTAGTTCGAATCTTTCGATTCGAGAGTGACTTTGACTTTGTAGTCGGGCAGATCGAGGACAGGATAAGACCCGAGCATAAGGTTGGGAAACTTCACCAGCAACTCATTCAGAATGGAGGCGATGATGCCTTCGCCATATCGGACGTAGACGTTTTTTAGATAGTAGGGCGTGTCGCGAAACGATTCTTTGATGGCGTGAAAGCGCTCCTCGAGGATTCTGGGAATACCGGGAAAGATGTAAATATTGCGGATCTTCACGATCGCCGCAAAGGGCGCTTCGGTCGCCAATAACGTGGCACCTTCAGGAACATTGGCCATGCGCAGCCGCGCCTCGTTCACCTGATCGCCGAATCGCTGGCGCATGCGCCGTTCGATATCGGGATGACAAACCACTTTGACACCCAGACCGTGCGCGACGCCTTCGATGGTGACATCGTCGTGTGTCGGACCGACACCGCCGCTCGTGAAAACATAATCAAAACGCTCGGAAAAACTCGCGGCTTCCTTACCGATAATCTCGATATCATCCTGGATGGTCGATATCTTCTGAACCTCGACGCCCAGTTGCCGCAACTCGGTGCAGAAAAAATGGGAATTAGTGTCCCGCGTTTTGCCCGACAAGACCTCGTTGCCGATGATCACGATGCCAGCAGTTTTAGACATGCGCCTAGTACTCTCGAAGTAAAGCGGTGGCCTCAGAGATCAAACTCGCTGCAGCTCATGAAAAAGTGACAATTCGGGTTCGAACAAATATACTTGCATTTTTGATTGATGAGCTTCGAGCTGCAAATCGGACAATAATCCCACCAGTTCTGTTCGGAAATCGTCTCGCGTGACGCATCAGTATCGGCGAATTTTTCCGGCATAGGAAAATCTCCAATGGACGCAGGATAACTTACCTGCTCAAAAGTTTAAATAGGTTTCTGTCACTCACTGCGTGCCTATTGTATACGCCGCTTCGGGCACAAAAGGCGGCGGCAATGGCCATGTCGATGCTCAAATTCCGGTTGCAGGGTCAATAATCTGTCGTTGATTGCTTTCAGAGTTCCACTATAATCTAATCTCGCTGGCACACCTATGAACCAACTCGGAGTAATTCTACTCGCCGCCGGTCAGGGAACCCGAATGAAGTCTGCGGTTCCCAAAGTGCTTCATTCGCTAGGCGGAAAAGCTCTGTATCTGCATGTCTTGGAAACCGCGAAACGACTCGATCCGGCCGTCGTTGCAATCGTCGTCGGCCATGCGGCGCGCACTGTTCAAGAGGCCTGCCCGGTAAGGGATATCAACTGGGCCGTTCAGGAAGAGCAGCTTGGCACGGGCCATGCGGTCCTATGCGCCCACGATAAATTCCGTGGATTCAACGGCGATATTTTAATCTTGAGCGGCGACGTGCCGCTGATCGAAGAACAAACACTGCGGATGATGATCGAACACCAACGCAGCTCCCGTGCAGACCTGAGTTTTCTCACGGCCCAATTAGACAACCCTAAAGGTTACGGACGTATTTTACGCAATGCCCAAGGAGCGATCGCGGGCATCGTTGAGGAAAAGGATGCGACCGACGAACAGCGACAGATCTCCGAGATCAATACCGGAATTTATGTGGTCTCGAGTCCGTTCCTATTCGACGCGTTGGCCGCGGTCAGAAACCATAATCAGCAGAAGGAGTACTACCTGACGGATATTGTCGCGATCGCTCTTCGACAGGGGAAGGAAGTCGAGGCTGTGCATGTCGACGATGTCCGTGAGACGTTGGGAATCAATAGCCGAGAGGATCTAGCGAAGATGGAAAAGAACCTGCGCGATAAGATCAATCAAAAGTGGATGCTCGCCGGAGTAACGCTTCAGGATCCGGATACGACTTACATTGAAGAGACTGTGAGGATTGGGCAAGACACCGTGATCGGCCCGAACACCCATCTCAAGGGCAAGACCGTGATCGGTGAGCGCTGTCAGATCGACGGCACTGCGTTTCTGACCGATATGGAAATCGGCGATGAGGTTCTGCTCAAGTTTTCAGTGGTCATGACCGGCAGCCGCATCGATCGCGGCGCCATTATCGGGCCATTTGCTCATTTGCGTCCGGGGACCCATTTAGGGAGCAATGTCCACATCGGCAATTTTGTCGAAGCGAAAGCAGCCCATGTGGGCGAGGGTACCAAAGCCAACCATCTCACTTATCTGGGCGATGTCACCATAGGCCGGGACACGAATATCGGTGCCGGCACAATTACGTGCAACTATGATGGCTTTCAAAAGTACAAAACGACCATCGGGGATCGGGTTCAGGTTGGCAGCGATACGACTCTGATAGCGCCGATTGCAATTGGCGATGACGTTTACGTCGCCACTGCTAGCACGGTGCGGCACGACATTCCCGCGGGCGCGCTGGTGTTCAATCCGCGTGAGGAGCAACTGCGCGAAGGTTGGACTGAACAGAAGCGGAAAAAGATGAAAGGAAACAAGAAATAAATGTGCGGCATCGTCGGTTATATCGGCACACGCGAAGCAGCGCCCCTCATTCTCGAAAGCCTGAGAAAACTCGAATATCGCGGTTACGATTCCGCCGGTATTGCGGTTTTGAACGACGGTCATATCACGATTCGCCGCTGCGAAGGCAAATTGAGCAATCTCGAAACGATGCTCCGCCGCCAGCCCATCGCGGGCGCGATGGGTATCGGTCATACGCGTTGGGCCACCCACGGGAGGCCGTCGGAAACCAATGCGCATCCCCACAGCGCTGGTGATGTGGTCGTGGTGCACAATGGCATCATCGAAAACTATCTGGAGCTTAAAGAAGAGCTCGCCAATCGGGGTACTCACTTCACCTCCGAAACGGACACCGAGATCGTCGCGCATCTGGTTGCCGAAAAAATCGAGCGCGGCATGGATTTTCTCGACGCGGTCCGGCGCACGCTCAAGGAGATCCACGGCTCCTACGCACTGCTGTTTCTGAATCGACGTGATCCCAAACGCTTGATCGTGGCAAAGAATTCTACGCCGATTGTCATCGGTTGGGGCGAGGGCGAAACTTTCATCGCTTCGGATATCCCGGCACTGCTCGACTACACGCGCCGAGTAACATTTCTCGAAGACGGTGAAATTGGCGAAGTAACGCTCGGCTCTTACCGCCTCTTCGATGGCAAAGGAAAGACCGTTCAGCGGCCAGTCAAAGAAATTACCTGGGATGCGGTGGCGGCGCAAAAGGGCGGCTATGCACATTTCATGTTGAAAGAAATTCATGATCAGCCGCGCGCGCTGGCGGATACGTTTCGCGGCCGCATCTCATTGAAAGACGGCCAAGTATCGCTCGAGGATATCAAGTTGACGGCGACCGCAGTGAAGAAAATCAAACGCTTTCACCTAGTCGCATGTGGCACCGCATGGCATGCCTGCCTGGTGGGCAAGTTTTTGCTCGAAGAAATCGCCGGCATCCCGGCGGAAGTCGATTACGGTTCTGAGTTTCGCTATCGTTCGCCGCTCATGGATCCCAAATCCGTATTGTTGATGGTCAGTCAATCGGGTGAAACCGCTGACACCTTGGCGGCGACCGAGATCGCGCGCGCTAAAAGTGCGAAAATCCTGTCGATATGTAATGTGATTGATTCTTCGATCGCGCGAAAATCTGACGGTGTTCTGTATACACATGCCGGGCCCGAGATCAGCGTCGCCAGCACCAAAGCGTTTACGACACAATTGACGGCGCTCTACCTTTTGGCAGTGGCGTTAGGGCGCCTGACCGGCAAACTCAAGGCCAATGACGCACGCAAGCTTTTGCGTGATCTCATGTCATTACCGAGCTGGATCGAGAAGACGTTGGAGCTTGAAAATGAGGTCAAAGATTTAGCGCGTGATCTCATGCACAGCAGAGATTTTCTCTACCTCGGTCGCGGCATCAATTATCCCATCGCCCTGGAAGGCGCGCTCAAGCTCAAGGAAATTTCCTATATTCACGCGGAAGGTTATCCTGCCGGCGAAATGAAGCACGGGCCGATTGCGCTGATCGATGAACAGATGCCGGTTATCGTACTCGCGCCGCGGGATCGCTATTTTCAGAAAACCGTGAGCAATCTGAAGGAGGTCGAGTCCCGCGGCGGCAAGGTCGTGGTGTTGACGGACGATTCCAAAACCGCCATCGAGATCGCCGCTCATCGCACATTAACGCTCCCGAAAGCTTCGCACTATCTTACGCCGATCGTCATGACTGTTCCGCTCCAACTGCTTGCTTATCATATTGCGGTCCACCGCGGCACCGATGTGGATCAGCCTCGTAATCTCGCCAAGAGCGTGACGGTCGAATAATAGCTGCGACCGGGCGATCTGCACCCGCACGGAAATCTCTAGGCAGGAGTTTCGCGCAGTAGGCGAGCCGCATCTTCGGGGCTTACGGAATTCAAATGAATGCCCGAACCCCATTCCAAACCCGCGGCTTTGGCAACTTG
>Ga0075425_100002463_pt1 | contig 18552 bp, 12 predicted proteins | sample SoiMethybrSBSTD4_FD_75300 | JGI IMG/M metagenome (GOLD analysis project Ga0075425, IMG submission 75300) | Bulk soil microbial communities from a Populus tree surrounding site in Tennessee, USA - Soil MetaG P. TD hybrid SBSTD4 | ecosystem: Environmental > Terrestrial > Soil > Tree plantation... | reverse complement strand
CGAGTGCTATTCCACGGCACAGCTCGCGCGTGGCGCCGTCGAGCGCAAACTCGAATCGCGCGGCGAACTGCACGGCGCGGAGCACGCGGAGGCTGTCGTCGCCGAAGGTTTCGAGATCCACCGCCCGCAGAATCTTCGCGGCGATGTCTCCGCGACCGTCGAACGGATCGATGTATTCCTCGGCGAGCGGATCCCACGCGATGGCGTTGATCGTAAAGTCGCGGCGACGCGCCGCCTCGGCGAACGGCAGATCGGGATCGCCCCTCACTTCGAATCCGCGATGCCCGCGGCCGGTCCGCGATTCGCGCCGCGGCAGCGCCACGTCGATATCGGCGACCTTGTAGACGGTGAAGCTCTCGCCGACGGTATTGACGTTTCCGAATTCCGTGAGCAGTGATTTCAGGCGATCCGGTGGCAGGCCGTAGACTTCGAGATCGAGATCCTTGCACGTTCGACTCATCAGGCGGTCACGAACCCAGCCGCCGACGATGAGCGCACGTCCGCTTGCCTCGCGGACGCGTCGGGCAATTGCCATGGCAAGATCGAAGCTCGAGAGTGCGCCAGTGCTTCCTGCCTGCACTCACCGGCCCTCGCGCCGCCGCCCGTATTTCTTCACGACTTTGTCGGTGAATCCCGGCGCAACGGCGTTGACGACGGTCAGCGCACGTGAGGCACCGTGCGGATATACCTCGGCCTTCGGCCTCCGCACGCACGCCACGATCGCCCGAGCCACGTCGTCGACCGACTGCTTCGGACCGAGGCCGGTGACGGTATGGCCATAGTCGCGCTCCATCGCCGAGCGAAACTCGGTGTCGGTCGACACCGGCAAGACCACGCTCACGGCGATGCCGGTGCCATTGAACTCGGTCCGCAGTGCCTCGGCGAATCCGACCTGCGCGGCTTTGGTCGCGCTGTAGCCGCTCATCAACGCGATGCCGCGCTGGCCAACGATCGACGAAATGATGATCAGGTGTCCCCGTCCCTGGGAACGGAAGTGGGGCAGCGCCGCGCGCGCCCCGTAAAACGTGCCCATGAAGTTCACATCCATCATGCGCTGCATGATCGGCGTCGCCGTTTCTTCGACGGTGCCGTAGTAGCCGAACCCGGCGTTGCAGATCATGATGTCGAGACGCCCGAACGTGCTGCGCGCGTGCTCGACCATGCGCTGCACGTCTCGCTCGGAGGTCACGTCGGCAACCACAGCCTCGGCGCGCCCGCCCTGCGTTCGGATGTCGCGAGCGGCTTCGTCCAGCCGTTCGGCACGCCGTGCACCGATGACGACCGCCACACCTTCTCGCGCCAGATGCTGCGCGACGGCGAGGCCGATGCCCGACGATCCGCCTGTGATGGCAGCGACTCGGCCTGACAGATCCATCTCGGGATGATACAGTCGCGCACGCGTGTGCGTCATCACACGACTTCCGCCTGAAGGCGGAAGCCACAAGATTAGAACAGTGTAGGAAGCCACAAGATTAGAACAGTGTAGGAAGCCACAAGATTAGAACAGTGTAGGAAGCCACAAGATTAGAACAGTGTAGCTTCCGCCTTTAGGCGGAAGAACCAGAATGGCTGATCCGGTTATTTCCCTGCTGAGCGATCTCGTCGCGATCGACTCTGTGAACCCGTCGCTGGTGCCGGGTGCTGCCGGAGAGTCGCGGATCGCGGATGCGATCGAAACCCACATGCGCGCGGTTGGCCTTGATGTGTATCGACAGCACGTCGCCCCGGGGCGGCCGAATGTGGTCGGCGTGCTCGAGGGATCCGAGCATGGGCGCTCGCTGATGTTCTGTGGACATATCGACACGGTGGGCGTGGCGGGAATGGAGTCTCCGTTCACACCGGTGATTCGCGATGGACGCCTGTACGGGCGCGGTGCGCAGGACATGAAAGCCGGCGTGGCCGCGATGATCGACGCCGCTCGCGTTGCGAAAGCCGCGGGATTTCGCAAGGGCCGTCTCATCATCGCCGCCGTGGTCGATGAAGAGTACGCGAGCATTGGCGCCGACGCGCTGGTGTGTGAGTGGAAAGCGGATGCAGCCGTCGTGACCGAGCCGACCGATTTGCAGATTGGCATCGGGCACAAGGGCTTTGCCTGGGCGACGATCGAATCGTGCGGCCGCGCGGCGCACGGGAGCCGCCCGACCGACGGGCGCGACGCGATTCTGCGAATGGGCCGTGTGCTGACGCGACTCGAGCAACTCGATCGGGATCTACAGTCACGGAAACCGCATCCGCTGTTGGGAACTGGATCGCTGCACGCATCAATTATCGAAGGGGGCCGCGAGTTGAGCAGCTATCCCAATCTGTGTCGACTGCAACTCGAGCGACGTACTGTCCCCGGCGAAACGGTCGACACGTTTGCGCGCGAGATGCGAGATCTCCTCGGGCAGTTGTCCGAGGACGATCGTGAGTTCGAGGCATCGGTCAGGGTGATGTTCTCGCGTCCGCCGTACGAGCTTCCATCGTCGCATGAGCTGCCGCGCGCGCTCGAGTCGGCGGCGCGGACGGCTGGTGCTCGATCGCCGGCTGTCGGGATGAGCTTCTGGACGGATGCTGCGATTCTCGGGGCGGCGGGGATTCCGTCGGTGTTGTTTGGCCCGGGCGGGGCCGGGCTTCACAGTCTGGAAGAGTACGTCCTCGTGAATGAGGTCACGATATGTCGTGACTCACTGGCAATACTCGCGAGGACGTGGCCGTGAATCGTTGAGTTTGGCGCGCAAAGCGAAACCGGTCCGTGTAGGGCGCGGTCTTTAGACCGCGCCATGACTACGCGCTCTTGCGGAGGACGAGCTTCTTGGTCGCCAGAAGGTGATGACGGCCGTCGCCTTCGTATCGCCGGCGCGGACCACGTCCGCTGATTTCCCATCCCGGAGTGTCGTGCCCGCACGACGTGCAACGCATATTGACGCGATTGCCTTCGAAGTGCAGCACCGAATCGTGCCCCCGAAGCCCGCAGACCAGCTGTCCGAGGCGCCCGAGTGTTCGGGCCACGATGCTGGTCGTCGTGTCGGGTGTGAGACGTGCGTCGGCCGTGAGCTGCTGGGGGTAATTGGTGACCATCGACGATCTCCCTATCCCTTCTCCTTTTAACCCTAAGAGGTTTGACGCCGCCCATTACTCGGCAGTTTCAGACTCTCTGCCTCAGGAATATCCAAGAGATATGCCACGGCTTGGGTCGTTTTCGGATCAGCTGGAGGGACAGCGACTTACGGATGGGTTGCGCGACGGGCGCGTCGAGGAAGTGGGTAACGGATGCTATAGGTCTCGGCCAGAAAGTTAGCCACAGGAATACTCATTGACTGCCTGGTGACGTACTTTATATCGCTGCGGCGCGGGTTCGCTGTTCCCGCAGCAACCCGTTGATTACAAAACCGATGTTCGCCGGGCGCTCACCAAGTCGCCTCATGAAGTAGGGGAACCATTCACGACCGAATGGGACATATACGCGGACGGGATGTCCGGCGTCCCGCAGCGCCCGTTGGAGGTCACGCCGGATGCCGTACAGCATTTGAAATTCGTAGCGCCCCGGCGCGATTGATTTGGTCGATGCGAACCGGCGGGTTGCCTCGATCACGTCCGGATCGTGCGTCGCAATGGCAGGGTAGGTTCCACCCTCGAGCAGCATCTGGGTGAGTCGCACGAACGAGGCGTCGACATCTGCCTTGCGCTGAAAGGCAAGCGTCTTTGGTTCCTGATAGGCCCCCTTCACCAGGCGCACGCGGGCGCCGATCGCGTTCATTCTTGCGACATCGCCTCCGCTCCGCTTGAGATACGCCTGCAGCACTATTCCGGCGTCGCGGTATCCCTGTTGCCACACCGTCTCGAAAATATCGAGCGTGACTTGCGTGTACTCGGAGCTCTCCATGTCGACCCGGACGAAAAAATCGTTCGCAGCGGCAGCGTCGAGGATCCGTCGCAGATTGTCGACGCACGTGGCGCGATCGATCGTGAGCCCGAGTTGCGTCAGCTTCAGTGAAACATTCCGGCCGATGCCTGCGGCGACGATGCGGTCGAACATCGTCAGGTAGGCGCGCGTCGCCGCATCCGCTTCGGCCATGGTCGCGACGCTTTCGCCCAGAAGATCGAGCGTCTGCATCATGCCGCTGGCTTCGATGGTCCGCGCCGCAGTGATGGCTTCATCGACGCTTTCGCCGGCGATAAAGCGGCGCGCAAAGCTGGTCGTGCTGCGCATCCCGTAGCGGGATGCGAGTTGCTGGAGAGTGCGGCTGCGGGCGAGCGTGTGGAAGAAAGCTCGGGAAACGTATCCGATCATTAGTGCGTCCGCGGTACCCGCTTCGAACCCGTCAGCAGATGCTGAAGCGCTCGCGCGTAGTAACGCAGAACCGTTCGCTCCCGTACCCGAAAACGTCCGCCGCGCTCGACGTGAATGATGTTCCGCGCTTCGAGGGGCGCCGCGCCCTCTTCGAGCGCCTGCCGGCCGGAGGTGACCCCCATGTTGCCGCCGGCCGAGCGCACGGCTTCGACGATGGCTTCCGCGCGCGCCTCGAGTTCACGGCGCGTGATGGAGGGTTTCAAGGCCGCGGCAAGCACCGCGGTCGGCAACACTTTATGCAGTCGTCCGATCGTTTCCCGGATCACATGCGCCAGTTCCATCACTTCGCGCCGCGATTCAGGATCGACGCCGTCGAGCGCGATCGGGGTGCCGAATGTGACGAACGCCCGTGATTGATAGCCCACGGCGTACCGCACCATCTCGGCGATTTCGCGCGCGAAGGGACGCTGGCGCCGCTTCTCCGCCTGATGCGCCAGGATGTGATCTTCGAGGACGACATCGTAGGCGACGGCAATCGGAACGACGACCGCCGTCGTGTCAGCCTGCATCGCCGCATGGAGCAGCCCCGTCTTCGGTTGTTTCAACTCACCCGAATAACTCCGCCCGCCTTCGATGTAGAAGAGCAGGTCGTGCCGCTGAAGCAGCTCGGCAACATACGCTTTCAGCGTGACGAGGTACGCGGGGTCTTTGGTATTGCGACGGATGGGGATCGCTCCGGTAACGTGGCGGTGGATGAGACCGAGCGGCCCGCCGAAGAGATTGATCCCTGCGGCGATGACCGGAGGGCGTATGTCGTTATCGTCGAGGACGAGCGGTTCGACGAGATAGTCGAGGTGCGACTTGTGGTTCGAGATATAAATCACGCGCCCCGCGCGCACCGCTTTCTGGGCGATGTCGACGTGTTCGTGGACGCGGTCGATTTTGCGAAGGATGGGGTAGAGCGGATGCTTCAGTGCGCGATAGATCGGATACCGCTGGGTCGTGCGCAGTTCGTCGAGATACGCATGGATACGTTCGCGCGCCTCGAGTTCGGTCTGGCCATGACCGCCCCGCAGGTATCGCGCCACGTCATCCCGCGCGAGGACGGCCTGAGTGATGTCATCGAGCATCACGGGTGGAACTATATCATCAATAAATCGTTTGAGTTACGTCTTTTCCCGTCGGGATCCGTGGTCCGGGCTCCGCAAGGCCTGCCCTGAGCGAGCGTGGAATCCAGGCGAGTCGAACGGCTACTTTTCAATCTCTCTGCAAATCGCATCGGTGAACTCGGTGGTCGTAGCAGTCCCACCCATATCTCGCGTTCGCACTTGCCGGGCACCGAGTACCCGATCCAGCGCCGAGCGGATTCTGGCCGCGTCATTTGTCGCGCCGATGTGATCGAGAAGCATCAGCGCAGAGAGGAGCAGTGCGGTGGGGTTCGCGAGGTTCTTGTCGGCGATGTCGGGGGCGCTTCCGTGGACCGCCTCGAACACCGCCGCCTCGAGGCCGATGTTCGCGCCTGGCACGACGCCGAGGCCGCCGACGAGGCCCGCGCACAGATCCGAGACGATGTCGCCGTACAGATTCGGCAGCAGCAGCACGTCGAACTTTTCCGGCCGCATAACGAGCTGCATGCACGCCGCATCGACGATGCGCTCGTCGTAGATGATATCGGTATGTTCGCGCGCGACTTTCCTCGTGCTCTCGAGGAAAAGACCATCGCTCAGCTTCATGATGTTGGCTTTGTGGATCGCGGTGACGCGTTTGCGGCCGGCGCGCCTCGCATACGCGAAGGCAAATTGTGAAATCCGCGTCGAGGCTTTCTCGGTGATGATCTTCAAGCTCTCAACCACGCCGGGCACGATCTGGTGCTCCAATCCGGCGTAGAGATCCTCGGTGTTCTCGCGGACGATGACGAGGTCGACATCCGCAAACCGGCTGTCGACGCCGGCAAGGTTGCGCACGGGCCGCAGGTTCGCGTAAAGGTCGAGCGCCTTGCGCAGTCCAACATTGACGCTGGTGAATCCCTCGGCAATTGGGGTGGTCACCGGTCCTTTGAGGGCGACGCGGTGGCGGCGGATCGAATCGAGCAACGCACCCGGCAGCGACTGGCCGTCGCGCTTGAACGCCGTGACCCCGGCGTCGTGACGCTCCCACTCGATGTCGACATCGGCGACCTTGAAGATGCGGACGACCGCCTCGGTGACCTCAGGTCCAATGCCGTCGCCGGGGATCAAAGTGACTATCTGGCTCATGCAGTTTGCCGCCCCTACGTCGGCGGGGTCTCAAGACCCCGCCCTACAGACGATCGCGTGCGAAGCTGGTAAAGGACCCCGTGGCTTCCGCCTTTAGGCGGAAGAACCGATCACCGGCGCGAGTAACGCCGCAACCGATTCGAGCAGCTTTCTATCCTCGGCGCCGAATGCCGCCGGTTGATCGCTGTCGATGTCGATCTCGCCGAGCACCCTCGCGCCACTCATGATCGGAACCACGATCTCTGACTTGGTTTCCAGGCTGCAAGCGAGATATCGCGAGTCGGCGTTGACATCGTCGACGATGATCGTCTCGCGTTCGCGCGCCGCTGCGCCGCAGATGCCGCTGCCGATCGGAATCCGCGTGTGTGGAGATGGCTTGCCAAGAAAAGGCCCGAGCACGAGCTCGTCCCCCTCGAGCACATAGATGCCGACCCACGTGTAGTGCTGAATCTCGCGTTTGAGGATCTCGACAACGCGTCGCAGCGCGCGTGGTGAATCGCGTTCGGTGCGGATCGCATCCTCGATGGTGGCGACGGTGTGTTCGTGGATGTCCACAGACATCATTCAGTCTTTCAGTTCACGAAACAGCAAGAGCAGCCCGCCTAGCACCGGCACGAGTTCAAGACCGGTGGACATTCCATGCAGTCGACCGAACGTGATCCGCCGCGTATCCGTTGGCGGCAGACTCGACGGTGCGCCGCCGATCTCGGCCTGGACTCGCGCAATCTGCCGCGACACGACAAGTCCCGAATACGCGGTCGCCGCCAGCATCAGAAACGCAGTTCCGAGCCGTGCCGCGAACCAGATGGGCCGAGGGCCAAGAACGCCTCGCACGATCAGCGTCAACAAGACGATCGAACCACAGAGGTAGCTCAACAGATGGAAACGTCGCAGGGTTTCGCCGAAGATGGCCCCCGCCAGGATCCGATCGTCGACGACGTGCCGCGCGGCCAGCACGTCAAAAATTGAAGGAGCGGCAATCGCACCGAGGACGATGAGCCCGCCAACCCAGAGCGTGAGGGCGACGAGGCCGACGTACCGCAGCGCGAGCATTCTCCTCATTATAATCACTGGATTCTTATGCCTTCGTCCACGCGTCCATCGAGTCGCGTCGCCTGGGAGCCATGGAGCGCGGGTGCATTTGCCCGCGCGCGCGCAGAACAGAAGCCGGTCCTGCTTTCGCTCTCGACGGTATGGTGCCGCTGGTGCCATGAAATGGATCGCACCAGCTATGCCGACGCGGAGATCGCCGCCTTCATCAACGATCGGTTCGTCCCGATTCGCGTCGACGCCGACGATCGTCCCGACATCAGTGAGCGCTACAACCTGGGTGGCTGGCCCACCACCGCGTTTCTGACCCCGGATGGCGAGATTCTCGGTGGCGGCACGTTCGTGCCGATCGATCGAATGGCCGGCGTGCTCACGCAGGTATCGGAGGCGTTCCGCGCACGACCGGATCGCCCGGCTCAATCTGGCCCCGTCGACGATGGAAGCGCGGCGATCGACGTTCTGGATCAGACCCAGCTCACGGCGCGTGTGTTGGCAACGTTCGACGAAGAGTTCGGCGGCTTCGGCACCGAGCCCAAGTTTCCTCATGTCGCGCCGTTGCAGTTGGCGCTCGACGTATTCGTCGAATCGCGCGACCCCTCACTGGAACCGGTGATTCTCGTCTCGCTCGATCGGATTGGATGGGGAGGGCTTTACGACACGGTCGATGGCGGGTTCTTTCGCTATGCGACCACGCGCGACTGGCAGCTTCCGCATGTTGAAAAACTGCTCGACGTCAACGCAGCGCTGGCGCGGCTCTTTCTGGAAGCAGGCTCGAAACTGGAGGTCACACGCTTCACCGAACGTGCCGGCGACACGCTCCGCTACGTTCAGAACTGGCTCGCCGATCCAGTGGACGGCGGATGGTACGGTTCTCAGGACGCTGACGACACGTACTACGCGGCCAACTCCAGCGACGCACGGCGGCTGATGACGGCTCCTTCAATTTCGCATTCGTTGTATGCCGATTCGAATGCGGCGATGGTCTCGACGGCGCTTGCCGCCGCGACTGTGTTCCACGACGACGGGCTGCGTGACTTCGCCGTGAAGTCGCTCGAGCGGGTGTTGCTCGGCTGTTACAAACCTGGGTTGGGCGTCGCGCATTATTGGAATGGCGAGCCGCACGTCAGAGGTCTTCTCACGGATCAGATGGCCATGACCTCCGCGTGCCTGGACGCCTTCCACGTCACCGGGAACGTCGTCTACGAAATGATGGCCGAAGAACTCGGGCACTACGCGATGAGGACAATGTTCGATGAATCGGGCGGTGGATTTTTCGATCGCGAACCGGACGCAGGCGAACAGACGATCGGACTGATGAGGCGTACGCTGAAGCCGTTCGTCGCCAACTGCGATGCCGCGGCGATTCTCGTTCGTCTGGCCTCCGCCTCTGGTGAAGAGGACTTCGTGCGTGCCGCCGATCGGACACTTGAGGCGATGCGCCCGCTCGCCGCGGCTCAGGGACCACTCGCGGCGCACTGGCTCCTGGCCGTGCGGGCTGCCGCATCGCGGTGATACACTCGCTTTTTTGGTCTTTACGGCGCGCTGCGCCGCTGACTGGGATCACGCTGCCATGACGACATCTCTCGCCACGCTCAAAAACCTCGCCACCCAACTGCGAATCGATTCGGTGCGCTCCACCAGTGAAGCCGGAAGCGGGCATCCAACCTCGTGCCTGTCGGCAGCCGAGATCATGTCCACGCTGTTCTTCGCCGAGATGGGTTACGAGCCCCGCAATCCGCAGAATCCCGACAACGATCGGTTCGTGCTGTCCAAAGGACATTCGGCTCCGATCCTGTATGCCGCATGGGCCGAGGCGGGTTTGTTTCCGCGCGAGGAACTGCTGAAGCTGCGACGGATTGATTCCGACCTCGAGGGGCATCCGACGCCGCGGCTGCCTTTTGTCGATGTCGCGACGGGATCGCTCGGCCAGGGCGTCTGCGCCGCGATCGGTACCGCATTGAACGCACGACGTATTGGATCGGAATACCGAACCTACGTCTTGCTTGGTGACGGCGAGATGGCGGAAGGATCGGTCTGGGAAGCCGCAGACATTGCCGTGTACCACAAACTCGACAACCTGTGCGCCCTCATTGACGTCAATGGACTCGGCCAGAGTCAGCACACCCAGTTTGGCCACAACATGGATGAAATCGCCGCCCGGTGGAAAGCGTTCGCCTGGCACACGATCGTCGTCGATGGCCATGACGTGCAGGCGCTCCTCAATGCCTACGCCGACGCGCGCGCGACCAAAGGCAAGCCGACGATGATTCTCGCGCGCACGCTAAAAGGCAAGGGGCTCGCCGCAATCGAAGGGAAGGACGGCTGGCACGGTAAAGCACTGAAGAAGGGTGAAGAGACCGACAAAGCGGTCGCTGAACTGGAAAAGCAGATGGTGGCTGGAGCGGGAAAGCCGGAGATTGCTGGACCGCGCTCGAAGGGACGGTCCGAAGGTCCCGCAGACTACGCGAAGATTCCGCCGCCCGCGTTCAAGCTTGGCGACCAGGTGGCGACTCGCGAGGCCTGGGGCGTGGCGCTTGCCGCCGTCGGCGCGGTCGACGCGCGGATCGTCGGGCTCGACGCTGACGTGAAGAACTCCACGTTCAGCGACAAGTTCGAGAAGGTTGCTCCCGGCCGATTTTTTGAGAATTTCATTGCCGAACAGGTGATGGTCGGGGCGTCGATGGGCCTCGCCGCTCGCGGCGCGATTCCGTTTCCGTCCACCTTCGCCTGTTTTCTCACTCGCGCCGCCGACTTCATTCGCATGAGCGCGATCTCGTTTTCAAACGTCAAGTTTGCAGGCTCGCACGCCGGTGTGTCGATTGGCGAGGACGGTCCGTCGCAGATGGCCCTCGAGGATCTCTCGATGATGCGCAGCGTGCACGGCTGCGTTGTCCTGTATCCGGGCGACGCGGTCAGCACGCACCGTCTCGTCGTCGAAATGGCGAAGCACAAAGGATTGGCTTACATGCGCACGTCGCGGCCGAAGACGCCGGTGATCTACGGCCCCGACGAGCAGTTTCCGATCGGCGGATCGAAAGTGGTCCGCCAGGGGCGCAACGACAAGGCTGCCGTGATCGGCGCCGGCGTGACGCTTTTCGAAGCGCTGAAGGCCTACGATCTTCTCAAGTCCGAAGGGATTGAGATCCGCGTCATCGATGCATACTCGGTCCAGCCGATCGACGCAAAGACGATGACCGAAGCAGGTCGAGCGACGGGTGGTGTGATCATTACCGTCGAGGATCACTATGCGGCAGGGGGCATCGGCGATGCCGTGAGCGAGGCGGTGGCGCCGGCCGGGTATACGGTGCGGCGGCTCGCCGTGACGGAACTCCCGCGCAGCGGTCAGCCCGAGGAACTGATCGATCGCTTCGGCATCTCCGCCCGCCACATCGTCGAGGCAGTGAAGCAGGCGGTTACCACAGGTGTAGGGCGGGGTCTTTAGACCCCGCCGGTCGCGCGGTTACACCGCTGCCGGGGCGCCGGCCTCTGCGCCGATTTTGAACATCCCTTCGAACAACTGACGCAGGAGTTCTGGCCGCTCACCGAGCAGATCGAAGAGAGCGTCGCGATCGAGTCGAAGCGCGACACCGCTGCGCACAACCTCTGCAATCTTTCCGAGAGGCTGTCCAGACAGCATACTGAGCGATCCGATTACGTCCCCCGCATGTGCGACGCTCTGATTACCCCCGCCTACGTCTGCTATAGACACCTCACCCGAAAGCACCACCCAAAGCGCAACCGGTGCAGATTCGGCGAAGAGTGACGAGCCGGCCTTCATCACGACGGTGTCAGTGGTGGCCGCGAGCGCCGCCATTTCGTCGGGCGCAATTCGTGAGAAGACGGGGAGTCGCTGCAAGGCCAGAATCTTCTCCACGGGCAGCAGGCCATCGGCTGCGAGTTCGCGCAATTCGGTCGTGGCGCCGGTCGACTGCAGATTGCAGCAGATGGAGGGCTCGACCCGTTTTGCCAGCGTGGCGAAGAATCCGCGCACAAGGTCGGTATTGTCGGCGAGAAGCGTATTCAACTCGTCAACGGTCAACGTGAGCGTGACCGCCGCTTCGGAGGTACGAACGGTTTTCCGCATCGGCGTGCCTTGAAGCGCCTGCGCAAATCCAAGTGACGCCGGGGCCTCAATGCTCCCTGGCCGCGCCGTTGTGCCCGCCTCCACGATCCGTCCATCGAGCAGAATATGAATGGTGTCGGGAATGATGCCTTCCTGCAGAAGGACCGTGCCTGACTGATGGCGGACCTGCCGCGCCGTGCCGGCAATCCTGAACAACTCATCGACGCTGACCGACGCGAAGAGCGGCAGAGTGCGGATGCGCCCGGCGATTTCCGAGGCGGGCAGCGGCTCGAGCCACAGCTCGCGGCGGCGGTCGGCCGGCATGCGGCGCTCGGCGAGCGCCCAGGACGCGGTCTCGAACACGTACCAGTCGTGGACGTCGCGGTGCGCGAGGACGTGTTCGATATCGTCGCCGAGCGTCCACACCCGGTTCTGCCGAACGACGTCGATGGCCACCGCCGCGACGACCTGGTCGTCGTCGTTGATCAAGTGCAGCAGCGTTTCTTCGAGATCGCGCGGCCGCGTCTTGAGCAGCATGTTTCCGCGCTTCACCCGTTCCTCGACGGGAAGGTCTTCGAGGACTGGCATCAGCCGCTTGCGCAGCTGTCCGGTCAGGATGTTGTCGAGATACTCGGACGCACTCGCGCGGCTCCGTGCATCGCCGTGCGCCAGCGTCCATTGTGCGGCGCCGATGTCGCGCCACGGATAGATCAGCGAGAGCAGCCGGTAGATGCGATCCTTGCTCCGCTCCATCTTCTGCTCGATGGTCTTCGTCAGCAGGTCGTGGCTCTGCAGCGACTTTGCGCTCAGCAGATTGCTGAAAAGCGAGAGGTAGTTGAAGAAGTGCGTGCCCTCATGAAGCGTGTGAGTCTCGAGCGTCTCCCTTGGGAACGACAGGGGCGTATCGGTGCGGCGCAGGCGATCGAGGGCCGCGATCACCTTGTATCGCAGGAAGCCGTCGGGCTCGGCCAGCGCGGCGACCAGGACGTCGACCGATTTCTGCGACGGAATCTGTGCGAGCGACGTCGGAATGTGGCGTCGCACCCAGATGTCCTCGTCGGGATCGCGCAGGAAATGCGCGAGCACGTCGACCACCGGTTCGCCGTAGCTGACGATCACCCCTCGGGCGCGGGCCTTGAGTTGACGATTACGTAACAGCGCGACGAGTGTCGGCACGAAGATGAAGTCGGCACTGCCGGCGGCCTGCACGCTTTCCATGGCCTCGTGCGCGACTTCCGGCGCGTCGTCGTACAGCAGCGGGATCAGCAGCCGGCGGAATCGCGGGTTCTCGATCTGGCGAATCGCGGCCGCGACATCGCGGCGAACGCTGCGTGACGAACTGCGCGAATCGCCGGCGAGATCGACGAGCGCGCCCTCTGCCGCGTCGACGTCGGCGGGATGACTGCTCGAGGCCAGGGCGACGGCGGCGGTCACACGAATGCGCGGATCGGGATCCGTCAACAGCGGCCGTGCCAGGCTCGCCGCGTCTTCATTGTTGATGTTGCCGATGGCCGCGATTGCGGCGGCGCGAACACCCGAATCCGCATCGCCTAGCATGCGGCGGAGCTGCGGCAGCCAATTCAACGCGATATCGCGCCGTACCGCCCCGATCGCCTGAAGCGCCCTGCGCCGCACGTCTGGCGATTCGTGATAGAGCAGCAGAGGCGTGACCAGATTGCGTTTATCGAGCGACTCGAGCATGTCGATCGCATAGACGACGCGCGCCGGATCGGGCTGCGCAAGTTCCTGGATCAGCGTCTCTACCGTCGACAGATCGGCGCCGGGGATGCGGAGATCCTTGACCTCCATGGCGCGCGATTCGAGGCTTTGCCGGAAACTGTGGAGGTATTCGCGCCGGGCACGCAGCGCCATCGCGATCCACAACACAGCAACCACGATGCTCACGTAGCTCAGTTGCGACCAGCTCAGTCCCGCGAACTTGATCGCGACGATCAGAAGCGCGGCACCGAGTCCCTTCGCGAAACGATCGACCGCGACATCGGCAAATGGTTTCGCGCGGTATTTCATCGTCGTCGGCAGCGGCATGAAAAGAATTTCGCGCGTCGTCTTGTCGACGGTGTAGCGGAGGGACGTATCCAGCACGCGTGCCGTCGTCGCCGACCAGAGGGCGCCGGTGGCAAGCATCAGAATCCCGGTGCCGCCGAGCGTTACTGGCAAGAGCACGAGCGCGAACCCAATGCCGAGGAACCGGTGCAGGCGCGACGTCAGCGTCATCTGGATGACGAAACCTGCCATGGACGAGTAGAAGATCACGTTCGCCAGAAACGCTGTACGTCCGTCCTTGCCGGGGATGTACGCCTGGGCTGCCATGTTCAACTGCTGTTCGACGATGCCGGCGCCGATGGCAGCGAAGCTGATGACGAGCGCAATGATCAGAAAGTGTCTCGATTTGATGAGAAGGGCGATCGCCTCGCGCGGACTCATGCCTTTCTCTTCGCCGAGCGGCACGTCCGCCCCGGTTGGCTTCTCCCGCATCGCGATGGAAGACACGATCACGCCGCAGACGGCGAGAAACAGTGCGGCGACGAGAAGAAGGTTGTTCGTCCCGATCGCGCGCGCGTACTGGCCGGCAAATCCGGCGCCGACGATGCCGCCGAGACTCGCCCCGCCGCCAATGAAGCCAAATATCCGCTTCGCCTGGCGGGCATCGTAAATGTCGTTGGCGAGTGACCAGAACTGACTGATCAGCAGGCTGCCAGCGAGGACGCCCCACAGATAAAACGCAACCGATACCGTGCTCGTGTTGGTTTTGAACAGGCTCCAGAACACGAGCAGGAGCCCGACCATCACCGCCTGGGTTGCGGCAAAAACCCATCGCCGCGGCAGCAGGCGCATGGCGCTGGTATAGCCCTGAATGACAAACCCCATGATCAGCCCGGCCACCAGCTGCACGTAGGGGATGTTGTCGGCGCCCAGCGAATCGATGAACTGCGAGCGGGTCGCCGGCTTGACGATGTTGTAGCCGGCCATTGCGAGGAACGAGTAGGCAAACATCAGGACCGCCGTGGTGCCTTCTTCCTCGCGGAGATCGACCAGGGGACGAAGAATCCGCTGCAGCATGGGCACAGCCTAAGTCATGCGGTACCTGAAGTAAACTGCGCCACCGATGGTATGGCGGGTGCGGCGCTACTTCGACGTGCGATCCGGCGAGGGGCGGCGCGTTCTTTTTTCCTTTCTTTATGTCGCGGTCGTGGCGGCCTCGTTCCTGCTGGCACGACCGATCCGGAACGCCCTGTTTCTCCAGCAATACGGGGCCTATGCCCTGGTGTATGTCTATGCGTCGGTCCCGATCATCCTCTCTCTGTTCGTCCCCATTTATGCGCGCATCGCAGCCCGGGTCGGGTCGCGGACGATGGCCGTCGCGACACTGGTCTTCTTCAGTAGCAACGTCGTTCTCTTCTGGTACGCCTTCCGATTTCACGCCGGGGCGATCGCGGTCCGCGGCTCGATGGCGTGGTATCTGCCGGGAGCGTTCTACGTCTGGGTCAACTGTTTCGGCGTGATTGCGCCGGTACAGGCCTGGAGTTTTGCAAACCTGCTGTTCGATACGCGTCAGGCGCGGCGGCTCTTCGGTCTCATTGCGGTCGGCGCATCCCTCGGATCAATCGGCGCGGGACTGCTGGCTCGCGTGCTCGTCAGACCGATTGGCGGTACCGTCAATATGCTCCTGGTGCTTGCGGGTCTCATCCTCAGCGCCGCTGTCATCGTCGCAATCGCCTATATGCAGCTTCACGTTGGCGGTCCGGCGAGGCGAACGAGAGTGCCGCGGCATCCGCTTGGAGACTCCCTTCGACGCATTACCGGTTCGACGTACTTACGATTCATGGCGGCCATGGTCTTTCTCGCGGCCATCACGACGCAATGGATCACCTTTCAGTTGAACCTGGCCGCGTCCCAGCGAATCGCTGACGCCGACACCCTGGTCAGATTCTTCGGCACCTTTAATTTCGCGCTGGGAGCGGTCAGCTTCGTGCTGCAGCTCGCGCTTGTTGGTCCGGCGCTTCGCCGTTTCGGTCTCGGCGTCACGATTCTGGTATTGCCGGTTGCCCTCGCCACCGGCAGCTTCACGATGGTGCTGGTGCCGGCTGCGCTGTGGACGGTTCTGCTCACCAGCTCGCTCGATCAAGGCCTTCGCTTTTCGCTCGATAAGGCCACCTACGAGCTGCTCTACTTACCGCTGCCTCCGGCGCAGCGAGCGCAAATCAAGGCGACGATCGATATCGTCGTCAGCCGGGTCGCCGACGCCGTCGCCGCCGTGCTTCTCGGTCTCGCGACCGAGGGGTTTCTCGTCTTTCATGGACTGCGGTTCGGCGTCCGCGGAACGGCTGCCCTCAACCTCGGATTCCTTGTCGCCTGGATTGCGGTCGCGACACGCCTGCGAGCCGAATACGTCCGCACGATCCAGTCGAGCATCCATCGACACCGGATCGCGAGCGAACACGCGCCCGACGTACCGCTCGATCGCAGCGCCGCGAGCATGCTCGCTCAGAAACTCGTTTCGGAGGATCCATCCGACGTTCGCTACGCACTCGATTGGCTCGACGCGCAAGGCATGATGGGGCTGGATCGCCAGGTGCGGCAGTTGCTGTCGCATCACGAGGCAGACATCCGGCGTCGGGCGCTGACGAAGTTGAGCGCAGCCCGGGATACGTCGATCAGTCGGCGCGCCATGGAGATGCTGCGCGATCCCGATCTCGGCGTTCGGACGGAGGCGCTCCTCTACGTCACTCGAGAGATGCGGGTGGATCCGGTGCGCCAACTCGAAGAGCTCGGCGACGTCGAAGACTTCTCGATCCGCGCGGGGATGGCAGCCTTCCTGGCTTCTCCCGGCCCCTCGCAGAATCTCGATGCCGCGCGGGTGCTGCTCGAGGCGATGACTCGATCGGCGGATGACGATGGCGTTCGCGATCGGCTGCAGGCTGCCCGCGTGCTGTCGCTGGTGCCGGGAGTCTTCACTGATCTCCTGGTCCTCCTGATTGAAGACGATGACGAGACGGTCGCATTGCAGGCGATTCAGGCGACCTCAGTCGTCATGCGTGACGAAGTCGTCGACGCGCTCCTGGCCGCGCTTTCGCGTCCTGGACTGGCTGGAGATGCCGCCGAGCGGCTCGCCCGCTATGGCAATGCGATCGTGCCGCGTCTGGCCCGCAGTCTTCATGACGAGCAGACGGCCGTGACAATCCGGCGCGAGGTTCCACAAGTCCTGGTGCGGATCGGGACGCCGGTTGCCCTTGAAGTGTTGATCGAAGGGTTGCTTCAATCGGATGTGACGCTCCGGCAGCGAGTGATCGCGTCGCTCAACAAGCTCCACGACGTGCATCCCGAAGTGCACATCGACGGACAGCTCGTCGAGCTCGTGCTTGCCGCCGAGATCGCGGGCCACTACCGTTCGTACCAGGTTCTTGCTCCGTTGCGCGAACATCTCAAAGACGATGATCCAGGACTGGAAGGCTTTCGGCGATCGATGGATCAGGAACTCGAGCGGATCTTTCGCCTGATGGGACTGCTCATTCCCGGTCCCGGTCTTCACGATGCCTATGCCGGGGTGCGATCCGGCAACCCGACCGTCCGGGAGAACGCGCTCGAGTATCTCGACAATGTGCTGAAGCCCGATTTACGGCGGCTGGTTCTCCCGCTGATTGACAGCCACGTCACCATCGAAGAGCGGATCGTCATTGCGAATCAGCTCGTCGGCGCACCACTCGAGACCGCCGAACAAGCGATCACGACCTTGCTCGCGAGCGAAGACTCATGGCTGCGCGCGTGCGGCGCCTATGCCGTTGGCGCGCTCCGCCTGCACAATCTCGAACCGGATCTGCAGAAGCTCGCCGACACGCCGGATGCCGCCATTCGCGAGACCGTTCAGGTCGCGCTGCACCGGCTGTCCGGCGAACCCGACACCACGCAGGCGCCAATCGGCGTCGGAATGGAGTCGGGGGTGGGATAACTGAAATTGCTGAATGTCGATTTCTGATTGCTGATTGTGGACGGGTCTAAAGACCCGTCCCTACATCGCGAGGCTTCAGGACGGTGTCCTTGTAGGGCGGGGTCTTCAGACCCCGCCAATTCAGCGCGAGGCTTCAGGACGGTGTCCTTGTAGGGCGGGGTCTTCAGACCCCGCCAATTCAGCAATCAGCAATCACAAATCAGAAATTTCAGTTTTCAGGCATAAGCGCCTGAAGGCGCTTGTGCTCCGTCGCGCGAATGAGGCGCTCGATCCGCATGGCCAGCGCCGGGGCGACGGCATCCGGACCGTCGGTGAGGTAGCGCTCGAGATCGGCGTAAGTAAAGCCCATCTCGTCCTCGTCGGTTTGTCCGGGCCACAGACCGGCGCTTGGCGGTTTGTCGATAATCGACTGCGGGATCTCGAGCTCTGCCGCCAGCTCGCGAACTTCGCTCTTGAGCAGCCGTCCAAGCGGCAGCAGATCGACCGCACCGTCGCCATACTTCGTGAAATATCCGATCGTCAGCTCGCTGCGGTTGCCGGTGCCGGCGACGAGATAGTTCATCGAGTTGGCGATGAAGTACAGCGCCGACATGCGGAGACGCGGCTTGATATTCGCCAGCGGCAGTCGAGCCTTGAGGTCTGGTGACGGTTCAACGGCGGCTGCCTGATCGTCAGGAATCCGCAGGAACATCGTTTTCAAATCGTTGACGAGCAGGTCGTAGGCCGGCGCGAGGTCGATGCGGACGAGCGGCAGACCGAAGTGGGTTGCCACCAGGTTCGCGTCCCGTTCATCTCTCGGATCGCTGTGGCAGGGGAGCGTCGCGGCGACGACGCGTGACGGCATCGCCATCTGGCACAGCCTGGCGACCACCGCGGAATCGAGACCGCCGCTCAGTCCGACGACGACACCGCGGGCGCTGGCAACGGTGACCTGTTGCTGAAT
>Ga0075425_100002462_pt1 | contig 18564 bp, 18 predicted proteins | sample SoiMethybrSBSTD4_FD_75300 | JGI IMG/M metagenome (GOLD analysis project Ga0075425, IMG submission 75300) | Bulk soil microbial communities from a Populus tree surrounding site in Tennessee, USA - Soil MetaG P. TD hybrid SBSTD4 | ecosystem: Environmental > Terrestrial > Soil > Tree plantation... | reverse complement strand
ACGCGCGCGCGGTTGCAGGAAGGCGAGTGGGTTCTGATCTGGGGTATCGGCGGCGGCGTCGCGACAGCGGCCATGTCGATCGCGAAGGCGCTCGGCGCCCGCGTCGTCGTCACGTCGTCGAGCAACGAGAAGCTCGCACGTGCGACCGAGCTCGGCGCCGACGCAACGGTGAATCACGACAGCGGCGACGTCGTGGCGCACGTGAAGGAGGTCACCGGCGGCGGTGCGCACGTCGTCGTCGACGACGTCGGCGAGGCGACGTGGAAGCGCACGCTCGACGCCGCGCGCGCGGACGGCCGCGTCGTCGTCTGCGGCGCCACCACGGGCCCGAACCCGCCGGCGGCGCTCCACCGCGTCTGGTGGAAGCAGCTGTCGATCCTCGGCTCGACGATGGGGACGCACGAGGACTTCCAGGGCGCCTACGACCTGATCGCCGCCGGCAAGGCCCGCCCCGTCGTCGACGCGGTCTTTCCGCTGGCCGAGGCCCGGGCCGCGCACGAGCGGCTCGAGGCGGCGGAGCAGCTCGGCAAGATCGTGCTCTCGATTCCGTAGTCGCGCCGCCGTCAACGGCCAAGGGAAGCCAGGAAGCGCCGCACCTCCCGCCGGCTGTGCAGGCGCACCAGGCGGACGTGCGGATAGGCGGCGACCCACTCCGGCACGAACGTCCGGTCGGCGAAATGCTTGTCCCACGCCCAGCGAAAGAGGTTCGGCCGCACGAACAGCATCCGTACCTGCTCGCGGTTCCCGTTCCACAGCTCCTCGCGGAGCAGGAGGCGGCGCAGCGACCGCCAGGTGAGCCTCGGCAGCCAGACGCGGATCGGCAGGTCGAGCCAGACGACGGTATCGGCCCGGGCGATGACGAGGTCGCCGAGCTTGCCGTGATAGCGGCCGTCGATCACCCAGCGCTCCTGCGCGGCGATCGGGGTCACGACCGCGACGAACTCCTCGGCGGTCGGCTCGCTCCAGTTCGGGCCGTGGTGCAGGGCGTCGAGCTCGGTGTAGGGAAGCCCGAGCCGCGCCGCGATCGCCCGGCCGACCGTCGACTTCCCGGAGCCGGGCACGCCCTGAACGGAGACGCGCTCCACCGAACGAGCGTAGAGCGAGCGAGCGCCCCGGCGGGGGTCCGGGGCGCTCGGGTCAACCGGTCGGTCGGTTGGGGAGGGAGAGCTGCTTAGGGGCCGGCCACCGCGGCGAGCGTCACCGTCGACGTGTACGTGCCGGCGTACGCGTTGCCGGGGATCGCGACCTGCACGGTAGGCGTCACGTCGATCTTGCCGAGGCCGGTGTTCAACGCCGCATCGAAGAACTTGGCGGCCGTGCTCGTGACGGTGAGCGGGTAGGTGATGCCCGACGAGCTCGCCGCGGTGCAGGTGCTGCCGGAGTGGCAGGCGGCCGAGACGCCCGTCACGGTGCCGGGGGCGAGCGTGTGGCCCGCGCCGTCGGCGAAGCTCGTGGCCGAGATCTGCAGGTTCCAGCCGAAACCCAAGCCGCGGGCGTCGACGACGCCGAGGACGGGTGCGTAGGAGACTGTCTGGTCGGTGCCGTCGAGCGTGTCGCTGATCGACGGGTTGGCCGGCAGGTTCAGGCTGATCCCGGCCGTGCCGCCGACGGTCGCGGTCGCGGTCAAGGTCGATGCGAAGGCGGCGGTCGTGGTCACCAGTGCGACGGCCGCGATTCCGAGAGTGATGACGATGCGCTTCATGTGATCTCTGGCTCCTCTTCCGTTCCGGTTGACGAGGTCACCTTCGTCCACGTCGGTGAGAACCGCGGTGCGGCCAGGTATGAAGTCGGGAGGTGTCCGAGAGGGGCGCAGCAGCCACGCGGCCGAGGCCGCTGCGCCCGAGGCCGCCACCCCAGGGAAGGGAGAGGCACGCCCACTCCCCTCTACGGGGCGCGCGCCCCCAGCGGATTTGCCGGACGCGTGGTCTAGCCGAACGGCTAGTGGCGTGCGGCACGGCAAGCGGCCATCGTGAGGGCAGGCAGGGAAGGGAGCGGGCCTGCGCGGAGCCGCAACGAGCCTCCGCGCCGGTCGAGCGACCGTCCGCCCCGCCCTGCGGCGCGGGGGGTGGACGGTCGCTCAAGACCGCGCGTTGCCCCTCGGGGTTATGAGGGCGCAGCGGAACCGGCGTGGCCGCTGCGCCCCGGGGAACGCCGCGCGCCTCAGGGGGTGAAGCGTCGGCTGTCACCACGTTAGGACGCGGGGGAGCGCCTAGCTACGCCCCGATCGTCTAACTGACCGGCGTGCGGGATGAAGTTTGCGTCATGTTCCTTGTCAGGACCCGGCGCGTTTCGCGGGCCGCCACGACGTCCTCGCGCGCGCGAAGGACGACGATCCTGACGCCGCCGGCCGCTTGGATCTCCACATCGGGCTCCGCGCGCTCGTTCGCCGGCCGGTCCAGCTCGACGCCCAGGAACCCGAGCCGGTCGCAGATCCCGCCGCGGACAGCGGCGGAGCGCTCGCCGACGCCGCCGGTGAACACGAGCGCGTCGAGACCGCGGAGCGCCGCCGCCATGGCGGCGACGGCCCCGGCCACGCGGTGCACGAAGACGGCGAGGGCGAGCTGCGCCGCGGGATCCGTCGACCGCTCGAGCACCTCGACGCGGCTCGAGGACCCGGACAGGCCGAGCAGGCCCGATTCCTCCTCCAGCGCCTGCTCGATCGCGGCGGCGTCGAGTCGCCTCGTCCGGATTAGGTAGAGCGCGACCGCGGGATCGATCGAGCCGGACCGCGTCGCCATCGGCACCCCCTCGAGCGGGGAGAACCCCATGGTCGTGTCGACCGAGCGCCCCTCCTCGACCGCGGTGACGGAGCAGCCGGCGCCGAGGTGGCAGACGACGAGGCGCGGGACCGGCACCTGCTCGGCCGCCCACTGGACGGAGAGGCCGTGGAAGCCGTAGCGGCGGACCCCCCACTCCTCGCGCCAGCGCCGCGGGACGGCGTAGGCGGCGGCCTCCTCGGGAATCGTGGCGTGGAAGGCCGTGTCGAAGACGGCGACGTGCGGCACCTCCGGCAGGAGGCGCCGCGCTTCGTCGACGACGCCGATCTCGAGGCGGTTGTGCAGCGGGGCGAGGTCGCCGAGACCGATGAGCTCCTCGCGCACCGCGTCGTCGATCAGCACGGGCTCGCGGAAGCGGCTGCCGCCGTGCACGATCCGGTGCGCGACGGCCGTCACGCCGTACGGCGCGTCGTCGAGCGTCTCGACCGCGGTGGTCGTGTCGTCGGCCCTGACGACCGACAGCTTGAGGCTGCTCGACCCTGCGTTCGCAACGAGGATCAGCCCGGCCACGTGAAGTCGCGGATGCGCGGGTCGTCCTCCCCGTGCTCGCGCGTGTACGCGCGCGCCTCGAGCCGGGCGTCGAGCATCTCCTGCCGGAGGTGGGCCTCGCGCGCCGCGAGGCCGGGAACGCGGTCGAGCACGTCGATCACGAGGTGGAAGCGGTCGAGGTCGTTCAGCATGACCTGGTCGAACGGCGTCGTCGTCGTCCCCTCCTCCTTGTAGCCGCGCACGTGCAGGTTCATGTGGTTCGTGCGCCGGTACGTGAGGCGGTGGACGAGCCACGGGTAGCCGTGGTAGGCGAAGACGACCGGCCGGTCGGTCGTGAAGAGCGAGTCGAACTCGACGTCCGAGAGCCCGTGCGGGTGCTCGCTCGGCGGCTGGAGGCGCATGAGGTCGACGACGTTCACGACCCGCACCTTCACGTCGGGCAGCCTCTCGCGCAGGATCGCGGTCGCCGCGACGGTCTCGAGCGTCGGGATGTCGCCCGCGCAGGCGAGCACGACGTCCGGCACTTCCCCTGCGTCTGACGACGCCCACTCCCAGATGCCGATCCCGCGCGTGCAGTGCACGATCGCCTCGTCCATCGTCAGGTAGTCGAGCGCCGGCTGCTTTCCCGCGACGATCACGTTCACGTAGTTGCGGCTGCGTAGGCAATGGTCGGCGACGCTGAGGAGCGTGTTCGCGTCCGGCGGGAGGTACACGCGCACGACCTCGGCCTTCTTGTTGACGACGTGGTCGATGAAGCCGGGATCCTGGTGCGAGAAGCCGTTGTGGTCCTGGCGCCAGACGTGCGAGCTGAGCAGGTAGTTGAGCGACGCGATCGGCCGCCGCCACGGCAGGGCGCGCGTCACCTTCAACCACTTCGCGTGCTGGTTGAACATCGAGTCGACGATGTGGATGAACGCCTCGTAGCAGTTGAAGAGCCCGTGCCTTCCCGTCAGGAGGTAACCCTCGAGCCAGCCCTGGCAGAGGTGCTCCGAGAGCACCTCGACGACGCGGCCGGCCGGCGCGAGATGCTCGTCCGTCGCCAGGATCTCGGCCTCCCACTGGCGATCGGTGACGGAGAAGAGGTCGTCGAGCCGGTTCGACGCGGTCTCGTCGGGCCCGAACACGCGGAAGTTGTCCGGGTTCGCCTGAACGACGTCGGCCAGGAACCGGCCGAGCACCCGAGTCGCCTCGCTCGAGGTCCGCGCCGGCGATTCGACCGCGACGCCGTAATCGCGGAAGTCGGGAAGACTGAGCTCGCGGAGCAACAGGCCGCCGTTCGCATGCGGGTTCGCGCTCATGCGGCGGTCGCCGACTGGGGCGAGGGCGCGCAGCTCGGGCACGAGCGCGCCGTTGTCGTCGAAGAGCTCCTCGGGCCGGTAGCTCCGCATCCACTCTTCGAGCTGCCGGCGGTGGTCGCCGTTGTTGCGGGTGTCGGCAAGCGGCACCTGGTGGGCGCGCCACGTCCCCTCGACGGGGAGCCCGTCGACCTCGGCAGGGCCGGTCCAGCCCTTGGGCGTCCGGAGCACGATCATCGGCCAGCCTGCGTGAGCGCCGCGCTTGATCTCCGCGATCCCGTCGAGTGCGCGGTCGAGCGCCGCGGCCAGCGCCCGGTGGACGGCGACGGGCTCGTCGCCGGAAACGACGAGCGGCTGATAGCCATAGCCCTCGAGCAGCGAGAGGAGCGTGGGCTCGGGGATGCGCGCGAGGATCGTCGGGTTCGCGATCTTGTACCCGTTCAGGTGGAGGATCGGCAGCACGGCGCCGTCGCGCTGCGGGTGGAGGAACTTGTTCGCGTGCCAGCTCGTTGCGAGCGGGCCCGTCTCGGCCTCGCCGTCGCCCACGACGCACGCCACGACCAGGTCGGGGTTGTCGAACGCGGCGCCGAACGCGTGCGCGAGCGAATAGCCGAGCTCCCCGCCCTCGTTGATCGAGCCGGGTGTCTCCGGAGCCGCGTGGCTCGGGATGCCACCGGGGAACGAGAACTGGCGAAAGAGCCGCCGCAGGCCGTCCTCGTTCTCGGCGACGTGGGCGTAGATCTCGCTGTAGGTGCCCTCGAGGTACGCGTTCGCGACCATCCCCGGGCCGCCGTGTCCGGGGCCGCAGATGTAGATCGCGTTCACGTCACGCGCACGGATGACCCGGTTCAGGTGCGCGTAGACGAGGTTCAGGCCGGGCGTCGTGCCCCAGTGGCCGAGCAGCCGCGGCTTGACGTGCTCCGCCCGGAGCGGCTCGCGCAGAAGCGGGTTGTCGAGCAGGTAGATCTGCCCGACCGAGAGGTAGTTGGCGGCGCGCCAGTACGCGTCGAGGAGCTGCAGCTCCTCGGCCGTCGCGGTCGGTTGCTCGGCGACGCTCACTATCCCGCCTTCTCGAAGATGACGAGCACCGCGAGCTGCTCGTAGCCGACGAACTGGTGTTGCGCACCCGCCTGCACGAACGCGGCCTGCCCCTCACGTAGGTCGACCCGCGCGCCTTCGATGTCGAGCGTGCCGCGCCCCTCGAGCACGACGTACACCTCGTCGTCCTCGTGCGGCTGCTGCCGGTCCGGCTCGGGTGCAACGAGCACGTACACGCCGAGCTCGAGCCCCGGCGACTCGTGCACGATCTCATAGCCGCCGCCGGCGGCCGCGAGACGCTCTTTGGCTTGTTGGATCTCGACGCTGTGGCCGGGCGACGTCACCTGAACCACCTTCGCGGACGTGGACGGGAGGCGGCACCGTAGAAACTACCGAGACGCCGCCAGAGAGCGAGCGATGAACGGCGCTCTGGGGGAGGGTGATCGAGCTCCCGTCCATCGCTCGTCCCGAACAAGTCTGCGACGGGCGAGGCGGCGTGGGCATCCGCGTCCGCACGCATCTACCCGCGGGAAATCCCGCAGTCTCAGGTGACGAGGACGGCGGCGCCGCGCACGGCGCCGGCGCGCAGGCGGGCGAGCGCGCTCTCGGCCTCGGCGAGTGGGAAGCGCTCGACGTGCGTGGTCACCGGCGTCGCCGCGACGCGCACGAAGAACTCCTCCCCATCCGCGCGCGTGAGGTTCGCGACCGACGCAATGCTGCGTTCGCCCCACAGGAGCTCGTAGGGGAACGACGGGATGTCGCTCATGTGGATCCCCGCGCAGACGACGCGCCCGCCACGGGCGACGGCGCGCAGCGCCCGCGGCACGAGCTCGCCCGCCGGCGCGAAGATGATCGCGGCGTCGAGCTCCTCCGGCAGCGGGTCGTCGACGGCCCCCGCCCAGTCGGCGCCGAGCTCGCGCGCGAGAGACTGGGCGTCGTCGTCTCCGCGCCGCGTCAGGGCGAAGATGCGGCGCCCCTCGGCGCGGGCGACCTGCGCGACGATGTGGGCGGCCGCTCCGAAGCCGTAGAGACCGATGCGTTCGGCGTCGCCCGCGAAGCGCAGCGACCGGAAGCCGATCAGGCCGGCGCACAGGAGCGGCGCGAGCTCCGGCGCGTCGCGGTCTTCGGGAAGCGGGAAGCAGAAGCGCTCGTCTGCCACCGTCTCGTCCGCATAGCCGCCGTCGCGCGTGTACCCGGTGAAGACGGCGTTCTCGCAGAGGTTCTCGCGGCCCGCCCGACACGCCCGGCACCTCCCGCAGGCCCACGCGAGCCACGGCACGCCGACGCGCGCGCCCTCGACGAAACGCGAGCCGCCCTCGATGACGCGGCCGACGATCTCGTGGCCGAGCACGAGCGGGAGCATCGGCTCCGGGAGCTCCCCGTCGCGGATGTGGAGATCGGTGCGGCAGACACCGCACGCGTCGACCGCGATACGGATCTCACCTTCTCGAAGTGTGGGCCGTGGAAGCTCCGCCGCCCGGAGCGGCCGGCCGGGCCGCTCGAGGAGCTGCGCGCGCACCACGTCGTGCATTGTCGCCGCAAGAGGGAGGGACCTCGTGGTCGAGGTCCCTCCGGCCGCTGCCTCATTCGCTCCCTGGGCTCGGCGTCAGCTTCGGGCAGGCCGAAGTGCTCTGCATCCGAGGAGCGCACCCGTCCGTGTGCGGGTTTCCCGCAGGTCGATTCAGCAGCGCGCCCGATGGCGTCACCCCGGCGCGGTTGCACAGTGATCGCAACAGGCCGACCGAGTTACCGGCCACAACGTGAAGGGAGCGTGAGATGCGCAAGCTATTCGAGATCGGAGGATTCATCGCCACGGCGGCCCTGATCATCTTCGGCGTCGTCGCGATCGTCATGGGCGTCAACGGCCGGAACACGGTTCAGGACAGCCTGAAGCTCGAGCAGATCGTCGGCACACCCGACATGAACGCGACTGCGATCGCCGCCGAGGCGAAGAAGGCCGGCCTGCCGGCCTCGATCAAGCTCCCGACGGCGGACATCGCCGGGAAGCCGATCGACAGCGGCGCGCGCGCGCACGCGTTTGCGTCCTACATGCGGATCCATGCCCTCGAGGCGACGGGCGGGCTGCCCTACTCGCAGCTGCCGCGCTTCGCCACCGCCGACGGCAAGGGCACGAGCGACCCGACGAAGGCGCTGACGGGCAAGGGCGGTCAGCCCGTCGACAACCCGATCCGGCAGGTCTGGATCACCGAGACGGCCCTCTCGACCGCGCTCAACGCGAGCTACCTCGCGGAGAACGTGGCGCTGTTCGGCATCGTCGTCGGCGTCGCGCTCGTCCTGACGGGCGTCGGGTTCGGCGTCCTCGTCATCGGCGGCTCGCTCCGCAGCCGCGAGGAACTCAAGCTCTTCGGCCAGCGCACGCCGGAGAACGCGGGAACAAGGGCGCTTCCCGTCTCGTAACACGCTGCGCATCTCCGCGGAAGGGCCGCTCCGGCGGCCCGTCCTCGTCCCTGGAGAGGAGTCACCGACATGCTCGGAGTTCGCGATACCCGCCGCGTCGCCTGGAGGCGCCGCCACGCTCACAGCTTCTACCTCGGCTACGTAACCGTCAGCGACGAGTCGCTCCGGCTCGCGGGCCAGGAGCACGCGACCGGCATCGACGTCGCGCTGACGATCCCGTACCGCGCGGTGCGCGACATTCGCGTCGGGCGCGACTCGTACGAGGAGGTCGTCGGCGCGCGGTCGATCGTTCTCGAGCTCGCCGACAACGACCCGATCTACCTTCGGCCCGTCAACGGGGGCGAGGCGGACCTCTACAACTTCGCCCGCAGGCTCGCAGCGGCCGGCTGAGCGAGTGAGAGGCTTGACTAGTCGAGCTGCCCGTGCTCGAGCGCGTAGCGGACGAGCTCCGCGCGTGTCTCGAGCCCGAGCTTCCGCATGATGTGCGCACGGTGCGTCTCCGCCGTGCGGACGGAGATGAAGAGTTGCTTCGCGATCTCCTGGTTCGTGTGGCCGAGCGCCAGGAGCCGCAGCACCTCGCGTTCGCGATCCGAGAGCGGGTCGGCCTCGGCGGCCGCGCGCGCTGCGGCGTCGGCGGCGACCATGCGGGCGCCGAGCGTCGGGTGCACGTAGCTGCCGCCCGCGGCGACCTGTCTGATGGCGTCGACCACTTCCGCGTCTGCGGCTTCCTTGAGGACGTAACCCTTCGCGCCGGCGGCGAACGCCTCCCGCACGTACTGCGGATCGTCCTGCATGGACAGGACGAGGATCTTCGCGCCGGGAGCCTCGTGCAACAACTTGGGAACGGCGTCGATGCCGCTCTCGCCCGGCATGACGAGATCGAGAAGGATGACGTCCGGGGTGTGCGCCCGCACCTCGAAGACGGCCTCCCTGGCGTTGCCCGCCTCGGCAAGAACGGTGAGGTCTTCCTCGGCCTCGAGCAGCAGGCGCAGGCCGGAACGGACGACTGCATGGTCGTCGACGACGACGATGCCGATCACGCGAGCGGCACCTCGGCGGCGATGGTCGTGCCGGCGCCCCGCTCCGCCTCGACCGTGACGCGCCCGTCGAGGAGCGCGACGCGCTCACGCATCCCCGCCAGGCCGATGCCGCCGCGCTCCTCGTCGGCGGCCTCGAAGCCGTGCCCGTCATCCTCGATCACCGCCGCCGCCGAGGAGCCGCGGCGGACGAGCAGCACGCTCACCTTCCGGGCCCCGGCGTGCTTCGCGATGTTCGTGAGCGACTCCTGGACGACGCGGTAGAGCGTCGTCTCGACCTCGGGCGGGAGTCGCTCGTCGCCGAGCCGAGACTCCAGCTCCACCGGGATGCCGGTCGACGCCGTGAACGTCTCCGTGAGTCGCTCGACGGCGGGAACCAGGCCGAAGTCGTCGAGCGCCTTCGGCCGCAGCTCGACGGCGAGCCTGCGCACGTCCTGCAATGTCGCGACGACGAGGCGTCGCAAGTCGGCGACGGCGGCGGAGACGTCTTCGGCCGACTCGACCGCCTTCAGGCCGAGGAGGACGGAGGTCAGCGCCTGCCCGGTCTCGTCGTGCAGCTCGCGCGCGAGCCGCCGGCGCTCGAGCTCCTGTCCCTCGACGAGCCGGCGCAGCGAGTCGCGCTGGACGCGACGCGAGAGATCGACGGCGACGGCAGCGCGCTGGGCGAAATGCTCGGCGAGCCGCAGGTCGTTGCTCGTGAAACGCGGGTCCCGGCTCAGCTTGTCGTGGGCGAAGACGATGCCGATCGGGGTGTCATGCGCGACGAGGGGCACGTAGAGCCCGCTGACCGCTCCGAACCGGCGGGCGACCTCCTGGACGACCTCGGGATCGTCGAGGATCGAGTCGACCCGCTCGCTCCGCCCGCGGGTGAGGACGGACCCGACCTTCGAGGCTCGCGGGATGGACGCGTCTCGCAGCACGTCTGCACCTTCTCCCGCCACCGCCGCGACCTGCAGGGCGTCGCCGGCGGGCAGGGCGATAGCGACGACGCGCGCGTCGATCAGGTCGCGGAGCCGCTCGACGACGAGACGCAACAGTCGCGGTAGGTCGAGCTCGCCGACGAGCGCCTCGCTGATCTCCTGCATCGACTGGAGCTGGCGCGACCAAGAGGTCGCGGACTCGTAGAGGCGCGCGTTCTCGATCGCGACGGCGGCCTGGGCCGAGAGCAGCTCGACGAGCTCCTCGTCCTCCTCGTTGAAGTCGCCGCCCGGCTTCTCCGTCAGGTAGAGGTTGCCGTAGGCGACGCCGCGCAGCCGGATCGGCGTCCCGAGGAAGGACGTCATCCGCGGGTGCCCCGGCGGGAAGCCGACCGAGCGCGGATCTTCTGCGATGTCGTGGAGCCGCAGCGTCCGCGCGTCGCCGATCAGGACGCCGAGGATCCCCCGCCCGCGGGGCAGCTCGCCGATTCGCGCGCGTGTCTCGTCGTCGATGCCGTGCGTGACGAAGCGCTCGAGGCTCGTGCCGCTCGAGTCGATGACGCCGAGCGCGGCGTAGCGCGCGCCGGTCAGCTCGGCTGCGGCCTCGACGATCCGTTGCAGCACGGCGTCGAGCGAAAGCTCGGACGTGATCGCGATGCCGGTGTCGAGCAGCGTCCTGAGACGGTCCGATTCGCGCGTGGCCATCACGTGCGATCGTCGCAGACGCATTCCGCGGGCGTCACCAGGTCTTCGACTGCACTCTGCGGGCGGCGCGGGCGATGCGGATCCGCAGATCCACCGCGACGCAGCCGTCAGGGGCGGCGAGCACGGGGTTCAGATCGAGCTCGGCGACGTCGGGCAGGTCGACCGCGAGCCGCGCAAGCCGGTGCAGGAGGTCGGCCAGCGCGGCGCGGTTGGGTGGCTCCGCACCGCGCCAGCCGTCGACGAGCCTCCCCACCTTCCCGGCCGAGAGCAGCTCGTCCGCGTCGACGTCGGTGAGGGGCGCGAGCGCGAAGTTCGCCGAGCCGATGAGCTCGGCGAGCACGCCGCCGGGGCCGCAGGCGATGACCGGGCCGAACACCGCGTCCTGGACGACGCCCGCAAGGAGCTCCACGCCCTCGGTCACGTAACGCTGCACCGTCACCGGGCCGCCGATGCGGTCGGCCGCCGCACGCACGTCCTCGGCGGAGCGGAGATCAAGTGCGACGCCTCCGGTCTCGGTCTTGTGCGCGCCCGGCGTCGCCGTCTTCACGACCACCGGGTAGCCGAGAGCCGACGCGGCGTCGACCGCCTCTGCGGGCGTTGCCGCCTGCCGCTCGGCGACGAGCGGGATGCCGTATGCCTCGAGGAGGGTCCTCGCTGTCGGGCCGTCGAGCCAGCCCTCCGCCGCCTCGGCGACGATCCCGCGGGCGCGGGTAGTGTCGACCTCGAGCTCGGGGACCGTACCGGCCGGCCGGCGCAGCCAGGCCGTGCGCTGGGCGGCGAGCCCGAGCGCGCGCGCCGCCGATTCCGGGTAGTCGAACCCTCGCCGGGCGGCGCCGTCGGCGCTCATCACGACCGGGAGCAGCGGCTTTGCGGCTCCCGCGCCGGCCCGCTCGAGGACGGCTTCGACGGCAGCCGGTCCCTCGACCACCGGCGGGACGAACAGCGCGATCACGGCGTCGACGTTCGGATCGTCGAGCAACGGCCCCAGCACGGCGTCGTAGGTCGTGGCGCTCGCCGAGCCGAGCAGGTCGACCGGGTTCGCCAGGCTCGCCTCGGCGGGCGTCACCTCGGCAAGCGCTGCGCGCGTCTCCGGCGCGAGCTCGGGCAGCACGAGTCCCGCGCGCTCGCACGCGTCGGCGCAGAGAATTCCGAGGCCGCCGGCGTTCGTGAGCACTGCGACGCGGTTGCCCGTGGGCGACGGCGACGTCGTGAGGAGCGCGGCCGTGTCGAGCAGCTCCTGGAGCGTCTCGGCACGCAGCACGCCGGCCTGTCGGAAGAGCGCGTCCACGACGGCGTCCGACCCGGCGAGCGCGGCCGTGTGCGACGCGGCGGCGCGCGAGCCCGCCTTGCTCGTTCCGCTGCGCATGGCGAGGATCGGCTTCGAGCGGGCGACGCGGCCGGCGACGCGCGCGAACTTGCGGGGGTTGCCGAACGACTCCAGGTAGAGGAGGACGAGATCGGTCTGCTCGTCGTCCTCCCAGAACTCGAGCAGGTCGTTCGAGGAGACGTCTGCCTTGTTGCCGATCGAGACGAACGCCGAGAGCCCGAGGCCGCGCGCCTCGGACTGCTCCAGGAGCGCGAGGCCGAGCGCGCCGCTCTGCGACGAGAAGGCCACGCGGCCGGCCGGGAAGGAGCGGCGTGCAAAGGTCGCATTCAGCCTGGGCGCCGCGGCCGCGATGCCGAGACAGTTCGGGCCGATGAGGCGGGCGCCGTGCGCACGCACGAGCGCGAGGAGCTCGTCCTGTCGCGCCGCGCCCTCGCTCCCCGTCTCGGCGAATCCGGCGGAGATGACGCACAGCGCGCGGACGCCGTTGCGCAGCGACGCGCGCGCGGCCGGGAGGACGTGCGCCGCCGGGACGCAGATCACCGCCAGGTCGACGGGGCCGGGAATCTCCTCGACCGAGCGATACGCATGGATGCCGCCCACGGGCTCGCCCTTCGGGTTGACCGGGTAGGCGGCACCCACGAAGTCGGCGGCGATGACGTTGCGGAAGAGCTCACCCCCGATCGTCCCGCGCCGCGCGGACGCACCGATCACTGCCAGTGAAGAGGGCCGGAAGAACGGCTCCAGCGAGGCCGCGACGGCGGAATGATCTCGGCGGTCGGTGCGCGCGACCACGTCCGCGGAGGCGGTCAGCTCGAACTCGACCTCCACGACGCCGTCGACGTAGCGCCGCTGCACCTCGAAGCCGGTGCCGCCGAAGACGCGGAGCATCGCGCCGTTCTCCGGCAGGACCTGCGCGACGAATCGTTCGATCCCTTCGCGGCGCGCGTGCACGGCGAGTCGCTCGAGAAGGCGGCTGCCGATGCCGCGCCGCTGGAGCTCGTCGGCGACGACGAACGCGACCTCTGCGCGCGTCGCGTCGCGCAGACGCACGAACGTGCCGAGCGCGACGATCTGCGGGAGGCCGTGCGGGTCGGCGAGCTCCGCAACGAGCGACAGCGCCTCCTTCCCGTCGCTGCGGAGGAACGGCGCGACGGTGTTCGCGTCGACGCGGATGCCGCCCTGGAAGCGGAGATGCCGGGTCTCGCGCGACAGGCGCTCGAAGAACGCGAGCAGCGCCGCCGCGTCGGCCGCGCTCGTCGGCCGCAACCGCAGCGTCGAGCCGTCGCGCAGGACCACGTCTTCGCGGATCTCGTTCGCGACCACGACCGCATTCTGAACCTGCGGGGCAGCTCGAGACATCGGCGGCGTGCCGCCGACACGCTGCGGGGAACTACTGACGCGCAACCGACCGTGCCCCGATGCGTTGGGCGTCCGGTCGGCGGACGATGAGGCTGTCGAAACGAGGAGGCCGTGATGAAGCCCATCGTTCTTGCCACCGACGGATCGCCGTCCGCCGCGGAGGCGACCCTGCAGGCGGTGGAGCTGGCGCGCGCGCTCGAGGCGCCGCTCGTCGCGGTCTCGGTCGAGCACTCGCCGCTCGCGGGCGCGGGCTACTACGGCTCCGCCGAGGTGATGGCGGAGCTCTCGAAGGTCGCAGCCGAGCGCGTCGAGGAGACACTGGCGCAGGTGCTGGCCGTGGCAGACGAGGCAGGTGTCGTCTGCGAGGCCGTCCACGCCGCAGGCTCGGTGCCGGAGGAGATCTGCCGGACCGCCGCGCGCCGGAAGGCGCGGATGATCGTGATCGGCGCGCACGGCTGGGGACCGCTGCGGCGCGTCCTGCACGGCAGCGTCTCGACCGCGGTCGTGCACGAGGCGCGCTGCCCGGTCCTGGTCGTCGGCGCGGCGCCGGAGCTGGTGGACGAGCGGCCCGACGTGAGCCGGACGCTCGCACTGTCATGACACGCACGCTCGTCGCCTACGCCGGCAAGCACGGCTCGACGGAGGAGGTGCCGTCAGGGTCGCGTAGCGGCCCTGCGACCGCGGCCACGACGCGGAGCTGACGCCCGCATGGCAGGTGACCTCTGTCTCGTGGTTCGCGAGTTTCGGCTCGTCGCCGACGCCGGTCTGGCGCTCAGCCGAAGCCGAGGATGAACTTCGCGTCGTCCGACATCTTGTCGGGCGTCCACGGCGGGTCGAACGTCAGGTCGCTGCGCACCTCGCCGACGCCGGGGATCTCGCCGACGACTCGCTCGATGTCCTCCTGGATCAGCGGGCCCGCCGGGCAACCCATCGACGTGAGCGTGTACTGCACCGTGACGTCCGGCCCCTCGATCTCGGCGCCGTAGAAGAGCCCGAGCTCGACGATGTCCATCCCGAGCTCTGGATCTTCGACCTGGCGAAGGGCCTCGACGACTTCTTCCTGGGACGGCATGGCCCGAGGTTAGCTCAGGCGGACTTCCTCACGCCTGTCCCGAGCGAAGAAATGGATCCCGTCGACGAAGCGCACCCAGTTGCAGCGGGTGCACATGACGAGCGAGTGCGTCCGCGCCGAGTCGCCGAGGAACCGGACGCCGCGAAGGAGGTCGCCGCTCGAGACGCCCGTCGCGACGACGATCACCTCCTGCGGCGCGAGATCGTCCGTCGTGAAGAGGCGCTCGATGTCGTCGATCCCGTGCGCCTGCGCCTCCTCGATCTCGGCGCGGCGCGTCGGCCACAGCTGCGCCTGCAGCTCGCCGCCGAGGCAGCGCAGCGCAGCGGCCGCGAGCACCGCCTGCCGGGTGCCGCCGATGCCGATCGCCAGGTGGTCGTTCGTGCCGCGCACCGCGGCGCTGATCGACGCCGTCACGTCGCCGTCCTGGATCAGCTTGATCCGGGCGCCCGAGGCCCTGATCTCCTCGATCAGGTCATGGTGCCGCGCGCGATCGAGGACGATCGCCGTGACGTCGTTCACCATTCGCCCGAAGGCGTCGGCGATTGCACGGACGTTCTCGCCCACCGACCGGCTGAGCGAGATCTTCCCGCGCGCGACGGGGCCCACCGCCATCTTCCGCATGTACATGTCGGGCAGCGAGGGCAGCGAGCCGCGTGGGGCTGCGGCGATCATCGAGATCGCGTTCGTCCCGCCCCGCGCCACGACGGCGCTTCCCTCCAGCGGGTCGAGCGCGAGATCGTACTCGTCGCCGCCGAGCCCGATGTCCGAGCCTGCACCGAGCTGGTCGGCGCCCTCGCGCCCGCCGATGACGACGCGGCCGTCGATCGGCATCCGCTCGAGCGCGATCCGCGCGCCCGAGAAGGCCGCCTCCTCCGCCGCCTCCTTGTCGGCGCGCCCGAGCCAGCGCGCGCCGGCGAGGGCGGCGCGCTCGGTGACGCGCGCGAACGACTCGCACTGGCACGGGGGCCGGTCGGCCCGCGCGGGTTCCTGCCCGTCGGACGTCATGCCGTCTGCCGTGCCCGCTCCGCCGCTTGCATCACCAGCTCGATCACCTCGTCGATCGTCCGCTCCACGTTCGCATTCTCGATCACCGGCACCTGCTCGCGTCGAGCACGGCCTGCGATGTAGGTCTGTACGCGGCGGATGTCCTCGATGTGCTCGAGGTACTTGTCCATCGCCCGGATCCCACCGGTCGCCGTGTCGCGGATGTGGAAGTGCATGCGGTGCACCGCTTCGTCCTCGATCGAGATCACGACATGGACGAGCAGTAAGCCCTCCAGCTCGGCCGGGAGCAGTCCCGGGACGAGGTGCACGCCCTCGAGGACCATCGACCACCCCTCCGTCAGCGCGCGGCGGATCGCGGCCTCGACGCCGACGCACACGTGGCGGCACTGGTCGACGAACCCGACGACGGTCGGATCGCCCGTCACCTCCTCGTCGAGCGCCTGGCCCGCCTCGAAGCTCGAGTAGTGGATCGTCGGCATGAACTCCGGCGAGAAGAACGCGCGCATCGTCTGCCGGATGAAGTCGGTGGAGGCGACGCGCGTGATGCCGAGCCGGTGCGCAACCTCGGCGGCGACAGTCGACTTGCCCGTGCCGGTCGAGCCGCCGATCATGACGATGATCGGCACGTCCAGGCTCTGCAGGTCCGCCAGCCGCCGCAGGCGCCTCACGGCGCGCTCGCCCTCTTCGTCGGCGAGCACCTCGCGTGCGAGCACGTGCAGACGTTCGATCTCGAGCGCCCGCTCGCCGCGCTCGGCGAGGTCGAGCTCGATCCGGCGCGCCAGCTGGTACGCCGCGTCCGCAGGGACGCCGACCGCGATCAGAGCGCGCGCCATCATCCCCTTCGAATAGGGGAAATCCGCGTTGCCGAGCGGAAGCGGCTCGCCGTGACGTCGCTGGGTCATGTGCTCCGCACCGGCGCGAGCGCGAGCAGCTGCTCGTCGTAGTCGCCGACGAGGTCGTTCGCGGCGAGCACGACCCGGATCCCGCGCGCGAGCGCGTGCTCGGCGACGACGTCGATCGCGGCCGCCTTCAGCTCGATGAGGTAGGTGTCGGCATCGACCAGGTCGCGCCGCAGCAGCTCGCGGTTCGCGAGGTGATTCGACACGTGCACGACGTCGGCGTCGAGATGGGAGACGTCGGTGGCGCCGGCGGTGAAGACGGCGACACGACCCTCGAGCGGCCCGGTCGGCCGCAGCCGCAGCTCCGCGTGCTCGATCACCACGTCCGAGATGAGCCGCCGGTAGGTGTTGAGGTAGCCGTGCGCATCCTGGCCGCGGCCCACGACGAGCACGCGGCGGTCGACGTCGATCGGCGGAATCGCGGCGCCGCTTCCGTCGAACACGACGACATCGGGGAATCGTTCGGCCGCGAGGCGCGCTCCGGCCGCGACGTTCGACGTGAACACGGCGCCGGCGAGGCCGCCGCCTGCCCGGCGGCAGCCGATGGTCGGCACCCCGGTGAGCGCCGCGATCTCGAGGTGGTCCGAGGCGGCATGCCGGCCGGCACGCGAGCGCTCGACGAGCTCCTCGACGGTCGGCGGCGACTCGACGACCTCGGGCTCCGGTGGGCCGCCGCGGCCCATGGCGACGACGACCACGTTCCGCTCGCGCGCGAGCAGGCGCGCGAGGTGGGCCGTGACCGCCGTCTTCCCGACACGCTTGCCGGTGCCGATCACCGCGATCGACGGCAGCTCGAACGGCTCGAGCTCGGGCGGGTCGAAGCGGAAGTCGGCGCCGACGTACGGGAGCCCGGCCGCGAGCGCGCGCGATGCCCAGCGCATGCGCTCGGACGGCCCAAGCACCGGCTCGTCCGACAGATCGACCACAGCCTCCGCACCCTCGAAACCCTCGACGAGGGGCACGCCGTAGTCGGCGTCGCCGCGCAGCTTCTCGGTGCCGCCGACCATGATCGCTCCCACCCACTCGTACGGCAGCGCCCGCAGTGCATCGCGCACCACGGGCGCGTAGTGCTCCCCGTCTATGAGTGCCACCGCTCTCACCGCTTCGACGAGACCTCGCGCTCGATGCGCCCGGTGTACTTCTCGTACTCCCCGCTCGCCAGGTCGAACTGGATGATCCGCTCTTGCCCGTGGAACGGGTAGCGGCGCCAGACGTCGACGTGGGTGCCCGAGACCTCGACGACGTTGTAACAGGGCCGCGTGTGGCCTCTCAGGCGCAGCGTCGAGACAGTCCCCGTGTTCACGACGAAGAGGTTCTCGAGCTTCCACGCGTACGGCACATGCTTGTGCCCGGACAGCACGAGGTGCGCCCCCGCGCGTTGCAGGCACTCGATCGCGTCACCGGCGTCGTAGACGACGTTCCGCTCGCGCCCCGTGCCCGGGATCGGCAGAAGGTGATGGTGCAGCACGAACACGCGCAGGTCGGCCGGCTCGGCGCCGAACTCGTCCTCGATCCAGCCGTACCGCCCGCGGCCGATCTGCCCGTGGTCGAGATCGGGCTCGGTCGAGTCGATCGCGACGACGGTCACGCCCGCCGTCCGCAGGACCGACGAGCGGCTGCCGAAGAGCTCCTCGAAGTGGACGTAGCCGACGTTCCGGGAGTCGTGGTTGCCCGGGATCACGACGAGCGACTCGCACTGGATCCGACCGAGGTAGCGCTTCGCGACCGCGTACTCCTCCTTGAACCCGAACGTCGTCAGGTCGCCCGAGCAGACGACGATGTCGGGCTTCAGGTCGTTGATCTCGGCAATCGCTCTCTCCATCAGGTCCGGCACGAAGTGCGGCGAACCGCAATGGAGGTCCGAGAGGTGCGCGATCGTCAGGGGCCCCAAGAACCGGACTTTAGTGCATCCGAGTCGCTTGCTACCCTTGACTCAGTGGTGCCGGAAACGCCTGTTTTCCAGGCATATCGCGGCTCGGAGCCGCCGCGCTTCGCCAACCCCGCAGAGCTCGAATACGCCAAGGTCCTGGACTGGCACGGGATCCCCTGGGAGTACGAGCCGACGACGTTCGTCCTCGAACGGGACGCCGAAGGCCGCGTCACCGAGGCCTTCACTCCCGACTTCTACCTCCCTGAGCAGGACCTCTACCTCGAGGTGACGGTGATGAAGCAGTCGCTCGTCACACGGAAGAACCGCAAGCTGCGGAAGCTGCGCGAGCTGTACCC
>Ga0075425_100002461_pt1 | contig 18570 bp, 18 predicted proteins | sample SoiMethybrSBSTD4_FD_75300 | JGI IMG/M metagenome (GOLD analysis project Ga0075425, IMG submission 75300) | Bulk soil microbial communities from a Populus tree surrounding site in Tennessee, USA - Soil MetaG P. TD hybrid SBSTD4 | ecosystem: Environmental > Terrestrial > Soil > Tree plantation... | reverse complement strand
GCGCAGGCCACAGCTCCGGCCCAGAACGCTCCGCCGGCAGCACCATCGAGCGATGCCGCGGGGCAATCTGCGGCAACAGATACTCAGAAAAACGGCATCGAAAATTCGGCACAGAACGGTTCGCAGCAGGACAAGAGTAAAGCAGAATTACCGCAGACTTCAACGATCCTTCCGCTGTTAGGTTTGCTTGGTCTAGGGTCGCTGGTCGCGGGCCTTTTTGCACGCCGTTAGTTCGACTTCTTATATGCAGGTCCGTAGGGCCAGCGTTGTTCGTAGACCGCGCCGCTTTCGACTAGACCGCTCGCAGCTGGTGCTGAAACCTGATCTGTGGCGGCCCTTTCCGAAGAGCAAGAAATCAGAGCTGGTCCGCTCACCTTTCCGCAATCCCAGACAGATTGCTGCACACGTTCTGATCCTGGTTGGGACCGTGCTCTGTACCTATGTTGTCGGGAGTTACGTCTGGATGTACGCCCAGCAGAAAATCCTGCTGCGACGCTGGAGTGAACACGCCGCTGCCAGTTCCCTGACCAAAATTTCTATTCCACGAATCCAGCTTGAAGACGTCGTCCTCGAAGGCGCATCCAGCCATTCCCTGCTGCTCGGTCCAGCGCATCTCGCGGAAACAGCCGAGCCGGGGGCGTCGGGTAACGTGGTCATCGCCGGACATCGCGACACATTTTTCCGCCACGTGCACAGCCTTCGCTACGGAGACGACATTTACATCGTTCGCGGCAGCACGCGTTTTCACTACGTGGTTAGATCGCGGCGAATCGTGGAACCGACAAATCTCTCGGTGCTACGCCAGACCAACGACGGCGAGCTCACGCTGATCACCTGCTATCCCACGCATGCGATTGGGCCAGCGCCGCAGAGGCTGATTGTTGTGGCGAAGTTGCTGTCTGAACCACTGTCGCCGCCTACATTAGCAGAGAACGTCAGAATTGGCGCACATCTCGGCCACCTATTGTGGAAATCCGACGCGCCGCACTAGATCGGCGAAGCGCGGATCGGAACGGAGACTGTTCAGGGCTGGCTCGACTTTCAGAAATTGCAAGCCCTGGCGCTCGACGTAACATCTCTGCAGGCAAAGGAAGTAGAGAGTAGAACTCCAGGTTGCCAGGATCATTCTGCAGTCCGATTCAATGCTGCGCGCACGATCCCTGGCCATTCATCGGCTTTGAACGACTTTTCGACGCATATACCTGCCCAATAATCCGATGGCACCTGTTCCAAGCAGAACCAAACTCGACGGCTCCGGAACGGTGTTAAGAGTATAAGTGGCGCTAGCCAGCTGCCAGGAGGTCACGCCTGGAGCAATATCCAGAACAACGAATTGCAGTACGGCGGTGCCTGATGCATTGACTTTATAAACATCGGGTAAAAAAGGTCCGACACAATCACCCGACGAAGGATCCGCCACGCAGGTAGTAAACGATCCGTCGAAGATTGCAGGGACTGTGACGCTCAACGTTGTCTGGCCAGGCTGGGCCGCTGGCAAGATGATTAAACCCGTTGTGATGCCAAGGCCATTCGGAATCACACGTAGCGCATTGGGATTCGTGCTCGTTCCTCCAAGGCCGGGCAAGAGATCAACAGTTCCAGAACAAACATCGCCGGAGAATGCCTCTGCAGCGCCGCAGAAAGATCCCACGGTGGTTGTTGCGGAGAAATTGGCCCCGCCGGGGCCGGAAAGACTAAAACTCAAGAATCCCGTCACATCCTCAACGAACCCATTTGTCAGGCCCGCGAAGCCTTGGGTGAGGCTGATGGTATCCGCAGAACAGGTTGCCGCAAACAGAATTACGGCGCAGGCAATGAGGGGGAATCGGCGCATGACCGCGACTCCTTGATTTGAAACCTCCAGAGTGTATGTAGCTGAAATCTGAATGTCAATAAGGACAAACGTGGATGAAAAGCTTTGCAGGGTGAGCAACATTTGCGCTCGCGCCCAGGGTCGGCTGTTGTAAAAGCATCTTCACTCTCGTACGGAGACGGTATTTACATACCGCGCGGCGGCAAGCGTTTTCACTGCGTGGTCAGATCGCGGCGAATCGTCGAACCAACGAACCTTTCGGTCCTACGCCAGACCAACGACGGCGAGCTAACGCTGATCACTTGCTATCCCGCGCATGCGATTGGACCGGCGCCACAGAGGCTGATTGTGGTAGTGAAGCTCATACGCGAGCCTGACCTGGCCCTCAGCCAACGGCCTGTTGGCGTGAAACTTCCATTCCTACTAGAATAGCCTTTCGGTCCAGGTTACCTGTCATTTAATGTGAAAAATCCTGCATCGAATGATCAATGGGCGCAATCCAACCAAAGGTGAATGAGCCGGTCTCGGACGAGCTGGCTCTGGTCGACGCGGCGAAAGCCGGAGATGTCGCGGCTTTCGAGGAATTGGTCCGCCGCTATGACCGCAACGTGTTTCGCATTGCGCAGCACATTACGCAAAATCGCGAAGACGCGGAAGACGTCGTCCAGGACGCGTTCTTTAAGGCGTACAGCAATCTGAAACAGTTCCAGGGACAGTCGAAGTTTTATACCTGGCTGGTGCGGATTGCGGTGAATGAAGCGCTGATGAAGTTGCGGCGCCGCCGGCCAGAGCGCACGGTGTCGCTCGACGAAGAGGTAAAAACCGAGGACGATAGCGTTCCTCGCGAGGTTGCAGATTGGAGTCCGAATCCTGAGCAGCAGTACACTCAGGCGGAATTGCGGGAGATTCTGGACAAGACCATTCACGGCTTGCCGGCGACTTTCCGCACCGTGTTCGTGTTGAGGGATGTTGAGGGACTTTCGACGGAAGAAACTGCCGAAGCGCTGGATTTGAGCATTCCGGCGGTGAAATCAAGGCTGCTGCGCGCGAGATTGCAATTGCGCGAGCGCCTGAATAAATATTTTCAAAGACGTGAGAGGCCAAATGGATCGCGACCAACAATCAGTGGAGATGGCAACCAGTGAAGTGCTCTGAATTTCTCCACGAACTGACCGACTATCTCGACGGGGTCATCGACGCCCCAACCAAAGCCCAACTGGAAGAGCATTTGGCTTGGTGCCACAACTGCTATGTCGTCTGCGACACGACAAAAAAGACCATAGAAATCTACCGCGACTCCCAGCTTTACGAACTCCCTGAAGACCTCCGCACCAGGCTCCGTTCCGCAATCGTCACCAAGTGCCAGTCCAGAAAAAAGGCGGGGCCGGAAGGCACGACCCACTGAAAGCCTTATCCTGCAAGGCTTTACTGCTCCTGGCTGGAAGCTTCTACTCTGACGAACCCTTTTGCACAAAACCAGAATCTAAGTAAGTAGATGCCGGCCAGCGCTCCCAGCGACGCGCGGCATTCTGTGGGGGTAGAAGGATGTTCTCGTGGATCCTGGACGCGCTGTTTGGGTGCGGACATAAGCACTACAGTTTCCCGATCACCTTGAAAAAGGGACGGCGCAGCCCGGCTGCCTATGCTACCGGTACTTATGTGGTCTGTCTCGATTGCGGCAAAGAATTCCCATACGATTGGAAGCAGATGAAAGTCGTGTCCCTTCGCGGCGAGCGTGTGGCAGTTACATCGCTGGCGCCGAAAGAAGCAGCGTAAGAAAACTCTCAGTTCGGGCAGCAAGAAGTATGGCGGGACATTGCGTCCCGCCATTTTTCTGAGGAGATACTGCAAGCTTATTTGTCGTCGTCCGGACGGCGCTTCAAGGTAGGACGTCCGTCGTCAGTGTTGCCCTTATCGTCCGAACCGTTCTTGTCGGTTGAGGAGGCGCGCCGCAAGCTGGGTTTCTTGCCGTCCTTCTCATCGTTCAGCTTGTGTTTATTTTCGATCACCGCCAGCCGCGATTTGACTTCGTCAAACTCCGAGCTAGTCACCATGTACTCCCGTTTGGGAGGAAGAATCTTGGCAATTTCTTCCTGCGATCTCCCTATGCGGTCGGGCGTTTGCGGGTGAGTGGAAAAAGCTTTCGATATTGTGCCCGGCTTCTTCTTCTCTTGAGCTTGCACCTTTTCGAAGAATGCGATGTAAGCAGAGGGATCGTAGCCCGCCTTGTACATATATTGAATGCCCAGGTAGTCTGCCTGCGCTTCGAAACCGCGCGAGAACTTCAAGAAAGTAAGAGGAACGGCCAGTCCAGCGCCTTCATAGGCGGCATAGCCGATCGGACCGCCCATGAAGATTAGAGGAATGGTCATCATCTGCATGAGATTCGCACGAGTGTTTTCCCGAGCAGCGTGGCAGGCAGCCACGTGACCGATTTCGTGGGCCATGACGCCGGCCAGTTCAGCTTCTTCGTCTGCAGCCAAAATCAGCCCCGAATTTACATAAAAGAAACCACCCGGCAGCGCGAAGGCGTTGATGTCATCCGAGTCGATAACCTTGATGGTGAACGGCACCTGGGAGTCGGAGTTTCGCACGATGTTCTGCCCCAGACGGTTGATGTATTCAGAAACCACCGGATCGCCGATGACCTTGGACTGGCTTTCCACCTGCATGGAAATCTGCTTCCCCATGGCAATCTGCTTCTCGAGGCCGTACCAGTTACCCATGCCCTTGGCGCAACCTACGTTGCGGTTGCCAATCGCATCCACGTCATCAATGCCGCCGTCATGCGGGGTCTTGGTGGCGGAAGGCTCGGCGGTAACCGGGGGATTCTGGGTACCGGTCTTATTGTCAGCATTGTCTGCAGCGAACGATGCCATTGGTGAATACACCAACGCCAACAGGGCCGCGATCAAGGTAATTGTTCGGAATTTCATGATGTCTCCAATTCACCCACGAATAGAACCCGCCACGCTGATTATATTCCCTGGCAGACGGAGCAGTGCCTGGATCGTAATCAGGCTCCTTAAAGGTTGGACGCAACATCCCAACAAGAAGTTACCTGCTTAATTGGATGATCCATCCGATGGCACAGATGCGCCGTTCGGCTGCGACAGGTTGCAAAACCCAGGCCGATACGAGAACATACCCGTTTGCCTCACAATTCATATTCTTCCAAGGAAAACGCCTGAATGGCTAAGAGCCAAAAATCAGCACCAAATACCGGAAAAAATGCTGTTATTGAAGCCGCCAAGGGAAAGCTTGGTGTCATGATCCCTGGCATGGGGGCGGTGGCCACCACTTTTGTGGCTGGGGTCGAAGCCGTGCGCAAGGGGCTAGCCAGCCCGTTTGGGTCGCTTACCCAGATGGGCACAGTTCGGCTTGGGAAGCGCACGGATGGCCGTTCGCCCAAGATCAAAGAATTTTTGCCTTTGGCCGGGCTTGATGACCTGGTTTTCACCGGATGGGACCCGTTTGAAGACGATATGGACATGGCCGCGCGAAAGGCGGGCGTGCTGGAACGCGATCTGCTCGACAAGGTCAAACCCTTTCTCAGTTCGATCAAGCCCCGGCCCGCGGTTTTTGACCGGAATTACGTAAAGAAGCTCGACGGCCATCATGTGAAAAAAGGCAAGAACAAGATGGATCTGGCCGAGCAAGTGCGCGCGGATATCCGCGATTTCAAGAAGACCTCTGGCGCGGCCCGGCTGATCACCATTTGGTGCGGATCGACTGAGATTTTTTTACAGGCCACGTCAGCGCACCAGTCGGTGAAAGCTTTTGAGAAAGCCATGCAAACGAACGACGAGGCGATTGCCCCTTCGATGATTTATGCGTACGCCTCGCTGATGGAAGGCGTTCCCTTTGCCAATGGCGCGCCGAATTTAACGGTGGACTTGCCGGTAATGCTCGAGCTTTCTCGGCAGAACGAAGCGCCAATTTGCGGAAAAGATTTCAAAACCGGGCAGACGTTGATGAAGACAATTCTGGCACCGGGCTTCAAGGCACGACTGCTGGGACTGAATGGTTGGTTTTCGACAAACATTCTGGGCAATCGCGACGGCGAAGTACTCGACGATCCGGGGTCGTTCAAAACGAAAGAAGAGTCCAAACTGTCGGTGCTCGAGCACATCCTGCAGCCGGACCTTTATCCTGAGCTGTACGGCAAAATGAGCCACGTCGTGCGGATCAATTACTACCCGCCGCGCGGTGATAACAAAGAAGGCTGGGACAATATCGACATCTTCGGTTGGCTCGGCTATCCCATGCAGATCAAAGTGGATTTCCTTTGCCGTGATTCAATCCTGGCGGCGCCGATTGTGCTGGACCTGATTCTATTCTTGGATTTGGCGAAGCGGACTTCTGAGCTGCGCGGCCTTGGCATTCAGGAGTGGTTGAGCTTTTACTTCAAGTCTCCCATGACCGTGCCGGGGCTGTATCCCGAGCACGATTTATTCATCCAGCTGATGAAGCTGAAAAACACTCTGCGCTATCTGAAAGGCGAAGAACTGATTACGCACTTGGGGCTGGAGTATTACGACTGAGAATGGTTGCTTACAGTGGCCGTGTGGCGCGGGCGCCCTCGCCCGCGATATTTTTCACCAGTTCGGATACTTCGCCCGCACTTGCTCGTATCGCGCCGAAGTCGAGCCGTGTTTCTTGTGATAACCGAGAATCTGCCGTTCGCGGGCAGTAGGCCAGCTCTGCCCTGGTTCTACTCGGCTTGCAAGATAGCCCTCAATTTCACTTAGGTTCTGAATCCGATCACGAGACAATGCAATTTTCCGGCCTGTCGGTGCGACGCGGGCAACTATGTGATTGTTCTTCCGCACCAGCGAATCACGCTCAGCGGAGAAATCTCTATCCTGGCCGACGAAGTTGACGTAGCGAATCGAGATTGGATGCTCTGGACGAAAATCTCCAGAGGTCGGGACGGGCGCGATTCTTCTGCCCAATGCAAAGCTCGCGTCAAAGTTCGAGCATGTCTGGTTTTTGCAGCGAATGCTCCCATCGCGCATCTTGCGCGCACCCTGAGTACCGCAATTGGGGCAGTTGATCTTCTCCCCGCCAGAAAACAGGCCGATTAGTAAATCCAGTAATCCCATAACTTCTTCCCACGAAGTTCAAAGCGTTCAAGGGGACGGTCTGGCAAACGAACCTCCGCTTTAGCGGCAGGTTATTCCATCACACCCATGTACAGGCGGCCGCCCTCTCTCACGGGCTTTTCAGGGGCCGCTGCTTCGGGGCACAGAGAGAAGTCGGCAGCATCTCGTGAAGCATGCCTCCGACTGGCAACCGTCCCCTTGAACGCTCTGTTTGCTTTTTGTTGCTGCCAGATAAAAAAAGGACTGTCAATCTTTCGGTGCAGAATCAGCCGCTGGCGGTGCACCAGAGACGGGAGTCCATACCGGCGAAGTTCCTGGTAACTGATCTTTGCGAAGTGCCCCTTTTTGTGGCCTCCGAAGGCCAGGCTTAAAATCTCCTCGGCAAGCCAGCGATCCAGCAATCGTAACTGGGAGACGTCGGTCGTGTGTTTAAGGTAGTAATCCAGAATCGCGACATTGCGCACGCCTTGATCGATTGTCTGGCACGCGATTGCGATCAACGTGCGCGCACGCTCACGGGGATCGCTGATTTTCTTCCAGCGACGGCGAGCGCGGCGAAACGCAAAACGGAACAGATTCTGAATCTTCCTCCGCTTGTCGCGCGATAACGATACCGACCCGTTGCATCCAAACTGCAGACCGAGATGCCGGAACGCGACGACACGCTGGAAATGTAAATCGGGGCTCGCGGGCATCTCCGTGAGCACAAAGTCTGCCTGGTGACTTGCTTTGGTTGTGAGCCGGAGTCTGTCCAAGCCGTCGAGCATACGCTCTTTGGCCAGCAGCGCTCCTTCTCGACTCGGCGAAAGCAGGAGCATATCGTCGGCATAGCGAAAGTAGTGAACATCAGGGAGGCTCTCGATTTTGCGGTCAAGGTCGGTCAGGTACACATTGGCAAAGACGCAGGCGCTGGCGCATCCGAAGGGGATACCCATCGCGGCGCGGTGTTGCCCAGCCTCATCCTGGTAATCAAACCGGATGCGTTCGCAAATGATTTCGAACAAATAGTCGTCCGGCGCGATGTGATTCTCGAGCTGCCGCAACAGAATCTCATGATCGACCGAGGCAAAATAGTCCGAGATGTCCCGCTTGACGAGATAAACGGAAGGCCGCGCGGAGCGCAGCACTGCCCTGATCCGCGACTGACAACGGTCCAGGCCGAAGGTGTGGTCCCGATAGGCATAGGAGGAAGTTGAAAACCACTGATGCAGCCGGCGATTAAGCAGCCGATAAATCAGCAGATCGACAATTCTCTCTTCCCAGGGTGGAATGTAGAGGGTTCGGCGCTTGCCATTGAAGTTGTATTTGAGACCCACGGACGGGCGGAAATGAAACCGCTCGGCTCGCAGTTGCTCATGAATCGCAGCTAATCCGTTCAGACCTCGCGCGGCAAGATTGTACAAAGTCTTGCCATCAGTAGATACATTGAGCGCCTTTCGCCACAGGAATAGCGGCTTGGTGTAAACCCGGACAGCAGCCTTGTAAAGCTCGGCCTCGCGATAGACATCGCGCCAACGGAGCAGGCGTACAGCATCGTTGCTTGGCTTGCGGATCACGAGAGAAAAGCAATCTACTCCGAAAACGCATTACGAGCAAGGCGGGGAGGAGGAATGATCAGATGTTTGTATCGAAAAGACTACGAACGCTCATGGATTTCGTCACGGTTAAAGCGCCAGCTCCGAGAGTTGCCACGGCCCGAAAGACGCCGGAAATCTTCAATGCTCTGCTCCGGCCCTGAGGTGCTGGCAAAACTCTGGAGGTAATCGCGGATGAGCTGATTCAAGCTCTTGCCAAGGGCGGCCGCCTTGTTGCGCGCACGCGAAACAGCCTGTTTGTCGATAGAAAGCGTGACTTTCACTTGCACATTATACCTGCGCCTTTACGCCGTCCTGAGCCGGTTCTGCCAATGCGTCCAAAGGAACCACGCTACTCCGCCGACGAGCACGACGAGAATCACCGCGTCGAATTTATGGAGATATTTGCCCAGCTCGCGCCAGTTCTGTCCAAGCTTCATCCCGAACCAAGCCAGTGCAAAGCACCACGGCCATGATCCGAGAAAGGTGTAGATGTGGAAACGTCCTCGTGGCATGTGGGCGATTCCCGCCGGAAGCGCGATGAACGTGCGAACCACCGGCAGAAGGCGCGCGATGAATACTGCCAGATATCCCCAGCGCGCGAAGAAACGGTCAGCCCAATCAAGGTCTCGGCGGCCGAGCAGAATCCAACGTCCATAGCGTTCCACCAATGGACGCCCTCCGTAAGCGCCGATCTCGTACGCTACCAGCGATCCCAAATTGCAGCCAATCGCGCCCGCAGTTGCAACCCATACCAGCTTCATCGTGCCTTCATAAACAAGGTAGCCAGCGAACGGCATGATCAGCTCGGACGGCAACGGGATGCAGGCTGACTCGATCGCCATGAGAATGACGATGCCGCCGTAGCCGGTGGCCGCGATCAGGGATTTGATGAAGATGAAAAGTGCAGCAAGGATTTTTTCTGTCATGAAGAAGCTTTTAGCTGTGAGTTATGAGCGTTGAGCCGTGAGCAAACCAGATGTGCCGACACGAACCGCAAGTTGCTGACGAACGATATCACGCGCTCTTCGCCAGCGACTGCTCACGATAAAAATGCATGAGATCCATGAGCAGCGGCTCCGCGCCGAGTTGTCGCAGTAGAGTGGTCACCTGCCCGCGATGGTAGGTGCCGTGATTGACCACGTGGAGCATGGATTGCCACAACGGGTTGCGATAAACACCGAATTTCAGTGTCTTATATTCCAGCTCGCGGTCGAGATCGGATTGGGTCAGCCCGCGTACAAAATTCAGCAGGCGCTGTTCCTGCTCCAGCCAGCGTTCGCGCAAGGCATTTATGTCTTGGAACTGTCCGGTGGATGGCAGAGCCGCTGGTGAGCGTCCCTGAAAGCGTTCCAGCCAAATCCACTCCGCGCCACAAATGTGCGCCAGAGTGTCGCGCACGGACGAGAAACTGGAACCCATGGGCTGGGTGAACTGCTCAACGCTCAGCTTCTCCGCGCCACTCAGCGCGCGATGGTTGGCCCAGGCATTGTAATCGTAAAGGGTCCGAAGCTCGTCTGGAGTCATTTCGATGTTTTGGCGCTTAGAAAGAGCCTTCCTGTGTGAATGTGAAACCTGGCAGAGCTGTCCCTTCAGCGCTCTTAGCCACTTTGACTTTCACCGTTGGGGCATCGGGCGCGGTGACCTCGGCGGGACGCAACACGGCATACTGCGTGAACACCTCGTTGTAAACCTTGGTGACCAGATAATCCTGGCCATTATCGTCCTTGCGCCAAACTTGACCCAGCTGAATGGACTTCACCGCCATTGTTTGCCCTCGCTTTCAGAGTAACGGCAGCCGCAATGGCCGTCAATGATTGGGAGACATCACGATTGGCTGTAGGGCTTCTGCTAAGATGGCCCAATTCGGTGCGAATATGGCGAGAGGAATCATGCCGCGCCGCCCGGGAAAAACTGGGCGGCAGGAGAGAGCAGGATCGAATCAGCAGAAACCTGGAAAGATCGCCCAGGTTAACGGACGCAGAAGCACACGTAAGAATTCTTTCATCAACGAATCCGCCGCACGACCAACGAGAGCGAAGAAGACTGCTGCTTCGGTTGCTAAAGCTTACAATCCGACCGCTCCGGAACGAGTTGCTGAAATTCTGAAGAGGCTGGATCAACTTTATCCAGATGTGACGTGCGCGTTGACACACAAAACTGCCTGGGAGCTTCTGGTAGCGACCATCCTCTCAGCACAGTCCACCGATGTTCGGGTGAATATGGTTACGCCGGAGATATTCACAAAGTACCCGACAGTTCAGGATTTCGCCAAGCTGGAGCCACAGCAGCTCGAGCCGGATATTCGGTCAACCGGATTCTTCCGGAACAAGTCGAAGTCTGTCGTCGGAGCCGCACGGAGGATCGTGAGCGATTTCGGCGGCAAGGTCCCGGAAAGCATGGACGAACTGCTCACGCTTCCTGGCGTGGCGCGGAAAACCGCGAACGTGGTCCTGGGCACGTGGTTTCGCAAAGCTGAAGGTGTAGTGGTTGACACCCACGTTCTTCGTATTTCCCGCCGGCTGGAATTAACTAAGAACGACGATCCGAAAAAGATCGAAGAAGATTTAATGCGAATAATACCGCGAGAAAAATGGATATTGTTCTCGCACCAGGTCATCTGGCACGGACGCAAGCTGTGCTTCGCGCGTTCGCCTAAATGCGCCGACTGCCTCCTCGAGAATATCTGCCATGCCGAAGACAAAACCTGGAGCACTGTTGACAGGCATCCCGCGGCAAAGGCGTAACGGGGACTTTCAGCGCAGAAGCTGATTTTTGCGGATTGGTGATTCTAGGCTCGGGCCGCAGGAAGAATCTGTTCCAGCACTCTGGCGACCACGCGATCGCAACGCACTCCCATGAAGCCGAAGGCAGCAGGCGCCTCAGTGCCGGCACGGGCAAATAATTCTTTGCGTACCAGGGCACGTGCGCGATGCAAGCGAACTTTAACATTCTGTTCAGTGAGGTCCAGTGCAACGGCGGTTTCGGCGGTAGTCATCTGTTCTACGTCGCGCATCATCACAACCAGGCGATATTGTTCAGGAATGGCTAGGATGGCTCCTTCAAGCGCCTTGCCCAGTTCAGCGACAGAGGTTTGCTCCTCCGGGTTGAGCGAACTTTCGATTACATTCACGTTGCCGCCTCCGTCCTCTGTGTCCGCGAGTTGGTCGATGCGCTGGCGTCGCCGCACACGGGCGAGAGCTTCGTGGACCGCGATGCGCGACAGCCATGTGGCAAATTGCGCCCTTCCGGCAAATTGCGTCAGGTGAGCAAAGGCGCGAACATAGGCGTCTTGCATCACATCTTCAGCTTCCGCGTCGTCGCGCAGGATTGCCCGCGCGATGCGGTACAGGCGCTGGTTGTACCGTCGCATGATGATTTCAAAAAGCTCGGTCTCGCCATCCAGGACTCGGCGCACAACCTCCTGGTCCGAGAGTGGCACGGTGGTATTCAGTTTCTCTATGGCTATCGCTTCCATTTCGGGCCCTACTAGATAGAGCAAGCTATGCACAAAAAGTTACAACCAGAGAGTTGTGCCTGCGCAAGCGAGATTTTGAGACACTCCATCACGTCGGCACTTTCAAAATCAGATAGCCGCCCACCAGAGCGAAGATCACATCAGGAGACCACGCCGCCAGCACCGGCGGCAATTGGCTGATGTTGCCCATGGCCTCGAACAGGCCCGAGACAACCGTGTAAACCACCGCAATGCCGATCGCCGTAGCTACCCCGGCCGTCGCACCCCGCTTCCCTGCTGACAACGCAAAAGGAATTGCCAGCACGCCCATTACAAACGTGATCACTGGGAACGCAATCTTTTTCTGCAGCTGCACTCGCAGCTTAACCACTTCGAAGCCGCTCTGTTGCAGATCGTGAATATAGCTACGGAGCTGCTCGTAATTCATCTCGAGCGACTGCTTTACCTCTTTCTTGAAATAGGGCGGCGGTTCGGAGACTGCATCAAATGTTGCCACATCGAAGTTGTGATAGTTCTGTATGGCCGCGCCACTGAACGAGCGCTCCCAACCCTGCGTGCACACCCAACGATGCAAGCGCCCTTCCCAGTTCGCGCGGTCGGTGTAAATACGGTTCACCAGCTGGAAGGTCGACGGATTGAATTCGAATACCGACAAGTCGCCGAACTGATTACGGTCAGAGTCAAATACCTGGTAGTAGTAAATGGTGGAATGCTGGCCGAAAATCCATTTGCGATATGGATTCAGATAGGTTTGCGCGGGCTTGCCTTTAATCGTATTCAACAGCGCGTCCTGGCGCTTATTGGTGTGCGGCAAATAGAACTGGTCAGAAAGAAAAAGGCCAACCGCGACCAGAATCGCGGCCAGCAGAACGGGGACGATCACGCGATAAATGCTGATGCCGGTCGCCTTCAATGCAGTTACTTCGTTGGAGCGCTGCATCAGTCCCAGAGTAATAAGGACCGCGAGCAGCACGCCGTACTGCGCGATGTTATAGAGGAAGTACGGCGTCACGTTCAGCAGATATTCTCCGACCACCCATAAGGAGACGTGGTTGCGCAGGATGTCGCCGAGCAATTCAAAGACGGTGAAGATGAGCGACAAACTGACCAGCGCTCCGACTACCAGTCCGAAATTGAAAATAAAATCGCGCAGCACGTAATCGTCGAGGATCATGGGGAAACCCGCGCTGAATACGCGTTTGCGAGTAGCCGCGCGTTCGAAGGCATTTTCGGCAGGAGAAGTGGGCATCAGCAGCGTGCCACCTTGAATGCCTGCCTTGAGCGAAGCCCAGGTACCTTTCAGCACAGAAATTTCGAAGGGCCGGCGTTCTGACTTCCACAGAAGAAATACGCCGACACCCAGGCAAACAAAATCCGCCAACCACACCCCGATTGCGGGAGACACCTTGCCCTGCCTGGCGAGCGAGACTCCGAGCAGTGAAACGAAGTAGTAGGCGAATACAAGGATGATGGTCAGAACGAATCCCGCAGACTTGCCGCCCCGCTTGGCTGATAGCCCAAGCGGAAAGCCGACCAGCGCAAGGACAATACACGCCGCTGGCAAGGCAAGACGGCGATGGAACTCAATCCAGTACCAGCGCGCGAGGGTCGGGTTCTTTCGCAGGCGCGCCTGCTGCGGGAGTTCAAACGTTGGCACCTCGGAAATGGAGTTTGGCGGCTGGTCTTTTGGATTTGCGCTCTCCGGCAAGGTGATAGGGATGTCGGTTTCCTGAAAAGTGGAAATCTGGTACTTGTCTGCCGCGGAAGCATCTGTGTCGTGCGACGAGCCATTGATGAGGTGAAGATGGAGAGTGTTCTTACCCTCGCTGACCAGAATGCCTCGCTCCGCGAGAGTAACTCTGGGAGCGGCGGGGTTCGAGGTGTCGGCGATGAAGACTCCCTTCCAAATGGCCGCACCCTGGGCGCTCTTCACGTCGTGGACGTAGAGCACCATCTTAGGGAAGCCCTCGTAGAACACGCGCGGCTGAATCTGGAATGAAACCTGAGATCCCTTGAGCTTGTCCTGAAGCCGCGCCAGGGCTGCCTGGGAGCGAGGAGCCAGATACACGCTGTTGCCGAGCGCCAGCAGCCACGCGGCAAGAAAAAAGATTGAAAGAATCCTGAGAAAACTCCAGATTCCAACTCCACTGGCCTTCATAGCCGTGATTTCGCTGTCGGCGGCAAGACGACTAAGTCCGATCAGGATGCCAATCAGCACGCCGGCGGGAAGAGTAATGGTCAGCGCTTCAGGAATGATGAGAAAAAACAGCTCAATCGCGCTGGGTAGCGGCGCGCTATTCCGAACCACCAGTTCCAGGACCTGGCCCAATTCACGGGTGAAGATGACGAAGGTAAAAATACCCGTCCCGATCAAGGCATGTGATGTGACTTCGCCGAGAATGTAGCGAGTGAGGATCCGCATCTGCAACCCGAAATTGGAGGATAGCACGGGGTCGGGCTGAGTCCGTGTAGGTCGGACACTCTTGTTCGACGGTACGGGATTCATGTCGGCGCGGCCCTCTCCAGAGCGGCCAAGCGATTTTCTAAATTATGTTGCTGCAACCTCAGGGGCTAAAGCCCCAGTCCAGTGCGTCGCTCTTGGCACGGATGAATCCGTGCCCTTCCCGTGCGTGCATGACCTGACAGCCGTGATTGACCATCGCAGCGAACCCCAATAAAATCAGAGAGCGGAGTTCCTCCGCGTTCTACGCGCAACCGCGCTGCTGCCCCCTCGTTCAACGGCAGGACAGCTGACTCTGGATCAGCATATCGGGGTTCGAATCCCTGGGGGGCAGCCAAAACAAACCAAATGAGCGCTATCGCTGATTGCGACAGTCAATGCTTTGAACAATCAGCACACCGCGACTTGCTGCAACTTTCCTTCGATGCGTGCATCTAGCAAGCCATGCCCTACAGCATAGCGACCTTACTGCTTCGTAATCTGAGCGACGTATTTGGCGAAAATGACCCCGTGCGTCGGCGCGCGGCCATCGACGACATCTGGAATGAAGATGGTGTGTTCTACGATGCCAACGGAGGCATCTACCGAGGCCGTGACGAGATTGACCGTATTGCTGGTGTGATAAAAGCAACCCATCCAGATTTCAAATATCAGCCCCTCGCCCTTCCCGAAGAATTTGATGATGCCGGACGGGTTCGATGGGTATCTGGCACTCCCGGCAAACCTCCAGCTTACGCGGGAACCGATTTTGTCGTTGCCCGGAACGGTCGCATTGCTGCTGATCTATATGTTTCTCGACAGCCTGCCCTGAGCTGACTCCGCCGGCTACGATACACGAATCACCAACGTTTGTTTAAGCCTTGGCTTAGCCGCTGACGTTGGGCGTTACGACGTCAAGGGATCCCGGATAGCGGAATTTCCTGGACGCGTCCATCGGAACACTCTATACTCGGGCGCTTTTGAGAAGTCCAACGATTCGGCATCGCCAGAATGGAAAGGAACCATACCTCGCGGTCATCAATGACCGCAGTTAAGCGCCAATGCTCAGCGCTACGGCATGACCGAGTTGAGGTTTCGATGAATCGCCCATGTTCAGCGGGAATTATTGTCAAGCGGGAAGTCAGCCAGGAATGGAGTGGAGTGCAATCCCCTCCGATCCGCGGCATCAATCGGCATACACATCCGCGCTATGAGGCGGAGCAATCTCCATCGCACCATCCACTGTGATCTGAAGATTTTTCTCAGCGGCAATGTCATCCACTCCGTCAACTTTCAATTGCACGGTGTAGCTTCCGGTTTTGGTGTAGGTGTGGTTCTGGATCGGTCCTTCAGCTGTCACCCCATCGCCAAAGTCCCACTTGTAGGTAAGTGCCGGCACGCTGTCTTCTGAGGTTTGCGCAGAGAGTTTGACGTCCTCGAGAACCTTTGCCTGATGAGGCGCCTCGGCCGTGATTGTGGGCGCTGCCGGAGCTACGGCCTCATCAAGGATCTTCACCAGAATTACCGACTCCGCGGCTTGATTGTCTAGGTGAATCGCATCGTTCTCCCGCATCAGCGGACGGCTCTGGTTGAATACGTCATACACGTTGTAGCTGTGCCCGTTCGCCAGCCCCAGGTCGGCAAGCTGCAAAGTATGAGAGCGTGTCTGCTTGGTCCAGTTGAACACGGCTAACATCGATTGCCGCGCATCTTCACGAAGGAAGAAGATGCTGGGTTGTTCGTCCTGGGGATGATAAGACATCAAATCCAGCGGCCTAGCGGAACGCCCCAATTTCACCATTTGCAACAAATCAGGATTTGTAACCAATGCTAAACGCTCCGGCTCCGTCCCCAAGTTCGGCAGGTCATCACCCAGGCCAAACCTGGCCCCGGGCGAGAGTGCGGAAAGAACAATGGACATTTGCGCATGCTCTAATGACACCGGTTCGGGACGTCCGTTCTCTTCCGCAGCGGTGGAGGTGAGTTCACTTTGAACGCACACTGGTCCTGGATCATTTACAAAGAAATTGTGGTCCATGTAATAGTGCTCCGGGACCCTGTATCCTGCCTGCTTTGTCGAGGAGAACGCGTGAGAAGGATCCGCTATCAGCGCCACGTCAACCAATCCCACAGAGCTTAACTCGAGAAACCCAGCATTCAAGTGCAGTACCACATCTTCGCCCACCGTTTCCCGGATAATCTGCAACGCAATTCGATCTGCCTCAATTGCGGTCGTATTAGGACGATAGCGATAGCCCTCGATTGACCAATCAGTGATTCCATCTAAATCAATCTGCCGCCAGCCCCATTCACGGGCCATGGTGCGGAAAATTCGCCGCAGGTACGCTTGAGCTCCCGGATGAGTGGTATCGAGAAAGCCAAAATGCATTTTCCTGCCTCGATGCACCGGATCGTTCCTAAGTAGAGACAGTGGCACCTCTTGCGCGTTTTTCACCAGCCAGTCTCTGTGTTCTTTGTAAATAAAGGAGCTGTCGGGCACGTCGAGAATATTTACCCACCCAGCTTTACGCAGGCCAAGTTCGGAGATCTCCTGGGCAAAACCCCACATCCCGTGTGGACTTTGCGATCGATCGGAAGTGGCGTCAGCGGTGGGAACAAAGGCATTCGCGTCAACGTGTACATAATTGAATCCGAAACTTTTCAGGTGTTTGGTAAGCCAATTCGCATTGGTGCGCGCGAGGCCTTCAGGGATGCCCCCCTCAGTATAAATAACGTCTGCGAGCCAGCCCATCATGGTTTTCGCACTCAGACGGGCCTGGTGCAATTGGCGCACGACAGCGCCGTAGGTGTCCAGCTGTGCGTAATAGTCGTTTGCAACGGAGGCCATCAATCGCTCCGAGGCCAAACTGCTTCCGGGAGCGACGTTGAGGTTAACATCGTATTGCTCAGCCGCCGGCAGGCGCTCGAGCAATGAGCCCTCCATAGACCGGAACAACTCCGTGGTGCCGGTGGATTCAATGGTAAGTCCACTAATGTGGCGATCAGACGCGCTGCCTTGCGTTTTCAGACGGATCATGGTGACAAAGCGTTCTTCCGTTAGCGCCCCGACGAACACGCTCTGCTTGCTTTCGGTGTTGTAGATCAACTGGCTCTCGATTCCTATATGAAGGTCGTCTGGAACATTCCCCAGAGCTAGAATCGGCGGCGAAAATTCTGCGTCCGACATGACGCGGTCATAACGCTCAGGTGCTCCCAGATCCAATGGCTGATTTCCGATGCTTTCCACACTGCGGATCCCTTGCACCGTTATTGCTTTGCTGGTGTGGTTTTGTACCTCGACTTCGATATCGATAAATGAAAATTGCTCATATTGCCGCAGGATGCAGATGAGATCTGGACTTTGCGGTAATCCTGTTGACCGCATCACGATTTGCTGTGCGCGTCCGAGCCTGTCCTCAAACCACGCCTTCGACACCTCGTGCTTCGGGTATTCGGAAGACTTTGCCCAGCGATGATTGATCTGCGCCGCTACCACCGATCGGAGAATAGTTCTTCCATCCAGGGCGGAGGTCAGTGCGTATGAGCCGTCTTGCGGATTAATCGTTACAACCAGCTGCTGGTTGCGAAGAGACCCGTCCTCAGCCATTGCTGGGACCGACGTCGCGCATAACGCGACTAGCGTAACGTAACCGGCAAGCCCGGCAATAAGCCGCATTCTTGTCCTCATCTCTTTCTATTGCCTCGGATGGCAGAGCAAGCCAAAATGCGGCAGCGCACCGCGTCAAACGTCTATACCTGGTTTCCCTTCAGAAGTCCAACGATTCGGCATCGCCAGAATGTATTTTTCGTAGAGCACACTAGAAGGGGATTCTGGTGACAGAAAGAAAAGCTCATGTGAAGCCGACAAAACTTACCTCCACGCGGCGTTCTTGGGCGATCACCGGCAATCATCGGTTCGGACGACAGCGAATCATTTGCCTCAAGCAGAGTGCAAGAGGCATACACGCTGGTGTCACTTTGCCGGACAGCTTCTAGATTCAATGGCGAAATCAAGCTCGATCTAGAGCGACATCCAGCCTTCTCAGGCAAGACAACGCTACTCAAGAACATCATTACCCAGGATCTGTTTCGGTTGGCCGTCGAATGACCAGCGCCGGCTACGATACACGAATCACCAACGTTTGTTTAAGCCTTGGCTT
>Ga0075425_100002460_pt1 | contig 18572 bp, 16 predicted proteins | sample SoiMethybrSBSTD4_FD_75300 | JGI IMG/M metagenome (GOLD analysis project Ga0075425, IMG submission 75300) | Bulk soil microbial communities from a Populus tree surrounding site in Tennessee, USA - Soil MetaG P. TD hybrid SBSTD4 | ecosystem: Environmental > Terrestrial > Soil > Tree plantation... | reverse complement strand
AACATCTTGTCAGGGCTGGGACCAATACCCGGGATTAGGTTGTTGACCTCGAATGCCGCCTGCTCGATCTCGGTATGATAGTCGGTGGGATTGCGGTTTAACGTCATCCGGCCGACTTCGATCAGCGGATAGTCCGAATGCGGCCAAACCTTGGTAAGGTCGAACGGGTTGAAGCGATAGGTCTTGGCCTCGTCAAACGGCATGATCTGCATATGCAGGGTCCAGCTTGGATAATCTTTGCGCGCAATCGCCTCGTGGAGGTCGCGCGTATGGTAGTCGCCGTCGACGCCGGCCAGTCGGTCTGCCTCTTCCTGGGTCAGAAAGTCGATCCCCTGGTCTGTCTTGAAATGGTATTTTACCCAAAACTTCTGACCCTTGGCGTTGGCCCACATGTAGGTATGACTGGAATAGCCGTTCATGTGCCGCCAAGACTTGGGAATACCCCGGTCGCCCATCAGCCAGGTCACCTGGTGAGCCGTCTCTGGCGACAGCGTCCAGAAGTCCCACTGCATGTCATTATCGCGCAGATTGGTATCCGCGCGGCGCTTCTGGGAGCGAATGAAATGCTGGAATTTCATCGGGTCACGCATGAAAAACACCGGCGTGTTGTTCCCGACCATGTCGTAGTTGCCTTCACTGGTATAAAATTTCAACGCGAACCCTCGCGGGTCACGCCACGTATCGGGACTGCCGCGCTCGCCGGCGACGGTTGAAAAGCGCACCAGCATGTCCGTCTTTGTCCCCGGCTGGAACACCGCGGCCTTGGTGTACGTGCTGACGTCCTTGGTCACCTCGAAATGCCCGAACGCGCCGCTTCCCTTGGCATGCGGCTGACGTTCGGGAATCCGTTCCCGGTTGAAGTTCGCCATCTGCTCGATGAGATAATGATCCTGCAGCAACAGCGGGCCGTCTGGCCCAACAGTGAGCGAAAACTCATCGCTGGGAACGGGAATGCCAGCATCGGTAGTTGTTAGTTTGCGGCCATCGGCGGTGGTGGGGGTTAAACGTTTGGCCATGGGACTGCTCCTGTGAAAACCCTGTTTCTGTAGGTTGCTGAGATCGCGCGCATACTTGGCGAGGACCGGGGTGGATAGCTCGTAGGCGAAATCTAGTGATATGCCCTCGAATGACTTTATCCCGGTTGCCTTGGGTTACTCGGCCTTGCTTCAAAATCGTCCCATGGCTCTTGAAGTACGACCTCGCCAAGCACCGCAGGCCAAGCTGGCTTGGTGCCTGGGATTGCAAATGGGTTGTAAATGGGTCGTGAATGGGTTGGGATTGATCGCCGACATGCGTGCGCACTGGCAGGGGCCTTCGACTTCCACAACGGCATCTCGCAGAAGTTTGACCAGGGTCGGTAATGCTGCCTCATCGGCCAGGCGTTCTGCGGGTGGTGAAGATCAATATTCGTTGATCGTGAGCCCGCGGCACATCGATACCCGCCAGCTCCGTGATGGTGAGCGTATGGCGCGCGGTGCTCTCAAGGCCTCGCCGACGACGCGTTCCCGATCTCTCGAAGAAGCACCGATGCCCCGTTACGCTGAAGACTAAGCTGCGTGAGAGCACCTGTTCACGGGCCGCCAACGATCATGGGCCGGCCATCGAGACGTCGGCAATCCCGATAACGCGGAAAACAGGACGTAAGCGCAACCGCGCATCATGCATCATCAACGCTCTTTATTGCCTCATAACGCGCCTTGTTCTCAGCGTTGGGCGGATATAGGCCCGGCAACGATTCACCGGCCTCGACTTCCTTCATGACCCAATTTTCGAACCGCTCCTGCTCAGGGCCAAGCTTCATGACCTCATCGACCAAGGACGATGGAATCAGTACCGCGCCGTCATCATCAGCGACGACTATATCGCCGGGGAATACGGCCACACCGGCGCACGCGATCGGCTCCTGCCAGTTGACGAAGGTGAGCCGCGCAATTGCTGGCGGTGCTGCCGCACCGCCCTGGCACCAGACCGGCAGGTCGGTCGCAAGAACCCCCGCGACGTCTCGAACGACGCCGTCAGTGATCAGGCCCACCACACCCTTCTTTGCCATTCGCGCGCATAGGATGTCGCCGAAGATGCCTGCGTCCGTAATACCCATAGCGTCAACAACGGCGATGCAGCCTTCCGGCATCGCTTCGATGGCAGCGCGCGTTGATTTCGGAGACGACCAGGATTTGGGCGTTGCGAGATCTTCGCGGGCGGGTATGAAGCGCATCGTGAACGCACGGCCCACACAGCGGGACTGACCTGCGCGTAACGGCCGGGTGCCTCGAAGCCACACGTTGCGCAGGCCCTTCTTCAGAAGAATTGTGGTGATGGTCGCTGTCGTGACCTTGGCGAGGACCTCAACGATCCTAGTATCAGGTGTCATGGCGGCCTTCTGTGCTGTATGGAATTGCTTGGGATCAGATTGCTGTCGATGCGCATGATACCGCAGCCGACCGTGCTACGGCGCGGTTGCGCGCCAGTTGTGTCATAGAGCGGGCCGCCCTCCCAGAGCTGATCGGGTGGTTGCGCATCATTGTAGAGCCCGCGCGCCGGACTCCCCTTGACGCTCGACAGGTGGGGGGGCCCACGAGCCGTCGATGACCGCGGTCTTCGGCCAATATGCGCGGATGTACAGCGAAAAATCTCCGCTCTTGGGCGCTGGCAACCAGTTGGCGCGCCGCGCTGGATCCGTGGGCTCATCCGCCTGCACGTAGATGGTTAGTGATCCTTCCTCGTCGATCTTCAAGTCTTTGTTCTTGGTCCCGACGGAATAGCGCCTTATCGAGTTTGGCGTGAAGAAGTGATGCTCATTGTACAATGTGAGCGACCAGAAGCCGTTGACGGGAGGAGTGTGGCCTTTGGTGAAAGTCACTGCGTAGCGATTGGCACCGTTAAGGCGAGCGCCGGCCCTGTCCAAATCCTGGTAGTAATACTTTGTCTCGTTCGGCGAATTGACGAAGATGTTGGATTTGGCAACCGCTGTGCGCGTGAAATAGTCGGCGCCGAAGGCGGCCTCGTTGGAGATCGTGCTCCAATGGTGCGGAAGCTGTTCGCCGTAGTTTCTGAACTGGAACAGCGGTTTGACCAATTGATCATCGGCTTCCGCCGCTGCCTTCACCATAGCTGCCTTAAGCGTGGCATCGTTCTTAGCTGCCTCGATAACGGCCCGGACCTGGGCGTAACGTGTTTCCTCGCCGGGCAATGGCGGTGCGTCGGAGAGCACGAAAGGAAGCTCGTCGAAGAAACTCTCTGGCGACACCCATTTCACCTCCTCGTCGCTTCCAGCCTGCCCCGCTACCTGTGGGAGAATGGTCCAATCCTTGCGCTTCATCGTCCCATCGAAGTCGGACAACGGGTACATCATCACCTGCTGCAGCACGTTCTGGATTGCCCGCTTGTCCTCCGGGGTATCATCTTGGAAGATCCGCGGGGCGACGAAGCCGGTGCTGGTTGCGGAGCGGAATAACCTGGTGATGCCTCTCGGCACCTCGCCCCGCCAGTTCGGCCCTACAAGCAGGTAAAATCCAGGCGTGGTGCCGTACATTTTGCCGAGCTGGACGAAACTGTCGGTGCGAGTGTCAACGACCTGATAGACCCAAAAGCGCTCGCCGAAATCCGGCACTTGGATCACCACCGGCGAGATATCGAGCGCGAGCAGACCCACTCCATACACCACGTCCTGATTAGGACAAGCGACGAGCCGTTCATCAGGATCGATATAGTCGGTTAGCATGGCGAGTCGGTTAAGGGGCGCCGATGGCACGGGGCCGGCCTTAGTGAAATCCGCCAGGCCCTTGATCGCCAGCCGGCGGTTATAAACGTTTACAAGCGGCCATGCCCAGAAGTACGCGTCACGCGCGACAAGTGAAGCATATGCCTCCGTGATCTTGACGCGCCCATCGGGCGCCGACGGCATTGCGCGGGCCCAATCCGGCGAGGGTGGCACGGATCGTGTCGGCTCGGCGGCCCAAACAACGAGGCCAATCATAACGCTGTCGGCTGCCGCACTCAGTGCCGCAACTGAGGCGATCACTCGAAGTATCCCAAGAGCTGCCGCAACCATTGGTGTCTCCCTTGTCGACGGGGCACATGGTCGTGTGAGTGCTTAGGAGTGGGTATCCATGGAAACCCGTAGATCGCCGGAACCAACCGGGGTTGCTGGTATCTGAAATGGCACCTGGCGGCCCACTGAGCGGGTGCAGCGACCGCGTCAGGAATTCTTTGGGGTCAGTTGACGCGCCGGGGAGACCCTTGACCGCGACGCGGTGATGGCCGCCGAGAGCAGGACCTGATCAGTCTTCATTGACCAGCACGCGTCCGATCTCGGTGCCATTCTCATCCTCGACGACCACCGAGCAATCGCGCCACCCTGCGTCCTCACCAAGCACTTTTGCGATGTCCGTGGCATGGGCCATAGCCTCTGCGACACCCAAGAATAGCTCGCCTAAGTCGTCCTTGAAGGTCTTACCGTTGGCGATGTGGAAGAAGTACCGTGGCATTCTCGGATAACCTCGTGCGATCCGGTCGCGCAAGCCTACGAGAGCTATCGTTCTCCTTACGGCTTCGATTGTAGGATCAGGCAGCACGCGCCAACGTAGCATGGCTGCGTCGGATAAGTGCCGATTGGTGGTCTCCGGTGCGGGGCGAAGCGGTGATGTCCGGTTTGGGCCTTGGCCGTGTGAAAATGATTTGGGCTCGCCCAAGAGCCCTACGTATGGCAGAGGATAAGCCAGGAGGATCGTAGGGAGCAATTTTTTCCGGCAGAACGGACGAGGCTGATGGGCAACGCCAGTGGCGCCGCGAATGGTGCCCGAGACCGACGACAGGTGAGATAACCAGAGGAGCCCGTCGGAGCCCATGCTCGACAGCGAGTCGGAAGAAGCTTGCGGTTACCGTAATAGTTTGCCTCGCTGGTGGAGATTGTAGTGCCCCACCAGAAGGGCGTCGTCGTCCCCGCACGTGCCACATACTCGCGCTCGGCCTCCTAGGGCAAGCGGTAGCTCTTTCCGGTTTTCGCCAACAACCACGCCACATATGCTTTGGCATCGTCCCAGTTGACGCAGACAACGGGGTGGCGATCATTCTGCATGAAGCCGGGCGAGCGCCAGGCTTTGTCAGACTGTTGCTCCCACTCCGTGACGTTCCACGTGTTGCAGCCGCCATCGGTCTTGTGGCCCGTGGCTGCAACAAACGCCGCAAACTCGCTGCGCGTCACAGCATAGCGACCGACTGCAAACGGCTTGGCGATCGTCACCGCAAGCTGATCCTCCCCGTCTAAGCGTTCCGGTTCGTTCGTCGGCGAGCCAATGGTGAAGCGTCCTGCCGGCACCACCACCATCTCCGGGCAATCCGCGCAATCGCGAAAGACGCGCCCAGGGGGTAGCTGCGTCCGTCGCCTCGGCGCGCTTCTTGGCGGCTTCGGCCTCCCGCTGCTGCAGCATGGCAAGGCATTGCCGCGCCGCTTCGGCCTTGGTGCTTGCCTCGTCGTCGGCTTTCATCTTCGCGGCGTCGGCCGCCTGCTGAGCAAGATCAGCTTGCTGCTTCTTCAGCGGTGCGAGCCGCGCGCGGGCATAGTCAGCCTCCGCGCTCGACCCATGTCGCGACAGGAGCATCTCAAGCTCCGCAATGCTGGTCTTGTCCACATGCGACCATTTGCGGGACACATCGCTGAGCTGTTCCTGCGCAACTGCCTGTGGTGGTTGTCCCGTAAGATATACGCGTCGCCCAAGGTGGGGGCGACGCACCGCCGAGCCGGCGCCAGCCACTTGGCCCATGCTTAGCGACGACAAGGCAACGGCCATGTCGGCGGAGGTCCCGGTGAACAAGTCGCTGCTAAGTGCTCGTCCGTCAACGAGCCGCGATCCTCGAATGGCACGCTCCAAATGCTCGAACTCCGCATTGATCCAGCCGGCGCCGGTGCCAGCGGCCGGGCCAGCATAGCTGCCACCAGTGGGTGCCAATGACATCAGGAAGAAGACCCCTGCACCGTCTCGGCAGCAGCATTGCCGGCGCTCAGTGTTCGGGGTCATTGAGGATGCGTTCCCTGCGCGCTTTGATGACCGCGAACAGCCGCTGCACCCATATCGTTGCAGCAACGCCGCATCCGAAGCCGACAACGAATATTGTCATTCCTCTTGCAACTCCCCCGTACAGACGCTTGGGAAACTATAGGCCGAAAAAATGAGCGCGGAATACGCTGCCCAATAAGAGGCGTTGCCACGACCAAGGGTGTGACCAACTACTTGGGGGCACCCGCGTCGTCGGGAAACTCCCGAGCCCCTCTCATAGGCAATGGCATCTGACTTCGGCACCTCGCCAGCGCCAACAGTCCTCCGTACGGCGTCGGCAGCCTGTTGTCGAAGCAGTGGCTACCCAAAGTAAGCTGAGCGGCGGCATACGACCACTTCTTCAGCAAGTGCTTTGCGCGCCTCATCCATGCTTTGAGCTTCTCGAATGGCTCGTTGTCAACCACAGTCAAAAGGGCGAAGACATTAACGCTGTGGCTCTCGGCCATGCTGCGCGCAGTGGTCAAAGTCTTAAGACCGTCCTCCACTCGGCCTATGCCAACTTGGGCTTTGCCCACGTTGGCGACGCTCCGGGCGACGATTATCATCACTCTGGCATCCGTAGCGTCGAGCTGCACAAGCTTCTTGCGTGTTCGCTCACACGCATCAATGGCGAAGGCAAACTCTCGCCTCTGGTAGTGGATAAGGGGCCCGCGCGTCTTCTATTCAGCCACCGTAGTAGCCGGTGCGGCACTTCTCCCCTCCAATACCGCAACGAGGTCAGCCTCGCTCTTCGCGCGCCGGCTATGACCGTGGAAGTGTGCTCCCTGTTCGATCGCGAGAGACATGTGATGGACATCGGATTCCACGTGACAGGAGGACTGCAGGGCGACCATCTCGGCGCAGACGACACCCAAAACTGTGCCACGCACGATCACTTGTTGGCCCGCGACCATCCCGGTCACTCTCCCCTTCTCACCGACAAGAACCTCGGCCGCCTGAACATCCCCTTCGATGTCGCCATCAACTTGTAGCATGCCCCGGCCGATAATCTTGAGTCCTTGGCCAATGATCTTGAGATCATTACCTATAACCGACTTTTCCCCGCTTGACGGTGGGGTCAGCGACCGTCTCACAGGTGGCTGGGTTTTCGGTTCGACCGAAGCACTACGCGTGAACATGAACTCCCCCAATGACCGTTATGCGCCCCCGCCAGACCCATGGTTGCACACCCGTAAGGAGAACGATAGCTCTCGTAGTAAGCACTATTGCGCGACCAAGTCGCACGAGGTGATCCGAGCATACCGCAGTACTCCTTCCACATCGCCAACGGTAAGACCGGACGCCAATCGCAGTGGCCTACGCCGCCAAGCGTGGGACGGCAGCTGAGGACGGCTCGGGCGCCAACAGCCCATTCGCCGAAGCGACGCTCGCGAGCCTCGAGGAACTGGGCCTCGAGATCAACTTCCTCTTTCGAAGAGTGCGGGACCAGGTACTCGCAAGAACCAATAGACGGCAAGAACCCTTCCTCTACGGCTCTCTACCAAGCGAGCCTCCATTCTTTAAGGCGGTCATGCCGCACTACTGGCATAGGGGTCTCCCTGATCCTGTCGACAGCTGCTGTTGGCACTCAGAGAAGGTGCTTGAACGGTGTACTAACATGCCGGCAAATTCCAGACATAGGGCGAGGGCATCAGCAGGGCGTGAGCACGGCGTCCTTGAGCCGGCTCTGGTCAGCCCCTTCAATTTGAGTGCGTGCGGGGACTGCCATGATTAGCCGACAGCGGCCAGCTCGCGGCGCACGATGCCGGCTCCGGCTACCATTGCCTGCATCTTGCCGAAGGCGATCTTGCGGGGTAGGTACTTGAGTCCACAGTCGGGCGCCACGACGATGCGCTCGGGCGACACGTGCGGCAGTGCGCGGCGGATGCGAACGGCGACCGTGTCTGGCGTCTCTACGGTCATATCAGAGAGATCGAGCACGCCGAGCACGATAGTCTTGCTCGGCAAATTCTCCAGCACTGAGCAATCGAGCTTGGCCTGCGCCGTCTCGATGGAGATCTGACGGATCTTCGAGGCCTCGAGCTCTGGTAAAAAGGAATACCCTGACGGCCGATTGTGGATCACGGCAGCGTAGCCGAAGCAAATGTGCATCGCCGTGATGCCGCCGATGCCTTCGAGCGCGCGGTTCAGCACTTGGACGCCAAATCGCTTGGCCTTCTCAGGCCGCGCCTGCATGTAGGGCTCATCGACCTGCACGATGTCGGCGCCGGCGACAAACAGGTCTTCGATCTCGACGTTGACGGCCGCCGCATAGTCCATGGCCAGCGCGACCTCGTCCTTGTAGTAGTCGTCCTGCGCCTGCTGGCTCATGGTGAAGGGCCCCGGCACGGTGATCTTGATCGGCTTAGTCGTATGGCCGCGCAGCAACTCGACGTCGCGCACCTGTACCGGGTTCCGGCGCCGAATGGGTCCCACCACGCGCGGCACCGGATTGAGATGACCACTGCGGTCAAGCGCAGTGCCAGGATTGTCGATGTCGATGCCCTCGAGCGCGGTGGCGAAGCGGTTGGAGTAGCTCTCGCGACGCATCTCGCCGTCGGTGATGATATCGAGCCCGGCGCGCTCTTGGTCACGGATGGCGAGGATGGTGGCGTCATCCTGCGCCTGCTCGAGCCACTCCGGCGCCACGCGCCACAGCTCCCTTGCGCGAACGCGCGGCGGGAACCGCTTGCGCAAGTTCTCGCGGTCGATTAGCCAGTCGGGTTGCGCATAGCTACCCACCAGTGTCGTCGGGAGCAGCGGTAGTGGGGACTTCATGGCTGCGTCTCCATGCCGGCGCGTATTTATGTCGCTTGGCACTATCTCGCGCGCCGACCACAGTTTTCGCCGTCCGCCGAGCGACCCGTATAGACCATTCTGGCGGACAGAAGATAGCATCTCGTGTCCTGGCTGGAGCATGATGAGTTCGCTGCAGTGGAACAACGCATACCCCGCGCCACGAGACGAGCAAGATAATAGTTAGTCCATCGCGAGGGTTGATCGACGCGCATTCAAGGTCCGCTCCACCGCAAAGTTCTGTCGGATTGCTGCGGCGCCGCGAACTGGCGCTCTGTGCCAGGAACTGCCGTGAGCATGTGCAGAAAGAGGCGCGCCCACAGGCTACTCATTCAATCACTTCGTCGGAGGCGCCGAGCAAGCTTGCTGGCACAGCGAGGCCAAGAGTTTTTGCAGTCTTCAGATTCGTGACTAATTGGAACTTGGTGGGTTCCTGGACGGGTAAATCGGCTGGCTTCGCGCCCTTGAGAATACGCGATATGTAGGAGCCAACCTGGCCATACATGTATACATAGTCTGGGCCGTAGCCTATCAGTGCATGTTCTCTTGCTGATGGTGGCTAAGCGACTACCGGGCCAAGATCATGGTTCACTGCAGAACCGATAAGCCGATTTCGATGCCGGTACGTGAACGGACTGGGTTGAATGATGAGAACCTGGACGCCACTGTCCTTCATCAAAGTAATGGCATCGTTCTCTTCGTCGATCTCGCTAATCCCCCGTGATATAAGCTCTACGCCCGATGACTGGGCTGCCCGTTCGGTGGTCTGAAAGCGATTTTGCCCATCCGGCCACGCGGTATGCCAGAGGTAACCAATCGCTGTCCCCGGCCTGGCCGGCTGTTCAGCGAACCCGACGAATTTACTGCTCAGGTCTGCAAGCACGTCGCTGAACCCCGTCGCATTTCCCCCGGGCCAAGCAGGCATTGCCACGTTATAGGGAAGCCCCGTCAAGGACCACGTAGACAAACGGTCGGCACCGGGCTGGCGTGCACGCGGCTCACTTGCCTGCCCGCCCTCTGCCGCTAGACTGTTTCAAATGACCAGCCGTCCAGTCACGGAGACGCTGCATGCTGCTAATGACGTCGGCCACCGATGCGATGCAGCGGTCACGCCAGGTCGAGGTGAATGGGCGACAGTACACGCTCGCGCAATACGTTGGGGCGGTGCCCAAGAAGGGCGTCTACATCGAGGGCAACGAGGTCAACGACGACGGGCTGCCGCAAGCCTTCCTCGTGATCCAACCCCCCAGCGCCGTGACGCCGGCCCATTTCCACGAGCCCAATCAGTTCCAGGTGTTCGTAGAGGGTGATGGCCGCATCGGCGCTCACCCGACCACGCCGCTTACGGTCCAATACGCCAATGGCCATACACCGTATGGTCCCATCGTGGCGTCCGCCGCTGGCGTCCAATACTTCACGCTCCGCCAGCGCTGGGACCCCGGCGCCAAGTATCTGCCGGCCTCGCGTGCGAAGTTGGTGACCGGCAACCAGCGAACCCGTGTCAAGGGTGGTCTCTGCGTGAGCAGTGAAGCCCAGCGGATAAGCCGCACGGCGGAGGCCATCGACACGGTGTTCACCGAGGAAACCGATGGACTGGCAGGCTGGCTGTACCGGATGGGGCCGAAGCAGACCTGCACATTGCCTGGCCCAGCCAAGGGAGGCGGTCAATATCTCATGGTCGCTTCCGGTACCATGGTGAGTGGGGGAGTTGAGTATGCGCGGCACTCGGTAGCCTACATATCGCCGGACGAGACGGCTTTTTCGGTCGTTGCTGGTGTGACGGGACTAGACCTCCTTGTCCTGCAATTTCCTGTCGCTTCGCCGGTCGCATAACCACCTTGCGTAGAGTTCTGCTGTTGCGCCAAAGCGTTTTTCTTGCGCGCTGAATGCACTGCACATCACTGAGATTCAGGGGCTTTGGAAGGGACCGGCGAGCCGACCGCTTCGCGGCCTGCAAGCTGGTGCTGCATCCGCGGAAGACGCGGAAAGGTCCGTTCCGGGTCTTGGCCGTGTGAAACTGGCGGTGCCGTTGCGCGCGTATTCGTAGTCATACCGTGCCGGTCGCCCCGGCTGAACGGGTAGTGGCGTACGGGTTTCGGCGACGAGTTGCTTTGATATTTCGTCCAAACATCCGAGCGGCCGGACCGGATCGTGCGGGTATAGACCTCCAGCACATCCTCCATCGCGGCGACAAACGGCGCATTGGCCTATGGCGGGGTGACCCAGTATGCCTTCAGGTGCGGTTCGATTTTTTTAGCGCTCGGGCGACCGTATTGAAGTGGGCGGTCGGGACGATCTTGAGTTCCACAACCTGCTCCGCCAATAGGCGGATTGTCCACCGAGCATAGCCGGCCGGCGGCTTTGAGCAGGCCAAGGCGGTGAGCTGTGCTTGGTGCTTGCCATCGAAGATCGGCTCGATCGGCGGCGTATCGCGTTCCTTGCGGGTGAGCACGGCATCGAGCCCTTGGGTGACCAGTTTCTCACGCACCCGGGCCACCATAGTAATATTGGTGTCGAGGGCGCGACAGATCTCTTCATCCGCCCAACCCTCACCTGCTTTACCCTGATCTGCTTTGAGCAGAATGCGCGCCTTCAGAATGGTCTTTGCCTTGGCTTTGCCCTTCGAAATCAACTCACGCAAGCGCTCGCGTTCTTCGCCGCTGAGCTTGACGACAAATTTTTTGTTGGCCATGTCGCGCCCCCTTGTCGGAAATTCGCGACACCGCAAGAATCACTGTTCGCGGTGCGATGCAACAACTCAATTAAAGTGGTACAGGCCACTAGGCAACTTCTTGTTGGCCTTCGCTTCCTTCAGAACGGCAGTCATTGAAGCCCTTGCGCCATTGCCGATCCCGCGCTCCAGGCTGCCTGCCAGTCATGCCGTCGGGTGTAGAAATAACCCGCGATCAGAACGTCATAGCTAGCGCAAAAGAAGCCGTAGGCTAATGGCACGGAAGTGGTCTGCCGAGGGCCCAATAGAGAGCCCCCCGTGAGGGCGTTGAACTCATGGATCCCGTCCCATACCCCATGGAGCAGGTATCCAACTACGAGAGCAAATGGAACTCGGATGCCCACAAGGCCAAGAACAGAAAATACCGCCACTGCGGTCGCCTCTAATGGCCACGCATCCTTATTTCCGAAGTGAGCGGCAAAGGCCAAATAAAATCCGGCGATCGGGATAAGAAACAATCCGAAAAATATCTGCTCTTGCTTCGCGCTCAAAATTAATTTTGATAGGTACACCGACCCAGCTGCCGACATGGCGCCGATAGCGATGTAGAGTACTACAATTACCATGAGTCCCAGTGCACTCGACGTAGGTTCCATCCTCGTCCTCCCGTAAAACTATAGTCCCAACCAACAACCACCCTACCCCATCTCTCTGTACCGGTCCCCTCACGCCGGCAAGTCAAGGCCGCGCGAGGCGCGCCGCAAAGCGGTCGCCTTGACGGACCGATCTTGTGCGCCGGTTACCCTCGCATGAAGAAACGCGATGTAGTGTCATTGCTCATCATCAAAACTGATCTCGACATCTCCCGCTCGTCCACGATACGCACGATCTCCACGGCCTACGGCGTGATGCGATAGAAAACGACGTATCGCTCCAACTACCAAACCCCGCCACATCCTCCGCTCAAATAAAGATGCGCTCATCTTGGTTAGGCAAAACTCGGTTAACGGCCTTCGCAACTGCGTTCCTCTCGCATTCTCTTTTCGACTTGGTGGATCTTTATCGGCTACGCTGAGAATGAACTGTTGCTTGTTAATGGAGGCGATGATGCCCATGAAATGGAAACAGATGACCAAGAACCAGAAGCTGGATATGCTTCGCGCCGAGGTCGCCAAGCTTATGCGCCGGCTCGCGGACCTTGAGCGAGGCAAGTCGAAGAATACAAAATCGAAGGTAATGAGAACTTCCAAGAAAGAACCACCGGCCGTTCCGGAGTCCTCCGTTCAACAAGCAGCTGAGTGAGGCGACTCTTGCCGACCACGTTGTCTACACGGGAGAAGACCTTCAGAAAGCAGACAGAATCGCTGCGGCGCCGCGAACGGGTGGTCAGTGCAACAGCCGACTAATGCTCCGCGGCAAGAAGTCTCGACGGACAGCCCGTTGATCCTTTCCAACAGTGATTGCGGAAGGGTAAGGCGGAGAGCCTTGGCATCGAGCTGAATTGGAAGGGAGCGCCGTGTTGCTCCGGCGCTTGCTCGGCGGGCCGGCAGGCTGAACATGAGGCGGCAGCGGTCCGGGTGCCCCCTCATGCCTTCCCATTGACTCTTTGCGCAAGTGTAGCCCTGCAGATGCAGCAATTAGCGAACCTCAGTTCGCCCCCGCGTGCAGTAGGGACTTCTCCAGCATCACGTGGATGCCCTTGGAGCCGTTGACCGTCTGGGTGACATGCAGGTCGGCCGCCAGGCTGCAGAGCGTATAAGCGTCCTCTTTCGACAGGTTGGTTCTCTCGCAGATGAAAGCGAGCATGTCGCGTAGCGCGATCACCACGCATTGGTCGAGATCGGGGTCCATGCCCATGGTGATATAGTGCTTGGGCGTCTCGGCGCGGGGGTAGGTGAAGCTCAGATCCTGGCGCAGGATGATCTCGAACGTGCCCTGCAGTGCCGTCTCGATGGCGGTGATGCACACCTCGCCGTCACCCTGCGCGCCGTGGCCGTCGCCGCAGGAGAACAGCCCGCCGTCGACGAACACGGGCAGGTAGAGCGTCGCACCGGCGACGAGCTCCTTGTTGTCGAGGTTGCCGCCATGCGCGCGCGGCACGATCGAGGTGATGCGGCCCCACGCCTTTGGTGGGGCGACGCCCATGATGCCGAAGAACGGCGCCAGCGGCAGCTCGAGGCCCCAGGGCAGCCGCCCTACGTTGCGTTTGGCGTCGAGCGGAATATGGATGAGGCGTGTCTCGTGGAAATCGTCCTGCAGCGTTCCGGCGAGCGGGCGGATCAAGTTGAAGCCCCAGTCCTGGCGCAGCTTTACGTCGAGGATCTTGACTTCGAGCACATGCCCGGGTTTGGCGCCCTTGATGGCGATCGGGCCGGTGAGGATATGCGGGCCGCCCTCGAAGCGCTCGGCGCGGGCGTGCACCTCGGCCAGCTCCGGCGGAACGTGAAAGCCGGACTTTGGAATGAACTGCGGCGCGCCGCTTAGCGTGTCGACGGTGACGCGGTCGCCGCTATTGATCCTCAACACCGGCTTGCGTGCGGCGTCGAAGAAGCCCCAGTGACAGGACTCGGCACTTGCCTTCAAGTGGTGATGTTTCATCTGTGGCTCCGCGGTACACCGGCTATTCGAACGACGGGCGCTTGTCGGTCGAGCCGGCCGCCGCCTCGTAGGCGGCTCCGATGCGTAGCACGGTCGGCTCGTCGAACGCGCGGCCAACGATCTGCATGCCGAGCGGGAGCCCGCTGCTGGAGAAACCTGTCGGGATTGCCAGCGTCGGGTTTCCGGTGACGTTGAACGGCATCGTCTGCAGCGTCATCTTCGGGGGAACGTCGACCGGGAAGGAGTCGATGCGCGGGGCCGGGGTCAACCCGTTCGCCGTGATGATGGCATCGTAGGTGTCTAGCACTTTGCAGTTGATAACGCTCGCGAGTTCGCGCCGAAGTCGGAAGGCTTGGGTCAGGTCGGCGGCCGATATTGTCGCTCCCAGCATCATGCGTTGGTAGGTGTAGCGGGCATAGTCGAGAGGCCGGCTCAGGAGGTTCCGCTCGTGGATGGCGTAGGCCTCTGACGTGAGGATGATGCGGCCGCAGGCGTTGAACAGCTCGAAGTCGGGAAGCGTGACGTCCTCGACCCGCGCGCCGAGCTTGGTAACTTGCTGAGCTGCTGCGTCGAGGGAGGCGATGACCTCCGGCGATATGTCATCCTGGGTCGCGAAGAAAGATCGCGGATAGGCGAGCTTCAAGCCTGCCAGATCGCGGCCGAGGGCGCTGGTGAAGTCGGGTGTGCCAACGTCAGCGCTGGCTGGGTCGAGCGGATCGTGGCCGGCGATCACCTGCATGGTCAGCGCCGCATCCTCCACCGTCCAGCTCAGCGGGCCGCAGTGGTCGAGCGTAAAGGACAAGGGGAATACGCCGCGGCGCGAGACGAGACCATAGGTCGGCTTGAGCCCGACCGTGCCGCAGTAGAAGGCTGGCCCACGGATCGAGCCGCCGGTGTCTGAGCCCATGGCCATGCGCACGAGGCCGGCGGCGACGGCGGCGCCCGAGCCGGACGACGAACCACCCGTGAAATGATCGAGGTTCCAGGGGTTGCGTGCCGGCGGGAACGGCAGATCGAAGCTCGGGCCGCCGAGCGCGAACTCGTGCGTGGCGAGCTTGCCGAGCAGCACTGCGCCGCCGGCCTTGAACTTCGCCTCGACCACACTGTCCTCGTCGGGAACGTTGTCGATCAGCAGCTTGGAATGGCAGGTGGTGCGAATGCCAGCCGTGGCGTAGATGTCCTTCAGCGCGTAGGGGATGCCGTGCATCGGACCCTTATCCATGCCGGATTTCAGCTCGCGATCTGCCCGCGAGGCGTCGGCGAGTGCCCGCTCCTTCGTCACGAGCACGAAGGCGTGCAGGCGCGGATCGAGCGCGGCGATGCGTGACAGCGCATGCTGCGTCAGGATGGTCGAGCTCAAGGTACCTGCGCGCAGCTGCCGGCCGGCCTGCGCTATAGAAAGCTCGTGCAGGGGGCTCGCACTCATGGCTGCTTGCTCCGCACGAAGCTCTTCAGGCTGTAGATGTTGGAAGTTTCGTCGGCTGCGGTCCTCGGCTGGCGCAGCAGCGCGGCCATGCGCTTGAGGTCGCGATAGCCGGCGATGATCCCGGCCCTGGAATCTGCCGGCACCGCGGCGCCGGCCTTGGCCATCAACATGTCGAGCTCGGCCTCGAGGGATGCGTCGTCTTGCGTGCTCATGGGCGCTCTCCAGCGTCGCTCGATGGGCTCGAGACGTTAAGGATTGGCTCGGACGATTTCCCCCCGTGCACAGGCGCCAGGCTCTGCACGGCGATTTTGTGTGCGCCGCAAACTTTAGCCGCGCGCTTGCGAGACCGCAATGCTGCCGCGGCAAGAAACTTGCTGCGCATCGCGCAGGCAGTCGATTGGCACCATGGACTAAATGCCAACCGTGGCGGACGGCTCATGTTTTGTGCTGCGCACCAGCCCAGCGTGCACAACGACGCGCCAACCGCACACCCTGAGCGCAGGCCGGAACTCGTCTAGGGCCGGACTGCGCGCTTGGCATTGCCTTTGCACCGTACAGCACAATGCACTGTCGCTTTCAGGGCAATCTACGAGTTTGCAGAGGTGCTCACCCATGGCGAAGCTGACATTCAAGGACTGGGCGCGAGCCATCGCATTGGCGCTCGCGACAGCGGCGCTCGCGCCCCTATCTGCAAAGGCGGAGTCGGTGCTGCGCGTTGGAATGACGGCGGGCGACATTCCCGACTGGACCGGCCAGCCGGACCAGGGCTTCGAAGGGTTCCGCTTCGTCGGCTGGACGCTGCACGACTCGTTCATCAATTGGGACCTGTCGCGCTCCGACGTCGAGGCCCCGCTGCGCGGCGGGTTGGCGACCAAATGGACCATCGACCCCAACGATCCCAAGCGATGGATTTTCGAGCTGCGCAAAGGCGTGAAGTTCCATGACGGCTGCGACTGGAACGCCGACAACGCCATCTGGAATATTGAGCGTCTGACCAACGACAAGGCGCCGCAATTCCACCCCGTCCATTTCGCCCGCCAGCGCGCCCGCACCAACTCGATCGCCAAGTTCGAGAAGGTCGACGACTTCACCATCGCCATCTACACGAAGACGGTGGAGTCGCTCTTTCCCTACAACATGGCGTACTGGATGGTGATCTCGAAGTGCGCGCTCGAGGCCGCCGGCAACGACTACAAGGTCTACGCCAAGTCTCCCTCCGGCACCGGACCCTACAAGTTCGACAAAGTCGTTCCGCGTGAGCGCCTCGAGCTGGTGAAGAACCCGGACTACTGGGACAAGGATCGCGTGCCCAAGCACGATCGGCTTGTGCTTATCCCGATGCCGGAAGCGACAACGCGCGCCGCCGCCTTGATCGCCGGACAGATCGACTTGGTCGAAGCGCCCTCGCCCGATACGATCCCGCGGCTCAAGTCGGCCGGCATGAGCATCATCACGCTGCCCTACCCCCACAACTGGACCTACCAGCTCAATTTCCAGAAGGGGCCCTTTGCCGATCCGCGCGTGCGCAAGGCTGCCAACTACGCGATCAACCGCGCCGAGATGGTCGATATGCTCGGGGGCGTGGCGATGGAATGCTACGGCGTCTTCACGCCAAGCCAGGCATTCTACGGCAAACCGTTCAAGTTCATGCACGATACCAAGAAGGCAGCCGCACTGCTGAAGGAGGCGAACTGCCTCCCCTGCAACATCACCATCGGCATCTCAACCTCCGGCTCCGGCCAGATGCAGCCTCTGCCGATGAACGAGCTCGCCAAGGCGCAGCTCGAGGCTGCGGGCTTCAAGGTCAAGTTCGAGGTAATGGACTGGAATACGCTGCTGGCTACGTTTTGGGGCGGCTGGGAGAAGAACCCCAACGTCGATGCGATCAACGTCAGCCTCTCCGTGCTGGACCCGGTCTCCGGTTTCCTCAAGCACTTCACGACCGCCAACCGCGGGCCGGTTGGCCTCAACTGGGGCTGGTACCAGAACAAAGACATCGATGCGCTCGCCGACAAGGTGCAGGCGACCTTCGCGGAGGCCGAGCGCACGAAAATACTGCAGCAGATGCACGAGATGGTGGTCGAGGACGGCGGTCGCGTCTTCATTGTGCACGATCTCAATCCGCGCGCGCTCTCGCCCAAGCTCAAGGGCTTCGTACAGGCTCAGAGCTGGTTCCAGGACATGACGCCGATAGTAGTGTCCGCGACGACGACGAACTGAGCCTCGCGCCGCGGTGGAGCCTTTGTCTCCGTTGGGCCCCGCCGCGGCGCACACCGTTTCGATAGGCGCCGATTGGGTCACCAGGAGGCTTTGCATGATTGCGGCCAGCAGCAGACTGCAGACCATCGCCGGACTTGTCGCCGCCACCCTCGCGATCGGCGGCGCGGGCATCAGCTCGACGCCGGTACGCGCCGAGTCTGTGCTGCGCGTCGCCATGACGGCGGGCGACATCCCCGATTGGACCGGACAGCCCGACCAGGGCTTCGAGGGTTACCGGTTCGTCGGGTGGTCGCTCTACGACGCGCTGATCAACTGGGACCTGTCGCGCTCCGATCGGGAAGCGGGGCTCACCCCCGGCCTCGCCACCAAGTGGACCATCGATCCGGCCAACAACAAGCGGTGGATCATCGAGCTGCGCAAGGGTGTGAAATTCCACGACGGCTGCGATCTCAATGCCGATCTCGTGGTGTGGAACATCCAGCGCCTCGTCGACGACAAGACGCAGGGCTTCCACCCGGTCCACTACGCGCGGCACCGGGTGCGATCGGTCAATATTGACCGCGCCGAGAAGATCGATGACGGCACGGTCGCGATCCTGACGAAGACGCCGGACTCGCTGGCGCCCTACAATCTGAGCGTCTGGTACATGATCTCGAAGTGTGCGGTCGAGAAGGCCAACTTCGACTACGCTCAGTATGCCAAGGCGCCGGCCGGCACGGGTCCCTACAAGTTCGACAGGGTTGTGCCGCGCGAGCGCCTGGAGCTTGTCAAGTACGCCGATTACTGGAACCCGAAGCGGGTGCCCAAGCACGATCGGCTTGTGCTT
>Ga0075425_100002457_pt1 | contig 18580 bp, 20 predicted proteins | sample SoiMethybrSBSTD4_FD_75300 | JGI IMG/M metagenome (GOLD analysis project Ga0075425, IMG submission 75300) | Bulk soil microbial communities from a Populus tree surrounding site in Tennessee, USA - Soil MetaG P. TD hybrid SBSTD4 | ecosystem: Environmental > Terrestrial > Soil > Tree plantation... | reverse complement strand
CCAGGGCGGCCGCACGCGTCACGGTCGCGAGTGTGGGCGATAGCCCGTCCCGAAAGCGTTACGGGAATCCCGCGCCGTAACGCTTTCCGGACGCCACCCGCGCTAGACCCTCCGGGTGAGCAGCTCGATCCGCGACATCCCCGCCGAGGCAGAGCCGCCGATCGTCGTCGAGCACCGCGAACAGCTCATCTACCTGCTGCGCGAGGCGGCCGAGCTCGAGCACACGATCCTCTGCGAGTACCTCTTCGCCGCGTTCACGATGAAGCAACGTCTCGAGGAGGGCCTTACGGCAGCGCAGCTCGAGGCCATCGACCGCTGGCGGACGACCATCCTGGTGGTCGCGAAGCAGGAGATGCTCCACCTGACCCTCGTGCAGAACCTCCTCACCGCGATCGGCGCGGCGCCACACCTCAGCCGCCCGAATCTCCCGACGGCGGCCAAGCACTTCCCGGCGGGCGTGCAGATCGCCCTAGTGCCATTCGGCGAGCAGGCGCTGCGGCACTTCCTGTTCCTCGAGCGGCCGGAGGGCGTGGCGCTCGACGACCCTGACGCACAGGTCGCCGTCGAGCGCGCCCGTCCATTCATGGCCGACGACGACATCGTCCCCGCTCCGCAGGGATTCTCGACCGTCGGCCACCTTTATCGCGCGATCGACATCGGCTTCGCCTGGCTCACCGGGACGCTCGGCGCCGACAAGCTGTTCATCGGGCCGCCGCCCGCGCAGACGAGTCCCGACGTGATGCATTGGGACGGGCTCGTTGCGGTCACGGACCTGGATTCCGCGCATCGGGCGATCGACGTGGTCGTGGAGCAAGGCGAAGGCGCGACCGGCGACTGGCGCGAGGCGCACTTCGGGAAATTCCTCGGGATCTACGACGAATACCTCGCGATGCGGGCAGCAGATCCCACATTCGAACCGGCGCGTCCGGTGCTGCCCGGTCACGTGCGGCCGCATCGGTACGGCGACCCGGTCCCGCTCATCGAGGACCCGCGGACGAAACGCGTCGCGGATCTGTTCAACGTCGTGAACGAGATCGTGCTGCTCGCGCTCACCCGATTCTTCGCCCACACCGACGAGACGCCCGCGCAGCTGGCCACGCTCGAGAACGTCGGCGTCGGGCTCATGTTCGCCGCGATCAAGCCGCTCGGGCAGCTCCTCACGACGCTGCCGTTCGGCCCGAGCGCTCCGGGCCGGACCGCTGGCCCGACGTTCGAGCTCTTCTACATCGGCGGCTATCTGCTGCCCCACCGTCAGGCCGCGTGGACGCTCATCGCCGAGCGCCTGCGGCAGGCAGCGGGTCTCGCCCGCCGCCTCGAAGGCGAAGGGCTCGCGCTGAAAGGCGTGATCGCGGCCTTGGAGAAGTACGCGACGCAGCTGGAGGCGAGCTCCTAGCTCAACGGATCCAGACGCTCGCGTGCGCCGGCTGCAACGTGTCGGTCACCGCGTCGAGGAGCTCGACCCGGACCGAGTCGAGGTCGACGTCGTCGCGCAGCCGCGCGGCGAACGCGTCGACCGTGTGCTCGGCGTCGTACTTCGCGCGATAGAACCGGCGGTCGACGGTGCGCTGGACCCGGACGCGCAACGGCTGGAACAGCGCGAACGACACGAGGGTCGAGATCGCGACCGCCAGCTCCGAGCCGCCGGTGAGCGGCCGGAGGACCGCCTGCAGGATCACGATGCCGGCGAAGAACGCGAGGGCGATCGTCCCGGTCGTCGCGCCGTAGACGAGCGTGCGACGAATGAGGACGTCGATGTCGTAGAGGCGGTAGCGAAGAACAGCGATCCCGATGGCCACAGGAACGCACGCGACCGCGCCCGTCGCGATGGCATTGCTCGCGTTTGCCGCCGCGTCCGGCGGCATGACGATGAAGATCGGCAGCTGCGCCATGAGGCCGACTCCGACCAACGCCGCCGCGTACAGGACCCACTTGACCTGCTCACGTTCGATGCTGCGGGAGCGGCGGAAGCGAACCACGACGGAAACCAACGCGAGCAGGGCGGCGACGATGACGAGCGGGAACGCTTCCTGTAGTGCGCCGAGGACCTCCCCAAGCGGTCCCTGCACCACGAACGGGTTCGGGACGTTGCTGTCACCGATGGTCGGAGCACCGAATCCCGATCCGACGACGAACCCGATCATCCCGGCAACGGCCAGCCACAGGGCGGGTCTCCACCGCCGGGATGGAAGGTGACCGTCCGGGAACAGCAGCAGCGTCACGACCGCGAGCCCCACGCCTACGCCCCAGGCCCAGGCGCCGGCCCACACGATGACCGCCGGCCCGGCCACCGTCACCCCCGCACCACCGACCGCGTAGCAGAGCACCGACCCCACCAGGAGCCAGCCGATCGGGTTTCCTGGACGCTTCGAGGCGACGAGGGCGCCGACCGTCGAGAACGAGAGCATGAACGCGAGGTAGGCGAGCTCATTCGCCCAGCCGATGCTCCCGCCCGCCCCGCCGTGGATGAGGCCATACGCGACAAGGACGACGACGAATCCCACCGCCAGCATCCCCAGCGCGAGCGCGATCCAGCCGACGAGCCGGGCCTTCACTGCTTCGGGCCGCGTAACCAGACGCTCGCGCTCGCCGGCCGGAGCGTCTCCCCCACCGCGGCGAGCAGATCGCTCCGCAGCTCGGCGAGGTCCACCTGCTCGCGCAGCCGCGCCGCGAAGGCGTCTACGGTCCGGTCTGCGTCGTACTTCGCCCGGTAGAAACGGTGATCGACGGCACTTTGGATCCGGCGCCGCAGCGGCTGAAAGAGGGCGACCACGGCGAGGGTCGAGATCGCGACCGCGACGCCACTTCCGCCGGTGACGGGGGCGAGGATGAGCTCGAGCAATGCGACAACCGCGACATACGTGGCAAGGAGCATCGCCGACACGCTCGCATAGATGACCGTCCGCCGGATGAGGACGTCGATGTCGTAGAGCCGGTAACGAAGGATCGCGACGGCGATCGAGATCGGGAGCAGGCCGAGGAGGCAGGCGCCGATGACCCAGAGCCAGTTGCTGAGATCACCCCCCGTCAGATTCGAGGCGACGATCAGCGCGAGCGAGACGGTGCCGGCGTAGGCGAGCCACTTGATCTGGTGCCGCTCGATCGAATCCGAACGGCGGTATCGAACGAAGAGCGACAGCGGTCCGATCAGGACGAGCGGCACCGACCATGAGTCGCCGAGATGCCCGAGTGCGGTCATGAGCTGGCCGAACAGGCCGTGTGCGGCGAACGGATTCGCGAACACGATCGACTGGCCGTTCGTGACCGGCACCTCGACGGGCGCGTCCTTCAAGAAGTTGGCGACGACGAGCACCGCCACGAACGCGACGAAGAATCGCTCGACCCAGGTCCAGCGACCGCCCAGGCCGCGTCCCGACGGGAAGAACAGGAGCATGAGCACCGCGAAGCTGAGCGCCGGCGTGAACAGGGCGGCCGCGATCGCCGCGGCCAGCTCCCCGCCCGGCCAGCGGCCGCCTTCACTGACGAGCGCGACCCAGGCATAGGAGTTCCCGGCAAATGACCCCGCGAACAGCAGTCCCGACGCGGCGAGCAGCCATCCGACGACGTTCCGCGGCACGCGGGCGATCAGGAGCGCGCCGACGAACGCGAGCGGTGAGACCGCGATCGGGATCAGCACGAACGGCCACTCGGACCAGAGCGCGTTGAAGGCCAACAACACGACGATCGCGATGACGACAAGCGCCGCGACGATTCGATTCAACTGCGCATACTCATCCATAGATTCATCGGCGAGCGTCCGATAAGCGTTACGAGGAGATGGAGTGCCTGAGCTTCGCGTGTCCCTGCTCGGTGCGCCGCGGGCCATCGTTGGCCGCACGCCCATTGTCACGGATACGCGGAAGGCGACGGCGCTGCTCGCGTATCTCGCGGTCTCCGAGCAGCCACAGCGGCGCGCGATCCTCGCCGCGCTGCTGTGGCCCGAAGCGGACGAGCAGAGGGCCCGCGGGGCGCTGCGACGGACCCTCTCCGTTCTTCGGGCCGCCCTCCGCGATCGGTGGCTCGAGGCCGACGGGGAGACCATCGACCTCGATCGAGCGAGCGTGCGCGTCGATGTCGTCGATTTCCGCCGGGCGATACGCGATGGTCGGCTCGCGGATGCGGTCGCGCTGTACGCCGGCGACTTCCTTGCGGGTTTCTCGCTCCGGGACAGTCCGGCGTTCGATGACTGGCAGGCAGCCGAGGCCGACGTGCTGCGCGCGAGCTACGGCGAGGCGCTCACGCGCCTCGCCGAGGGCGCCGAGCGCGGCGGTGACCTCGCGACGGCCATCGGGCACGCGAAGCAGCGGTTGGCCCTCGACCCGCTCCACGAGCCGGCCCACCGCGATCTCATGCGCCTGCTCGCGCGGTCGGGCGACCGTGCCGCCGCACTACGCCAGTACCGAGAGGCGGTGCGGCTGCTCGATCAAGAGCTCGGGGTGACCCCCGCGCGTGAGACGCGTGCGCTGCACGATGCGATCGAGGCCGGCACGCTCGGTGATGAGCCCGCCATGAGCACCGCCGCAGCCGTGGGTGACCTTCACGTGCTGCACGGCGACTACCGTCGCGCGATCGAGAGCTACGAGGCGGCCGCGGCCAAGGCGCCGGCCTCCGCGCGTGCCGGCCTCGAGCACAAGCTCGCCCAGGTGCACCACCGCCGCGGTGACTGGGCGAGAGCCGAGCGGCATTACGGCGCGGCGCGGAAGGCGAGCGCCGCTGTGGGCGAGCAGGCCCGGATCCTCGCCGACTGGAGCCTCGCGGCGCACCGCTCCGGCGACACGGCCCGCGCGAAACGTCTCGCGGGCGAGGCACTCGGGCTTGCCGAGCGATCCAGGGATAAACGCGCGCTCGCGCAAGCCCACAACATCCTCGGCGTGCTCGGCGCGGCGGGCAGCCGGGCGCATCTTGAAACGAGCGTTGCGCTCGCGCTCGAGCTCGGCGATCGCGAGGCTCACGCGGCCGCGCTCAACAACCTCGCCCTGGCGCTGAAGGACGGAGGCGACCTCGATCGCGCTCGCGAGCTCACGGAGCAGGCGCTCGCCGAGTGCGAGGCGCTCGGCGATCGCCATCGGATCGCCGCGCTCCATAACAACCTCGCCGACATCCTTCGGGCGGAGGGCCGCGCGGACGAGTCGATGCGCCACCTGAAGCGCGCGGTCGGCCTGTTCTCGGAGATCGGCGAAGCCGGCACCACGGAGCCTGAGGTCTGGAAGCTCGTCGCCTGGTGAGCAAGGGCGTGCCGCACATGGAGCTGTGCGCCCCGCCACCACCGGACTCGCGACCGCGTTCTTCCGCTTCTACCTGCTCGACACGCTGAGCCGCGAGCCCGCGCGGCCGGCGTCCATCTTGGCGCACGTCGCGGCCGAGAAGCTGCCGTTCGCGACTGGCGCATTCGGGCGCGCGCTGCAGTCGCTCCTCGAGGGCGGCCACCTCGTTCCCGCGCGCGACGGCATGGTCGCGCTGACCGCGCTCGGCGCAGCGGAGCGCGTGGCGGAGCGCGAGCGCTGGTCGGCGGTCATGCCGACCGTGATGCGCCTGCTCGGCGACGTCGCGCCGCGGCCGGCGCCGGCCATCGCCGAGGCGGTCCCGGCGTACCGCGCGAAGGTCGCCGACGCGTACGCCGAGCGTGTCCTCGTCGCGTACGTGCGCGACCGGGTGGCGTCCGCACGCGAGGGCGGCCGGCCATTCGGTGTCGTGCTCGTCGCGATCGGCATCGAGCACCCGAACGAGGCGACCCGGCGCGCGATGGTCCATCGCGCCATTCGTGCCTCGCTCGGCGGCGCGACCACGCTGTTCGGCGGCGACGTCGACGCGTTCCGGTACGGCGACGAGGGCATCGCCCTCGTGGCGTCACGCGAGGATCACGTCGCGCTCGCGACGATCGCCCGCGCGCGGGTCGACGAGCTCGTGCGATCCATGACCTCGACCGTTCGGGCGTTCCATGGCGCGCGCTGGCACGTGCACGCCGGCGGCGCGACGTGGGCGATCGAGATCGGCACGACCGGCGCGCTCCTGCGCGCCGCCGAGGACGCCCTGCGCACCGATGGCGAGGCCATGACCGCGGCCTGACGTAGCCTTCGCGCGATGCCCGAGCCGACGCTGCCCGAACAGGTCACGAAGCTCTACGACCTCATCGCCGGCTACCACGCGACGCATCTCCTCGAGATCGGCCGCGAGCTCGGCGTGTGGGAAGCGATCACCGCCCGGCCGGGCATCACGTCTGCTGACCTCGCGTCGCGCATCCGTGCCGATCCCTTCTACACCGACGTTCTCGTACGCACCGCGTTCGCGTTCGAGCTCCTGGAGCGCGACGGCGACGGGTGGCGGATGGCTCCGCACTTCGACCAGATCCTCGGCACGCCGAGCGCGACGTTCTATCTCGGCGGCGCCGCTCGGACGCACCAGGTCGTCGGCGAGGACTACGCGAGCTACGTGCAGCGGTTCCGCGAGGGCAGCCGCGTCCCGTATCAGCAGCACAGCAAGGCGTTCATGGAGGCGGTCGCGTCGGGTCTGCAGGCGCTGCCGCGGATCTTCACCGACCTCGTGCTCCCGAAGCTGCCGAAGCTGCAGGCGCGGCTCGAGGCCGGTGCGCGCGTGCTCGACGTCGGCTGCGGCGGCGGCTGGGCGCTCGTGCAGCTCGCCGAACGATTCCCGAAAGTGACGTGTATCGGGGTGGACAACGAGCCGTACTCGATCGAGCTTGCCAACCGGCTCATCGCCGAGCGCGGGCTGCGCGACCGATGCGCGGCCCGGCTCATGGATGCGCAGCGGCTCGCCGAGGACAGCGCCTTTGACGTCGCGACAAGCTTCCTGGTCATCCACGAGATCGATCCGAAGGACAAGGCCGGCGCGTTCGCGGCCGTCGCGCGCGCGCTCAAGCCAGGCGGACAGTTCGTCATCTTCGACGAGACCTACCCGACGACCGATGCGGATCTGCGAAAGATGCCGGCGCGATTCGCCGCGCTCGCGCAATGGTTCGAGCTCACCTGGGGCAACCGCCTGAACACGAAGCCGGAGCTCGCCGCGCTCTGCGCCGGAGCGGGCCTCACCCTCGCGGACGAGACGACGTTCTCGCGCTTCTACATCGGCGTCGCGGAGAAGCGCTAGCCCGTCGAGTCGTACTCCGCGCCGTCGCGAAGGTGCCGGCCCTGCGCGTACGCGAGCCGCCAGGCCGGACAGGTGAATCCGAACGCGCGCGCGAACGCCGGCTCGGGCCGCTCGGGCATCGCGACGCCGGTCTTCCGCAGCGCGAAGAACGTGTGGCACAGCGGCAGCCCGACGATGTTCGCGTAGCAGCCGGCGTAGGCGGCGACCAGCGCCGCGCCTCCGCCCTGGATCGCGTACGCGCCGGCGCGATCGAGCGGCTCGCCGGACGCGACGTACGCGCGGATCGCCCGATCGTCGGCCGGCACCATGGTCACGGTCGAGCGCACGCCGAAATGCAGTGCCCGGCCTGCGGCGTTCACGATCGCGACCTCGGTGCGCACGAGGTGCTCGCGCCCGGCAAGCCGCTCGAGCATCGCGACGGCGTCGGCGGCGTCGGCGGGCTTCCCGATCCGTTCGCCGTCGAGCTCGATCATCGTGTCGGCGGCGAGCGTGACCTCCCCGGGAGGAGCCACGGCGCGGGCCTTCGCCAGGGCGGGCCTCGGCGCGGCGCGCTCGTCCACGTCGGCCGGCGCGACCTCGAACGGGACGCCGAGCAGCGCGACGAGCTCCCGCCGCCGCGGGGAGCCCGATGCCAGCCGTATCATCTACCTAGATATGCCTTCAAAGAAACCTAGGGATGCAAGACCAGCCCTCCGGATCGGCCAGGCGGCCGAGATCCTCGGCGTGTCCGTCGACACGATCCGGCGCTGGGCGGCTGACGGCACGCTCAAGACGAAGCGTTCCGCCGGCGGCCAACGCCTCGTCGCCGCAGGGGAAGTCAGCCGGATGCTCGGTGCGCGCCGGAAAACTCTGCCCGAACGGTCCATCTCCGCCCAGTCTGCCCGCAATCGGCTGCCCGGCGTCGTGACGAAGGTCGTGGCCGATCGCGTCGCGGCGACGGTCGAGGTGCAGGCCGGTCCCTATCGCCTCCTGAGCCTGCTGACCGCCGAAGCGGTGCGTGAGCTGAAGCTGAAGCCGGGAGATCAGGTCATCTGCGTGGTCAAGGCGACGAACGTGATCGTGGAGGTCCCGTCATGAAGCGACTCCTTCTCGCTGGTCTCCTGCTCGCGGCCTGCGCCGCGCCGGCCGCGCAGGCGCCTGCCGCGCAGCCGTCGGCGTCGTTCTCGCCATCGCCCTCCCCCGCTCGGCCAGATCTCCTCCTGGCGACGACGACGAGCACCCAGGATTCCGGACTGCTCGACGTCCTGATCCCCGACTTCGAGAAGAAGACCGGCTACAAGGTGAAGACGTCGGCCGTCGGGACCGGCGCCGCGCTCGCGATCGGCGCGCGCGGCGACGCCGACGTCGTGCTCGTCCACGCGCCGTCGCTCGAGAAGGACTTCATGACCCAGGGCAACGGCGACCGGCGGTTGTTCGTCATGCACAACGATTTCATCGTCGTCGGCCCGCCGGCCGATCCCGCGAAGATCAAGGGCAAGCCGGTGCTCGACGCGTTGAAGGCGCTCGCCGCGGCGCAGGCGACGTTCATCTCGCGGGGCGACAACTCCGGCACCGATGTCCTCGAGAAGTCGCTCTGGAAGCAGGCCGGGATCACCCCGGCGAAGCCGTGGTACGTCGAGGCCGCGACCGGGATGGGCCAGACGCTCCAGATCGCGTCGGAGAAGAATGCGTACACGATCACCGACCGCGCGACGTATCTCGCTCAGAAGTCGCATCTGCAGCTCGACATCATCAACGGCGGCGACCCGCCCCTCCTCAACTACTACCACGTCATCACCGTGAATCCGACGAAGTTCCCGAAGGTGAACCTCGCCGGCGCGAACGCGTTTGCCGACTACCTCGTGCACCCGGATACGCAGAAGATCATCGCGGCCTTCGGCCTCGACAAGTTCGGCCAGCAGCTCTTCTTCCCGGACGCCGGCAAGCCCGACCCGACCAACTAGCGACCAATGGACCTCATCCTCCAGGGGATCGCGGGCGCGGTCGCAAAGATCGCATCGGGCGATCCCGACGTCATCGACGCCACGGTCGCTTCGCTCGTCGTGAGCGGCGCGGCCACGGTCATCGCCGTCGTGACCGGCGTACCGCTCGGGGCATTGATCGGGCTGACGCGCTTCCGGGGCCGGCGGCTGCTGCTCTCACTCGTGAATACCGGGATGGGCCTGCCGCCCGTGGTCGTCGGCCTGTTCGTCGTCGTGTTCCTGTGGCGGAGCGGCGCGCTGGGCGACCTCGACTGGTACTGCACCCGCCAGGGCATGGTCATCGCGCAGTACCTGCTCGCGGTACCTGCGGTCATCGGGCTCACCGCCATCGCGCTGCAGAGCGTCGATCCGCTGCTGCGAACGCAGCTTCTCTCGCTCGGCGCGACGCGCTGGCAGGCGGCCTGGCTCCTGGTCCGCGAGTCGCGGCTGCTCGTGCTCGGAGCGGTCATCGCCGGCTTCGGTGCGGTCATCAGTGAGGTCGGCGCATCCCAGATGGTCGGCTGCAACGTGAAGGGCGACACCCGCATCCTCACCACCGCGATCACGCTCGAGACGAGCAAGGGCGAGTTCGGGAGCGCCTTCGCGCTCGCGTTCATCCTGCTCGCGATCATCTTCGGGCTCACCGCGATCACGACCTACGCGCAGCAAGGACGCCATGCTCGAGGCACGTGATCTCGTCGCGTACCGCGGTGACCGGCCGGTCGCGCATGCGGCGCGCATCGACCTGGCCCAGGGCGAGCACCTTGCCCTGCTCGGGCCGAACGGCGCGGGAAAGAGCTCGCTCGTCCTCGGTCTCGCGACGCTCGTGCGGACCGATGGCGAGCTGCGCTACCGGGGCGCGCCGGTCCGGGACGCGGACGCGTACCGCCGGCGCATCGCCGTCGTGTTCCAGCGGCCGTTGCTCCTCGACCGATCGGTGCGCGAGAACGCGGCGCTCGGCCTCGCGCTCCGCGGCGTCGCCAAGGGAGCGCGCGACGCGCGCGCGGAGAACGAGCTCGCGCGCCTCGGCGTCGGGCAGCTCGCGGACCGGCCGGCGCTCGGGCTCTCCGGCGGTGAGGCCCAGCGCGTGAGCATCGCCCGCGCGCTCGCGATCGATCCCGAGATCCTGTTCCTGGACGAGCCGTTCAGCGCGCTCGACGCACCGACCCGCGAGACCCTCATCGCCGATCTCGCACATGTCCTCCGCGAGCGCGGCGTGACCACGGTGATGGTGACGCACGACCGCGACGAGGCGCTCTCGCTCGCCGATCGCATCGGCGTCGTCATGAACGGCGAGCTGCGCCAGCTCGACACGGCCGAAGCGGTGTTCGGGATGCCATCGGATCCCGAGATCGCTGCGTTCGTCGGTGTCGAGAACGTCCTCCCCGCGCGGGTCGAGCGCGCGACCGAGGAGCTCACGTACCTGCGGATCGCCGATCAACACGCCGAGGTCACCGAGCCGCCGCCATCCGGCGACGACTTCCCGCTCCTCTGTGTGCGGCCCGACGACGTCGTCATCGCGCGCGGGGTCACGACCACGAGCGCGCGCAACAGCTTCACGGCGCGGATCGTGCGCATCGAGCCGATCGGCCGCCGGATGCGCCTGGTGCTCGACTGCGGCTTCCCGCTCATCGCCCACGTCACCCGGCAGTCGGCGCGCGATCTGGCGCTGGAGGCCGGCGATCAGGTCGTCGCGTCGTTCAAGGCGACGGTGCCGCACCTCCTGCCGCGCATCCGCCACTAGCGGCCACGTATCCTCAGCCGGTGCAGAGCCGTCTCGTGGCCTTGGCCCGGCATGTCGGCGCGGCGACCCTCGCCGGCCTGATCGCGGGGGTGCTCGTCGGCGGACTCCTCGGTCGCGTCGTCATGCGCATCGCCGGTTTCACGGCAGGCCCCGGACTGGTCGGCTCGTTCACCGCGAACGGAAACCGGGTCGGTGACATCACCGTCAGGGGGACCGCTGAGATCCTCCTCTTCGTCGGTCTGAGCAGCGGGCTCATCGGCGGCGTCCTCTACGCCGCAGTCGAGCCGTGGTTCGGCCGGCTTCGTCCGTGGCACGGCCTCGCATACGGGGTCGGATTGCTCGCGACGTTCGGCTTCACGGTGCTCGACCCCTCGAATCTCGACTTCCGGCGCTTCGGTTCCGCACCGCTCAACGTCGCGATGTTCGCCGCCCTGTTCCTTCTCTTCGGCGTCGCCACCGCGCTGCTGTTCGACCGCGTGCGCTCACTCATCGACGGTCGGACGAAACTGGCGCGGGTGACGGAAGCCCTCGCGTTCATGGCGTTGATCCCGGGTGCGTTCGCCACCGTCCTGGTGCTCACTGCAGTGGCCGGACTCGCCGAGCCGCTCTTTCCGATCATGGTCGCGCTCGGCCTGCTGATCGCGACGGTCGTCCGTTGGCGAGGGCTTCCGGATCCGATCGGCTACGCGGCGCTCGGTGCGACGATGCTGCTCGGCGCGGCGCGAACGATCGGCGCCCTGCCCGAGATCCTGGCAGGCTTCTAACTAGACTCGCGCTCGTGCCCGTCAGCGCCTCCTCCGCGCGCACCGCGGCGCGCTCGCTCTCCGTCGACGAGGCGCTCGAGCGGATCCTCGCGCGTGTCCGGCCGCTCGAGCCGGTGCCCATGGCGCTGCTCGACGCGCTCGGTGCGACGCTCGCCGAGGACGCCATCGCCGACCGCGACGTTCCTCCGTTCCGCAACTCCGCGATGGATGGCTATGCCGTGATCGCCGCGGATGTCGCGAGCGCGCCGGCCACGCTGCGCGTCGTCGGGGAGATCGCGGCCGGTGGCGTGCCGTCCCGGCCGATCGTCCGCGGCGAGGCGATGCGCATCATGACCGGCGCGCCGTTGCCTGACGGAGCCGACACGATCGTGCGCGTCGAGGACACCGACAACCGCACCGACAGCGTGACGATCACCGTCGCGACGAAGGCGGGGACGTCGGTGCGAGCCGCCGGTGAGGATCTGAAGCGCGGGGAGACCATCCTGCGCGCCGGGACGGTCCTTCGCGCGGCGGAGATCGGCGTGCTCGCGACGCTCGGACAGGGGAGCGTGCGCATCATCGGGCGGCCCCGCGTGGCGGTGCTCTCGACCGGGGACGAGCTCGTGGAGCTCGATGCGCCGCTCCGGCCGGGTCAGATCCGGGACGCGAACCGCTACTCGCTGGCGAGCGCGGCACGGGCGGTGGGCGCGACGCCGGTCCCGCTCGGGATCGTGCGCGACACGGCCGAAGACCTGCGCCGGGCGCTGCGCGACGCCGCGAGCAATGCCGACGTCATCGTGACGAGCGGCGGCGTCTCGGTGGGCGATCACGATCACGTGAAGCCCGTGGTCGACGAGCTCGGTTCGATGGACTTCTGGTCGATCGCGATCCGGCCGGGCCGGCCGCTCGCGTTCGGCGAGATCGACGGGAAGCTCATCTTCGGTCTCCCCGGCAATCCGGTCTCGTCGCTCCTCGGGTTCGAGCTGTTCGTGCGGCCGGCGCTCTTGAAGATGGCCGGACGCCGGCTCCTGCACCGTCCGCGAATCACGGCCACCCTCGACGACACGCTCGATACGCCGCCGGGGCTGCGGTTCTTCGCCCGCGGCGTGTACGACCCGGCGACGAACACGGTCCGGACGACCGGGCCGCAGGGCTCGGGCATCCTGCGCTCGATGTCACTCGCGAACTGCTTCATCGACGTGCCCGCCACGATCCAGCACGTGGATCGCGGCACCTCGGTTACGGTCATCCGTACGGATCTGCCGGAGGACCACTGAAGAAGCTCACCCATCTCGACGACAAGGGCGCGGCGCGCATGGTCGACGTCGGCGACAAGCCCGACACGGATCGGCGCGCCGTCGCGCGCGGCCTGCTGCGCGTCTCGGCGGAGACGGTCGCGCTCGTGCGCGACGGCAAGACGAAGAAGGGCGACGTCGTCGCGGCCGCGCGGATCGCCGGGATCATGGCCGCGAAGAAGACGAGCGAGCTCATCCCGCTCACCCACCCACTCCCGCTCACCCACCTCGCGGTCGACGTCGAGCTCACCGACGAGGGGCTGGCGATCCAGGCGATCGCCGCGACCACCGGCCCGACCGGTGTGGAGATGGAGGCGCTCACGGCCGTCGCGGTCGCCGGGCTCACGCTCTACGACATGCTGAAGAGCGTCGAGCGCGGCGCGCGGCTCACCGACATCCGCCTCGTCGAGAAGAGTGGCGGCAAGAGCGGGACGTATACCGCGGAGTGACGACCCTCACGGCCGCGGTCATCACGGTCAGCAGCAAGGGCGCCGTCGGCAAGCGGATCGACGAGAGCGGCCCCGCGATCCGCGAGGCGCTCGAGGCGGCGGGCATCAAGGTCGTGCACACGAAGCTCGTCTCGGATGGCGTGACGCCGGTGGGCAACGCGATCCGCGAGGCGTCGCAGAAGGCGAACGTCGTGATCACGTCGGGCGGGACGGGTCTCTCGCCGAACGACATGACCCCCGAGGCGACGCGGCGCGTCATCGACCGCGAGGCGCCCGGGATCGCGGAGGCGCTGCGGGCGCACTCACTCACGAAGACGCCGCACGGGATGCTGTCGCGCGGGGTCGCTGGCACGCTCGGTGCCGCCCTCGTCGTGAATCTCCCGGGCTCGCCGAAGGCCGCGCGGGAGTCGCTCGAGGTCCTCATCCCGGTGCTCGCGCACGCGGCCGAGCTGCTCGCCGGCGAGTCAGGCGAAGGCGGACACCGCAACCCGGCATGAGGCTCGCGTACGGTCCAGGCGTCAAGGAGGCGATCGACGCTCGGCGCGGGGTCGTCGCCCTCGAGTCCACGGTCATCGCGCACGGGCTCCCCCGCCCGCGGAATCTCGAGACCGCGATGCTGTTGGAGCGCGACATCCGCGACGCGGGCGCCGTCCCGGCGACGATCTGCCTCGCCGACGGCATGCTCATCGTCGGCGCCGCGCTCCCCCTCCTTGCGCGGCTTGCGAACGAGGACGACGTCGCGAAGATCTCGACCCGCGACCTCGCACCGTTCCTCGCGCGGCTGTCCGCGGACGGGCTCGGCGCGACGACCGTCGCCGCCACGGCGGAGATCGCGGCACGCGCCGGCATCCAGGTCTTCGCGACCGGCGGGATCGGCGGCGTGCATCGCGGCGCCGAGCGGACCATGGACGTGTCCGCCGACCTGCTCGCGCTCACGCGGCACCCGGTCGTGGTCGTGTGCGCAGGCGCGAAGCTCGTGCTGGACCTTGCGAAGACCCTCGAGCAGCTGGAAACGCTCGGTGTCCCGGTGATCGGCTACGGGACGAGCGAGCTGCCCGCGTTCTACGTTCGCTCGAGCGGCCTGCCGGTGCCCCATCGCGTCGACGATCCGATCGCCGCGGCCCGGATCGCGCGACTGCAGCTCGATCGCGGCGCCGGAATGCTCGTGTGCGTCCCGATCCCCGAGGCGAATGCGCTTCCGCGCGCGGAGATGGAGCGCGAGATCGACGCCGCGCTCGTCTCCGCGGACGCGGCGGGCGTGCGCGGCAGCGACGTCACGCCGTATCTCCTCGCGCAGCTCGGCGGCGCGTCGTCCGGCCGCACGCTCGACGCGAACATCGCGCTGCTTCGCAACAACGCGCGCGTCGCCGCGGCGATCGCGAACGCGCTCGCCGGCATGTGAATAAGCGGGCGCCGTCCGGCCGCGCTAGGGTGCGCGCGTGCTCAGCGCGCTCACCGTCCCGCCGGCGGAGGACGACGTCGCTCGCGCGGCGGCACGCGTCTCGGAGGGAGCGCTCCGCGAGGCAACCGTCGCCCGCTGGCCGCGCGCGCACGACCATCACGCCTATCTGCTGACCGCGCGCGACGGGCGGGAGTATCTGTTCAAGGCCGCGCGCATGCGCCACCCCGGCCGGATGCGCCGGTACATCCACGTCGCGGGGATGCTGCGCGAGCGCGAGGTCCCGCACCCCGAGCTCCGCTGGTACGACATGGACAAGACCACGCTCGGCGTCCCGTACCTGATCCAGGACTTCCTGCGCGGGCAGGACCTCGGTTCCGTCGGCTCCGAGCTGTCGTTCACCGACCAGCACCGCATCGGCGCCAAGCTCGCGTTGGCGTTCCGGGCGCTGCATCAGATCGATTACATCGACACGCCGACCTCGTGGGGCACCGAGTTCGACGACCGATTCCGCACGCGGGTCGCCGAGTGCGTGGTCCTGGATGCCGTCGACAAGCCCGCCGTCCAGAAGATCGTCGCGTACTACGAGGAGCGGCGCGGCGCGCTCGAGGACGTCCCGCGCCGGCTGAGCCACGACGACCCATCGCCTGAGAACATCATCGTCGAGCGCGGCGCCGACGGCTGGCAATTCGTCGCGCTCGTCGATTTCGAGCGCGCGCGAGGCCGCGACCCGCTCCTCGATCTGGCTCGGCTGCGGGCAACGACCTTCGCCGCGTGGCCGGCGATGGCGGCGCCGTTCAACGCCGCGTACGGCGCCCTGGAGCCTTACGGGCCGGACCTCCGCGCTCGCGCCGAGCTCTACGACCTGTACGTGCCGCTCGCCGCGATCGCGTACCACCGCGAGAACGAGCGCCCCGACCGCGAGGAGGCGGCTCGCGGCGCGCTTCGCGCGTGGCTCGAGCGCGACGCCTGACGAACCGCCCCTTCCGGTTCAGCGTCGGTGGCGGCGAGCCCGTGAGCGCGCGGGTCCTCGGAGAGAAGGCTCGCCGCGCCGAGGCGATCGGGTACAGCACCTACGTCCTGTCGGACCATCTGCTCAACACGTTCGCGCCCAACGTCGCCCTCGCGTCGATCGCGACAGCGACCGAGACGCTGCGCATCGGCCACCTCGTCCTCAACAACGATCTGCGCCACCCGGCGGTCCTCCATCAGGAGCTTGCGAGCCTGGACGTCCTCAGTGAGGGCCGTCTCGAGATCGGGATCGGCGCCGGATGGAACGAGCCGGAGTACGCCGCGAGCGGCATCCCGTTCTCGCCGGTGCCGGTGCGGGTGTCTCGGCTCGAGGAGTCGATCGCGGTCTTGAAGGGCTTGTTCGGGGACGAGAAGCTCTCGTTCACCGGCACGCACTACACGATCACGGCGATGGACGGTCGCCCCACGCCGCTGCAGAAGCCGCACCCGCCGTTCCTCATCGGTGGCGGCGGCAAGCGCGTGCTCGGGCTCGCCGGCCGCGAAGCGCAGATCGTCGGCTTCGCGCCGCGCATCGGCGCGAAGGTCGGTGGGTTTCGAAGCTGCACGTTCGAGGCGACGCGCGAGAAGATCGGCTGGGTGAAAGACGCCGCCGGATCGCGGTTCGACCAGATCGAGCTCCAGACCTACCCGGCGTTCCGGCCCGCGTCGGTGACGGATGAGCCACGCAAGGCGGCCGAGGATCTCCTCGCGAAGATCAATCAGCGCGAGCCGAGCGGGCTCACCGTCGAGGAGCTCCTCGACTCGCCGCACGTGTTCATCGGCACCGTCGGTCAGCTCGTGGAGAAGTTCACCCGGCTGCGCGACGAGCTCGGGATCAGCAACGTGATGGTCGGAAGCGGCATGGATGAGTTCGCCCCGGTGGTCGAGCGGCTCGCGGGCCGCTAGCGCTCCACGCGCGTCGCGAACATCCAGCGATGCCCCTCGAGATCCTCGACGCGGTACTGCCGCTGCAACGGGTTCGTCTCGAGCCCCGAGATGATCCGCGCGCCGGCTGCGGCCGCGGCGGCGTGATGGGCCTCCAGGTCGTCGACGTACACGACGAGACCGTCGACGATGACCGGACGGTCGAGCCAGCGCGCCGCCACCGCGCAGTGCTCGGCGTGCTTGCGCGGTCCTTCGTACGCGTCGTTCGGATGGCCGACCAGGACGATCGCGCCGTCAGGGCGCTTGAGGACGACGTCGGTCACGGTGCCGGATCGATCCGCGAACCGCTCCGTCTCGCGGAACCCGAACGCGCGGCAGATCCAGTCGGCCGCGGCGGCGGCGTCCGCGTAAGCGAGCATCGGGATGACGCGCGGCTCGCTCATCGCGGCGGACAGTACGGCATGCCGTTGTTCGGATCGTTCTCCGGGCTCGGCACGGCGATCGCCGTGGCGGTCGCGAAGATCCGCGGCTCACCGCCATCGTTGCCGATCCCGACGGCGAGGAACATCCGCGTCGGATCCTGCACCGGCGCGTACGGGTTGCCGTCGGGGAAGTCCGCGGTGACGCCGAACCACCGGCAATTGCGGATGAGCGTGCCGTCGGGACCGAGGACGACGTACGCGGAGACGAGCCCCTCGTTCGCCCAGCGATCGACGATCGGCGCCGGGACGCCGTACGACGCGGTGAAGCAGTCACGTACGGCGAGCATGTCGTGGCGGCCGGCGAGCGCGATCCAGTGGTCGACCAGCTGCCGATCCGGGAGCCCGGGCAGCGTGCACGCCCCGGGCGGGAAGTCCGGCAGCGGGGACGGCGACGGCTGATCCGCCAGCGGCTCGCGGGACTGGGTCGGCAGGACAACCGTGCCGCTCGGCAGCGGCGGCGATGGTGAGAGCGACGCGGTGGGCGGCGGGCCCGACGCAATACCGGCATCCGGCGCCGCGCACCCGCTGATCAGCACGGCCGCGAGCAGCGCGACAGCGCCGCGCATCTACCGACCCTGTTGACCTTGGGCGAATAGGTCGCGCATGCGGATGTAGTTCACGACCGCATCCCGATCGAGGAGCCCGACGAGCCGGCCATCGCGGACGACCGGGAGCACGACCGCGTCGCCGAAACGCTCGAGGGCCAGGCCGAGATCATCGTCCGGCGCGAGCTTCGCGAGGCTCGATGACTGCGTCATCACCTGCTCGACCGGCGTCGTGGCCCAGCTGTCGTGGTCGATCTTCCGCACGTCCTCGGTCGTCATGAGGCCGAGGAAGTTCTGGTTCGTGACGACCGGTACCGCGCGGAGATTGCGCGGCAGCATGAGATCCCGGACCACGGTCGCGATCGAGGAGCGCGGGTCGGCCGCCGCGAACGTCGTGTTCATGAGCGGCGCGACGCGCGTGCCGGCGACCAGCCCGCCGAGTTGCTCCTGGCGCATCGATTGGGTCGCGGCGTTGTAGAGGAAGTACGCGAGCAGCAGCGGCCAGAACCAGAGGGCGTCGCCGTCGGTGAACTGCACGAGGCCCCAGAGGACGAACACGCCGGCGACGAGCTGGCCACCGCGCGCGGCGATCGGGGTCGCCTTCGAGCGATCGCCTCGAATCGCCCAGATGATCGACCGGAGCACGCGACCGCCGTCCAGCGGGAAGCCGGGAAGCATGTTGAACGCCGCGAGATACAGGTTGATGGTCCCGATGTAGCTCGCGATCGCGATGACGCCGTCGAGCGACGGGGTCGTGCGGATGTCGAGCACGCCGGGCACCGACCAATTCACGAACGGAATGTCCCCGCCGCCGATCGTGAGGCCGATGATCCCGATGACCACGCTCATCGCGGGTCCGGCCGCGGCCATGAAGAACTCCGCCTTCGCGCTCGGTGGCTCCTGCCGGAGGTTCGCGACGCCGCCAAGCAGGAACAGGGTGATCGACGAGACGGCCATATTGAACC
>Ga0075425_100002455_pt1 | contig 18590 bp, 12 predicted proteins | sample SoiMethybrSBSTD4_FD_75300 | JGI IMG/M metagenome (GOLD analysis project Ga0075425, IMG submission 75300) | Bulk soil microbial communities from a Populus tree surrounding site in Tennessee, USA - Soil MetaG P. TD hybrid SBSTD4 | ecosystem: Environmental > Terrestrial > Soil > Tree plantation... | reverse complement strand
TCGCGCGACATGACCCAGTTGATGAAAACTTTCGCCGCGTTGGGATGCGGCGCGCGGCTGACGAGCGCCATGCAGCAGGCGCCGCCGCCCATGATCTCGCCCTCCTTCAGCGGATGGGGCAGGAGATCGACGGGCAGGCCTTGCTGCTTCGCGCGCACGACCGGCTGCGCGCTGCCGACGTAAAACAAAACTTTTCCCTGGCCGAGCCAATCGGTGCCCTGCTCCAGGTGGCGGGTGATCAAAATGTCGGTCTCCGTCAAGAGGCGCGTGATGTAGCGCGGGCCGAGCGCGGGCGAGCTGTAAAAAAATACGAAGGTTTCGCCGCCGCCGCCCGCGACCAAAGGATCGAACGCGGCGAGCTTGCCTTTAAATTTGGGCTTGAGCAGATCCCACCACGACTGGATCTCCTTCGGATCGAGAAGCTTCGTATTATACGAGCCGCGCCGCGTGCCCACCTCGCCGCTCAGCAAAATCGCGCTCTGGTTCTGCGGATCGGCGAACCAGAGCTTCTTTTGCCACCAGGCCGATTCGTCGTAGGTCTCGGGCAGAATCAGCTGCGGGCGAAGCCGCTCCAGCCCGCCGGCGGGAAAGACGATGAAGCTGGTGGATCCGCCCATCAGGAGATCGGCGAGATATTTTTCCGCGCGGCGCTCGTTGAGAATCTTCTGCGAGAGCTCCGATCCCTTGCCGGGCTCGAAGTTGATCCTGATTCCCGGAAATTGTTTTTGAAACAGCTCCCACAGCGGGCGGTACATCGGGTTGTGCGGTCCGTAGATCGTGAGTTCCGCTTCGCGCTTGGCCGCCTGGACCGTCTTCTCCCACTCCTGCTTCCAGTCTTCCGCGGCGGACGCGGCGGATGCGCAGAGACCGACGAAGAGAAAAACAAGGCACGCGCGTGCGATCGGTTTCATATCGCTTTCAGTTTGCCGGCGATTGCGTTACATTCGCCGATCAACACCATTACTTCTCGATCGTGCCTTCGTCAATGAGGAAAAAAGCGCCCGCGCTGGAGATCCGTCGCGTCTCTTACGCGCTCGACGGCCGGAAGATTCTCGACCGCGTCGATTGGACCGTCGCGCCCGGCGAGCATTGGGCGATTCTCGGCCCCAACGGCTCGGGAAAGACGACGCTGCTGCGCATCGCGTGCGGCTTCCTATGGCCGAACGCCGGCGGCGAGGTGCGGCGGAACGGCGCGACGCTCGTCAATCTGCCCGAGCTCCGAAAAAGCATCGGCTGGGTCACCGCATCGCTCGCCGCCGAGATTCCGCGGCGCGAGCCGGCGCTTCAGACGGTGGTGTCCGGGAAATACGCTCAGATGGGGTTATTCTCGTGGCCGTGGGACAAGCCGGGGAAAAGCGATTATGCGCGCGCGGAAAAATATCTGGCGCAGATGGGCGCAGCCCGGCTGAAAAACCAGGAGTTCGGCACGCTCTCGCAGGGTGAGCAGCAAAAGGTGCTGATCGCCCGCGCGCGCATGACCCGGCCCTATCTCGTGCTGCTGGACGAGCCGTGCGCCGGCATGGACCCCGGCGCGCGGGAGAATTTTCTCGCCAGCCTCGAGAAGCTCGGCAGAGAGAAAAAAGTGCCCGCGCTCGTCTACGTGACGCATCACATCGAAGAAATCCTGCCGATGTTCAAAAAAACGTTGATCTTGAAGCAGGGGAGAGTGCTCGCGGCGGGGAAGACCGACGCGCTGCTGAAAAGCGAAACTCTCGGAAAGCTATACGGCGTGGGTTTCGAGATCGTGAGAAAGAAAGAGCGCTACTGGCTGCTGCCGCGATAAACGATCTTCCACGCTCCTCTCACGTCCATTCATGATCGAACGGCTCAGCCAGATCGTCTTCGGCCCAAATCACCGCTGGTGGGCGCTCGCCGTGGCGGCGCTCGCCACCTTCATGGTGACGACCGACGCGGGCCTTTTGAGCATCAGCCTCCCGGTGATCGTCGCGGAGTTCAAGGCCGATCTCGCGACCGGCAGCTGGCTCGCCTTCGTGTATGCGCTCGTGACGGGCTCGCTCTACCTGCCGTGCGGGCGGCTCTCCGATCTCTTCGGGCGCAAGCGCACGTTGAGCGCGGGGTTTTTGCTCTACACCGCCACTTCGCTCCTCGCGGGCTTCTCGCAGAGCATGGGGCAGGTGATCTTTTTTCGCGGCCTGCAGGCGGCGGGCAGCGCGCTCATGATGGCGAACACCTTCGCGCTCGTCACGGCGCTTTTCTCGCCGGCCGAGCGCGGGCGCGCGATGGGATTGTCCGGCGGGATGATCTCGGCCCTCGGTTTCGTCGTCGGCCCCGCGCTCGGCGGCCTCATCACTTATACGCTCGGATGGCGCTCGGTTTTTTACGTGAGCTCCGGTCTCGGCGTCATCGGCTTTGCCGCCGCGCGTCTTATCCTCTTCAATGACAGGAATCCCGTCGATGCGAAGAAGGAGCCGTTCGATTTTATCGGCACGGCGACGTTCGCCTTGGCCCTCACGATGCTGCTGCTCGCCCTCACGGCGGGGCAGAAAGGCTCATGGCACGCTCCGCTCGTCCGCGCCGGCTTCGCGGCGGCGGCGCTCTCGCTCGGCGTCTTCCTCTGGTGGGAGGCACGAACAAGATATCCGCTGCTCGACCTAGCGCTCTTTCGCATTCGCCTTTTCACGGCCGGGAACATCGCGCGTCTGTCGAGCTTCGTCAGCGTGAGCATGAATCAGCTGCTCATGCCTTTTTTTCTGCAACTCGGCCTCGGGCTCGACACGCTGCGCGCCGGGCTGTTGATGGCGACGGCGTCGATCGGTCTCGGTATTCTCTCGCCGGTCACGGGCTATCTTTCCGACCGCATGGGCGCGCGCATGCTTTCTTGCGTCGGTCTCGCCATTATGGCCGCCGCGTTTTTCAGCCTCCAACTCCTCGATCTCGGCTCGTCGGCCGTCGACATCGCCTGGCGTCTCGGCCTGGTCGGCGTCGGACTCGGTCTTTTTCAAACGCCGAACAACAACGCGCTCATGAGCTCGATTCCGCCGCAAAGATTGGGCGTGGGCTCCTCGTTTCTTTCGATCGTGCGAAGTGTCGGGCTTTCGCTTGGGGTCGCGACCGCGAGCGCGATCGTGAGCGCGCGGCTCATCGCGGCGACCGGGCAAACTTCGCTCGACGCGCTGCGCAGCGCCGGCCCGGCGGAGAAAAGCGGGCCGCTTGTTTCGGCCTTCCTGCAGGGTTATCGCTACGCCTGTTGGACGGCGGTGGTCGTGTGCCTTGTCGGCGTCGCCGCTTCGAGCGTGCGCGGCCGCAGGGGCGACGAAGCTTAAACGCGGAGCGCTTCGACGGACTCGCCCAAGCGCAGGAAAATCAGCTTAAAGCCGGCGACTTCTTTTTTCAGCGTGCGGCGGATCGCTTCGGAATAGATTTCGACTTGATGATGGTAGCGCGCGACGAGATCCGCGAGCTCGTGGGATTCGACGCGATCGCTCTTGTAATCGGCGATAAAAATCTTCCCGTCCTTCTCGTAGAGGAGATCGATCACGCCTTCCATGACGGCGGCGTCCTCCCATTTCAGCAGCAGCGGAATCTCGCGCCCGAGGATGCGCACCGAGCCGATCTCCGTGTAGGCGGGCGAGGTAAAGAACGCGGCCAGGATCTCTTTGAGCTCGCTCTCGATCTCGACGCGGTTGGGCCGCCACTTGGGCGCGACCCAGCGGTCGAGAAAAGGCGCCAGCTCGATCTCGAAGTCCGCTGAGCTCCGGCTGAAATCCCAGTATTCCAAAAATCGGTGCGCGAGCTCTCCGATCCTGAGCGGCAGCTCGACGGCGAGCGAGAGCTTCTCTTTCTCCGCGACTGCTTCCGCCAGTTCCGCTTCACGCCGTTTGAGCAATGTCGGACTTAAAAAAATCGACGCGTCGCGGAAGCGTTCCATTTCTTCCGCGCGCCGTTTCCAGAGAGCGGCGTAGGCAGCGCAATCGATCTTCGATGAGCCGTCGTCCTCCGCCGCGCGCGCCCGCACGGGCGGTCTCAGGCTCTCCTCAACGGTGCGGAGCTCGATTTCCCCGTCGCCGACCGTCAGCGCGCGGCCTTCTTCGCCGCCGCTGAGTTTGTCGCCGAGCGCTTCTTCCAGCATCGCCAGATAGCTGCCGCGGACTTTTTTGTCGAGCGCCGCGCACGAGATCGTGAGATGCTCGCGCGCGCGCGTCATCGCGACGTAAAGCACGCGTTTTTGCTCCTCGCGCTCGCGGAGGCGCGTTTTTTGCGCGATGAAAACGGCCGCGACGCTCCAGCACGAGCCGGCGCGAATCCCGGCGAGGCCCGTCGACCAGTCCTGCAAAACGCAGGACTCCCGGTCGTCGCCTTGATTCGGCACGGTGTGACAGCCCGCGAGGACCACGACGGGGAACTCGAGTCCTTTGGACTTGTGAATGCTGAGCATGCGAATCGCGTCGAGATTCTCTTCCGCCAAAGCGCTCTCCGGCTCCTCCTCCATGCGCAGAACGCGGGCGCCGAGACGCGCGACGACTTCTTTGAACGTGCTGAGCGGCTCGCGCCCCATGCTCTCGGCCTGAAGCCGGAGCTTCTCGAGGTTCGCCACCGCCTGCTCGCCGTGGAAGGAGGCGGCGGCCAGGACGCGCACGGGGAGGCTCTCGAAGACGCGCGCGATCGCCTCGCCGACCGGCAGCGCGCGGATCTCTCGATTGAGACGCGAGAGAATCGCGTAGAGCTCCCGCACGCTCGCCGGCGTCAGAAGATCGACCTCGATCCGGTAGTCGAGCATCCGCCGGCGATGCAAATCGTAAATCGCGGTGTCCGTAAGCCCGCCCAACGGCGAACGCAGGAGGCCCACGAGCGCGAGCCGGTCATGCGGGTTGTCGACCGCGCGCAGCAGATTGACGGCGTCGATGATCTCCTGCACGGCGTAAAAGTGTCTCTCGCCCTCCACGACGTAGCGGATTCCCCGGCGGCGCAGCGGCTCGATATAATGATGAATGTCGGTGAGCTTGCGAAACAGCAGCGCCACGTCCTTCGGCTTGACCGCGCGCGCGCCCTCTTTATCGATGATCTCCGCCTTGCCCAAAACCTCCTCGTCGAGCCAGCGCGCGAGACTTTCGGCCTCGAGCCGCCGCGCGCGGTCGTTGTCGATCTTTTCGGCGCCCGCGACTTTGCGGATCGCAATACGACGGAAGGGCAGGTTATCTTCCGGCTCGTCAGGCGCCGGGGCGATCGCAATGTACGGCGGCTGCAGTCCTTCTTTCGCCTGCATCAGCCGATCGAAGATGCCGTTGACGGCGCCTAAGATCCTTCCATGGCTCCTGAAATTCGTGCTGAGGCGGCATTCGACGCCGTCCTGCGCCTTGATGATTTTTTCCACGACTTCGAGGTAGGCCTGGATGTCGGCGCGCCGAAACGCATAGATCGATTGCTTGGGATCGCCGACGACGAAAATTTTGCCCGGCGCGAGCTTCACGTTTTTCCAATCGTCGGCGCTCCGGCCGATTTCCTCGGCGAGGTAAAGCAGAATCTCGTATTGCGTCGGGTCCGTGTCCTGAAACTCGTCGATCAAAATCGCCTTGAAACGGCGCTTGATTTGCTCGCGCACCTGCCGGTGATCGCGGACGAGAGAGCGCGCGCGGGCGAGGAGCCCGTCGAAAGAGACGAACCCGGCGCTCGCGTAAGCGGAGCGAAAGCTCTCGGTGAACGGCGCTAGAAGCTCGACCAGCGCCCCGCAGAGATCGTCGTCGACCTGGCGCAGCGCCTTCGCGGCGCGGAGAATCTCCTGCGCCTGTTCGACGTCCGCTTCGCACCACCCTTTGAGATTTTTATTGATCGCGCCCGCGAGCGGATCGTCGTCCTCCTGGGCGCCGCCGGCGCCGGTGCGGAGAAACGCTTCCAGAATCTCGCGCGCGCCACGCAGCAGCTTCTCGTTGCTGCGATTTTCCGGATGACGTTCGAGCAACTCCGAGGCGCTGTTACGGAGCGACTGAAGCCAGTCGAAAACCGCCGGCGGAATCTGTCCGTCGTTATGCGCCAATCGCGGGACATCGACGGTCTCGGAGCAGAGCGAGAAGGCGAGGGCTCTTAATTCACCAAGCTGGAGCCGTCGGAGCGCGCGCTTCCATTGATCGGATCGGCTCGACGAGCGCGCCAGCTCCTGGTCCAGCCACAGGCTCCAAAGCTCGTCGAAGAGAAGCTCGAAGCGCGAGCCGTCGTCTTCGACGAACTGCGGATCCACGCCGCTCTGCATGGGATAAAGCCGCAGCAGCGTCGCGGCGAAGCTGTGGATCGTGCCGATCTCGCTGCGCTCGATCCGCCGCAGCGCATCGGCGGCGCGGCGGTTCACCCGGTCTTTCGAAAGGTGATAGCGCTCGAGGAGCGCGCGCACCTCGAGCTGCGTCTCTTCTTCGGTCGTCGTAACCGGCTCGGCGTCCAGGCGCGCCGCCATGTACGCTTCCAGCCGCTCCCGAAGGCGCAGCTTGATTTCGAAGGCGGCCTTATTGGTGAACGTGAGCGCGATGATTTCCGTAAGCTTTACTTCCGGCTCGCGCATGAGGAGATGAATCAGCCGCTCGACCAGCAAGCGCGTCTTTCCGGTGCCGGCGCCGGCGGTGACGACGACGTTGCGATCGAACGTCGTCGCGGCCCGTTCCCGCTCGAGCGCGTCAGGCAGCGGCGGCTTTACCGACACGGCGACAGTTCCTTTTTTTTGAGCGCGAGATGCGCCTGACTGGTCGCGTCGCGCTCGGCGCGCCACAGCGTCGGCCGGTGGTGCCTGCGGCACGCCTCCGCGATGCCGCAAAAGCGGCAGTGATCGTCCGGCTGGATGAAAAAAAGTCCGCGGCGCATCGAATCGGCGAGAAACGCGACAGTCTCTTTCAGGGCGGCGCCGTTCGGTCCGTCCCACACATCGCTGTCCATCGTTTCGACCGTCAGAGGACCGTCGCGCCATGCGGGCGCGAGATAGTAGAAGGCTACCTCCACGGCGGCATCGTCGACCCCGAAGGCCGCGGCGGCTTTTTGCCCCAAAATCCCGTAGAAGGGCGGCTGGAGCCGTTGCCCGCGCAGCGCCGAGCGCAGCAGATCGTTGTCGATCGCATGCCGGGATTTCTGCAGCTTGAGCTTGTAGTCGACGACGCGGAAACGCTTTTCCTCCGCGTTATAATCGATGCGGTCCATGCGGCCCCGGATGGTCAGGTCACCCAGCGGCGCGGGCCAGCCGTGCGGCAGCTTTACCGCCGCCGACGATTCGGTCGCGCGCGGACGATAGCCCGATGCCGCGATCTCTTCGAGATCGAGCGCGACGGCTCCCGCCAGGAGCGCAGAGATGTTTTCCTTCGTGATCTCCCATGCGAGCGGATAGCCGACGGGGTTGTCGCGCTCGAAGTGTAGAAAGGCTCTCTGCGCTGTCGCCTGGAGCAGCGCCGCGTAATCCAGTCTCGGCCGGGAGCTCTTCGAGTCGAAATACTCGCAGCGGATCAATTCCTCGTAGAAGGAGCGAAGAATGTCGTGGACGATCTGGCCGATGTCGGCCGGGCCGGGGCCGGCGATCTCTTCCGGCCGTTCCAGCCGCTCCAAACCGAGCAGATGATTGGCGAAGAACTGGAAAGGACAGCGTGCGTACGATTCCAAAGCGGTCGGCGAGAGCCCTTGGGCGCCGATGCGCGACCAATAATCAGCGAGCGGTCCGACGATGCCGTCGTGCGATGAAAGGCCCTCCGCGACTTCTTCAAGGCGGTTGAGCGCCGCGCGGCCGCGCGCATAGAGCTCCGGCGCCGGGAGACAGAGATCGATAATCGGCTTGGCGTCTCTCGCCGCCAGCGTTTGGCGAATCGCGAGCTCCTCGGGCGGCAGCAGATCCACGCGGTCGAAGGGACTCAAGCCGGACTTCTCCGCGTCTCCCCGCGGGACGGTTACGCGCTCGACGGTTCCTTCGCCGGCCGCGCGACAAAGCTCGTGGAGATACCACGAAGGCGCCAGCGGCCGGCCGTCGCCGTCGTTGCGCGCGTGCAGACAATAGAGTCTATCTTTCGCGGCGCCGACGAGCAGCGTGAACAGCAGCCGCTCCTCGTCGAAGCCGCCGAGCTTGGTCGCGACCTTGTATCCCAGCACCGTTTCCAGCAGCTCGCGCTCGCGGTCGCGCAGGAAGGCGTCCTCGCGGATCGTTCGAGGAAAAACGCCCTCGTTGAGCCCGACGATGAATAGCGCGCGAAATGAAAGACCGCGCGCCGCCATCGCGTCGGTGACCGTGACGCCGCGCAAATGGGCCTCGGACAAACTTATCGATGCGCGCTCGATCCAGCACTGATAGGTCTCGAGAAAATGCGCGAGCGTCACCTTGTCGCCCACGGCGTCGAGCTCCGCCAGGCGTCGCAGCGTCCCGTCGAGCGACTCGGCGGCCGCCGCGGAGCTCGCGTCGGGCGCGAGCCAGCGCCGTTGAATGGCTTCCCAGAGGACGACATACCGGCTCCAGCTTCCCCTTTTGGGGAGCGAATCGAACTCCGCGCGAAGCGCAGTGACGATTTTGAGCAGGACGCGGATTTGTTCCGGCGGCACTTCGATCTCACGCCTGCCGTCTTCCTCGGCGTCGGCGCTTTCGGCGGCGGTGATGCCGCGCCCGACGTACTTTTCCAGGCGGAGCCATTCGTCGGCGCCCTTGCCGATCGCGAGCCGCCGGCTCGCCAGATCCCACAGGTCGGGTCTGGGGATCGCGTTTTTGGCGAACGGCGCCGCGTTGAAAAACGGCGAATCGACCAGATCGATCACGTGCGCGCGGAGATAACCTTTGAGCGGCAGGTTGACGAGAAGCAGCGCCGCTTTCGCGAGCGGGTGACACACGAGCGGCTCTTCGCCCGAGGTGACAAAGGGAATCGCGTGGCGCCGGAAAATATCCCGAACGCTCGCGAGATAGGGATCCAGCGAGCGTCCGACGACGGCGATGTCGTCGAATGAGTAGCCTGCTTCGGAATGAAGCCGCAGGATTTCTTTGGCCGCGGCGTCGATCTCGTCGCGCGCGCTGAAGCAGGAGAAACTCTTGAGCGCGAAATCTTCCAGCCGCGCAGGGCGCGGCGCGCCGGGCTCTTCGGCGAATAGCGACAAGAGCGAAGGGCGAGCGGCGACCGCTTCGCGCGCGACGAGGTTGCGGATCTCGCCGTCGCGGCCGGCGAGGGCGTGCACGTACCGTTCGTAGAAACGCTCGGCGAAGGTCCACGCCGGATGCTTGGGCCGATCGTGAACGAGAGGAAAAAACACCGTGGTCGGATAGCGGCGCGCCACGGCCAGAAAAACGTCAAGCTGGACCTGCGTGAGATCGTAAAAGCCGTAGTAAAGAACGCGCTTGAACGATTGGAGATAATTCGAAACGGCGGCGTGCTCGAGCGCGAGCGCGTCGAGATCGGCGTAGTCGTGCAGCTCCCACTTCCCGACGCCGGCCAAAAAAGTTTGATAGACGCTCAACAGCGCTTCAACGCTCTCGGTCGATTCTTCGAAGAGATCGGCGCGGGCGGCCTCGAGCGCCGTCGCCGGATCGACGCCGCCGTCCTTCAGGTCGCGGATCGTCTGCCAAAGCGCCGCAGACCCGCCGGCCTTTTCCTCCAAGCCGCTAAAGGGCGCGGTACCCGGAAGCTTCGTCCGTATCGTTTGCCGCAAGACCTCTTCGAACAGGCCGCTTTCCTGGAGCGCGGGCACTTGGCTGCCGAAGCGCTCTTCCAATAAACGCCGTGACAGCTGGAAAAAGGTGAGGATATGAAAGTTCAGAAGGTTTAAGCCGCGCTCCCGCGCGAGAAGAATCTTGACGCGCCGGCGGAGAAAATTCGACGGAACCAGGAGCAGGATCGGCGCGAGCGGCTCGTCCTCTTTGAGGCGGAGAATCTCTTCGACGAGCGCGTCTTCGAGGTAGGGATGGAACGGGCCGAGGACGATCTGCATAAAAACCTTTCGAGATTATCACAATAGCGAGCGGCGGCAAAGAAACATTTCCCGTCTCCCGCGAGTGAAAATTCTTGCAAATACGCCGGTAAAGCTTTAAACAGGAGCGACAGTCCGCCCTATGCTTTTTCTGCGAAAAATCTCCCGTCGAAGCTTTTTATTCGTTCTTTTCGCCTTTCTCCTCGGACCTTCGATCGCGCCCGCCCAGCAGCAGGGCGCCGTCGTTGCCGACAACGAGCTCGCGGCGAAGGTCGGGATGGAGATTCTCAAAAACGGCGGCAACGCCGTGGATGCGGCGGTCGCGACCGCGTTTACGCTCGCGGTCGTCGACCAATCGGCGTCGGGTCTCGGCGGCGGCGGCTTCATGGTGATTTATCAAGCGAAAGACAAAAAGGCGCACGCGCTGGATTTCCGCGAGACGGCGCCGGCGGCGGCGAGCCGCGAGCAGTACTTGAAAAACGGCAAGCCGGTCCCGAGCCTGAGCTTGACCGGAGCGCTGGCGGTCGGAGTTCCGGGGGAGGTTGCGGGGCTCGCGGAGGCGCAGAAGCGCTTCGGCACGCTGCCGCTTTCGGCGGTCATGGCGCCGGCGATCCGCTACGCCGTCGAGGGCTTCGCGCCGCAGCTCCGGCTGCGCTACGCGCTCGACCGCCAGCTCCAGAACATCCGGAAAAATCCCGACCTCGCGCGCGTCATGCTCGCGAAGGACGAGATCCCGGGCGAGGGCGAGACAATCCGCCAGCGCGAGCTTGCGGAAAGTCTCAAGGCGATCGCCGAGCAGGGCCCGAAGGTCTTCTACGAGGGATGGATCGGACAGGCGATCGCCGAGCGGATCAAAAAAGACGGCGGATCGCTGACCCTGGAGGATTTAAAGAGTTATAAGCCGGCGTGGCGCGAGCCGATCGTCGGCCGCTACCGGAAATGGACGGTGCTCACGATGCCGCCGCCGAGCTCCGGCGGCATCGCCGTCATCGAGGCGCTGAACGTCCTGGAGCATTACAAGCTGGGATCGATGCAGCATAACTCCGCGCCCTATCTCCACCTCGTCGCGGAGACCTTGAAGCACGCGTTCGCCGACCGCGCGCAGTATTTGGGCGATCCCGATTTCGTTTCGGTACCGACGGCAAAACTCATCTCGAAGGACTATGCCAACTGGGTCCGCGGCCGCATCTCGACCGCGAAAACGTATCCGCCGAAATACTACGGCCTGGCGGCGTACAACGCCGAGAAGGGCGGGACGACGCATCTCGGCGTCATCGACAAATCGGGGAACGCCGTGTCGGCGAGCCTCACGGTCAACACGCAGTTCGGGTCGAAGATCCTCGTTGCCGAAACTGGCATCGTTCTCAACAATGAAATGGACGATTTCGCCATTTATCCGGGAGCGCCGAACGTCTTCGGCCTCGTCGGCAACGACGCCAACTCGCTGCAGCCGAAAAAGCGGCCGCTCAGCAGCATGGCGCCGACGATCGTGCTCGAAAACGACCGGCCGGCGCTCGTCGCCGGCGCCTCGGGCGGACCGCGCATCATCAGCGCCACGCTGCAGAGCATTCTCAACGTGCTCGATTTTCGCATGCCGCTCAAAAAGGCGCTCGCGGCGCCGCGCATCCATCATCAATGGATGCCCGAGGATCTTGCGGTCGAGACGGGAATTCCGGCGGGCACGAGAAAAGCGCTCGAAAAGCTCGGCCACAAGGTGCAGGAGAAAAGTTCTTTGGGGCTGGCCGAGGTCGTCGCCGTCCAGAAAGGAAAAACGATCGCTCAGCCCGATCCGAGAAGGGAAGAGCCGGCGGCGGCCGGCGAACGTGGCGAACGCAAGGAAGAGACTAACGGCGCCGGCGGCCGCGCACGGCCCGGAAAATAGACCAGCCGACCGATAGGACTTTGCCGACCCGGCGGAATTTTCCCGTACCGACGAGGAACGTCGCCGGCGCGATGAGCGCCGCGGGGTTATCCTTGATTGTTTGCAGAAGGCCTTTGGCGAGACTCGCCCAGCGGAGCGACCTCGTGAACTGCTCGCAGCTTTCCGCCAGACGCTCGCGCTGCCCGTCGGAGCGGATGATCAGCGTCTCGCGCCGGCGCGCGAGTTGTTCCAGCTTGCTGCTCACGGCTGCGACATCCTCTCGCGGTCTTTCTCGAACTCCGCCATCGTGACGGAGAGAAATTTTGGCGTCGTGGACATTTTCTTTTTCGCCGTTAAGCCGACGACCAGACCGATCATCAGGTAAAGCATCGTCACGACGCCGAGCGCGAGCAGGCGGTGCGTATCCCAAAAAATGACGACGACGAATAACGTCAGCAGGATGACGCCGACGCCGAGGAAAAAAAGCGCGATCGCCCCGAGGAGAACGCTTTGCTTGAGCCGCTCGGTCTCCTCCTCGAGCTCCGTCGTGGCGAGCTCGAGTCGCGTCTGGAGCAGCGCGGCGAAATCGCCGAGAACGTTTTTGAGCGCCTCGAAAAACCCCGGCTCGCCTCCTGCGCCGGGACCAGTGATCTCGCCGGGCATGGCCTATAATCAGTCGCGGCGAATCAAAAGCCCCAGCAGCAGGCCGACCCCGGCGGCGATGCCGACGGCCGTCATCGGATTTTTCTGGATGTAAGCCGAGGCCGCTTCGGCCGCGTCTTTGGTCGTGTCGAAGAGCACCTCTTCGGCATCCGCGAGCGTCTCCTTGCCCTCTTTGAGGCTTTCCTCGATGCGCTTGCGAAGCACCGACACCTGCTCACCCGCCTGATTGGCCGTCGCCCGCAGCAGTTCTTCGGCGTCGCTGATCAGCGCCCTTAAATCCGACACCAGCTTGTCAGTTTCCATCTCGCCACCCCCTTTCAGCTTCCCTATGATAGTGGCCGGCGCGGACACATTCAAGGATGCGCGCGCGGGTCGAGAGTTGACTTCACTTGCCGACTCACTTATAGAACATTCCGGCCCGCTTGCCACAACGCCTTGCCGGTGAAAAGCCAGATTTTTACGGTTTTAGAAGGAGAAAAGAGATGATGCATAGCAAGCCGCTTGCCCTAACCGTATGCGTCGCGGCTCTGATTTTTCTTGCGCCCGCTGCCAGGGCCGCCCAGCCCGCCGGCGACGCCACGGCAAAATTGATCGAAGGGGCGAAAAAAGAAGGTGAGGCGGTATGGTACACCACGACGACGCTAGACCAGAGCCAGCAGGTCGTCGAGCGGTTTCAGAAAAAATACCCGTTCGTCAAAGTCACGCTCTTTCGCACCGGCGGCGGGCCGCTGCTGAATAAAATCTTGACCGAGACCCGCGGCGGCTTGAACGCCTGGGACGTCGTCGTCGGCAGAGGCGAGATGGTCCTGCCGCTGATCGATCGAAAACTCCTCGCGACTTATGTCTCGCCCGAGCGAAACGGGGTCTATCCGGACCTCATGGACAAGCGCGGCTATTGGACCGCCTGGTACGTCAACGGCTACGTGCTCGGTTACAATACCAAGCTCGTCAAGAAAGACGACGTGCCGAAGACGTACGAGGCGTTGCTCAACCCTAAATGGAAAGGCGGGCAGATTTCTGTCGACACCGAAGCCTTCGGCATGCTCCAAGGGCTGATCGGCGTCTGGGGCAAAGAGAAGGCGGTCAACTATTTCAAACGGCTCGCGGCGCAAGACCCGGTTCCGCGGCGCGGCAACACAGAGCGGGTTCAGCTGACTCTCGCGGGCGAATACCCGCTGCTCCTCGCCTACAACCAGACCATCGAGCGTATGACGCAGCGAAGAGCGCCGATCGACTGGCTGCCGCTCGAGCCCGTCGTCATCCAGGTGAACCCGGCGATGCTCGCGGCGAAGGCGCCGCACCCGAATGCGGGGCGGCTATTCATGGATTTTCTGATATCCAAGGAAGGCGCCGAAATGCTGCGGGGCTTTCAGCGCATTCCCGTGCGCAACGATGTCGAGCCCGATCCGCCGAGGCTTTTCCGCGGCTTCAAGTACGTCATCGAAAGCCCGGAGGGATACAAGAACTTCGAGGAGACGGTGAGTCTCTATAACAGCATCTTCAAGCTCAGGTAGTGCCGGGCCAATAAACTTCGCCTAACTTCGTTTCCTCGCACCTCGCCTTCCTTGCGGCGTGCGAGAAGAGTACGCCTCAGTCGGCTCGGCGCTCGCGCCTCGTTATGCTTGTTTCTTGACCCGGCGGGGAGTTTCGCTGTTAAGAATTGAACGGATTTCTCAGCACGATCGTCTCTTCGCGGCCGGGGCCGACGGAGACGAGGATCATTTCCGCGCCGATGATCTCTTCCAGGCGGTGAATATAGCGGCGGGCGTTGCTCGGCAGGTCGGATAGGTTCCTTGCGCTCGTGAGGTTCTCGTCCCATCCCTCCATCTCTTCCCACACCGGCTCGGCGTTCTTGAGCACTTTCACGCTCGCGGGGAAATCATGATGGATTTCGCCGCCGCTCTTGTACGCCGTGCAGACCTTGATCTTTTTAAGGCCGGTCAGCACATCGAGCTTGGTGAGCGCGATGCCGGTCAGGCCGTTGAGCCTCACGGCGTGGCGCACGCCGACCGCATCGAACCAGCCGCAGCGGCGCGGCCGGCCGGTCGTGGCGCCGTACTCCCCGCCGTCCTGCATGAGGCGCTCGCCGATCGCGTCTTTTAGCTCGGTCGGGAACGGCCCGCTGCCGACGCGCGTCGTGTACGCCTTCGAAAGCCCGATGACCTCGTGGATATGGCGCGCCCCGATGCCGGCGCCGGTGCAGACGCCGCCGATCACGGTGTTCGACGAGGTCACGTAAGGGTAGGTCCCGTGATCGACGTCGAGCAGCGTTCCCTGCGCGCCTTCGAAAAGGACTTTTTTCCCGGCCTTGATCTCGCGATCGAGCAGCACGCCGGTGTTCGCGACGTATTTTTCCAGCTCCTCGCGATAGCCGCAGTAGCTCTCGTAGATCGCGCCGTAATCGAGCGTCTTTTCCTTCAGAATCGCCTTCAGGTAGATATTTTTTTCCTCGATGTTGCGCTTGAGCTTGTCGCGAAAGGTCGTGCCGTCGAGCAGATCGACGAAGCGGATGCCCACGCGCGCGACCTTGTCCTCGTAGGCCGGACCGATGCCGCGGCCGGTCGTGCCGATCTTGCCTTTGCCGCGGAGGCGCTCGCGCGCGAGGTCGATCGCCTTGTGATAGGGCATGATGAGATGGGCCCCTTCGCTGAGCTTCAGCAGCGCATCGTTCAGCAAATGGCCCTTGGCGCGGAGCGCGCCGATCTCTTCGAGCAGGACTTCCGGATCGACGACGACGCCGTTGCCGATCACGCAGAGCTTGTTTTTATGCAGCGCGCCCGAAGGAACGAGGTGAAGCACCGTCTTGACGCCGTCGACGACGAGCGTATGACCGGCGTTGTTGCCGCCCTGGAAGCGGACGACGATGTCGGCGTCGAGCGTAAAGAGATCGACGATCTTGCCTTTGCCCTCGTCTCCCCACTGCGCACCGATGACAGCGACGTTGGCCATAAAATCAGGCAATAGGCATCAGGCATGAGGCAATAGTAAAACTTCTGGGCTGTTGCCTATTGCCTACCGCCTGATGCCTTCCGTTCACAGTTTCACCAGCTCCGCCGCGACGACTTGCGGCAGGCTCCGGAGCGCGTCCATCGTCTCCTTCGGCGCGGCGTCGTCGATGTGAATGCAGGAGATCGCCATGCCGCCGACTTTTTCCCGCCCGAGCTCCATGCCGGCGATGTTGATGCCCTTTTCGCCGAGGAGCGTGCCGACCGCGCCGACGACGCCCGGCACGTCTTTATTGTGCAGGATGAGAATGTAGCCTTCCGGCACCGCTTCGAGATAAAAGCCGTCGATCTTCACGATGCGCGGGTTTTTGGCGCCGAAGACCGCTCCCGCGACTTCGAGCGTGCGGTCTTTGGTCTTGACTCTCACGCTGATCGAGCTCGCGAAATCGCCGGCGCGGCTGCTCTTCGACTCGACGACGTTGATGCCGCGGTCGCGCGCGACGAGCGGCGCGTTGACGTAGTTGACGCTCGATTCCATCACCGGCGTGAGGATGCCTTTCAGCACCGCGAGCGTGAGCGGCGCGACGTCGTATTGCGTCACGTCGCCGGAGTATTCGATCTGCACCTCTTTAGGAAGCTGCATCGAGAGCATCTGCACCTGCAGGCTCCCGAGCTTTTCCGCGAGCGTAAGATAGGGCCGCAGCGTGTTCAAAAGCTCAGGGGAGACCGACGGCATATTGACCGCGTAGCGGATGACGCCGCGGGCGAGGAAGTCCACCATTTGCTCGGCGACCGCGATCGCGACGTTGAGCTGCGCCTCGTCGGTGGAAGCGCCGAGATGCGGCGTCGTGATCACCTGATCCATCTTGACGAGCGGATGCTCCGCCGACGGCGGCTCATCGACATAGACGTCGAGCGCCGCGCCTGCCACTTTGCCCTCGCGGATCGCCTCGGCGAGATCGGTCTCGTCGACGATGCCGCCGCGCGCGCAGTTGATGATGCGCACGCCTTTTTTCATCTTGGCGAAGGTTTTCTTGTTGATGAGGCCGCGGGTCTCGGCGGTGAGCGGCACGTGCACGGTGATGAAATCCGAGCGCGCGTAAATCTCGTCCAGCGTCGCCATCTCCACGCCCATGCGCGCCGCCGCTTCCGGCTGGACGAAGGGATCGTAGCCGAGGACCTTCATTCTGAGGCCGATCGCGCGCTCGGCGACGATCCGGCCGACGTTGCCGAGGCCGATGATGCCGAGCGTCTTGTTGCAGAGCTCGACGCCGGTGAACTTCTCGCGGCTCCACTTGCCCGATTTGAGCGAAGCCACCGCCTGCGGGATGTGGCGCGCGAGCGAGAGCATGAGCGAGATCGTGTGCTCGCCGGTCGTGACGTTGTTGCCGCCCGGCGTATTCATGACCACGATGCCGCGCTTGCTCGCGGCGGCGACGTCGATGTTCTCGACGCCGATGCCGGCGCGGCCGATGACTTTAAGATTATCCGCGGTCTCGAGGATGTCTGCGGTTACTTTCGTGCCGCTTCTAAGCACCCAGCCGTGGTAGTCCTTGATGATCTTTTTGATTTCCTGCGGCTTGATGCCGACGCGAAGATCGACGACGAAGCCGGGCGTGCGCTCGAAGACTTCCATGCCCTGAGGCGCGAGCGGGTCGGTGACGAGTATTCGGGTTTGCTCCGCCATAGAAGTTTAGACCAGCGTCTCCATCAATACTTCCTGCGCGGCGGCGACGCCCTGGCCGAATTTCACCTCGGCCCCGAACTTTCGCAGGCCCATCTCGAGCGCGGCGATCGCCGTCACGACGTCGAACGCACCCATGTAGCCCACGTGCGCGATGCGGATCGCCTTGCCGCGGAGCTGATCCTGCCCTTCGGCAAACGTGATCAGCATTTTCTCGCGGAAGAAATCGAGCATGGCGTCGGCGTCCATGCCGGGCGGCGTCCAGATGCCGGTCGCCGCGGGACTCGGGCTCTCGGGCGCGAGGAGTTTCATGCCGAGCGCCGTGGCCGCGGCGCGCGTCGCGCTTGCCAGGCGTTCGTGCCGCGCGTAGACCCGGTCGAGACCTTCTTTGCGCATCAATTCTAGCGAGGCGCGAAGCCCGAAGACGAGCGAGACCGCCGGCGTAAACGCGCTGGCGCCTTTCTGCTGGTTTTTCCGCTCGAGGTTCAAATTGAAATAAAATTTCGGCAGCTTCGCCTGCGCGGCGCGCGCCCACGCGCGGTCGCTGAGCGCGACGAACCCTAAACCCGGCGGCAGCATCATCGCCTTCTGCGAGCCGGTGACGAACGCGTCGACGCCCCATTCGTCCATGGGGACTTTTTTCACGCCGACCGCGGTGACCCCGTCGACGATGAGCAGCGGGCCGCCTTTCGTGACCCGCGCGATCTTATCGATCGGATGCCAGGTCGTGGTCGAGGTCTCGCTTGCCTGAACCATGACCGCCTGCACGTCGCGGTGCTCCTTGAGTTTTTGCTCGATCGCCTCGACGGCGACGGGCTTGCCCCATTCGACTTTGAGATCGATCGGGTCGAGCCCGAACGCCTTGCTGATTTCGAGCCAGCGCTCGCCGAATTTACCGCCGTTGACGACGAGCACCTTCTCGCCCGGGGACAGGAGGTTCGTCACCGCGGCTTCCATCGCGCCGGTACCCGACGAAGCGAGCACGATCACGTCGTTCTTCGTCGCGAAAAGCTCGCGGAGCCCGTCTCTCACCTCCAAAAATATCTTCGCGAACTGCGGCGTCCGATGATGGATCATCGTCTCCGCCATGGCTAAAGCGACCTCGTTGGGGATAGGGGTGGGACCCGGGGCGAGCAGGTATTGTTTGATCATTTTAAAGCCCTTAGCTGTCAGCGAGCGCCGATACAACCGCCAGGCAATAAAAAAGCCTGGACTCTTAGGGATAAGAGACCCAGGCGTTCGGCCTACTTAGCGTTTTGCACTCCCTCGTGGTCAATTCCACGTACGCCAGTCGCGCAAACCGATAAGAAAGTTAACTAGCGTACAAGGCGGACTTTGTCAACGGGGGCTTTCGTGTGCGACAATACTGTCATGGATTTCGAAGCCATACATCATCTCATCAAACGTGGTGATAGTATAGCGATTCGTCGCGAACTCGACGACGGGCGCGATCCGAATCTTGTGAACAAATATTTCTGGACGTTGCTTATGCTTGCAGCTCTTGTGGGCAATACGAAGATTGGAGAGTTATTGATCTCGTGCGGCGCTGATGTAAGCAAAATTAATATGCATGGTG
>Ga0075425_100002454_pt1 | contig 18591 bp, 29 predicted proteins | sample SoiMethybrSBSTD4_FD_75300 | JGI IMG/M metagenome (GOLD analysis project Ga0075425, IMG submission 75300) | Bulk soil microbial communities from a Populus tree surrounding site in Tennessee, USA - Soil MetaG P. TD hybrid SBSTD4 | ecosystem: Environmental > Terrestrial > Soil > Tree plantation... | reverse complement strand
TCGTAGGTCACGTCCTCGAACCATTCGCTCAGCATGAAAGAAACGGCATCTTCCTTCCACCCGTGGTCCGGAGCGAAGGATCGCAGCACCGTCACGATGGCTGCCAGGGCCTTCTTGGAGTCGACGCCGGCCTTCGGGGTCCACTTGGCATTCTTGATTCCCTCGAAGAACCAGTCGTTCATCACCTTATGCCACTTCTGCCGGTTCGGATAATCCTTGGGAATGTCCTTCCTCTTCGGCATGATTTCGAGCGCCTTGTCGCCGCCGAAGACCTGGTCGACCTTGGTGACGTCCGGAATCGCGAGCATGTCAGCGTCCCTTCCTCTTGAAGATTCCCAGGCTGTCATGGATGCCGTCCCAGACAGGGATCTCGACCTGCTTTACCATCTCCCAGGTCTTTTCGATCTCCGGATCATAGCCGGTGCAGCCGTCATTGATCTCACCGACGTAGGCCACCGTATCGCCCTTGTAACCGTTGAAGACTTTCACGTTGTCCACGCTCGGCCAGATAACCAGGAGCGTCCGCTCATGGACGTCCTTCCTCCGGAAGATCTGCTGGTAGCTGACCGGCTCAATCTGAAAGAACGCTCCGACCTTGAACGGGTATAGGCCAGAACTGTCATCGCAGGCGATCACGTCGCCGCCGAGAAGCTGCAGCAGCTTGGACCAGTATCCAGTACCAGCGCCGATCTCGATGATGCCCTTCGGAGAGACTTTCAGAATCTCCCGGAGGATCTTTTCCGTAGGCACCGCGAATCCATATTTTTCGATACACTTGGTTCGGGCGGCGAACTGGGAGACGATCTCTGAATAGTATCGTGAGTCAAAAATATCATAGTGATTGCGGCCGACCCACCACTCCGATAGAAAGGGGTTATGCTCCCGATCCCAAGTTGTCGGAGAAAAGGGCGTCGCCCACTTCTCAGCCCACTTCTCCATCCAAGCCTTATCTTTTTCTAGCATCGTCACACCGCCAATGGTATTCTTGGTTTACCTCTTAGTCAAGGAGATATCGAGATGCGTTTCTTGCTGATTCTGCTCGCGGCCGCAGCCGTCTACCTGTCGATCCACATGCTCGGGAAGCACGGGATCGAGCCCAGCTCCCAGGACTTCTGGGCCTGCCTGGTCCCGCCTGCCGCGGCCGGCGCTCTCGTGGTTCTCGCTCCCAGGCTGAAGAAGAAAGCGAAGGAATGATGCCGAAGAAACCATCCAAGAAGCAAGACGACAAGGTCTCGGACGTCGAGATCTATGAGGAGGACGGCTGGTACGTCAAGTACACCGGCACTCATGGGAAGAAGAACATCATGAAGCTCGACGCCGTCACCTACAAGGATGCGAAGTTCGAAGCGTCCAGTCTCCTCGATGTGCCTGAGGACGAAATCGAGAACTAAGCCATGCCCTATGTTTTAGCCGACGGGAGAGGCCAGAAAATCGGGCTCTATACCACCTGCCTGGACATCTCGTATGCCCAGGCCGAGCTCCTTCTCATGGCCGAGAGGGCGAAACTCGACTATCCGAACGCCTTCATTGTCGGCTTCGCAGATTCCCAGCTTCAGATCACCGTTGAGCGATTCCTTGAGCCTCACAAAAAATATCCTGAGGCGATAGCGAAGCTGGAAGAATTCAGGGCCAAGATCCAGGCCAAAGGAATGGATTCCTTCGCAGTCCGTTATTTCGACGACGACTGGCAAACGTTCCTGAAATCCAAGCCAATTCTGCAAATCGGCCGCTCGATCGACAGCGTGGTGAACCAGATGGTGGCCTTCAAGGCAGAAGGGGGTGAAGACCAAGACGTCGCCGAAATGGTCGAGGACATCTTCGCCAATCCTCTGCACACTGGCATTCATGAGGACTTCCAGGCTTCCGTTTCGGATGACCTGTGGATTGCGGACGCCGCGAAATCCATCCGTCGCATCACTCCCGAGAAGTGGCTGAGAAGGCTCCTCCATGTCATGCGTTTCTACTTCAAAGGGAAGCCAAAAGTCGCCCTTCCTCACAAGAACGATCGGTGCCCCTGCGGAAGCAGTAAGAAGTATGGGAAGTGCTGCGGCCTGGGCGTCGAGCACGAGGATCCCGAGAATTGCAAGCTCGGGATGCATGAGTTCACGATGTGGAAGCGCGTCGACGACAAGTACCTCCGGAGCTGCGAGAAATGCTATCGGGTCTACGAGGCCCCGTGGTTCGAAGAATCCTACTACGATGAAATCAGCGTAGTCGTCATCGGATGCAGGGCCTGCCCAGACAAGCCTTCCGATGAAGATTTCTCCAGGGAGATATTTGAGGCTGAGGAAATCCATATCTGCGGCTCATGCCTCAAGAAGTTCAGCCTTAAACAAGTGATCCTCGAGCACACCTGGTCTGATGGAAAGCATATCGGCCATTGGAAGGGGACGGAGATCGACACCAAGGAGGAAGCCGTGGATCTTCAGTCGATCGGACTAGGAAAGGGAGTGTTCCTTCACAAGGAATGCTTTATGAAGGCCCTGCCGGGCTGGCCAAAATCGGCGAGGCCTTCCGGCAAAGGCCCGGTCAAAGAAATCATGCGGGATATTACGCCTACCGCGAGTTGACCACCCGATACCGCCTGCCCATCATGGCGCCGCCTCCTCCTCCGGGATTGACGGCAACCATCGAGCTACCGCCGTAGCTCGAAACGTTTTCGAAGCCGGAAGAATCCTGCTGGCAGGTATATCCTTGAGCTCTCAGGGTTGCCATGGTCATCGAATCCACGCCTCTCCGAACGTCATCTCCATAGCTGCAGGTGTAGGTAGCCTGAGTGAGCTGCGGATTCAACCCATTGGTATTAAGAAGACCCTGCTCGGGAGTCATCCCACCCACGCCGTTGTACTGGGCAGCGGTATTCCAGTTATAGAAACCGTGCCCGCTCTGATCCCCGGCGCTGTTCCAGGAATACATCTGACCGAGACGCCGCGGGCCTTCCATTGCTGGCTTTCGGAGTGAGCACGGATCGATGATCCTCCATGCCTCGGCCTGGATCTCAGCAGGAAGCTGAGCGACAAGCGCCTCGGCATTGCTCCGATAGGTCATGATGTTCTGGGCCGCCATGTTGATGCCGTCCCGGTTCTGCTGCATCTCCTGAGCTGCAGCACTCTTGTCGGCCACGATCTGATCGAGAGCAGCCTGGGCAGCTTTGTATTCGTCTGGATTCCGGTGAGTGTCATTCCAGATCTTTTCCTGCTGCGCGAGAACCTTCTCGGCATTGCCTTCCGCGACGACTAGATCCTGACGACGCTTCGAGGCGTCGATGTACTTCGAGAAGAAGTAGGCGTCGTTCGACCGCTCCGTATTGATCTTGTCGGCGATCGACGTCAGTTGAGAGACGGCCTCTGGATAGCTCGTTTCGAGGGCCGTGGGAGCTGCCATCCGATGTCTGTGTCCGGAAAGCAGCAAGTAGCCTGCAGCGGCCGCCGCAGCCACGCCGCCGATGATGAGCGGAACATTGGCTCCCGGAGTGGGAGCCGCAGCCGCAATGCCCGATCCGGATCCGGGCTTACAGCCAGGCGGATAGTACGTTCCATCCGCGCAGCGCTGGCCTCCTTCGGGCGTCGGCTCGCAGTTCGGCGACGTCTGGCCCAGCGTCGTGCCGCGCATCGGCGTGACGGAGGCCCGTTCCCAAGGCGAGCGGCTGAAGAAGGTCTGCATACGATCTCCTAGGCGTTCGAAGACAGGTTGGTGACGCCGTTCACCTCAAGCGCGATCAGCACGGCCGTGCCGGCGATCAGCCAAAGCGCCGGGTTGCCGAGGAAGGACATCGAATCCTTGGATCCGGGCCCGGATAGGACTGCAGGAGCTTGATAGCCCTCACGCATCCTGGGATAGGGCTTCCAAGCCTCTCCTCCCGGCCGGGCTCTGAACGAAACCTTGCCTCGGGGAGCGGCAGCCGCAGCGGCAAAAGGATCTCCACCATCTGAGGGAAATGAAGCTTGCTCTATCTTCTTGTGCGCCGGCTTGAAGTAGTCGTAGAAATCGCGCGACTTGGCGGAAGGTCCTGGCACCGATGCTTTTGGCGAAAAGACATCGTAGACCGAGCCGCCCTTGGGCTTGGGCTTCAGGAAATCGAAAAGCTCATCGGATTTCCCGAGAGATCCAGGGCCCCAATGATTCATCATGAGAAAAAACCATTTTGGGCGGAGTGACTTCTATCGGACTTAAAGACCGCCCAGGGGGACTGGACGGACAGCTTAATCATACCGCTTAACCCTGGGACTTCAATGGGTTTTTCCCTGTCCGTTTATAGCGGCTCAGGTTCCGGCGTAGGGATGACCCTCATCGTGCCGATCGACATCTCCAACGGGAAGGGATGGAAGGTCGGACTCCATTTGTGTTCGAACTCTTTGTATTCGAGATAGGCTCTCCAGACCATGTCATCCGAGAGCAGATAATGCATCCGTTCGACCAAGTCCGTAGCGGACTTCACGTATTTGCGATTACGTCCCGCAATGGCCTCGCTGCTCGCATGCATGCCGAGATGCTTGACCAGTCGCATCAAGTAGTCTCCGGCATCCTGCTTGGCACGTTCTTCATTCGTGTGGCGTCCGGCATGGGATGCGCCGCCGAAGTCGGCATATTGGACCAACCAGCTCCTCATGGCGCCGAGGCCCATGCCGCTGCCTTTCGGGAAGAGCCTTCTCAGAATTCCTTTTCTGAAGGCGTCGAGGAATTGCCGCTCGGATTCTTCGTCCTGAAGGGGATACTTATCCCCTATGGCACCTATCGTATCGTCGATGGCCTGCAAGAAGTCCTCGATAGTGACCATTTTGACGCCCTTGGTTGCAGCTATCGTGGGGATGGAATCTTTTAGCTCGGTGATGATCTCATCCATCTTCTGCATGCGTCGGTTGATGACAACCTGGATCTCCCCTTTTCTTGCATACTTTTTATGCGGAGCAATATCTGAGCGTTCGATGAAAGGGATTTTGTTTTTCAGGCCGGTTTCCGGAGATCCTTCAACGATCACCGTACCGAGCTTCGCGTAAAGCGGCTTCCCGAACTCATTCTCGAAACGAAGATAGAAGTCTTCCCAGAGGTCATAGGCGTCCCAGACTTCGCCCGCCTGCATGAGTCTCTGGATTTCAGGAACAAGATATTCGAGGCCTGCAAAGAATTCAGGATGTTCAGGACCCTCGAATTCTCGCCCTTCTTCAAGAAACTGATTCAGGTTCCGCCAGATCCAGGTGCCGAGGAGATACCCGACCTTGTCGGCCGCGATCACCTCTTTGTTGTAGATGACCGGTGAACCTACTTCCAACGGATAGGCCCACTGGACTTTATAGCGTTTCATGGGTGAATCCAAAATGATGGAAGGTGTCCCGCCTCGTCAACCGATACCAATGTTCGATGTTGTTCGGGTCTTTCACTTCCTCGTCGTAGCTCTTGGAGATCGTCATCACCGTATTCATGATCTCGGCGAAGGACGGAGGCTGGGCGCCGCTATCTACGAACCTCTGGTTGACCTCTGTAGCGATCGTCCTCCAGGTCTCATGCAGCGTCTTGAGGAAATTCCACTGCCAGTCCATCTGTTTTCCGCGATCCATGCTTCGAGCTAGGCTTTCCGCTGGGTGGTACTTGGGCGTCACTGTGGGTCCAGGGCCGTCAACGATCACCGTCCCGATCAGGACCCAGAGTGGCGTCGGAAGCACGTCTTCCCAGCGGTTCATGAACCGGTGCCATTCGTCGTAGGCACCCCAGACTTCATCGTCCTCGAGGAGGACGCCCAGGGATTCCAGCATCTGTTGGGCATCTTCGATGAATCCAGGGAAGTTCCGCTCATAGCCCCAGACCGTCGCATATTGGGGCAACTCTTCATCGAATTTGGATGCGAGAGCGACAAGATGCCGGGCGGTGTCGGCCTTGGCGATCTCCTCCAGAGCATGGACGCTCGTGCAGTCCTTCTTGAAGTCCAGGATTCTGCAAATCCGCCAAGACATTAGAGGATCTCCATGTCCGCGGCGGGGGAGGGTGAGCTGCGGCAAGAAGAAGATACCATACCTCGGCTGGACTAACAAGCCACTACAAGCTATGATTCTGGGAGCGGCAACACCCTCCCCCTCGCCGCTGATCGACTTGAGGATTCCATGAGTCTGATCACCGGCCCCGTAGCGCTCATGCGTCTGGTCACCGTCAAGACCATTTCAGACCTCGATCGCCTGATGACCAGGATGGGCCTGCCGCCTCAGGATGCTTCCGTCGAAACCAAGTTCAATGGATGGCTCACCCAGGCCGCCGGCGGCCGGCTCTATTCGCGACGCGGGCAGGATCTCACCGATAAGTTCCCGCATATCGCCAAGCTGGTCGCTCCCTTCAGGAAAGAGCACCTGATTGGCGAGCTCGTCTACTTCGACGAGAACGGCGTCATGCAGGAGCCGGCCGTCACGACCATCGCAGGGACCAAGGATCATCGTGAAGCCATCCGGAAGATGAAGGAGATGCCCGGACACTTCGATTACGTGGTTTTCGACGTCCTGGCGGCAGACGGGCAAGACATCACCGACCAATCGACCTCCGTCCGGCGCGCGGTACTCGATGAATGCTTCTGCAATTCGGGGCTCACGCTCTCCAACCCTCAGCCCCTTTCCATGCTCCAGAAAGTCTATGACGAAGGCGTCGCGGCCGGTGGCGATGGCGTCGTCATCAAGAATCTCAGGGCGCCCTACCTCTGGAAGCCTTTCGGCCAGAGCGAGGTTCAGCCCGTAGGCTATTGGTGGAAGCTGAAGCCGGCCTTCACGGATAACTTCGTGGTAACTGGCGTCCACTATGGACGCAAGGGTAAGCTGGTGGCTGAACTCTCTCAATATCATCAGGGCCGGCTCATTGATGTCTCGGAGGTCAGTAATTTCTCCGCACCGGTCGCAAAGGAATTAATCCAACGCATAACCAAAGGAGTGTTCCTGGTCGAAATCGAATACCTCTCGCGTTCTCCGGAACCTCCAGGAGCCCTGCTGAACCCACGCTTCATCCGCTTCCGCGAGGACCAGGACCTCGACTCCGCACAGCTTCCGGAGAAATACTCCCTTGGCGGCGGAACGATGGGGGTTCCTATTCAAGGCTACCAGAACTATTGGATCAAGCCCGATGGCGAAGTCATTGAGTTTGCCGATCCGGAAACTCACCTGATGCATGCTCGGGAGGGAGGCTTCGAGACCGTCGGAGAAGCTCTCGACGCCGGCTGGATCCGTGGCTTCGAATACCGCGACAGCCTAGCTCTTGATATCCTCGACCTGTCGGATGAAAAGACCTTCAGTACGATCGTCAAATTCCTCGAAGAACTCTATATCAAACACGGCCCCTTCCACGCAGTCATCGACTTCGCGCTTCCCAAGTTCGGTATCATCCATATCTATCCTGAGGACCTCGAGAAGGAATCAATCCCGGATCTTCTAAGGATCGGCCTCAGGAGAGCTTGAATGGCCCGGCTCATCGATCTTCGCGAGCACTTCGGCATCTGGGACAGATGCGGCAATTCGCGCTTCTTCAAGAAACAGTCCAAGACCTCCAGGATCTATCTAAATCCTCTTGATGGAGTTCTTGTATCCGCTCACGCGGAGCATCATGGACCAGGATACTCAGGTCCAAAGACGTATACCCTTATCGTGCGCGAGGGCAAGAGGGCCTCTGATGAGGAGGTCGCAAAGAGCTATGAGCGAAATCAGCCTTGGGTTGAGAAAGCCCTGAAGCAATTCTTTTACCATCAAGCCATGGGCTGGGCCTTGGACGCAATCAGAGAACATACCGGGCAGCCGCCACTTCCGGGCGATAGGGACATGGGGAACTTCCTCACCTTCTACAAATCCGGCGGCGAGGCGTACCGGAAAGAGGGCGGCCGTGATTATGAACAATTCTACTGGGAAGGCAACGTCCTGAAAGATCGTGGAGATCAGCCGATGCTTGAAGAAGCTCTCGAAGCGATCCTACAGACGGTCTCCCAAATGCAAAGCACTATTGCCGACTACGGTAGAGGCATTTCGGAAGCCGATGTCGAGGAAGCTCTGGGTGGCCTCGGCATCCTGGAGTGCTAGAAGATGATCGTCTATGTCGGCGCTGGATCGGGAGAATTCCGGGATCTGGTCATCGCCGCCGGACACGGCCAGATGGTCTCCCCTCAACCAGGTGCCTTCCGCATCCCCAAACAAGGACGTTGGGTCTTCGATAACGGTGCCTATACCGACTGGCTCAACGGCGTCACTTTTGACGACGCGAATTACATGAAGAGGCTCTCTCAGATCTCCTTCCTCCCGGACGACAGGATTCCCGACTGGTGCGTTGTCCCGGATATCGTCGCGGATCCCACAAGCCTTTCCTATTCGCTACGCTGGCGCCAGTCGCTCTATGATGCCGATCGCCGGCTGCGCTGGTATCTGGCCATCCAGGACTTCATGACTCCCGAAGACGTGCTCAATGCCCTTTGCCTCGAGCCGTTCGACGGCCTCTTCATCGGTGGATCGACCGATTGGAAATGGGAAACCGCGGCCAAATGGATCCAGTGGGGCCATGAGCACGGTCTTCCCGTCCATCTGGCGCGCGTCAATGGACCAGGCCCTCTCCAGGCTGCCTTTGATGTGGGCGCCGATTCCATCGACGGAACCGGCTGGGTTCGCGCCGGCGCCAAGTGGTATCCGGCCCTGAAGAATGTTCCCGTCCCTTCAACGGGACTCTTCGAGAAGGAGCACCCGGAGATCCCCAAGCGTTGGCTCAAGTTCGGCCAATATCTCCAGAGCATCTGGGGTGAGCGCGACTGGAAGCGTTGGGCGAAAGAGGAAACATCCGCGTTCCTGAACGCCGCAGCCTTCAACGCGATGGATCCCAATGAATTCCTGGCCTGGATCCAGAACGAATACGTCTCCAAAGCACCTGACTCCACTCCGCAAGAGGATTGGCGCAAGAAAACCGCGCAGCTTTACCTCGACGAGACCCGGAAGAAGGTGAGTGAAGTGGATGAAAAAGAGCTCGAGATCTGGAAGCGCTGGGTCCTATGGGAGATCGAGAGGATCCTGATCACGCCCGTCCCGCCGGCGCCGGAGGTGCCCAGGTACGGGATCGTCGGAGACAAGGCATTGCCCCTTCCGAAAGCTCTTGAACTGACCAAGGGACAGCTTGAAAAATGCGAGCAGACCGGAACCGAAATCATCGTGGTTCACGGGCCTGGTGGACAGGTGCTTGCCTCTTACCCCGTCGTCAGAGCAACATCCTCTGAACAGGCTCTACGGATGATGCGGGAGCCATAACTCCCGGCGCAAGATATTCGAGAGCCTTCTCCACCTCTTCCGGAAGCGGCTTCAAGCCCTGCATCCCCGTAAACGGATAAGGTTTCACGAGCCGCAGGTTCCTCGTCTGCCAGGCGAAGCGTTTCGGCATGTAATTCCCAAGGATCGCTTCCATGGGCTCCGGCTTCGCGAGCTCAGTCTTCACGCAGTCGAAGAGATCCACGACCGCGATGATGGAGCCCAGCGGCCAGTTCCTGGGGATCTCGATCTTGATGCCGGCATCCTCCAGAATGTCTTCCGCCAATTCCTCTGGAGTGCCGTCTTTGATGGCGGTCTTATTCTTGGCGACGTGGATCGCGAGCAGGCCCCGATAGCTGGTCGACCAGCTCCTCGTTTCCCATTTCTTGTATCCGAGAGCCATGAAGGATCCCCACGGCTCCCAGAGCGAAAGGATCTTCATGCTAGCGAAGCCCATCCCGCGGCCGCTGCTGCGTGAGCCGCCATTTTGCCTGCCAGGGCGACGCGATCTCTCGAACCGGTGATTTGAACACTGGATTTCGAATCGGCTTCGGCTTCTTTTCCTTTGGTTCCGGAGGAGGAAGAACGACGGAGACGGTAACCTCATTGCGAATGATCTGGTAGGTTGCGACGTTGTTGTCAGTAACTTCGGTATGGCTCATCGGAATGGTGCTGTCCGCAGTAAGCGGATCCCGATGAATCTCAACGGTCGGCGAACAATTCGTGCTCGACGGGTTGTAATTGAGATGCATGAACATGTTAAACGAGTTTACTGCTCCTCGTTTTTCATGTCAAGCTATGCGTCTACTTAGGCTTACCGACGACGATGCTCGCCAGCACCACAAGAGCGCCGATCTCCGTCCAGAAGGCGATCTTGTTCAGCATCGAGCCGTTCCCGGTGAGGAGCTGCGTGGCGCCAGCACCCAGGCCGACGAGCGCGGCCGTCACGGCGATCGGCGTGCTGTTGGCAGGCGCTGCAGGCGACGCCGTCTGCCCCAATTCAGGGAGACGGTGGCAGAATCCATCCCAGCCCATCCATTCTTCCGGGCTGCAGAACTCATCATCGATCCGCCGCCTGTATGGAATACCTTGGAAACCGCCATAGCCCATCATGATTCTCGTCCGGGGGACGCAGGTGCCATCCTCGCCGACGACCTCGTCTGGACCGCAGAGCCCGTTTTCGAACGGCGCCTGATGCGTCATGACGCCGAAGCCGCGCTCAAAGCTATGCCCGGCACCGCCGAAGCCGCCGCCGCCACGGCCGAGATTGAGGCGCAGGGTTGTCGGTTTCCAGGTGTGCATGGAGTCCCCCTATTGTAGAAACTGGTCGCCGGGGGAAGCGACCGGACAGCCTGATTATACTTTGAGCCGAAGCGATCTCAATGGGAATCTGCCACAAGAACACCAGTACTGACGATGACCACAGGAATCGAACACGATAGCCAGATCCCAGAGGATCTTGAATGATCTGTTCCAAAGCAGGCCATAGAGGGGAAGCCCATAGGGCTTGTACAAGATCTCGATTCCCCACCATCCAAAACGAAGCTGCAGCCATGGAGCCCACGGAAGAGTCAGCAGCATGGCTTCACCCGGTTACTGGTATACCGCCGTTTACGAGTCATCGCATTTTCTTCTTGACTGCGGTGTCGAGCGGCGGTAGATTCTGGTTGTCCGCCCGACGCTGCCCTCCCCAGGCAGCCCCCAGAAGTACCTAGATCTTCATCCCGAGCTTCGCCTGCCTTCAAGAGTTGGGATCATAGCGGCGTACGGCATTTCGATGGGCTCGACAACTTCGAAGTAGGGGAGATCCTGGCCGAGGCCCGCGAGCGCGAGGGCCCTCTTCCAACCTTCATCGGCGACTGCAGGATACTTCAAGCCTTCCTTCTGGATCGATTGAGCGATCTTCTGGACGGCCGGGCTGTCCATCATTTCCATCAGCTTCGGGCCATAATGCTGTTCCAGAAGCCGGACGACTGTCTGATGAGGAACCAGCAGGAAGCGGAAATGCATGGTTTCGGGCTTTCGTCCGAAGTGGGCTTCGAAGTCGGCCGCCTGCCGGCGAGCATCTTTCTGGCTCAGGGAAGGAAGCTCGAAGAAGGAGTACGTGTCTCCAGGCGCGTAACAGCGTCTCTCAAAGACGACTCCGTCGCAGCTATCCACCCTTCCCAAGGATCCCGACAGCACCATCTCCCTGCCCCCATCCCCCTCGTTTTCCAGGGTCCAGGCAATCCATTTCGAACCATATTCGGCCGCGAGCGGCCGCGGGCCTTCGGGAGTCTGTGTCATGACGACGATCTTGCCGTCGGGATCCTCTTCCCACCAGAAGTTGAATGCTGAGAGATATTTCTGGATCTCAGCAGATCCAGCTTTCGTCTCTCTCCGAGCCAGCGACGATACATCCTCAATCCGGAACGTGTGCTGCCCCCGGATGAGGACAAGCGCTGGTTTCAGATAGGCTAGATCCGCCAGGACGTTGGCCAGAGGCCGCCTTGGACTCGGCCTGTGCGCCATACCGTCCTATTTCTTTCCCAGAGTCTTCCGGGCCACGCAGGACGCGACCTTCTTGCGCTGCTGGGGCGTCCAGGGCTTCCCGGGCTTGATGCCGACGTCGCGGGCGCAGGAGGATGTGAGGCGCAGCTTGAGGGGGAGGGTTCTCTTCGCCATGTCTTCCTATCTCCTCGATCTTCCCATGGATGCCACAAAATACCTCGGATACATCGGTTTCTTCTTATGGACGATGCCGCCGCTGCCGGCCATCATGACGCGGCCCTGCACCGTGCTTGTGCCAGGCGGCGAATAGCTGGGCTTCATCTCGACCTTCGGAGCGTCGATGGTGCAGAGATTCTCGACCTTCTTCTCAATCTCCAAGGCCTTCTTCCGGAGATCCTTGGCCTTGTTCACCACCTGGCTCACATGAAGCGTGACCGGCTTCTGCTTCGTTTTCTCGTCTTTCTTTGCCGTCTTCAGCACTCCCCGGATCATGGTGTTGATGCGGGCTGCGGCCTTGGCGTAGATCTGGATGTCCTTTCGGAGTCCCTGATCATCAACGAGCACCGCCAGATCATTCGCCGACTTGCTGCTCTGCCAGAATCCGGCGGAGATATGCTCGATGTCCCGTTTGCTGAAAAAGGGAGAGTGAGACGCCTCGGCCTGCTGGACGTAGAACTCGCTGAAGGACAGGGCATCGGAAATGCGCGTCGCGGCCTTCGACAGACGGAAGCAGGCCGTTGGACTCTTGAGCAGATCCGCTGTAGGCACGCCGAGTTTCAGGTTGAGCTTCATCTACTGGCTCCGGAAACGGGGCTTCGGGTAGATCCTGGGATTGTGAGATTCCGCTGCCGGTGATACGGGAGCGCCCGTCGCCACAGCCTGGGCGGTCGCGGCCGTCGCCGGCTGAGAAGGCCCGAGAGGCTTGACGAAACTCCTGAAGCCGGGGGACGGAAGATTGCCGGCGGATGGCGCCGGAATCGACGACCGCCACGGCGCCGCGGCCGTCGCCGGCCGCAGGATTTCCGCCTTGACCTGCAAAGGAGCTCCGGGCGCCGTGGGAATCTTCGAGAAGGACGTCGGAGTGAACGAGGGTCTCGGCATCCCTGGGCGGAATCCAGGCTTCATGGGCGCGACGCCTGTCGGAGTCAGGATCCGAGGCTTCATGCCCGGCGGAAGAGGAAGAGGTTCCAGCTTGAAGGGAAGTCCCATCTTGCCGTCGCCATCGGAAAGGAGCATCGGCAGGACAAAGCTTCCGATGGCGATTCCCCAGAGAACGTATTCCATGACCCGCTGCTGTTGTTCCGTCGGGAAATAGGCGTTCACGTAGCCTTCGAGCTTATCCAGGGAGGCCTTCCAGTTCAGGAAGGCCGTGCGCTCTTCGGAAGTAAAGTCGCGCCAGATCGGGCCGGGCTCGGTCAGGAGCCTGTTTTCGATCGTCGAGACGATGGGATCCGTGGCCTGGAACGTCTTGTAGGCTGCATCGAACGCTTCCTGATCGTTCTTGAAGGGACGATCCGACCAGGCCGGAAGCGAATTGAGAACGTCCTGGACGCGCGCCTGCTTAATCCGTCCCGCCGAGATCTGAGCGAGAACATCGTCTCGCGTCTCGCGGTTCATGTAGGGTTCTTCGGCGCCTAGGCGACGCATAGTTCAGTCCTAACTCTAACCTTAAAGCCGCGATCCTTCAAGTGTGAAAGAAGTACTTCACGCCGGCGATCGCTCCTGGAAGGCTCGGCGTCGGGAGTTTCGAGGGCAAAAACCACCCGTAACGGTCGTGTTCATCGTTGAGGACCGGCTCCCAGGCGTCCCCAGAAGCGTCCATTTGCGCCAGGAAGAGCGCAAAGGCGAAGAAGGGGTTCGGGGCCCACCATACGGGCTCTGTCTCGATATAGAGCTTCGGCAGACCCCCAAGCTCCTCACGTCCCTCCCGGAGGGCCGCCTCGAGATGCGTCTCCCCTGGTTCAACGCTGCCTCCCGTGAAATCCCAGTATCCCGGGCTGCTTTCTGCCGCGGATCTCCGGGTCATGAGAACCTTGCCGTCCCTGGGACGGAAGATCAGAAGACCGGCTCCATTTTCGCTCATGCAACCGCTTTTTCCATCTCGACCAGGCGCTCGCGCAGGACCTGGATGTCGCGGACAAGCTGTTCAGCCCTCTCGGCGTCGGCAAGTCCCTGTATTCCAGACATATAGCCGTAGAGGTAGAGGTACCCACGAATATCTCCGTCGTTCAGAGATTGCGCCGCCTGCTGGAAAGCGCTGGTCGCCATCCCCAAAGCCTTGGCTTGTTCTTGCGGCGTATCCAGTCCGAGGACATTTTTATACTTTCTGGTCATGCTCCTCTTCTCCATATGGAAGGAGATCGGCGTCTTTATGCCGCAAGCCGTGCATTTCGCTGACGGCCTTCGGAACGGTCCTCAGATGCAGGATACAGAGATCGACAAAGAACTCCTGGCCGTCCCTGTCGTTTCGAACTTGGAACAGAGCCGGCATCGAGCATCCGTTGTAAGCGCAGGACGGCCATAGTTTGAACATTTCATCAGGATGTCTGAGAGATCAGAGCATCCAGGTCCTCATCCCCGTTGATCGTGTTGTACCAGGTCAGCGCCGTGTCCTGTTCTTCGAAGCTAACCTCGTGCTCCCAGGGTACGCCGCCAAAGGGGTCGATGCGTTCGATCTTGAGCACCCAGTTGTCCGTCTGGTCTTCCTCGGGAGAAAGAAGTTCCAGACTGATATAGCCGACTTTCCTTTTCGAGCTTCCGAGTTCGATCAGCATCTCGGCTCCCATGGTCGCCTTCTTCTTCTTTTTCGGACGGTCCTTGAAGCTGCGATCCTCGGGAATGTGATAGTCGACGCCCAGGAAATCGTAGAAGTCCCGTTCATCCGGAGACTGAAGAAGAGGCTCTCCGGTCTTCGCGTCCCAGATCCCGTACTGATCGAGCTTCCAGCCACGACGTTTGGCGATCGAGCGCATGGCGATGTTATGCTGCCAGTCGCCCGTATACATGAAGAGCAGCGCTCCAAGCTCCTTTTTGTCGTGGGCAATATAAAGCTCTACCGGAAGGTCCTTGCCGTGCCCCAAGTGCAAGGTCCCTTTCTGGATGCGATCGCCGCCCGAAAAATTGTGGGAGGCGAGAAACTTGAGGAACTCGGATAGATCCTTAGGAAGGACGACAAACTCGATGTCCCCAACCTCCGGTCTACGCCGGCGTACCGATCCGGCGACGAGAACTACTTCGCTTTCCGGACGGAGCTGATTCAGGATTATTTCGGCGAGCTGATCTGCGGTCGCAAGGGGAATCGTCTTCTTGACGCGGCGTCCGAGCTCGATCAGCATCTCGGCGCCCATCGTCGCCTTACGGCTCCCCTGGGGCGTGATCGAAACGAAGGCTCCGGCTTCCGGATCTCCGATCAGGATGGAAACTCCGTCCTTCGAATATTGCTCCCACCGCTCCCGAAAATCCGGGCAGCCAACGGTATGGCTTTTCACCCAATAGCCGATGGCCACGCCGCTGTCGCCGCAGGCCTGAACATCCCTCTCGGCTTCCCTAAGAAGCCGCCAGGCCGCTGCTTGCGTCATGATCGGGAGTTCTTCGAAGGTCATTGATTGTAGACGATTCTTCCCTGAGGCAGGCTGAACGAGGTTCTCTTCTTCTTCCGCTTGCACTTCTTGCATCCAATGACGTGATTGGGATTCATCTCGTCATGGACTTCGATAGGACCCAAGGGCACCGCCTCGGACCCGAGGAACCCGCCGCCAGGATAAACCATCTTGATCGAGATGGGGCTCGAGACGATGGCCGGCGTGCTGTCGTCGCGGTTCCGGTACACGTTGACCGCAACGCTGACGGTCTGGGGGAACCAGAAGTTGATGGGATTCGAGAGCAGCGTTTCATTCCGTACATCACCAGCCGGAACGGTCATCAGCTTCATGCCGACTTCGCTGGGTTCCGGCTTAGACTTGAAGACGACCTGCCCGTCATCGTCCCGGATTTCCAGGCCCACGAAGAACGAGAGAGGATCCTTCCCCTGATTGCGGATGGAGAAGGCGAACGGCTGGTCGATCAGCATGTTGCGAACCGTGCCGCCTGTCCGATCCTGCCGCGGATCGAGCATGATGCTGAGCCTGCTGGCCAGCCATCCGGGAGGCTCATTGGGAACAGGATTATTCGCCGACGGCGGCAGGATGCTGCTTCCGGTCGGAGACGGAGGTTCCGGCGCCGCCGGCTCCTGGAAGAGGAAGTAGAGGCCTGCGGCGATTCCGGCGACGGCGCCCGCGTAGGCAGCAGGCTTCCAGTCCTGAGAAAACGTCTCGGACAGATAGTAGGACGTGATGCCGCCGCCGATCAACGCCGAAGCCAGCCCGAGGTTCTTCTTGTTGATCGGGACGTCCGGAACGGCCTTCGCCACGATCAGCGACGCCAGATAAGCGCCGCCAGCCCAGGCAATGAACGGCAAGCCGAATCGGATCAGGATAGGAACCGCAGCTTGAACCTGACCAAGCTGCAATCTTGGCCCGTTCCCGAGCATCGGGACCTTTTTCGCCGGCTTCCACTTGGTCATATAGCTCCTATTGCCATTTCTCTTGTTCTTTTTCGTAGGCTTCCCAGAACGGGATCGTGTATTGCCCGCTATCCGGGCTCATCGGCAGGCCTTGGCAGCGGGGACAGCCCATGACGTGCCGTGTGTCGCGCTGATCGTGAACCGTGACCGCCCCCAGACGAATCTGCGGACGATCAAGAGGATTCCAAACGACCCGTATTTGTCTCATAGCTTAATCCCACCAAGCTCGGATGCCATAAGGCCCATATTCTTCCAGTTCGTCAGGACCGAACCTTTTGAGGAGCTCCGTCATGGGAGCCCGATTCGTCTCTGGATTCCTCATGAAGACATGAAGTTCCGGAGATCCGCGGCGCCCGAACTCGACATACATGACCGTCCCTTCCTGCATCAGGGACGAAAGCATTTCCGCCAGATGTTCGCCGTCGTAATTCTCGTATTGCCAAGGGAGCGGTAGGATCCTAAGGACTTGCTCAGGCTTTTCAAGTCGGACGATGAAATCGAAGAGATCGGTATCGGAAAGACCGAATTGTTCTCCATATCCAAGCCGCGCAATAGCTTCCTTCCAGTCCTTGGCGCCTGTCGCCTTCAGGATGTCTTTCAGCTTCATATTGTGACCGTTGTGGCTCACCGGCAGGACCTCTTGGCGTTCTTCTTGAGTTTGCCCCAAACCACGGTCACATGATCGCCACGCTTCTGGCTCCGGAAGGTGCGGAAGCAGGTCTTCAGACGCTGGACCACCCGGAAGGATCCGGGCGTCTCGATCGTGATTCTGGCTTCCTTCCTGGAATGCCGTTCTGCGATGAGGCCGGCTTCTTCCTTCGAATGGACGAAGGGATGGGTCTTCTTCACGACGACCGCCTGTTCGACCCAGACCTTCTTCGGCTTGGCCATCGTTATCTCCGAAGGATCAGGCAGAGCCGGCCCCAGAACCGAGCCAGTTGATTCCTGTCCTGGATCACCGTGGCGTAGTTCTTCTTGAAGTCCGCCATGTCCCCCGAAGCGAGCGCCAGGATGTACCCGCCGGTCGCGGTCACATGGGTGAGGAAGAGTTTCTCGAACTCCTGCTTCGGGAATCCCGGGATCTCGCTCTCATAGAGCCTGGTCTGATCATTCGCATTCAGGATCAGGGCTTCGACCGCGGCGTCGACGGTCCCCTGGTCCTTGGCGAACGCAGCGTCCGTGAGCTGCTTCACCAGGGCGATGTGCTGGTTCATGAGCCGGGTGGCGTCAGGGATCTTGAGGAGATCTCCCCATTCCTCGGCGCCTTCGACGAGCTTGTTGACGGCATTCGCCTGCATCCGGGCATCTTTCTGGTTCGTCGCCGCGACGTACATGTACGTCTCGCCGACGTGATCGAACCACCAGGTTGCGCAGTCAGCCATTACCGGCCCTTTCTGGCTTTCTTGATCATCTGAATCATTCGTTCCTGACGAAGAGCGCTGTTCTTACTCCTATGGCGACCAAGGAGAAGACGAGGCTTCTTCTTGGAATAGAGGCAGATGGGAAAGCCGGGCTTCTTGTCGCCGGAATAGCAGGGCTTGATGATGCCCAACTGAAGACGGATTCCCCCAGGCATGAAACGGCTCCTTGAAAGCTGAAGGCACGGGGGGAGTACCCTCGCCGATATTATGCCTTGTGGAGGGCGGAAAGTCTACTTGAACAGCGCGAAGCTGAGACCGGCGATCGCCGCTACCGTGGCCGCTGCCAGAAGGGTCCGGGTGAGATCGTTCTTCCCTTCGTTGACCCACCGGGGCTGGGGGCCTGCGGGCGCTGGGGCCGGAGTTGGAGCTGGATTGGATTGCCCAAGCCTAGGCGGCTGGACGTTCGAGATCAGATACCGAATGCGCATGCCTTCATCATACTCGAATCATCCGGAAGATCAAGCCTGACCGATGATAGACCTCCAGTCCTGAACCAGATGGGAAAGGATCACGTCATCCCGGAAACAGGACGCCCGCTGCATGGCCGTCTCCGAGATCAGATTCCAGTTGCTGTCATTCCAGCTTGCTGTTTCCTGAATCAACTTGGCAGCCTCTTCGGGATTCTTGTAGAAGGCTCCGGCCTCGCTGATGTAGGACCTGGCTGCCGGCACATCGAGAGCCAGAACATAGGATCCCGTCGCCATCGCCTCTACGATCGAGATCGGCATTCCGAAGGCATGGCCTTTTGGGTCATGGGTATCGAGATAGATGCCCGCGCGCCGATTGATATCGGACGCGACCTGCGGATGAAGATCGATCAAGATCTGCACACGATCCTTGACGTACCCGTTCAGCCTGTTGATCTGATCCAGGAACTCAT
>Ga0075425_100002453_pt1 | contig 18597 bp, 15 predicted proteins | sample SoiMethybrSBSTD4_FD_75300 | JGI IMG/M metagenome (GOLD analysis project Ga0075425, IMG submission 75300) | Bulk soil microbial communities from a Populus tree surrounding site in Tennessee, USA - Soil MetaG P. TD hybrid SBSTD4 | ecosystem: Environmental > Terrestrial > Soil > Tree plantation... | reverse complement strand
CCGGCCAGCCCGATCGACTATCTCGAGCTGCCGATCCCGACGCTGAAGGTCGGCGCCCTCGGGACGCACAAGGCGCTGGGGCTGGCCAAGGCCAAGAACGCGCGCTTCGTCATTGCGTCGACGTCGGAGGTCTACGGCGATCCGCTGGAGCATCCGCAGAAGGAAAGCTACTGGGGGAACGTGAACCCGGTCGGTCCGCGCGGCGTCTACGACGAGGCCAAGCGCTTCGCCGAGGCGATGACGATGGCCTACCACCGCTATCACGGGGTGGACACCAAGATCGTCCGGATCTTCAACACCTACGGCCCGCGCATGCGCCTCAACGACGGGCGCGCGGTGCCGGCGTTCATGAGCCAGGCGCTGCGCGGCGAGGACGTGACGATCTTCGGGAGCGGCAAGCAGACGCGGAGCTTCTGCTACGTCAGCGACCTGGTCGACGGGATCCTGCGGCTGGCGGAGTCGAAGGAGAACGACCCGGTCAACATCGGCAACCCGCACGAGATGACCATCGAGGACATCGCGCGCACGATCATCCGGATGAGCGGGTCACCGAGCCAACTGGTCTACCGCCCGCTGCCGGAAGACGACCCGAAGGTGCGGCAGCCCGACATCACCCGCGCCCGCACGCTCCTCGGCTGGGAGCCAAAGGTCGGCCTCGAAGAAGGCCTCACCAGAACGCTGGAGTATTTCCGATCGCGTGTGTCGGGCCAAGTAAAAGGGGCCCAGGGATAGGGCAAGGAAAGGGCCGAGTAAAGAGGGCCTAGGGATAGGGCCAGGGAAAGGGCCTCGTAAAAAGGGCTTGGCGAAAGAGCATAGAGCACCTGTGCCCTCCCTCTGCCCCATCCCCAGGCCCTAATTCCTCGGCCCGACAGGCGAAGCGCGCCGCTAGGCGCGCTTGGCCTTTTCCTGCGGCGCGGCGGATTTGCGGAGCTGCTTGATGCCGCGCTCGATCCGCTCGGCCAGCTCGCGCTCGGTCTGCAGCGCGCGCAGCGTGGTCTGCGCCTCCTGCAGCCGCTGCGTCAGGTGCGAGATGTTCTCCATCACGTGATCGACGACGGCCTTCTGCTCGCCGAGCGTCTCCAGGTTGAGATGCACGTCTTCGAGCATGTTGGTGATCACGCTGGTCTTGAGCTGCACTTCGTCGATCAGCTTCTTGCGTGACTCGATGTGCGCCAGCCGCGTCTCGGTCTCGCCGACGCAGGCCAGCACTTCGTCCACCTTCTCGCGCAGGCTGGTGACGTCGTTGCGGTGCGCCTCGACGTACTGCAGATCGGCCTTGCTGCGCGCGCTGATTTCGTGCACGCCGGCCACTTCCTTGCGGACGGCCTCGACCACCTCTTCGCGGCGCGTCAGCGCGGTGATCTTCGCCTCCATCTCTTCGGCGAGCTGCGACAGCTCCGTGGCGCGCGCCTCGAACGCGGCGATGCGCTTTTCCGAGAAGGCGAGCTGGCTGCGCCGCTGCTCGACCGCCTTGGCCGCCCCCTCGAGCCGCTTGAGCTGATCCTCGGCCCCTTCGAGCTGCGTGGCGACGTCGCGCTGCTTGCCCTGGACGCGCGCCAGCTCCTGCAGCAGTTCGTCCTTGACCACCGCCGACCGCCCGACTTCCTCGGCCAGCCCCTGCACCTGCTTGAGGCGCTCGGACGCCTCGCTGGCGTAATTGCGGCTGGCGACGAGCATCTCGCCGAGACGCTTTTCCTGCTCGGCGAGCGTGGCCTCTTCCTGCTGCACCGCGGTGACGCGCGCGTGCACCTTCTCGACCTGGCTCTTGAGCGTGGCAATCTGCGACGCCAGCGGCATCAGCTTCGACTGCAGCGCGCTGACCCCTTCGAGCTGCTGCCGCGCGTCGGTGACCTGGATGGCGACGCCGTCGACCTGGTTGCGCAGCGTCTCGACCTCGGCGCGGCGGCCGATCTGATCGTCCAGCTTCTTGTCCACCTCGCCGGTCAGCACGTTGAGGCTGTTGAGGCGGCCCTCGACGCGCTCGACGAACTGCTGCTGGCTCGCGATGCGCGTCATCTGCCGATCGAGATCGTCGGCAATCGACACCAGGTTGGCGGCCTTCTGCGTCCCCTCGTCGACGATCGCCAGCTTGCTGGTGATCGCGTCCATGCGCGCCTCGAGCTCCGGCACGCCGGCCGAGAACGACGTGGTGCGATCGAGGAACGCCTCGAGCGCGGCGCGGTCCGACGCCAGCCGGTCGCGCAGCTGCACCGCGGCGGCGTGCGACTTGTAGAAGTCCTGGATCTCCTTGCGCAGCGTGTCGAGATCCTGGCGGCTCTGCTTCAGGTTGTCGTACTGCCAGGCGGTGCGCTTGGCGAGTTCGTCGACCTGCGCCAGCGATTCCTGCAGGCCGTCGAGCGCCGCCTGCTTCTTCTGCAGATCGTCGGCGCCGGTCGTGAGCGTCTGCATCTGCTTCGAGAGCTGATCGACGCGCTGCCCCATCGACGCGGCCAGGCGATCGCGCGCGGCCAGCGCCTCCATGCCCTTCTCCGCTTCGACCACCGCCGACTGCAGCGTCTTGACCCGCTGATCGAACGCGTCGAACTCCTTGCGCTCGACCGAGAGGCGATCGGTGTAGGTGCGGACGAAGTCGGTGAGCATGCCGCGATCCTTCTCGAGCCTGGCGAGGTCGGCGGCGAACCCGTCGCGCGACTTCATCCCGGCGTCGAGCTGCCCGCCGACTTCACGCGACAGCTTCTCGACGCGATCGATCATCTCCTCGGTGCGCGCCGCCTGCCGCGAGCCCTCGTTCAGCTTGTTGATCTGGACTTCCATCGCCCAGACCATTTCGTTCAGCCGGTTGGCCTCGACGACGGCGTGCTCGACGGTGTGCTTCTGGTTCTCGAGCGCCTTGACCTTCTGGCCGACGTGCTCGGCCAGCGCGTTCAACGACGTCATGCGCTCTTCCGTCGTCTTGCTCATCTCCTGGAGCTGCGCCAGCGGGCCGAGCCGCTTCTCGACGTCCTTCACCAGTTCGACGGTGGCGTTGGCTTCGTCGTGCGTCTCGCGCGACATGTCCTTCAGCTTGCTGTATTCCTGCGAGAGCTGGCCGGACACCGAGCGGAGCTGATCGAACTCCCCCTTCAGCCCTTCGGTCTTCTCGTGCGACGTCTTGATCTCGGCCTGAGCCGAGCGGAGATGCTCGCGCAGTTCATCGAGCGCGGCCTGATCCTTCTTCAGCGTGTCGAGGCTGGCCCGCGTCTGCAGCGCCTGCGACGACAGGCTCTGCAGGGCCTGCTTGTGCTTCTGCAGCTCGCCGTCCGGCGCGGTGAGGCGCGAGGTCTCGGTCTCTGCGACGTTGACGGCGTCGGTGAGCGCCTTGATCCGCGCGTCGATCGCTTCGAGTTCGCTGGTGCGCTTGGCCGTCTTGGCGAGGCGATCGTTCACCTCGTCGAGCCGCGTGTTGGCCTTGTCGGCCTTCTCCTCGACCTCCTGGAGCGATTTCGCCGCGGATGCCAGCTTCGCGGTCTGCATCTGCACCTGCGTGAGCATCGTGCTGAGCGCCGCGCGCTCTTCTTTCGAAGAGGCGATGAGCTGCTGCAGCTCGTCCGACTGCACCTTGGTCGCACCAGTTTTCTTGAATGCGTCGAGCATACGGGCCTTCTCCTGGGGCTGAATTGCGGGGGGTGCCTAAGGATAACCTCTTCAGGTGTTTATCGCAACGGGATCGCTCGCGCTGTAGAGCTCGGAGCGCTCGCTTCTCGGGCCTAGGCCCACTGCCCTATCCATGGCCCTATCCCTTGGCCCCAATTCCTTAGCCCAACGTGGCGCGCGAAGCGCCCCTAATGTTTCATGTGGGCGACCTGGGCCGCGTAGTGACCCGCCGAGATGAAGGTAATCGTCAGGGACGCGTAGATCAGCGCCGTGACGAGGCCGGACGTCTGGTTCAGGTAGTTGTAATAGAGGGCGACGACCCCCGTGAGGATATAGAAGGCCGTCGCGACCTTCCCGAACATCGACGGCCGGAACGTTCGCGGGCCGATGGCGAGGTTTACTACGGCCACGGTGGCGACGATGGCGACGTCGCGCGAGATGACCAGGACGGTGAACCAGAGCGGCAGCCGGTTGGGTTCCCCGATCGACGGCAGCGTCAGCATGACGAACATGGTGACGAGCAGCATCTTGTCGGCCATCGGGTCGAGCCACGCGCCGAGCACCGTCTTCTCTCCCGTCATCCGCGCGATCAGGCCGTCGAGCAGATCCGTCAGCCCCGCCGTCATGAAGACGACGAGCGCCCAGCCGCGATAGCCGTAGATCAGCAGGATGACGAACGCGGGAATCAGCAGCATCCGCGCCAGCGTCAGCTGATTCGCGGGCGTGAAGATCGGCCCGAGGCTCATCGCTTCGCGAGCGCCTCGAGCTTGGCGATGGCGTCGAGCGCCTCCGGTCCCGTGACGGGACGGGTCACCTGGAACGACTCGCCGTCGAGCGGCGCCATGACGCCCGCCGACACGGAACGCGCGACCGCGGGGTAACTGAGGTTCGAGGGGCTGACGTCGCTGAAATGCGGCCGCGGATCCCGCCAGCGCGCGGCGAGCCGCGGCTTCTCCGCCGCGATCAGCGTCAGCACGCGGCTGACCGCCTGCGCCAGATCGCCGCGGCGGACGCCGTTGCCCGGCTGGAAGGTGTGGTTGGGGAACGCGTCCATCACGCCGGCGCGCGTCACCGCCATGATCCACGGCAGCGCCCAGCTGGCGCGGACGTCGGTCAGCACGACAGGGTTGCTGGCGCGCGCCCGCCGCAGCAGGGCCTCGAGCTTCACGCCGAGCAGCGCCGCGAGCTGCGCGCGCGTGATCGACTCCGCGGTGTCGATCGTCCGGTACTCGGCCGGCATCGAGTCGAACGCCGCCTTCTCGCGCATGGCGTCGATCTTCGCAGCGGTCGCGTCACTGGGCTCGACGGTGTTCAACGCGGTATACGCGTCGGCGGCCTTCGCCCAGTCCTTGTTCGCTTCGTGAATCTCGGCGACCAGCCCGAGCGCCCGCGTATCGGCGGGATCGAGCTGCGCCGCCTGGTCGGCGTGCGTCAACGCGGAGGCGTCGTCGCCCGACTTGTGCTCGATCGTGGCCAGCTCGCGGTAGAGGAACGCGCTTTCCGGCGACGCGGCAATCGCCGCAAGATAGCCGCGGCGGGCGTCGTCGAGCTTCCCCGCGTCGGCCGCCTTGCGCGCGCTCTCGATGTTCTGCTGCACGGCGCGGAACTTGAGCACGTCCACGCGGCTGCGCAACTGCGACAGCGTGGGATCGGCCGAGACGGCCGCCTCGAACGCGGTGAGCGCGGCGTCGGTGCGGCCGGCGGCGAGCAGCGCCTCGCCTTTTCCCGCCAGCGCCGGCGCGTAGGTCGCGTTCGCTTCCAGCGCCTTGTCGAAGTGCGCGACCGCCGCCTGGAAGTCGCGGCGGCCCAGCGCGGAATAACCGAGGCCCGCTTCCGCCGGGTAAAACGCGGGGGCGGCGGTGAGGATCGTCGCGAACTGGCGCTCGGCCGCCTTCGTGTCGCCGCTCTGCAATACGGCCCACGCGGTGCGCTGCTGCTCCCAGACCGCGGGGCTGACCAGCGACTCGGGCCCGGACGGATAGACGAAGTCGGCAAATTTCGGCGCGCCCGGCGCGGCCGGCGCGGCCACCGGCTTCTTCGCGCAGGCCGCGGCCGCCGCAGCAACGACCACCGCCGCCAGCACCAGCGCGGTGGCCTTACGTGCGCGCATCGAGCTCTTCTTTCTGAAAGCGCTCGAGAAGCCGCCGCGGCAGCTCCGCTTCGACGGTGATCGTCGAGTCCGACGCGATGTGTCGCGTCACGTGACCGAAGCGGTAGAGATCGGCGATCCGCTGGCGGTCGAACGGGTCCTGCGGATCGAACTCGAAGGTCACGGTCGCGGTGTCGAGCTTGAGCCTGGTCTCCATCGCCGCGATCACTTCGTCGCGCCCTTCGCCGTTCAGCGCCGACACGCACAGCGCTCCGGCGTAGAGCGCCTCGATGCGCGTCCGTTCTCCTTCGTCGAGGCGGTCGCACTTGTTGAAGACCTCGATGGCCGGCACGCGGCTGGCGCCGACCTCTTCCAGCACGGAGGCGACCGCGGCCATGTGCCGATCCCGATCGGGCGCCGACGCGTCGATGACGTGCAGCAGCAGATCGGCCTCGGCCACTTCTTCGAGCGTCGCGCGGAACGAGGCCACCAGCGAGTGCGGCAGGCGGTCGATGAACCCGACCGTGTCCGACACGAGGAGCTCGCGGCGATCCGGCAGCTTCACGCGCCGGACCAGCGGATCCAGCGTGACGAACAGCGCGTTCGAGGCGACCGCGTCGTCGCCGGTCAGCGCGTTGAAGAGCGTGGTCTTGCCGGCGTTGGTGTAGCCGACGAGCGCGACCGTCGGCACCGCGGCCTTGTGGCGCCGCTCGCGCAGCTGCGCGCGGCGCTGCCGCACCGTCTCGATTTCCTTGCCGAGCACGCTGATGCGATGCCGGATGCGGCGCCGGTCGGTTTCCAGCTTCGTCTCGCCGGGGCCGCGTGTGCCGATGCCGCCGCCCAGCCGCGAGAGCGCCTCGCTCGATCCGACCAGCCGCGGCATCAGGTACTTGAGCTGCGCCAGCTCGACCTGCAGCTTGCCTTCGCGCGTGCGCGCGCGCCGCGCGAAGATGTCGAGAATGAGCTGCGTGCGATCGACCACGGCGCGGTCGAGCACCTCTTCGAGGTTGCGGAGCTGCGCGGGAGAGAGCTCGTTGTCGAAGATGACGACGTCGACGCGCGCTTCGGCGCAGGCGGCGGCGAGCATCTCGACCTTGCCCTTGCCGAGAAAGGTCGCGGGATCCGGCTTCGCGCGTTCCTGCTGCACGCGCAGCACGACGTCGGCATTGGCCGCCGCCGCCAGGCCCGCCAGTTCCTCGAGCGCGTGTTCGGGATCGAAATGCCGGGGAGAGTCCTTGAACAGGCCGACGAGCGCTGCCCGCTCACGTCGCGCGAGCGTCATAGTTACTGCAGCGATTCTAGCACGCGCTCCCACGCCACCGCGCCGGCGCGAATCAGCGTGACCTCGCGATCGGCGGCGTTGACCATCGTCGACGGCAGCCCGCCGCGCGATGGGCCGCCGTCGACGATGGCGTCGACGTCGGGCAGCGCGTCGGCGACGGCGGCCGCGGTCGAGGCAGCGGTCGCGCCGGATCGGTTGGCGCTGGTCGCGGTCACGCAGAAGCCGCTTTCACGGGCCAGCGCGATCGCCACGGCATGATCGGGCACGCGAATGCCCACGGTCGTCCCGCCCGCCAAAACCTCGCGCGCCAGCGTCGCGCGCGCGGGGATGACGATCGTCACGGGCCCTGGCCACCAGCGCGACGCCAGCCGCGCCGCCGCCGCGGTCATCTGCCCTGCCGCCTGCGCCTGGCCGGCGTCAGCCGCGATGAGCGTCAGCGCGGAGGACTCGGCTCGTCCTTTCAGATCGTAGAGCCGCCTGACCGCCTCGGCATTTCGTGGGTCCACCGCAAGTCCATACAGCGTATCGGTGGGATACGCGACGACGAGCCCCTCGCGAATCATCGCCGCGGCTTCGCGGATCACCGACACGTCCGGCGCGCGCGGATCGACGCGAAGGGTGTGGGGCACGGAACGATTATCTATGGACTCTCGGGAACCGGCTCTTCCACCGGCGGTTTCGTCGTGCGCTCTCCGTCTCCGCTCAATCGGTGGACCGCGATCGCCAGCCCGACCAGGAAGACCACGTCGAGGGCCCAGACGGCGCGGATCGAGGAGGCGCCGAGGAAGCCGCTGACGACGGGGCTCACCGCGAGGCCGACGAGCGATGCGGTCGTCAGCAGGCCGAAGCCGGCGCCGCGCACGTTGGCGGGGATGACGCCGGCGGCGGCGGTGTAGGCCGCCGTCGTGCCGATGCCGATCGAGAACCCGAACAGCGGCGTCGCGACGAACAGCCACCACGAGGCCGGGGCCACCGCATACACCAGCGTCGCCACTGCCGCCGCGGCCGAGAACAGCGCGATGATCTGCGCGGCCGTCCGGCGCTTGAGCATCGCGGCGCAGAAGTGATGGCCGATGGCGCCGGCGCCGGCGGCAATCGAAAAGAGGATCCCGGAGGCCAGCGGAATGTTGCCCGGCGCCATGCCGAGCTCGGCGACGTACAGCGGCAGGATCGGGCCGAAGCTGCGATCGACGAACTGGAAGCCGAAGATCACCGTGGCCATCAGCAGGAAGTTCTCGAACGCGAGCACGTTGCGGAACGTGACCGCGGATCGCTTGTCGGTGGCGGCCGTCCCGCGGGTCTGCGCGAGCCGCTCGTCGTAAGCGAAGAAGACCAGCACGAGCGCGACGAAGTAGAACGCCGCGGTCACGAAGAACGCGCGCCGCAGCCCGACGATCGCCGCGACGGTCCCCCCGACCACCGGCCCGAGCGCCGGGCCGAGGCGCTGCGCCGTCTGCACGGTGCCGATCGCCTGCGCCATCCGCCCCTGCGGCGCCGAGTCGGCCGCCATCGTCAGCGACAGCGCGCCGTAGCCGGCGAAGAGCCCCTGCACCACGCGCAGCGCAAAGACGTGCCACGGCCGCGTGACGAACGCCATCGCCGCCATGATGACGACGAAGCTCACCAGCGATCGCTCGACCATGATCTTGCGGCCGAAGCGATCGGCCAGCCGCCCCCAGAGCGGCGACAGCAGCGCCGTGAGCGCGGGGGTGACGCCGAGGCTGAGCCCCGACCACATCGCGACCCGTCCGACATCGGTGAGCCCGAGCTGCGTGAAGTACAGCGGCAGGAACGGCATCACGAGCGTGAAGCCCATGAAGCCGATGAACGACGCCGCCGTAACTGCGAACAGGTTACGGCGGTAGCTCATTGCAGAATGCCGGTTGCAGATTGCCGATTGACGGATTGAGGAGTGTCGATTGTCGATTTCCGATTGTCGATTAGAAGCGGATCCGCACCATCCGCTTCTGCTCGACGTGGATGGTGTCGATGAAGCGGATCCGCGGCGGATCGCTCTGCATGACGATCGAGCTGGTGCGGGTGCCGTCGCCGAAGAAGCGGACGCCGCGCATCAGGGAGCCGTCGGTGACGCCGGTGGCGGCGAAGATGATGCCGTCGCCGGACGCGAGATCCTTCGAGCTGTAGATCTTCTGCGGATCGGCGATCCCCATGGCGCGGCTGCGCTCCTCGTCCTCCGGCTTCTTGATGACCAGCCTGGCGTAGATCTCGCCGTTCAGGCAGCGCATCGCGGCGGCGGTGAGCACGCCTTCGGGCGCGCCGCCGGTGCCCATCACCGCGTGCACGCCGGTGCCGACGACGGCAGCGGCGATGCCGGCCGACAGGTCGCCGTCGCCGATCAGCCGGATGCGCGCGCCGGTCGCGCGGATGTCCGCAATCAGCTTTTCGTGCCGCGGCCGGTCGAGCACGACGATGACCAGGTCGTCGACACTGCGCTCGAGACACCGGGCGATCGCCTGGAGGTTTTCCTCGACGGGCGCGTCGAGGCTCACCGCGTGCTTGGAGCTGGGGCCGACGACCAGCTTTTCCATGTAGAGATCGGGCGCGTGCAGCAGGCCGCCCTTGCTCGACGCGGCGAGCACCGCGATCGCGTTGGGCTCGCCCGTGGCGCAGAGGTTCGTCCCCTCGAGCGGATCGACGGCGATCTCCACGGCCGGCAGCGTGCCCCACGGGAACTTCGCCTTGGCCGCCATGCCGACCTTCTCGCCGATGTAGAGCATCGGCGCCTCGTCGCGCTCCCCTTCGCCGATCACGATGGTGCCGTCGATCGGGACGGTATCGAGCGCCTCCCGCATGGCCTCGACGGCGACCTTGTCGGACTTGTGGCGATCCCCCTGACCCATCGTATGGGCGCAGGCGATCGCCGCCTGCTCAACTACTCGCAGAAAGTCGAGCGACAAATCGGAGTTCATGGGATCAGCCCTTGTACGCCGGCAATTCGCAGCGTGTCGCCTTGTCCTGGCGGTAGCCGAGCACGTAATCGGCCTGCATCAGCTTGTGGATCTCGCGGGTGCCCTCGTAGATCACCGCTCCCTTGCAGTTGCGGTAGAAGCGGCCGGCCGGGTACTCGTCGGAGTAGCCGTTGGCGCCGTGCACCTGCACGCAGTCGCCGGCAGCGCGCTCCGACGCGACCGTCGAGAACCATTTCGCCAGGCCGGTCTCGCGCGTGTTGCGCCGCCCCTGGTTCTTGAGGAAGCCGGAGCGCAGCCACAGCAGCCGCGACGCCTGGTAGTCGCTCTCCATCTGCGCGATCATTTCCTTCACGAGCTGGTGCTGCGCGATCTCGACACCGAACGTCTTGCGCTGCTTCGCGTACTTGGTGCTGGCGTCGCGGCAGGCGCGGATGAGGCCGGTGGCACCGGCCGCCACGGTGTAGCGCCCCTGGTCGAGCGCGAACATCGCGATCTTGAAGCCCTCGCCTTCCTGCCCGAGCAGGTTCTCGGCCGGCACTTCCATCTCGTCCATCTTGAAGTAGCCGGTGTTGCCGGCGAGGATGCCCCACTTCTCCTTCAGCGTGCCGCTGGAGAAGCCCTTGAAGGCGCGCTCGACGATGAAGGCGCTGATCCCCGACGGATCCTTCTGCTTCTTCTTCTCCTGATCGGACCAGCCGAAGACCAGGAAGTGGTCGGCGATGTCGGCCAGCGAGATCCACATCTTCTCGCCGTTGAGGATGTAGCGATCCCCCTTCTTGATCGCCGTCGTCTGCATGCCGCGCACGTCGCTGCCGGCCGCGGGCTCGGTCAGGCCGTAGGTCGCCAGCTTCTTCCCCTGCGCCTGCGGCACCAGGTACTTCTGCTTCTGCGCCTCGCTGCCCCACGTCAGCAGCGACAGGCAGTTCAGGCCGGCGTGCACCGACATGATCACGCGCAGCGACGTATCGACGTATTCGAGCTCTTCGCTGATGAGGCCGAGGCTGACGTAGTCCATCCCGGCGCCGCCGTACTCGGCCGGGACCGACGCGCCGAGCAGCCCCATGTCGGCCATCTGCGGCAGGATGCCCTTGTCGAAGCGGTGCTCGCGATCGAGGTCCTTGATCTTCGGCGCCACCTCGCGTGCGCCCCACTCGCGGACCGAGCGCTCGAGGATTTGTTGTTCTTCGGTCAAATCGAAATCAAGCATCCGGACATCATAGCTCGGCAGGGCTCAGGACAGAGGGCCGTGGCAGAGGGCCAGGCAGAGGACGAGGGCAGAGGGCTTTGAAGGTCAGGCGCGCGTGACCTTGACGGTCGCGCCTCGTGCGAGTCCCAGGCGGGTCGCGGCGCTGGCGGAGGGTGCTGCCAGTTCCAGGGTGTCGGTACTGCCAAACAGCGCGCCGACACCGTCGGCGGGAAGCTCGGCGTACGTCGCAACCAGGCGCTCGACGCGATGGCCGGCGGCGTCGATGCTGATGCCCTGCCCGAGACGCTCCACCGACTTGCGATCGATGTTGGTGACCAGGTTGCCGAAGCGGTCGACGCGCACGACGACGCCGGTCACCGCGTCGGCGCCGGCGTCGGGCACCGGGACGTCCACCTTCTGGAAGTCGCTGACGGGCCGCCCGAGCGCCGGCAGCAGCGTCCCCTTGGCGAGCCACGCCGCCGCCGGGGCGAAGCGATCGCGCCCCTCGAACGTGCGGCTGACCGTCGGCCGCGCGTAGCGCCGCTCGGTGAGCTCGACGATCTTCTTCGCGGGGGACTCGCGCAGCACCAGCGTCAGCACGCCGTTGTCCGGCGCGACGAACCGGTAGTCGCCGGTGTCGGCGGCCAGCCCGCGCCGCGCCGATCCGACGCCCGGATCGACGACGGCCACGAAGATCGTGCCGGCGGGAAAGTACTTGTAGGAGGCCGCCAGCTCCAGCGCGCCGGCGGTGACGTCGTGCGGCGGAATGTCGTGCGTGATGTCGACGAGCGTGGCGTCGGGGCAGATGCCGAGGATGACCCCCTTCATCGTACCTGCGTAGTGATCTCCGGTGCCGAAGTCGGTCAGCAGCGCGATGACTGGCCGCATCGTCACGCTCGTTTTCTAAGGAGTATTTCTCGCGTGTTGCTCTTGAGGAGGAACGACTCCGAGACGAACAGCCCGTCGAACATCTTGATGATGTCGCGGTTCTGCAGGACGAACTTCGCACCGCCGGTGCCGGCATGGTGACGATGGCGCAACGATGACGTCTCCTCGATGATTTCGAACTTGGTGAACGACGCCCGCTCGACGCCCTTCGTGCAGAAGAACCCCATCACCGCGCCGCCGGGCCGCAGCACGCGCACGACCTGGTGGGCCAGGGCCCTGGCCGCCGCCGGCTCGAGAAAGTCGAAGATATCCCAGCACAGCACGCCGTCGACGCTGCCGTCCGGCTGCGTGAAGCGCGCCGCCAGCGACTGCGGCAGCGTGTCGCGTGTGTTGGTCCGCGTGTGCTTGTCGATCTCGGTCGCCAGGTCCTCGATGTGCAGCTTGCAGCCGAGATGCTCGCCGAAGAAGGCGACGTTGGTGCCGATCACCGGTCCGAAGTCGACCAGGACCGGCGACTCGTGGTGCGAGAGCGCGTTGATGAACTTCGGCAGCGCCTTCGAGGTGACGACGGTCTCCGGCCCCTTGGGCGCAGCCGTATCCCCGGCAGCGCCCGGCTGCTCTTCCGTTTTCCTGACGCCGAATTTGAGGAGATCGGAAATCGACAAAGAAGTGTCGGGTTCTCAGTTGACGGTCGACGGTTCCCGGTCTTCAGAACAGCTGAAACCGAGAACCGAAAACCGGGAACCGAAAACTGAGAACCGAGAACAGTCGGCTACCGCTGCCCCGCGCCTGCGGGCGTGGGCTGCGGCGTGGCGGCCGGCGTCGAGGCGGGCTTGGCTTCGGCCTTCGGCTCGCTGCCCTTGCTGCCGGTGCGCTGCATGTCGATCGAGCCGCGGAAGTGCGCCCCCTCGGCAATCGCCACGCGCGGCGCGGCAATGTCGCCGTCGACCGAGCCGTTGTCGCGGAGGTCGACTTTCTCGGATGCGGTCACGTTGCCCGTCACCTCGCCGAGAATGACCACCGACTTTGCGAACACCTGGGCCTTGATCCTGCCGTTGGGACCGATGGTGAGGACGTTCTGGCGGAGCTCGATCTTCCCTTCGACGTGTCCCTCGATGGTGAGGTCTTCGCTCCCGGTCAGCTCCCCCTTGATCACGACGGATTTGCCGATGTTCACAGGCCCCTTCTCCATTCCGCGAACGGTGTCGCTGCTGCGCACGGGCTCGCTGGCCGGCGCGGGGTTGACGTGCTGACTTGTCTGGCTGCTCTGGACGTTCCCCCCGGAGGGGGCGCCGGCAGATGGCGGCTTGACCGCGTCATCCCGTTTCCACATTGAAGAACCTCTTCCTGTCCGAAGCCGATTTCCGCAGGGTGTCCTGTTTTAAGTCGCTGGGCAGCAGGTCAGGCCAGTATACGCACGCGCCTCAGACCCTGTCTAGTCCTTTTACTGCTGAGACTTACGGCGGAATGCTACAATCGTCAGACTACGCATCTGCCGTAGTTTGTCATGTCCCGCGCCTACTTCGACCACAACGCGACCACCCCGCCGGACCCGATGGTCATCGAGGCCATGGCGCGCGCGCTCAAAGAAGATTTCGGCAATCCCTCGAGTGTTCATCACTTCGGGCAGCGCGCGAAGGCGGTGCTCGACGAGGCGCGCTCCGCGGTCGCCGAGCTGGTCGGCGGCGAGCCGGCCGAGGTCGTGTTCACGAGCGGCGGCACCGAGTCGGACAACATGGCACTGCGCGGCGCCGCCGAAGCGCTCGAATCGGCCGCGGCCGCCACGCCGCGGCGCCACGTCATCACCAGCAGCATCGAGCACGAGGCGATCCTGAACACGGTGAAGGCGCTCACCCGGCGCGGCTGGACGTCGACGCTGCTGCCGGTGGATGTCAGCGGCATCGTCTCCCCCGGGTCGCTCGCCTCGGCGATCACCCGCGAAACGGGGATCGTGTCGGTGATGCACGCGAACAACGAGATCGGGACGGTGCAGCCGCTGGCCGACCTGGCCGCGATCGCGCACGAGCACGGCGCGATCTTCCACACCGACGCCGTGCAGTCGGTCGCGAAGATTCCGGTGGACGTCCGCGCGCTCGGCGTGGACCTGCTGACGCTGTCGGCGCACAAGTTCAACGGCCCGAAAGGCGTCGGCGTCCTGTGGATCCGCCGCGGCACGCGCCTTGTCTCGACGATGACCGGCGGCAAGCACGAGCGGAACCGCCGCGGCGGCACCGAGAACGTGCCCGGTATCGCCGGCCTCGGCGTCGCGGCCCGGCTCGCGCGGAAGAAGCTGGACGGCGAGGCGCAGCGGATCGCCGCGCTCCGCGATCGCCTCGAGCACGGCATTCTCAGCACGGTCGGCGGCACCGCGGTGAACGGCGCGCCGTCCCCGCGCGTCCCCAACACGACGAACATCAGCTTCGACGGCGTCGAGGCGGAGTCGCTCCTGATCGCGCTGGACCTCGAAGGGTTCGCCGTCTCGACGGGATCGGCGTGCTCGTCCGGCACGCTCGAGCCGTCACACGTGCTGCGCGCGATGGGCCTGCCGTCGCACCGCACGCAGAACTCCATCCGCTTCAGCCTCGGGGCGGGAAACACCGAGGCGGAAGTCGACGCGTTGGTGACGAAGCTCCCCGGAGTCGTCGCAAAGCTCCGTTCCCTGGTGCGACGGTGAGGGAGGCTTCGCTGTAGCGGAGTGAGATGCGGATCGTAGTCGCCATGAGCGGCGGAGTGGATTCGTCGGTCGCCGCGGGCCTGCTCGCGAGAGACGGGCACGAGGTGATCGGCCTGTCGATGCAGCTCTACGACCAGCAGCAGGGAGAGATCCGGTTCGGCAGCTGCTGCACGCTCGACGATCTCTACGACGCGCGCCGCGTCGCGGGGGAGATCGGCATCCCCCACTACATCGTCAACTTCGAGCGCAAGTTCGAGGAGCACGTGATCTCCGACTTCGTGCGCGAGTACTCCGCGGGGCGGACGCCGATCCCCTGCGTGCACTGCAACGGGGATCTCAAGTTCGCCTCGCTGGTCGAGCGCGCGGAGGCCTTCGGCGCGCAGGCGGTGGCCACCGGCCACTACGCGCAGGTGGACTTCGACGAGGCGTCGCGCCGCTACCGGCTGAAGCGCGGCGTCGATCGGCAGAAGGACCAGTCGTACTTCCTGTTCACCCTGTCGCAGGCGCAGCTCGCGCGCGCCTGCTTCCCCGTCGGCGCGCTCGACAAGCCCGCCGTCCGCGAGGAGGCACGGCGGCTCGGCCTGCGCGTCGCCGAGAAGAAGGACAGCCAGGAGATCTGCTTCGTCGCCGCGGGCGAGCACCCCGAGTTCGTCGGGCGCCGCGCCGCGATCGCCGGCGGCGAGATCCGCGATCGCGAGGGGCGCGTCCTCGGGCATCACGACGGCGTGCACCGCTTCACCATCGGCCAGCGCAAGGGGCTCGGCCTCTCCGCCGGCATCCCCCTCTACGTCGTCGGCATCGACGCCGGGCAGGCGGCCGTCACCGTCGGCCCGCGCGAGTCGCTCGACCGCACGTCGCTGACCGCGTCGCGCGTGAACTGGATCGGCGGCGAGACGCCGGCGTCACCCGTCCGCGCCGACGTGCGCATCCGCTACCGCCACACCGAGGCGCCCGCGACGGTCACGCCGCTCGGCGACGGCCGCGTCAGCGTCACGTTCGACACGCCGCAGGCAGCGATCACCCCCGGCCAGGCGACGGTCTTCTATGATGGCGAAATCGTGCTGGGTGGCGGCTGGATAGACTGACTTCGCTGTCAACTCCACAACTACGCAACGCCCAACGGCCCAAATAATTCCCAAGACGCAACTCCCAAAACTCCCAAGACTCCCCTTCATCGCTTGGGAGTTGGGAGTTGGAAGTTAATTGGGCGTTGCGGAGTTGTGTAGTTGGGAATTGACAGGGCCGCGCAGCGGCCTACTCCAAGGTCGCGACATGAGCGGCCTCTCCGAGATGTTGCGGCAGGCCTTCTAGATACTTCTCGGCGTCGATGGCGGCCATGCAGCCGGAGCCGGCGGCGGTGATCGCCTGGCGGTAGACGTGATCCTGGACGTCGCCGCAGGCGAACACGCCGGGGACGCTCGTCCGCGAGCCCGCGTGCGTGACGATGTAGCCGTTGGCGTCGGTGTCGAGCTGGCCGTTGAAGAGCACCGTGTTCGGAGTGTGGCCGATGGCGACGAACACGCCGTCCACCGGGATGTCCTTCACGTCCCCCGTCTGGTGATTGCGGATCACCATCGAGGTGACCTCGCCCTTGCCGGTGTCCTTGATCTCCTCGACGTCGGCGTTCCACTCGAAGGAGATCTTCGGGTTGGCGAACGCCTTGTCCTGCATGATCTTCGACGCGCGCAGCGTGTCGCGGCGGTGGACCACCGTGACGTGCGAGGCGAACCGGGTCAGGAAGATCGCTTCCTCCATCGCCGAGTCGCCGCCGCCGACGACGGCGATCGGCTTGCCGCGGAAGAAGTAGCCGTCGCAGGTCGCGCAGGTGGACACGCCGTGGCCGAGCAGCGAGCGCTCTGACGCGAGGCCGAGCAGCCGCGCCGAGGCGCCGGTCGCCACGATCAGCGCGCGCGCCCGGTACTCCGCGTCGGAGGTCTTCACCGTGAACGGGTGCGACAGCAGGTCCACCGAGGTGACGTTGCCGCGGATGATCTCGGCGCCGAAGCGCTGCGCCTGCTCGCGCATGGCGGCCATCAGGTCCGGGCCGTCGATGCCGTCACGGTAGCCGGGCCAGTTCTCCACGAGCGTGGTCAGCATCAGCTGCCCGCCCGCCTCGAGCCCCTCGATGACCAGCGGCTTCAGGTTGGCGCGCGCCGTGTACAGCGCCGCCGTCAGGCCCGCCGGACCGGAGCCAATCACGATCACATTGCGGACGGACATGCTTACGCGACGTGCTTGTCGATGATCTTCTTCAGCGCGTCCTTGTCGGCGAGCCCGACGACCTGCTCGACGACCTGGCCGCCCTTGAACAGGAGCAGCGTCGGGATGCCGCGGATGCTGAACTTGAACGAGGTGTTGGGGTTTTCGTCGACGTTCAACTTGCCGACCACCACCTTGCCGTCATAGTCGCCGGCCAGCTCCTCGACCGTCGGCGCCAGGCGCCGGCAGGGGCCGCACCATTCCGCCCAGAAGTCCACCAGCACCGGCTTGCCGGCGCTGATCGTCTGGTCGAAGTTGCCATCGGTGATCGTCTGAACCTTGTCGGATGCCATATGTCGTTTCCTTCCGGGGGACTTCGTCCCCCGGCCCCCCTTACACGCTCACTCGCGGGGACCCCGTGCCCCGCTCCGTTCGCGTGGCTCGCTCGCTGCCGCTCGCTCGCGTCGTTTACGCCTCAATCGCCTCTATACACTTTGACATATTCCCGGGCCGAAACGTCCCAGGAGAAGTCCGGCACCATGGCGTTGCGCTGGATGTGCTTCCAGCGGCTCGGGTTGCCGAACGCGGCGATCGCCCGCTCGACGGCATCGACGAGCGGTTCAGCTTGGTACTCCCGGAACTTGAACCCCGTCCCCCGGTCGGGGAACTCGTCGGCGTCGACCACCGTGTCTTCCAGGCCGCCGGTGGCGCGGACGATCGGGATGGTGGCGTAGCGCAGGCTGTACATCTGGTTGAGGCCGCACGGCTCGTACCACGACGGCATCAGGAACATGTCCGACCCGCCTTCGATGAGATGCGCCAGGCGCTCGTCGAAACCGATGCGCGCGGCCGCGCGCTGCGGCAGCCGTGCGGTCCAGTGCCGCCACATGTCCTCGCACCAGCGATCGCCGCTGCCGAGCATCACCCAGCTCGCGTCCAGCGCCATCAGCCGCTCGGCCGCCGCCGCCACGAGATCGCAGCCCTTCTGGTGCGTCAGGCGCGTGACGATGCCGATGAGCGGCCGGGCCATGGCTTCCGCGTCCCGCGGCAGGCCGGCGTACTCGAGCAGCGCGCGCTTCACGTCCGCCTTGCGCTCGAGCGACTCCCCGTCGAAGTGGACCGGCAGGTGGCGATCGGTGCGCGGGTTCCACGTCTCGGTGTCGATGCCGTTGAGGATGCCGACGAGATCGGCCGCGCGGTTGGAGAGGATGCCGTTGAAGCCGAACCCGAACTCCGGCAGCACGATCTCCTTCGCGTAGGTCGGGCTCACGGTCGTGATCGTGTCGCTGAAGACGACGCCGCCCTTGAGCGAGCTGGCGCGGCCCCAGAACTCGAGGATCTGCGGCGTGTAGAGGTCCGCGCCGAGGCCGATCCAGGCGAGCTCCGCCGGGTCGAACTGCCCCTGGAACGCGAGGTTGTGGATCGTGAGCACCGTGCGAACGCCGCCGATGACCGGATCGTCGCGCAGCACCGTGCGCGCGTATACCGGCGTCAGCGCGGCCTGCCAGTCGTGGACGTGAATCACCGACGGGCGGACTCCGCTCAGCCGCTGGTACTCGAGCGCGCCGCGGCACAGCACGGCGAAGCGGAACGCGTTGTCGCCGTACTCGCCGGTGGCGTCGCCGTAGAGGCCGTCGCGATCGTAGAGCGCGGGGGCGTCGATCAGCACGGCGGTGACGCCGTCGGAGACGGTCTGCTCGATGAAGCGCACCGGATACCGGTGCACGCCGAACGGAATGTCGGCCGGCGTGCCGG
>Ga0075425_100002452_pt1 | contig 18599 bp, 19 predicted proteins | sample SoiMethybrSBSTD4_FD_75300 | JGI IMG/M metagenome (GOLD analysis project Ga0075425, IMG submission 75300) | Bulk soil microbial communities from a Populus tree surrounding site in Tennessee, USA - Soil MetaG P. TD hybrid SBSTD4 | ecosystem: Environmental > Terrestrial > Soil > Tree plantation... | reverse complement strand
GTCACGACGACGGCGAAGGAGCCGGCGAAAAAGGAGCAGACGCCGACGGCGGAGATCGGCTCGAACGTCGGTCAGAAGATGCCCGCCTACGCGGCGAAGTACCTCGACGGCCGCGAGTTCGCGCTCGCGTCCGAGCAGAACAAGGTCGTGCTGCTGAACGTCTGGGCGACCTGGTGCGGACCGTGTCGCGCTGAGATGCCGGAGTTGCAGGCGCTGCACGACAAATACGCAGCGCGCGGATTCGAGGTCATCGGTGCGAGCGTCGATGAAGGCGACTCGCAGGTCGTGAAGGATTTCGCGGCGCAATACAGGATTACCTATCCGCTCGTCCACGATCCGGAAGGGAAAATCGCCGCCGTGCTCGACGCTTCCGTGCTGCCGACAACCGTGCTCATCGATCGCAACGGACGCATCGTGCTCAAGCACATCGGACAGATTCAGCCGAAGGACGACGAGCTCGCGAAAGCGATCGAGAAGGCGCTCTGAGCGGTTGTCGGTTGTCGGTTGGTCGGTTGTCGGCAATGGCGCAAGAGCTCACTGACAACTGACAACCGACAACTGACAACGCCTCACGTCACGTGCCGCCTCTCGGGCGTTTCGCGCGCGACCCGACGCCGGTCGCGCTGCCGTTCGATGAAGTTCCGCACGTGCCGGGACATCTGGCCCAGCAGCAGGCGCATCGGCACGTAGGCCAGAGCGAGAGCGAAGACGATCGCGGCCGCCATCGCGATGAGAACAACCGACCAGGAAGTTACCGTAGCCACACTTTCATCAATAGCAAACGGGCTGCCGTTCTCACGGCAGAAAACGACGACAATCGTCGTTGGAATTTTCTGCAGGTGACCGACTACATCGACATGCCGGCGATCGCGGCGGCGCTGCGGGAGCCGTTGCGCCGCGCACTCATCGGCGAACGCGCGGAATGGCCGCCGCTTTCGGACGACGACGTCCGCACGCTCGTCGAGCACGGCGTGGCGCCGCTCGTGTACGCGGTCGCACACGTGCCCGAATTACGCGACGACGCGATGACGGCCGCGGCCATCGAGCCGTTGCGCCTCGACGATCTGCGCGAAGTGCTCGCGGCGCTCGATGCGCGCGGCGTGAAGGCGCTGCTGATGAAAGGCAGCGCGCTCGCGTACGACGTCTTTGCGTCGCCCGATCTTCGCCCGCGCAGCGATACCGACCTCCTCGTCGATCCCGCCGCGTACGCGGCCGCGCGCGAAGCGATGCTGTCTCTCGGATTTCGCGAACAGCTCACGAGCGGCGACGAGCACGGCGTCCGTCAGCAGGTGTTCGTGCGCACCGATCGTTTCGGTGTCGCTCACGTGTACGACGTTCACTGGGCGATCGCGAACTCGCCGCTCTTCGCCGACGTCGTCCGAATCGGCGAGATCGACGCGCTTCCGCTGCCGCGCATCGGCGAGCACGCGTTCGCGCTGCCGCACGTCGAGGCGCTGCTCCTCGCGTGCGTTCATCGCGTCGCCCATCATCACGACAGCGAGCGATTGCTGTGGCTCTGCGACATCGACCTCCTGCGCGCACGCATGTCGGACGACGAGCACGCCCGCTTCTGGCGCCGCGCCGCCGATCGCCGCGTCCTCGCCGTTTGCGCCCGGTCGATCGCACTCGCCGAGGAATCCCTCGGCCGCGAGCCGTCGCATCGCGCGGAGCGGTACCTCAGCGAACGAGAACTCGCGCAGCGCGAGGCGTCGCGGCGATTTCTCGATCGGCGCATCACATACGCCGGCGTCACGCTCGCGAATCTGCGTGCATTGCCGTGGAGTGCGCGTCTGCGGCGTTTGCGTCAGCTCGCGTTTCCGCCCGCGGCGTTCATGCGTCAGAGCTTTCCGACGCGCAGCCGCGCGGCGCTGCCATGGCTCTACGTCTACCGCGGCGCGCGCGGTTTCGCGCGACTCTTCAGACGTGTCGGCGAGATCACTGGAACCACGAACCGCCGTTGATGTCGATCGTCACGCCGTTGAGATACGACGCCATCGGCGAGGCGAGGAAGAGGATCGCCGCCGCGACATCGTCGACCGTGCCGACGCGGCCCAGCGGAATCTGCGCGAGGATCTCCGCGCCGCGGACCTCGAGCTCGTGCTTCGCGATCTCGGTCGCCGTGAATCCCGGCGCGACGCAGCTCGCCACGATGTTGTCCTTCGCGCAGGCCCGCGCGATCGAGCGGGTGAGGTTCACCATTCCCGCCTTCGACGCGCCATAGTCCGCGAACTCCGTCTCGCCGCGCCACGCCGCGCGCGAGGAGACGTTGATGATTCGTCCGCCGCCCGTCTTCCGCATCGAGCGCATTGCGAGATAGGCCGCGTTCGCCGCGCCGAAGAGATTCGTTTCGAACGTCCGCTGCCATCCGCGCTGCCACGCCTCGTAGTCGTCGTCCTCGAAGCGGTTGTAGTCGTGCCAGCCGGCGTTGTTGACGAGGATGTCGATCCTGCCGAAGCGCTCCAGCACCGCGCCGATCATCCGCTCGACGTCCTTCGGCTTCGCGACGTCGGCCTGCACGAGCATGGCCCGATCGCTTCCGATCTCCTCGAGCAGCGACCGCGCGTGCTCCTCGCTGCGGTTGAAGTTGATGGCCACGAGCGCGCCGGCTTCGGCCATCCGCGAGGCGGTCTCGCGGCCGATGCCGCGAGACGCGCCGGTGATCAATGCGACTTTGTTCGAGAGGTCAATGCATGTGCGCGACGTCATGCGAACATAGTGGCATGTCCGAATACGTTCGTGTCCCTGCTCACGAAATCCCCACCCGCCTCGGCGAACTGAACGGCGACTGGCACATCGTGCGAGGCCACGAGCTGGAGCGCGAGATCCGTTTTCCCGACTTCGCGTCAGCGCTCGCGTTCACGAACGCGGCCGGCGCGATCGCCGAGGAGATGAATCACCATCCGGACATCCTCGTCGGATGGGGAAAGGTGAGATTCACCATCTGGACGCACGCCATCGGCGGCTTGAGCGAGCACGATTTCGCGCTCGCGAAGAAGATCGACGCGCTTACGCGACCGTCATCCTGAGCGTAGCGAAGGACCTCTTCTGCGCTAACAGTCTCGTAGAAGAGATCCTTCGCCGTCTGCGCGTCTCAGGATGACGAGAGATTTCATGCACTGAGCATCGCTGCCGGCGTTGCTTCCGTTCGCGCCGGCTCGCGCACGTCCCACGCGCGCCGCTGCCGCACGAACGGCATCGCCAGAACACGGCCGAGGGTGACGTCGCGCGGATCGAGGAACGCGGGGATGCCGATCGTGATCGTGCGGTGCGGCACGTTGAGCACGAGCGTGCGGTGCAGGTAATCCCACCACGACAGCAGGCTCGACCAGTTGCTGTCGGTCTCGTGAAAGCGTTCCGAGTGATGGATGCCGTGCATGCGTGGCGTGACGATCAATCGCACCAGCCGCCGTTCCCACGCGATCGGCAGCGCGACGTTGGAATGATGGAAGAGCACCGACGCGAAGAGGATCAGCTGCCAGATCCAGACCGCGAGCGGCGAGGCGCCGAGGATTGCGATCTGTGCGCCGCGGTAGAGCGTGGAGAGGGCGTGCTCGCCGAAATGAAAACGCAGCGCGGTCGACGCGTCGAGATCGCGATCGACGTGATGCACGAGATGGAATCGCCAGAGAAACGGAATGCGATGGCTCGCCCAGTGCCACCACCAGAGCGTGTAGTCGAGAAGCACGACCGCCGCGATGGTGCTCGCAAGCTTCGGCATCGGGATCACGTTCAAAAGACCGAACCGATGCGCTCCGACCCATCGCGACAACGGAACGAGAATCGGCAACTGGACGAACGTTCCGACTGCTGCGGCGAGCGCGGCGAGAACGAGATTGCGAAAGATGCGGCGCGGTTTCGATTCGACGGTTTTGCGCAGCGGAAAACGCCACTCGAGGAGCAGCATCAGCGCGAACATCGTGGCGATGACGCCCGCCGTGACCAGCGCCGCGAACCGCGGCGTTGCGGTCAGCATCAGACACTTCCGAGCGCGAGCCTCGTGGCGATCACGAAGGAGTAAGATAACAGGTCGCCGTCGATCGCAGTCGCGGAGGATTCTCGTGATGAAACGTACTCTTGCCGTTTCGCTGTTCGTCCTGCTTTTCGCTTCGTTCGCATCTGCAGGCATCACATCGGCCGGGATCATCCCCGAGGCCCAGGCGTTTCCGTTCGTCGTCGATGTCAATGGCGATGGTCTCGACGATCTCCTCGACTCGAGAGACGTCATGCTCGCGCAGGGTGGGGGCAACTTCGTCAAACGCGACATCAGCCTCACGTCGGACGAGTCGATCGTCGGCTGGCTCGACGTCAATGGCGACGGCCTTCGCGATCTGCTGACGCAAAGCCGCGGGGGGATGTATCCGGGCACGATCCAGCCGTCGAGGTCGGTGCGCATCCAGGGGCCGGGGCTCACGTTCGGATCGCCGATCGTGGTGGTCCCCGTCGGATCGCCTGACGACGCGCAGTTCGGCGACATCAACGGCGACGGGAAGGACGACGTCCTCCTGCAGCACATCCTCTTCCGCGATCAGCGCGACTACGCGGCGCAGATGACGCTCGCGCTTTCGCGCGGCGACGGGACCTTCGAGACCAGGCAGACGTTTCTCATTCCATCGCATCCGCAGTGGGGGCGCGCGCATCGCCTGCTTCTGGGCGACATGAATGGCGACGGACGCCGGGACATCGTCATCCGCACGACGTACGACCTGGTCGTGCTCCTCAACCGCGGCAACGACGAGTTCTCGGTCACCTCGCGCTACCTTCCGCTCCAGCGCTTCGCGACGTGGGAGACGCAGCTCGGCGACGCGGACCGCGACGGCAATCTCGACGTGATCATGGCCGGCGTGCGCGTCGTGCAGGCTTTCTTCGGCGACGGCCGCGGCGGTTTCAATCGCATTTCGTCCGTTTTCCTGCCGCAGAAGCGTGTCCCGATCGCGCCGAGTGGAGCGCCGAGCGCATACCAGACCACCGCCGAGAGCCTGACCTTCTCGTCCTCGCCGCGGAGACTGATGATCGGTGAATTCATCGCCAAAGGCCGCACGGAGATCCTCGGCTCGACGTTCGAGGGGGACATCTTCTTCGTGGCCATGGAGAACAATCGCCTGCAGGAGGTCGCACCGCGCATTTCGATGCCGCATCTCGCGGGCGAAGTCATGGCCGGATCCTTCCGGCAGCGCGGCAGCAGCGACTTCATCATCTTCGACAACTTCATCGCCGGATTTCCGACGCAGCCGAAACCGACGCTTTTCTACGCGGATCCGGCCTCGGGCATTGCACCTGCCGTTGCGGCACCGTCGCGCAGCACGCGCGGCCGCGCGGTCGCGTCTCCGGCCGCTGCACCGCTGAAGATGAACGTCGATGCGAAGGACTGCGCCGCCGATCCCATCGTCCGCAACCTCGAGTCGGACGGTCTGTGGGTGCACAGCAGGGGCGACGCGGTTCTCGACGGCATCGTCCAGGACGGCACGCTCTTCTTCCGCTACGTTCCGACATGGCAGCCCTGGGGAATCCAGGGCGGCCTGCTGGCGACTTCCCAGGGCGGATGGACGGGAAGCGTATCGACATCGACGCCGTGCGGCGATCAGAGCGTGCGGATCACCGTCGATCGTTAGACGACGACCAGATTACTGCTGCAGCGGGACCGAATACTTCGACTCGACCGTTCGCACGAATTCTTCCGTCCGGTCCTTCCCGTTGGCGCCTTTGACCGTTGCGCGGATGCGCAGCGTGACCGGCATGTGATTGCTCGACGACAGGTCTTCGATCACCGCCGGCGCCCAGAAGTCGACGATCTCGCTCGTGCCCGGCGCGATCGTCTGCTTGAACGTGCGATCGGTGTCGCGCAGGCGGAACGTCGCGGCGCCGAGGGAGACGAGATTGATGCGCTTCAGCGTCACGGGCGACGCCGTCTGATTGCGCATCTCGATGCGATAGTGGAAGTCGGTCCGCGTGTCGCCGTAGATGATCGGCTCGTTGGCCTGCAGGATCGCCACGTCGAAATCCGTCGTGCTCGACGGCTCCGAAGTGCTGGACAGCTGCGACTGATCGTTCGAGGCGCAGGCGGCGAGAACGACCAGCAGAAGGGTGAAAAAAATGGGCTTTCGCATGAATGCCTCCGCTGGTTCTCCGTGCGGCGCGAATGCCAGAAAATCTCGACACCAGTGGCCGCTTCGACGCGTCTGGCGTCGCCAGCCGTGGACAGCGCGTCACCGACAGCCGACAATCGAGCTCGTGCCTGAGGCCCCGATCTACCTCGACCACCACGCCACGACGCCATGCGATCCGCGCGTGGTCGAGAAGATGCTGCCGTACTTCACGGAGCACTTCGGCAACGCCGCCTCGATCATCCACGCGCATGGACGGAAGGCATCGCAGGCCGTCGAGGACGCGCGGATCGCCATCGCGCGGTGCTTCAAAGTCCTTCCGCCCGAGATCGTCTTCACCGCGGGCGCGACCGAGTCGAACAACATCGCGCTCAACTTCGCGCGCGGCGGCCATCTGATCACCAGCGTCATCGAGCACAAGTCGATCGTCGAGCCGGCGAAGCGCATCGGAAACGTGACGTGGCTCGAGCCCGACCGGGAGGGCTTCATCGATCCCGATGCGGTCCGTCAGGCGATCCGTCCGGATACGCGTCTGGTCTCGATCGAAGCGGCAAACGGCGAGATCGGCACGATTCAACCGGTCCGCGAGATCGCCGCGATCTGCCGCGAGCGGAACGTCGCCTTCCACACCGACATCACCCAGGCCGCGGGCAAGATCGACGTCGATCTGGGCGCTGATTTGGCAGGTGTCACCTTCGCGTCGTTCTCGGCGCACAAGATCTACGGCCCGAAAGGCATCGGAGGTCTCTTCGTCCGCCGCGGCACGCGCGTCGAGCCGGTCATCATCGGCGGTGGCCAGGAGCGCAACCTCCGTTCGGGGACGGTCAACGTTCCGGGCGTGATCGGCATGGCGGTGGCGCTGCAGCTCCGCGCCGAGGAGATGTTTGCGGAGGCTGCAAAACTGACGGAGCTCCGCAATTGGCTCTGGGATCTGGTCCTCGAAAAAGTTCCGAACGTTTCGGTCAGCGGACCTCGGGAGTTAAGATTGCCGGGTAACCTCAATCTCAGTTTCGCGCGCGTCGAGTCGGATGCGCTCATCCTGGCCATGAAACGCTTTTCTCTCTCATCGGGATCGGCATGCAGTGCGGGCGAGCGCGGGCCGTCGCGTGTCCTCACCGCGATCGGCCTCTCCGATGCCGACGCCATGGGATCGATTCGCATCGGACTCGGCAAATCGAACACGGACGAGCACATCACGATGCTCGTCGACGACCTGGCGCGCACCGTCAGCCGGCTTCGGGAGATTTCCGCGGCATGAACGTCGAGGCACCGGGACGCATCCTTCTGGTCGACCACTCGCGCGGCGCACTGCTTTTCCAGGAAACGATCCTTCGCCGCCGCGACATGCAGATCATGACCGCGCTCGCCGGATCGGAAGGTCTGCTCAAGGCGCGCAACGAGTCGCCGCACCTGATCATCTTCGGGTACGACCTCTTCGACATGAGCGCGCCGGAGTTCTGCCGCGAGATCCGCGATCACGATCTGACGAAGTGCATCTCGCTGCTGCTCGTCTGCGACCGCCAGCATCAGGAGCATTGCGATCTCTCGCTGTCGGCCGGATGCAACGACGTGATTTTTCGTCCGCTGCAAAAGCGCGAGCTCGATCAGAAGGTCGAGCGTCTGACGAGCATCCCCGTTCGCCGGCAGCTCCGCACGATCACGAAAATCGAGATCTCCCTCGAGAAGAACGGCCGCTTCGTCCTCGCCCGCAGCATCAACATCTCCGCGAACGGGATGCTGCTGGAAGTCGACCGCGTGCTGCCGGCCGACGGCGGCCTGCGCCTGCATTTCTATCTGCCGGGCGATGCGAAGCCGCTGCAGATCACGGCCGACGTCCTGCGCGCGGAGTTCTCCGGACCGATGCCAAAGTATGGCGTGCGATTCACGGGTGTCGAGGAGTCGGACCGTGACCGCATCGAGAGATTCGTCCACCGACTGCGTTCACGGGAGCTGATCTGATGCGAAGACTCACTCCGATGGAACTGGCGATCGAGACCGCGCGCGAGGGCGACTACCTCCGCGCGCTCACGATGTTCCTCGAGATCTACGGCAGCGAGGATGCGCCCGCGCTGAACAACGCCAAGGCGGCGGCCGGTCTGTCGTATTTCGGCGTCTCGGTGGCCATGGTGCAGAAGAAGTACAAGATCGCCATCGAGCTCTGCAAGCGGGCGATGAACCTCGAGTTCTACAACCCCGATCACTCCGCGAATCTCGCGCGGGTCTACCTCGCGGCCGGCAATCGCAAGAAGGCTGTCGAGATTGCCGACGCCGCGCTGAAGAACCATCCCGACCACGATTCGCTCATCGCCGTGCGCAAGGATCTCGGCATCCGCGCGCGTCCCGCGGTGCCGTTCCTCAATCGCGAGAACCCCATCAACGTCTCCCTCGGCCAGGCGCGCCACGCGAAAAAGGTCGCGGACGAGGAAGCGGCGTCGTCGGCGCGGCGAAAACGCTAGCCGCGATACCACTGCGCGAGCTTCTCGGGATCGACGCCTCTTCGATAATTGAGGATGATCCACCAGTTCATCGCCGACGTTCGAAAGAGTCCGTTTTGAAGAAATCGACGGCCTGACGTGCGTACCGCGAGCGGGAGGATCGTCGTCGGTCCGATGCGCTTCATGCGGATCGCCATTTCGTAATCCTCCATGATCGGGATCTCACGAAATCCGGGAAACGTCGCGCGGCGGATGAACTGCGCCTGATCGCCCCACGGACAGCGCGAGAAATGCGTGCGCGTGTTGATCGCGAGCTCGGTCCAGCGAAGGCCGAGGGTGCGCTCGATGAAGCGCACGCGAAATCCTCCGAACACGTTCGACGCGAGCGCCGTGCTCACGGCCTCGGCCGCGCCCGCGGGGAGGAGTGTGTCAGCGTGGAGAAAAATCAATGCCTCGTGCGACGCGGCCTCCGCACCGCGATTGAGCTGTCGCGCGCGAATCCGTTCGCCGGTGATCAGACGCGCGCCGCGATCGCGGGCGATGTCGATCGTCGCGTCCTCGCTGCCGCCGTCCACGACGATCACCTCCGCCGCGCCCGCCGCGAACGCGGACTCGATCGTCGCTCCGATGAACGCCGCTTCGTTGAGCGACGGGATGATCACGCTGACGCGCACCGCGCGGATGGTAATCGGTCCAGTTCACCCCGTGCGAAGACACGGGGTCAAACGGTGACATCGCCACGGCGCGTGCATGATCGCGGCTCCGCGCTTTGACCCCGCGTCTGCGCGCGGGGTGAACTGAAGGCAAATGGTAACGTCTGCCGCGTGAACTGCTACGTGCTGACCGGCGGACGCTCGCAGCGGATGGGCACTTCGAAGCGCGATCTCTTTCTCGATCGCGTCGTCGCCGCGGCGAAGGCCGTTTTCGATGAAGTCATCGAGATCGAGGAGCGAGGGGAGAGCGAGATCGCGCCGATCTTCGGGGTCCGCGCCGCGCTGCGTCGCGCGGGCGCGCGATGTTTCGTTCTCGCGGTCGACTACCCGCTGATCACCTCCGACGTTCTTCGCGACATCGCGAAGCGCGGCGGCGTTCCGATGTGGAACGGCCATCCGCAGCCGCTCTGCGCGACGTGGGATCCCGCGGTGTTGCCACTCATCGAGCAGCGCATCGCCGATGGGCGGCTCGACCTGCGCGGCTTGATCGCGGAGGCGAAGGTGGAGATCATCGACGAATCGGTGCTTCGCGCGGCGCATCGCGGCGAGCCGCTGATGAACGTCAACACACCCGAGGAGCTCGCGGAGGCGGAGAGGATCGATGGCTAAGGATTTCTCGCATCTCGATGAGACCGGCGGCATCTCGATGGTGCACGTCGGCGCGAAGAAAACGACGCATCGCGAGGCGGTCGCCGCCGCGACGGTGCGCATGAGCTCCGCGACGCTGAAGTCGCTGATGGCGCGCGCGCTGCCGAAAGGCGACGTGCTGACGACGGCGAAAGTCGCCGGCGTTCTCGCCGCGAAACAGACGCCGTCGCTGATCCCGCTGACGCATCCAATCGCCATCGAGTCGGTCGACATCACCTTCGATCTCGATCCTGACGCCGGCGCGATCGAAGTCCGCTCCATCGTGCGCTGCGAAGGAAAGACCGGCGTCGAGATGGAAGCGATGACCGCGTGCGCCGTCGCCGCGCTCACGATCTACGACATGTGCAAGAGCGCGGAGAAAGGCATCGTGATCGACGGCCTGCAACTGATGCGGAAGAGCGGCGGGAAGAGCGGGACGTGGGAGCGTTAGCGCCGCCACGGCGGCACGTTCGTGTTCGTCTCGCCCGGCGCTGACGTGTCGTCCGCGCGCACGAGTTGCTTCCGGATCGACCCGAGAATGCGCGCGTCGGTCGCGATCGCGAGATCGGCGAGCTTCTGTCGTTCCTTGAAACCGTTGAAGGCGATCACGAATCGATCGAGCCGGAACGCGACCGCGCGTCCGAGGTACTTGTCCTCGGCCGTGAAATTCTCCTCGCCGAGGTTGGGGATCGGATCGGTGAGCTTGCCGTTGCGCGTGTAGAGCGCGCGATACGCCTCGATGATTTGCGCCGCGGTGGCCTTGTTCGAGGCGGGGATGATCAGGCCTTCCATCGGATCGCCGCCGATGTTGAACGTCGCCTGAAATGAATTGCCGAGGAACGTCTGACCGAAGCCCTGCTCGGCGGAGAAGCGCTCGCTGTTCGGCACGCGCGTGTCGACGGGGAAGAAGTTGAAAACGGCCGGCTTGCCGGGCGCGGGCGGCATGCGCTCGGCGACGACGTTCGCCAGCCGCTGCAGCGCCGCGAAGCCGTCCGGCGTGTCGCCGCCGGTGATGCGCACGTAAAACGGACCGCGCCAGAGGTGCAGCGAGTGCTTTCCGAGGAACGCTTCGTTCTCGATCGGCAGGAACTGAATCGGTCCCTGCTTGCGCATCGAGTACGCGCCGAACGCCTTCACGAAATCGGGGAAGCGGAAGATCTCCAGCGTCGCGAAACCGCGTCCGCTCGTGCCGCTGTACTTACCGGACGCGACGTCGATCACTTCGTAGCGCACGAACGATGCACCCTCGCCGCCGAGGTACGAGCCGATGCGATCGCCGGGAACGACGAGCGGATCCTCATCGAGACGCCAGCCCGGCGCCTCTTCGTGGCGAGGAAGAAACTGCAGGCTCGGCGAGTCGATCGCCGCGTAGTTCGGCTCCGGCTCGGGCGCCTTCGGCACCGCGGGTGGGGGCGTGCGATCGCCGCACGCGACGACGAGCGCGAGGCAAAGCGCGGCGAGGACGATGTTGGAGCGCCGCCGTCCCGGCGGCCGTTCCGCCGGCTTCCAGCCGGCGCATCTTCTCTCGCCGGCAGGATGCCGGCGGAACGGCCGGCTGGAAGCCGGCGCTCCGAAAGCTTCCGTCACCGCGACAGCGACTCGAGGAACGCGATCGTGGCGCGCACTCCCGCCCCGGTCGCGCCCTTCTGATCGCGCGCGTTCTCGCTCTCCGCGTACGCCGTGCCGGCGATGTCGAGATGGGCCCATGACGGACAATCGACGAACTCCTTCAGAAACACCGCTGCCGTGATCGCGCCGCCCCAGCGTCCGCCGGAGTTCTTCATGTCGGCCCACTCGCTGCGGATCAGATCCTTGTAATCGTCCCAAACAGGCATTCTCCAGAGGCGCTCGCCGGCGCGCTCCCCCGACTCAATCAACTTCTGAGCCAGCGCGTCGTCGTTCGAGAAAAGACCCGCCGCCTCGCTCGCGAGCGCGACCACGCACGCACCGGTGAGAGTCGCGTAATCGAGGATGTGATCGGGCTTCAGCTGCGACGCGTAGTGCAGCGCATCGCCGAGGATCATCCGTCCCTCGGCGTCGGTATTCACGATCTCGACCGTTTTGCCGGACATCATCGTGATGATCTCGCCGGGCTTGTAGGCGCTGCCGCTCGGCAGGTTGTCGGTCGCGGCGAAGATGCCGGTGACGCGCACCGGCAGCGCGAGCTTGGCGGCTGCCTCGATCGTGCCGATCACCGCCGCGGCGCCGCACATGTCGAACTTCATCTCTTCCATCTTCTCGGCGGGTTTGATCGAGATGCCGCCGGAGTCGAAGGTGATGCCCTTGCCGACGAGCGCGACATGCTTCTTCGCTTTGCGCGGCGCGTACTCCATCACCACGAAGCGCGGCTCTTCCGCGGATCCGCGGTTGACGGCGATCAGACCGCCCATCTTCATCCGCTCGATCTCGCGCTTGCCGTAGACCGTGCACTTCACGCCGACGTCCTTCGCGACTTCTTCCGCGCGCTGCGCGAGACGCGTCGCGGTCATGATGTTCGAGGGCGTGTTGCCGAGATCGCGAACGGTGCGGATGGCATCCGCAAGCGCGCGCGCCTCGGTCGCGATGGTCTTCACGCGCTTCGCATCGATCGATGCCGGCGCGATGAGAACGGCATCGATGGCAGGACGTTTGTCGTCCTTCTTCGTCGTGATGTACGCGTCGTACTTGTAGTCGGCGCCGGCGAGGAAGGTCGCCACGAGCCGCGTCGTCTCCTCGTCATCGAGATTCGGAAGGGTGTGCGGAAAGAGGATCGCGATCGATGCGTCCCGCTGCTTTTTCGCGGTGCGTGCGGCGCTCGTGAGCGCGGCGCGCGTGCCGCGAAGGGTGATCTTTTCGCGCTTGCCGAGGCCGATCAGCGTGATCTTGCGCGGCTCGCCGGCGAGGAGGGTGATCGCCTCGTCGGACCGCCCGCCGAATTCGGCGTCGTCGATGGCCTTCGCCACGACGTCCGGCAGCTTCCCCTCAGCCTTCCCCTCGGCGAGCAGAACGAAAAGATGGTCGATTTTCGAGAACTTTGGTGAGAGAGAGATGTCGATTTGCATACGGCGCGGATTTTACTGTGCCGCGCGAGCTGCGGCTCGCGCAACCAAAGCGGCGACTGCGGTCGCCGCACTCCAAACGCTTCACGTTACAGCTCGAAGGGCTGGTCCTGATCGGAATTGATGCCCCACGGACGCACCGCGTTCTTCGGCATTCTCAGCAGCCAATCCGCGAGCGATTCCGTCGCGAGCGACAAGATGTGACGCGATTCCTCAATCGCGGCAAGATGTTCGCGCTCCATCTTCGCGTTTCTCAGCACTTCGTCGAATTGCATAACGGGCCGAGGATACCTCGGAGCCGCCGCATACAATTGGCCGCACTTCTGCAGCGCGATGGGGTGGTTTGACGATGGCGTACCGAATCCTGGTGATCGATGACGAGACGGGAATCCGCGAGGCGATCCGGATGACTCTGGAGTACGAGGGCTATCGCATCGACGAGGCCCGCTCCGGTCAGGAAGGGCTCGACAAGGCGACCAGGACGCCCTACGACGCGATCCTCCTCGACATCAAGATGCCGATCCTCGACGGCATCGAAGTCCTCGATAACCTCAAGGAACAAAAAGTCGGCTCGCCGGTGGTCATGGTCTCCGGCCATGCCGATCTGCACACCGCCGTCGAGTGCACCAAGCGCGGCGCGTACGACTTCCTCGAGAAGCCGCTCAATCGCGACAAGCTGCTGCTCACCGTTCGCAACGCCGTCCGTCAGCGATCGCTCGAAGAAGAGAACACCGAATTTCGCGAAAAGGCGGAGAAGGAGTATCAGCTCGTCGGCGAGTCGGCGCTCATGCGCGATCTCAAGTCGCAGATCGAGCGCGCCGCGCCGACGAAGGCGACGGTGCTGATCACGGGCGAGTCGGGCACAGGCAAGGAACTCGTCGCGCGTGAGATCCATCGCCGCTCATCGCGCGCGAATCTGCCGTTCATTCAGGTCAACTGCGCGGCGATTCCTGACGAGTTGATCGAGTCGGAGCTGTTCGGTCACGAGAAGGGATCGTTCACGGGCGCGGTGCGCAAGCAGACAGGCAAGTTCGTCGCGGCCGACGGCGGGACGATCTTCCTCGACGAGATCGGCGACATGTCGTTACGCACGCAGGCGAAAGTCCTTCGCGTCTTGCAGGAGGGCGAGGTCGAGCCGGTCGGTGCGGCGACGGTCGTGAAAGTCGACGTGCGCGTGATCGCCGCGACGAACAAGGATCTCGAGGAAGAGATCAAAGGCGGACGTTTTCGCGAGGACCTCTACTACCGCCTGAACGTCATTCCGGTGCGCACGCCGCCGATGCGCGAGCGCCGCGACGACATCCCGGTGCTCGCGCAACATTTCGCGAGACTGTTTTCCGAGGAGCACAACTATCACGCGAAGCGCTTCACGCCGAGCGCGGCGAAGGCGCTGCAGGATGCGCCGTGGCGCGGCAACGTGCGCGAGCTGCGCAATCTCATCGAGCGCCTCGTGATCATGGTGCCCAGCGAACAGATCGACGTCACCGATCTGCCGTCGGAGTTCTTCCGCACGCCGGTCGACATCATCAGCACGGCGATGCGCCTCTCCACGCTGCAGAAGTTCAAGGACGAGGCGGAGAAGGCCTTCATCATCGCCAAGCTCCGCGAGCACGGCTGGAACGTGTCGAAAACCGCGGAGGCGATCGACACGCCGCGCTCGAACCTCTACAAGAAAATCGAGCAGTACAACATCAAGCGCGAAGCGGGCGCAGGCATGAGCGCCGTGGATGGCAGCGAAGCACAGTAACGGCGCGCGTCCGATCGGGGTCTTCGATTCCGGCGTCGGCGGTCTCACCGTTTTTCGGGAGATCTCCCGCCTCTGCCCGCGCGAGCCGATGGTCTACCTCGGCGATTCCGCGCGCGTGCCGTACGGAACGAAGTCGCCCGAGACCGTGACGCGCTACTCGCTCGAAGCGGCGCGACATCTGATGACGCGCGACATCCGCATGCTCGTCGTCGCGTGCAACACCGCGACGGCCGCCGCGCTGCCAGCGCTGCGCGAGGCATTGCCGATCCCGGTCATCGGCGTCGTCGAGCCGGGCGCGCGTGCGGCAGTCGAGCGCACGTCGGGCTTCGTGGGCGTGATCGCGACCGAAGGGACCGTGCGCTCGAAGGCGTACACGAAGGCCATCAAGGCGCTCGATCCCGAAGTCGAGGTGCTCGAGTGTCCGGCGCCGCTGTTCGTGCCGCTCGCGGAGGAGGGGTGGGCGAACACGCACGTGGCGCGCGAGATCGCGGAGGTCTACCTCGAGCCGCTCATCGACGCCGGCATCGACACGCTCGTCCTCGGATGCACGCACTATCCGATCCTGCGCGGCACGATCGAGCAGGTCGTCGGCGATCAGGTCGCGATCGTCGACAGCGCGGAAACGACCGCGCGCGCCGTGCGCGAAGCGCTTGGCACGTCATCCGGCATGTCGAAGCCGCCGCACACATTCCTCGTCACCGACGCCACGGAGCGTTTCCGCAAAGTCGCGGGCGAGTTCCTCGATCACGAGATCGAGAGGCTCGAGCTGGTGACGCTGTGAGTAGTTGGTAGTTAGTAGTTAGTAGTTGGTACCGACTATCAACTACCAACTACCAACTACCAACTACCAACTACCAACTACCAACTACCAACTACAACTCACCACACCTCGCAGCGCTTCGCCGCCGGGCGCACCATCTGCGTGTTTGCGGTGCACTGGAATGCCTTTGCGAACTCGGGCATGTTCGAGAGCGGTCCGATCACGCGGTATTCGCCCGTGGGATGCGGATCGCCCTGCACCATGAGGCGCTGCGTTTCGGGGCGGATGGCGTCGCCGCGGAACTGGCCCCAGGCGATGTAGAACTGCTGGTCGGGCGTGTAGCCGTCGATCGTTGCCGTTGGATGCGCCTTCTGCAGCGCGAGGTACGCGATCTTCGCGCCGGCGAGGTCGCCGATCGATTCGCCGAGGACGAGCTTGCCGTTGTGATGGATGCCGGGCTCGATGAAGTAGCTGTCGAACTGATCGACGACACACTGCGTCTTCGCGCGGAAGCGCTTCAGATCCTCATCGGTCCACCAGTTACGAAGGCGGCCCTGCGCGTCGTACTGCGAGCCCTGATCGTCGAAGCCGTGGCTGATCTCGTGTCCGATCACGACGCCGATCGCGCCGTAGTTGATGGGGTCCGCGGCGTTCACGTCGAACGCGGGCGGCTGCAGGATGCCCGCGGGAAACACGATCTCGTTGAGCGGCGGGTTGTAGTACGCGTTCGACGTCGGCGGCGTCATGCCCCAGCGTCCGCGATCGACCGGCTTGCCGATCTGCGCGCGATCGTCTTCCGTCGTGAACTTCAGTCCCGCGACGACATTCTTCCAGTGCGAGCCGGGCGTGATGTCGACCTTGCTGTAGTCCTTCCACTTGTCGGGATAACCGACCTTCGGATTGAACGTCGACAGTTTCTCGAGGGCCTGCTGCTTCGTCGCGGCGCCCATCCAGTCGAGGCCGCGAATGGTGTCGCCCATCGCCGAAAGCAGATTCGTGACGAGCTCCTTCATCCGCGCCTTCGCCTCGGGCGGGAAGTAGCGGTCGACGTAGCGCTGACCGAGCGCTTCGCCGAGGAGCGCGTCCTCGGTTTCGGTGCAGCGCTTCCATCGCGGCTTCATCTCCTTCGAGCCGCCGAGGTATTTGCTGTAGAACGCGAAGCGGGCCTCGACGAAATCGCGGGAGAGATTCGAGGACGCGGCGTTGATGAGGCTCCACTTGAGGTACGCGCGCCACGTCGAGAGCGGCGTCGACGCGAGCTCCTTGTCGACCGTCTCAATGAACAGCGGCTGATCGACGTTGAGGTCGTCGAGCGGAATCCCGGCGTCGTCGAGGTAACGCTTCCAGTCGAAATGCGGCGCGATTTTCTGCAGCGTCGCGACCATGTACTTGTGATCGGTCGCGCGCGGATCGCGCAGCGCCACGTTGTCGAGCTGGATCGTGGCGAGACGCGTTTCCATTTCGAACACGGCATCCGCGGCCTTCTTCGCGGCGGTCTTGCCGTAGCCCGCGAGCTCGAAGAGCTTCGCGATGTGCTCGCGATACTTCACGCGGGCGTCGGCAAAGCGCTGCTCGGGCTTCACGTAGTAATCGCGATCGGGGAGGCCGAGGCCGGCGGCGTAGATCTTCGTGATGACCTGATTCGGATCGCGGTTGTCGCTCTGCGAGGTCGTGCCGAACGGCACGTTGATCTGCAGCTCGTGCAGCGCCTCGATGGCCTTCTGCAGCTTTGCGTGATTGTCGATCGCGTCGATCTGCGCGAGGAGCGGCGCGATCGGCTTGATGCCGGCCGCGTCGACGGCCTTCTCGTCCATGCAGGCGCGATAGAAATCGCTGATCTGCTGATCGACCGAGTACTTCGGCCAGTCGGTGCGCTTCGTGACGTCCTCGAGGATCGTCTTCAGCGCCTCCTTGTTCTGCTCGCCCGTCTGCCACCGCCGGCTCCAGCGCTGCATCGACGCCGGGATCGGATTCGCGGCGCGCCATGCGCCGTTCGAATAGTCGAAGAAGTTGTCGCAGGCATTGACCTTTTTGTCGATGTCTTCGACGTAGACCCCGTGCTGCGTCTGCGCGGCGACCGACGTGGCGAGGAGGAGAGCGGCAAGAGCGAATTTGCGCATGGGCGCGAGTATAGGAAAGGAGACGGTTCGATGCGTGAATCGCTTTAGTGACGGGTAGGGATCGTGTCGCGAGAGGACCCTCCTTTGGTACATGCAACTCGATTCCGTTCTCGACGCCGTGTCCGAAGCGCAGCAGCGCGCGCGTGTCGCATTGCTGATCGCTCTCCTCGCCTCGGGCACGATCATGATCGCCGAGTGGAACTCGTACTTCTCGTGGGACCGCCGATGGGCCGAGGTCAATCCGACCGCGCCGACGGAGTGGGGGCAGGAGAAGGTTCTCGAATCGCAGATTGCGAACTGGCAGGACGCGAACGCGGTCGACGTCTCGCTCCTCGGCATCCGCGTGAGCGTCAACGACGCGGCGGTCGTCGGCTCGCTGATTCTCGTCGTTGCGGCCTTCTACCTGAGCATGTGTCTTCGCGCGGAGAACCTCGAGATCGGAACGCTGCTGCATCAGATGAAGGACGACGCCGACGGCGAACGGAAGTGGCTCGTGTTCAATCGCATTCGCTCGGGAATGGTGTTCCTGAGGGCCGAGACGAGCGACGCCGCGTACGAAACGCTCGCGGCGAGACCGGCCCGGCAGACGCGCATCCCGTTCGCAGGCGCCGTGCTGCGTCTGCTCGTGTTTCTGCCGGCGATCGCATGCGCGATCATCATCGCCAGCGACGTTTACTTCGCCGTCGCGTACACCGACAGCTGGAAGCACCTCGAGCAGAAGTATCGGATTCAGCTCATCGCGACGGACGCCTTTGCGCTGGTCTGTCTCGCGCTGATCGCAACGTTTCTCGTCAGTTCCTGGCGCTACTGGCACGGCACGAGGCAGATCGTGCGCGAGTTCGAGGCGACGCTGCCATAGAACTACTTCCGCACCGCGATCCGATCGAGATGGCGCTCGTCGTCGACCGCGCTCGCAAAGGCCTTGTTCACAACCGCTCGCGGCACGGCGGGGATGTGCATCGTCAGACCGTCATCCTGACGTCGATGCAGAAATGCGCGCGCATCGTCGAGCGAGGAGAGGCGCAGGCGTTTGCGAATCGTCGCGCCACTTCCGTTCC